>Ga0307377_10000053_pt1 | contig 170689 bp, 163 predicted proteins | sample TR3MG_FD_202535 | JGI IMG/M metagenome (GOLD analysis project Ga0307377, IMG submission 202535) | Soil microbial communities from Risofladan, Vaasa, Finland - TR-3 | ecosystem: Environmental > Terrestrial > Soil > Coastal area > Acid sulfate soil | place: Finland: Risofladan, Vaasa... | reverse complement strand
TTCTTTAGCTCTTGAATACTTTTGCCGGATTTCAATTTTCTGTCGATTTCTTCCAAAAGCTCTACCACGTATTCGGAATAAGCACCGCTAGGAGGCTGGTCATTAAAAGATTTCCTTTTGGCGTGAGGTAAGAGCCCGATTTTTGTCAGATAACGGAGCCGCTCCCGAGGATCTCCTTTACCAAAATCAACGCCCCGGATTTTTGCCCGGGAGATAACATCATCAATACTTATTAAGTTGTCCTGCTTGTTCTCCATACTGGGTCTAATAGAACTTGACAAAAATTATTTAATTGGGTAATATAAAATAGAAGGCTTGCCCAAGCAAATAAGAACTTATTTACTTGATAAAATAAAAATTGGCTATAATTTTTTCTACCTTGGCCATTTTTCGCAGGCCTTCTTTTTTTAGCCTGTGAATTTTCTGTGAAGAGTACACAGATTACTTTATTATCGGCCCTACCAGAACTACTGTCAAGGCTTACGGGAAATTTCTTACCGCTACGGGAAAACAGAAGATTATTTTATTACCCAATATAAAAGCCCCAATAGGTGGGGCCAAAAAATGCCTGACTAATTAAATCTGGCGCTCAATTTCTATAATCTTAGCCGGAATAATTCCTTCCAGTATCGGCTCAAAAACGCCCAATAGCAGAGAAAAACCAACAATTATTAAAAATATTATCAAAAAGAGGCTTAACCACTTTTTAACAGATCCTCGCCAGTTGAAAGAAACCTCATTAAGCCTTGATTTGAGGTCTTTTTTATACATTTCCAGCCATTCTCTAGTAGTAAACCAGTTTCTACCCATCTTAACAGCCTTCAATTTGCCCTGGCGAGCTCTTAGTTTTAGATAATCCGGCGAGTAAGAACAATATTTGGTTGCCTCTTTGAGGGAGAGGTATTTTTCGGTCATTAATCTATTATCTCAAACCAAAAATAACTGTCAAGATCTACTATTATAGACAAATATCCTCTATCGGATATATATCCATACAGATAATTTGGGTAATTAATTCTTAGTTACAAGCAAAATAAGGCTGAAAGACAAAAATCCCGTTTTAGACAATTGGTTTTCATTTTTTTGATTAAAAATTCATCCATTAAACAGTTAATCATAGTCCGAAAATTTATACTTCTAACATTCTTACTTTGGAGAGTACAGAAGGAGATATAATTAGCGGGAATTAGCTTTGAGTTAGCCTTAAAAAAACTAGAAAAATACTTATTAAATCTTGTTTTCCAATCTCTTAAGTCTTATAATGAATAAATGAATAAGATAAAATTCTTACTTATATTTTTAGGGCTTTTTATTCTTAACGGGCTTATCCTAGCTCAAGAACTTCCGTTGGTCGCCAGGAATTTAGAAGTAGCTGATTCTGAGGCAAGAATTGGAGATATCGTTTCTCAAGCCGAAGAAGGGTTAATCCGAACAAGTTCTCCTTATAACAAAAATATCGTTGGGGTAATAGCTGAAGACCCGATTGTGGTTTTTGGTAAAGAAACTCCCACCACCCTAAAAGTAGTCTCTTTCGGCGAAACCTTAACAAAAGTAACTAATATAAACGGAGAGATAAAAAAGGGGGACTTTATCACCTCTTCTGATAGACCCGGAGTTGGTCAGAAAGCTACCGAGCCAGGTTTTGTTGTTGGTCAAGCAATGCAGGATTCTAATCAAGAAGAAGGGCTGGTGTTGATTTTTGTCCAACCGCAAAAAGTACTATTTCCTTCAAGATCAATTTCTAGCGGAATAATTACTGAGCTCTTTAAAGTTTTACCCCAATCAATGACACCCGAAACAATCTCAGAACTACTCCGTTATATTTTTGCGCTTTTAGTAGGCGGTGGAAGTTTTATAATCGGCTTTCTCTCGTTTATCAAGGCTCTTAAAGAAGGATTAACGGCAATCGGCCGCAATCCCCTAGCTAAAGGAAGTATCCGAACCGCGATGGTATTAAACTTAATCGGAATTTTTATTTTAACCTCAGCTGGACTCGCTCTAGCCATATTTGTTATACTTTATTAATAAATCATAAATTATGGCTTTTAATTTAAGTGGACAAAACATATTTTTTATTGTTTTTTTCATTTTAGCTATTTTAGTTGCCGGAATATCTATAGACATTTTAAGACTTTTTAGAAAAGAAAGAAAAGAACTTTCTCGTCAAGCAAATCTTCAGGCTCAGCAAAACCCAATAAACGGGATTTCTTTAAGGGTTTCAGAAGCCTTTAAAAGACAATTAGAGGAATCGGTCAAAGAAGAAATTAAAAAAAATATCGGAAATCTCAAAAATGATTTTCAAAGAACTTCTGAGGAAATTATAAAAAACTACCAAAGTCAATTCAAAGGTGGGGATCAAGAGATGCAAAAGGTCATTTCAGAAATTTCCCGGCAAGTAACCGAAGAAATTAAAAAAGTATCTCGAACGCTCTCAGGGGAACTTACTCAAAAATTTGACGAAATCTATCAATCAACCAAAGGAGCCTTGAGCAATAAAGTGGCTGAAACGGAAAAAGAAATTGAAAATTATAAAAAACAGAGATTTAAAGAAATAGACAGGGAAATTTATCAGCTAATTAGAGAGGTGGCAAAAAAAACAGTCGGGAAATCAATTGATCTTTCCGACCATGAAAAATTAGTAATGGAAGCTCTGGAGAAAGCTAAAAAAGAAATTTTCTAAAATGGAGAGGGATTTGAAAAATCTATCGGAAACAATAAGAACGAAGGAAGAATTGGTTTTTTTCCTTGAGGAAATTGCTAAAAAAAAATTAAACCTAGGAAAAGAACAATTTTCTGGATTGGAAAAAAAACTCCGTTCTTTAACCGAAATGAAATTAGAGATTGCCTTCTCTCCCGATAATGACTTTCTTAACAGAATCAGCCAATGGCTCGAAAAAGAGCTTGGCCAAAAAGTTATTTTGGATATAACCGTAAACCAGAAAGTGGTTGCTGGAGCAATAATAGAATATCGAGGGAATTGGCGCGATTTCTCATCGGCAAAAAAAATAGACCAACTATTTACCGACAAACTAACTAATCTATAAGTTAGTAAATTAAGATAACGATTAAGAAATATGGAAATATTTAAAAAATACCTAGAAAAAACAGGAGAAATTGGCCGAGTGGTTGGGCAAAATCATTATTTGGCTTATGTTTCTGGTCTTCCTAATTTAAAATTAGAAGAAATGGTAATTACCGAAAACGAAGAAAGGGGTCTGGTCCATGGTTTAGGTAAAGAGACGGCTGAAATTTTGATGTTTGATGAAGGAAAATTAAAGGTCGACCAGGAAATGGTTAGGACTAATAGTTTTTTTCAAGTTCCAGTTTCTCAGGGACTTTTGGGGAGGATAATTAATCCTCTTGGTCGACCGATAGACGGTTTAGGGCCAATCTCAGGAGAAAAAGAATATCTGCCAATTAAAAGAGATGCTCCAGGTATTACTCAAAGAGTGAAAATAAATGAACCCTTAGAAACTGGAGTAATGGTGGTAGATTTGCTGGTACCCATTGGCTACGGCCAAAGAGAGCTGGTTATCGGTGACGCTAGAACAGGAAAAACCATCTTTCTTCTGCAAACCTTGTTCAACCAAGCAAAAAAAGGAGTAGTTTGTATCTATGTCGCGATTGGCAAAGAGACTTCAGCAGTAAAAGCAGTAGAAGATTATTTAAAAGAAGTAAAGGTTTTTAACAAAACCGTGATGATAGTTGCTACTTCGGAAAACCCTTCAACCATAAGCTACCTCTCCCCTTTTTCCGGGATGACTATAGCTGAATACTTTCGCGACAGAGGAGAAAAGGTATTAATTATTCTTGATGACTTAACTAGCCACGCCAAGTTTTACCGGGAAATCTCGCTCTTGCTTAAAAGGCTTCCCGGCAGATCATCCTATCCCGGAGACATCTTCCATATTCAAGCAGCCCTACTTGAAAGAGCCGGGAATATCAAAACCCGAAACAACAAAGAAACAAGCATTACTGCCTTGCCGGTAGCCGAAACTTTAGAGAATGACATCTCTGGCTTTATCCAAACTAACCTGATGGCAATGACCGATGGCCATGTTTTTTTTGATATCAACGACTTCAGAAGAGGAAAGTTACCAGCCGTTAATGCTTTTCTTTCAGTTTCCCGGGTCGGCAACCAGACCAAGGAACCCTTAGATTGTGCCTTGGCTGGTTGGGTAAGAAAGAAAATGATTGAATATCAAAGAGTAAAAGAAATCGCTCAATTTGGCGAAGAATTGTTTCCGGAAACTAAAAAACTCCTGGATTTAGGAAAGAAGATAGAAATTCTTTTCAATCAGGGCTCGAAAACAACAATCCCCCGACCCCTTCAATTATTCATTTTCGGATTATTAATTTACGGCTTTTGGGAAGATAAGCCTCAGAATATAATGAAAATAGAGGTTGACACAATCCTAAAAAGCTACAAAGAAGTTCTCCCGGAGTTAGAAGAAAGAATGGGAGGAATAAAAAATTTGGAAGAACTTAAGAATTTTGCCGAACAACTTATTCCCGGAGTCAAAGAAATTTTATATCATCCTTTATAACCTCGTCATGAAACCAAAAATTCTAATAATTGAAGATGACCGAGCAATTATTGACCTTTACAAAGAAGTTTTGCCGATGGCCGGACTGGAAATTGAAATTTTGGATTTAGGCAAAGATGCTATCAAAAGGTTGGAAGATATCAGACAGGGAAAAAAAGAGAAGCCAGACTTAATCTTGCTAGATTTAATTTTGCCAGACATTAAAGGAATCGAAATTTTGAGAGAAGCCAGAAAATATCCCGAAACGAAAAATCTTAAAATCTATATTTTAACTAATTATTATCAGGAAGGATCTAACGAAGAACTCTCCAAGGAAGGAGCTGATAAAATCTTAATCAAATTTAAATATTCCCTTAATGAACTAATTGAAATATTCAAAGAAGCTACAAAACCATGAGGCCACATTTATTAATTTTCCTTTTCATTATAACCTTGTGGTCGCTCTCTTTATATTTTTATAATAATCCTGCGTTGATGGATAGCTTGGGATGGCTAAAGGCGGCCGTTTCTCTAACGATTATCGTTGTTTTTTCCCTTTTTTGTTTTATTATTCTCGCCTCCAATAAGTCCTTTAGAAAATTTAAAATTCCTTTAGCCATAGCTACAATGCTAAGTTTAGTTATAATCCTGGCCCTTTTTATTGATTATCCTCTGTCAATAAAAACCTATTTAATAAATCTTAGCCCTCAAGCCAATGTTTTCCTTTTGTTTCTTTTTATCTATATTGGCTTGGGAGTAGCAATTTTATTCGAAAGAGCTTTTCCGGGCTCGACCTCGGATCGTTTAAGAGTCAATTATACGTTAATTGCTTTTGCTGTATTTGTAATCGTCACTACTATTATCTATCTCTTTGTCCCTTTAGTTAGAGGACTAGGAGAATATCTCTGGCTAGGTCCTCTATTCACGGCTATTTTTCCTTTGTTTTTTATTTTTGGGTATTATTTAATCAAGAAGTCTGGCAAAGAGTCAAAAAGAGAGAAAGAAGCTGAGAGGTTGACCCAAGAATGGGAAAAATTAAACCGAGCAAAAGAACAATTCTTGCTATCTCTCCAGCACCACCTGAGAACTCCTCTAACTCCCTTTAAAATATATTTGGAAAGAATCTTAGATGGAACTTATGGCCGAGAGGAAAACCCGGTTATTAAAGAAAAACTTATTGAGATGAAACAATTAGCTAACACTCTATACTCTATGATAGAAAGCTTGTTAGATATCCAAGCGTTAAGATTAGGGAAAGAAGTTTTAAATTTGGAAGATTGTCAGGTTGATAACTTGATTAAAAGCGTGATTGAAGAGCTGAAACCTCAGGCAGAGCAAAAAGGTCTTTATTTAGTCTTTGAATCAGCTGAGCCATCCACCACGGCTGACCGGAAGATACCAACTATGAAGATAGATAAAAAGAGAGTAAGAGAGGCTCTATGGAACTTGATTGACAATGCTATTAAATATACTAGAAAAGGAGGAGTCGCAGTAAAATTAAAAATTGAAAATCTAAAATTAAAAATTATTGTGTCCGATACTGGCATCGGTATGACTAAAGAAGAAATAGCAGATTTTTTAAGAGGGGAACTTTTTAAAAGAGGTGAGGAGGCAAAAAAACTTTATGGTCCTGGTCGAGGAATAGGCTTGACTATCGCCACTGAATTTATCAAGGCCCAGGGCGGCAGAATCTGGGCCGAATCCGAAGATCAGGGCAAAGGAACAACATTTTGGATAGAGCTACCTGTTAAAAGATAAAAAAAGAATGACTAATTATGCCGATTCTTAGGGAGATTAAGGAAAATTTAAAAGCTATTGCCAATATTGAAGCAGTCACCAGAACATACCAAGAGATTGCTAATTTAAAAATGAATAAAATCCGCCAAGAAGTATTAGGCAACAGAGAGCTTACCGACGAATTGTCTCGGGTTTATACTTTGGCAAAAAAGGCCTATACTGCTTATTCTAAAAACAAGAAACTAACTGAAAGCGAGGAATCTTTTATAAAACGTAGGAAGCAAAGAGTTGTCGTTTTTCTTTCGTGCAACGAACGCTTCCACGGAACATTAATCTTAGACATCTGGAAAGGACTTTTCAGTTTTTTAAATAAAAATAGAGCTGACCTGGCGGTGGTGGGGAAAATCGGCAAGTATTTGGCCGAAAGGGGCGGATTCGGCCATAAAATATTTTATTTTAACCTGAATGACGACGAACCGGAAAAGGAGAAAACAAAAAGGATCATTGAGTTTATTAAAAATTACAGAGAAATTGTAGTTTTTCACGGTAGATTTCAGACTATTCTGTTCCAGAAGGTGGTTCAAAGCGATATTTCGGGAGGAGTTATCCGGAAGAAAGAATTAAGTGAAATAAAAAACTATTTATTTGAGCCCTCGCCGGAAACGGTTTTGGATTTTTTTGAAACCGAATTGATATCGGCTTTTTTCAACCAGGCTATTCTGGAGCACAGGTTATCAAGGTACGCCACTAGAATGATAGCAATGCATCAAGCTACCGGAAGCGCAAAAGAAAGAAGAACAGAATTGGAAACAGAACAAAAAAAATTAACGCGCCAGTTATTAAACAAGAAACAAATTGAAACATTTTCCGGGTTGCCACTATGGACTTAGGCTATATTCTTTCAATTCGAGGAGAAATTGTCGAAGTTGAGTTCTATAAAAACCCGCCTTTTATCGGAGAGATATTAACATTGGAAGAAGACCCGAATGCTTTATTAGAGGTTTACAGTATTTCGGTCAAAAAAACTTTTTTATGTCTTTCCTTAGTCAAGTCAAACAAACTATTTCGCGGCGCTAGAGTCAAAAGAACGGGTAAAAAATTAGAGGTACCGGTAGGAAAGGAACTTCTGGGTAGGGTAATTGATATTTTCGGCAATCCTCGAGACGGTCTGCCTCCTCTCAAAACTAAAGAAAAAAAACTAGTCTATCATTCGCCACCGCCTTATCAAGAAATTGTCCCCGGAAAGGAATTAGTCGAAACCGGGATAAAAATAATTGACTTTTTTACACCCCTGAGGAAAGGTGAAGAGTTGGGAATTTTTGGGGGAGCCGGCTTAGGTAAGACCGTTCTTCTTTTAGAATTAATGCACAATATTGTTTTCTTTAAAAAGGGGGTTTTAGTTTTTGCCGGATTAGGCGAGAGGGTCAGAGAAGGGCACGAGCTCTATGAAAAATTGAAAAAAAACAATGTTTTGAATTCAGCAGCATTAATTTTTGGGCAAATGAACGAATCGGCAGCCGTAAGATTCAAGGTAGGGTTTGTTGCCGCTACTATCGCCGAATATTTTCGCGATTTTCACCGAGAGAACGTTCTTTTTTTTATTGACAACGTCTATCGTTTCTTGCAGGCGGGCAATGAACTTTCAACCCTACTTTCGGTAATTCCTTCTGAAGACGGATACCAGTCTACCCTTAACAGCGAGGTTGGGAAATTAGAAGGAAGATTGGTTTCAACCAAAAACGGTTCAATAACCAGCGTTCAGGCAATTTATGTACCAGCAGATGATATTACCGATTCGGGAGTCCAAGCGGTGCTTCCTTATTTTGATTCAATGGCCATTTTATCGCGGGACGTTTATCAGGAAGGGAGATATCCGGCAATAGATATTTTAGCTTCTTCTTCCTCGGTAATTGATCCGACTATTTTAGGTCAAGATCATTACGAAGCTCTACTGGAAGCAAAAAAAATCTTGGAAAGACAAAAAGAGCTCCAGCAAATAGTTTCGATTGTCGGCGAAGCCGAGCTCTCGATAGAGAATAGAACTATTTATCATCGGGCAAGGAAAATTCTAAATTTTATGACTCAAAATCTTTTCACTGTCTCTGAACAAACCGGCCTAAGGGGCCAATACGTCAAAAGGGAGGAAACGATAAAAGGGGTAAAAGCAATTCTGGAGGGCAAACTAGACCAAAGCTTGGAAGAATCCTTTTTGTTTATAGGAGGGATAAATGATTTAAAATCATAATGTCAAAAAAACTCCTTCAAGTGAAAGTATTTTGTGCGCCGCTCATTGAAAAAGATCCTTTTAGAGGAGAAGCTGATGCTGTTTCTTCCCAAAATAAGTTAGGCAAATTTGATATCCTTCCTGAGCATACTAATTTTATTACCCTTATTTCTGATGAGTTAACCATCCATACCACTGATAAAAAAAAGGTCGCTTACCAATTTGAAAGAGGAGTACTGGAAGTAAGCGAAAATAAAGTAAATGTTTTTTTGGGACTCTAATCTTGCCACTGGATCTCAGGCGGTATTTCCTCAATCGGCGGCTCATCAGACGTTGCAACAATTCCTTCCAAAGCTGACAACCCCTCTTTAAGATTTTCTAAGATCCTTATTACTTCCTGGTTCTCGGGATTTAACTGAGAAACTTTCTCAAATTGTTCCTCAGCTTTTTCTTTTTCTCCTTTTTTGTCATAAACCAATCCTAACATATATCTGGCATTGGAATAATCGGGGTCTGATTTTATTATTCCCTCAAATTCTCTCTGAGCTTCATCTAATTTTTCTATTCTCCAATATAACATCCCTAATTGAAAAGATATTCCGATGTCTTCAGGAGAAACTTTTTTGAGCTCCTCTAACGTAACAATGGCTTCTTCTTCTCTCCCCTGTTGGTCATAAGCTACGGCTTTTAAGTAATGAGCTGGGGCATAATCTGGTTTGAGTTCAATAGATTTTTCTAAGCTGATGATTGCCGAAGACAGGCATTCTTTTTCCCTGTCTGTCATTTGTCTTTCTCTGAAATCCTGAGCCATTAAAATATAAACTCGACCTATTTCTCCGTAAGGAAAAGGGGAAGCCGGCTCTAATTCTGCTGCCTGAAGATAAGACCTCAGCGCCTCTTCTCCGGCCCCCTCAATGCCGATTAAATTACGGTAGAAAAAACCTGCAACGTTCCAGTTGGCAACATTAAAAGAGAAACGACTGGTTATGTGATTGAGCGCCTCAATTCCATTTCTAATACTCTCTTGCGTCTCCATTCTTTTCTCTTCTGGCGTCAATTCTTGATTTTGGGCAATCAAATTGATTTTAACAAGATAAAGCTGAGCCAGATCCCGCCAATAAATATCAGCTGAAGGATTAAGCGAGGTAGCTCTTTGAATTAAATCTATTGCCCGATTAATGTCACCCTGCTGAGAAAGACTAATTCCTCTGCTGTAACGAATTTCGGCTAAATAGTTTTGACCTTGAAATAGAAACAGGGTTATGCCAATAATTATTGTTATTAAAAGAACAGCGGAAAAAATCGCTCGCCGAAATTGGGAATCTAAATTTACCTCTCTTGTCTTGGAATTATAAAAGAATAATCCAGCCATAACCACCCAGAAGACAACCCATAAGCTAAGGTTGAACGGAGAAAGAAAACCAGCCCCAGCTAAGGCTACGGCCGAAGCCAACAAACCCAATCTCATTCCTAAAGGACTCTCATTTCTAATTAGCCCCTTGAAAGCAAGATAAATGCTCAAGCCAAGGAAAAAGAGCAAAGATATTCCCGTCAAAAGACCTTTGGTTATAAACCAGTCTAAAAATTCCGAACCGCCTGATGAAAACCTTGTTCCCCAAAAAAGGGTCAAGTTAAGAAGGGGAGAGCGATGCTGGGAATAATCAAAAATAAAAGTTCCCGGACCCGTCCCTAAAAAGATATTTTTAACTCCTCCGCTGTAAACGCCACTTAAGATGTCTAGCTCAGTAACGGTCCCCGGAGAAACCTGTAGAGGCAGAGCAGGAAACCAGGCAGGGCGCAACGGGAAAAACATAAAAAAGATAGTCAAAACCAAGAGTAATCCCAAAAACGCCGTCAAGCCGATCCTTATTTTCCCCTGAAAGCCAACCAATCCAAAAACAGCCAAGGTTAACACTCCAAGCAAAAGAACAACCCAGGCATCTCTGAAATCAACTAAAATAACTGAGCTTAATAAAATTAAAAGGATAAACCAAAAAATCGGCTTCTTGATGCGAAAAGCTAAAACTAAAGAGATCGGTAAAAGGACGGCCAAAAATAAAATAGCCTGATAAACATTAGCGATGGTGTTAAACGAGAAAATCCGGGAAATTGCAGAGGGCAAAATAAAAATACCGTAAAGCTGTAAAAGAAGGAAAATTCCGGCCAATGCTCCGGAAACAAGAAATATTAATAAGGCAGAAAAAACTTCCCTCTCTGTCTGAAAAGTATTAACGAAAAGGAAAACCAGCAAAAGAAGACATAAGAAAGTAAGAAGGCCATCGCTGATGATTAAGGGCCATCCCCAGAAAGAAGCTGTTGGCCAAAGAGAAAAAATAGCAGAAAGGGAAAAAATAAAAAAGAGAAAAAGAAGAATGAGATACAATAATTTATTTTCTCTTATAATTATCTTTCTTTGAATAAACTGTTTTCCGAGCCAACCTATCAAACTTAAAAAAACTAAAAATAAAAGCAAGCTTTGTTTCGGATAATCCAAAACGCTCCGAGCGAACGGTAGAAAAAATAGAGGCAACAAAAACAAAAGCAGGTAAAGAGAAGTTTTATTTAATTTGCCAAGGAAAAAATCCAGAATCATTTTATCATTCATTTTAACACCCTGTTAAAAGAGGTCAACTGACTCAAGCTGATTGGGTTTAGTGGCTTTTAATACTCTGTAAAATCCCAAGCCCTAAGAAAGTGGCAATAAGATTTGAACCGCCGTAACTAATTAAAGGCAAGGGAATGCCAATAATCGGCAAAAGGCCGATATTCATGCCGATATTGATGAAAATTTGGGAGATTAGAAGGATATTAAGTGCAGAAGCAAAAATGCGAGCAAAATTAGTCTGGGCCAAAAGAGCGATTTTAGAAACTCGCCAGATTAAAATTGTCAACAAAAAGAAAAGAGCGGCAACTCCAATTAGACCGGTTTCTTCGGCAATAGCTGCGAAAATAAAGTCGGTCTGAGGTTCGGGTAAAAACCCATATTGAGTCTGGGAGCCAGAACCAATACCCTGGCCAAAAACTCCACCTGAACCAATAGCAATCTTGGACTGTCTTTGACTCCAGCCAATCGCCAAAGGATCAGTCAGCTGAGGCTGAATAAAGCTTAAGACTCTGGCTCTTTGATAATCTCTCAAAGCAAAATTCCAAGCCAAAGCAAAAATTAAAATAAAGCAAAAAAATAAGATTAAAAACCTCTTAAAAGAAATTCCGGAAACGACTAAAACCCCCATCCAAAGAGCGGTTAAAATTATTACCTGGCCCAAGTCGGGCTGGAAAAAAACTAAGGCAGCCGGTATCGAAACATAGAAAGCGGAAATTAAAATATGCCTTACCTGATACATCTCAACGTGCCGAGTAGAAAAATATTTAGCTAATAAAATTATTAAAATAAATTTGACAGCTTCTACCGGATCAATAGTCAGGTCGCCTATTTTATACCACCCCTGGACTCCTCTAATTTCCGAAGTGAAAAAAAATAAACCCGCTAAAGCAGCTAAACAAAGAGAATAAAGAATTAAAATCAAGTAGGGATTATCTCTTAAAGTTCGCCAGTCAGAAAAGCTCAAAAGAAACATTAAAAGAAACCCGATTCCAAAAAAAATAAGCTGTTTGTTAAAATTGGAAAAATCCTCCCTGCCTAAAGAAGAGCTATAAAGAGACAAAAGACCGATACCAACCAGTAAAACAACTACCGTGATTAGAATCCAATCAAGTTTTTTTATATGATTAACGCAGGATTTAATCATTTTATCGTTCCTAAAAATTCTCTCTCGCCTATTATTTTTATTCCAAGTTTTTTGGCTTTTTCTAATTTAGTCCCCGGTGCTTTGCCCACGACTAAATAATCGGTCCTTTCAGAAACCGATTCGGAGATTTCGCCGCCGAAGAGACGGACTTTTTCTTTGACCTGTGTTCTGGTCATCGTTTCTAAACTACCGGTCAAAACAAATATTTTTCCTTTTAGTTTTTCGCTTTTGGTTTTCAGCTTTTCGCTTATTATCTTCACTCCGACCTCTTTTATTTTCTCTAAAAATTCCGAGTTTCTTTTCTCCCGAAACCAATCGTAAATATTTTTTGAAACCTGAGGGCCAATGTCGGTAATTTTTTGCAACTCTTCCAGGGAAGCGTCTTTTATTTTATCAACTGAGCCAAAATATTCTGCCAAGTCCTGGGCGGTCTCTTCGCCAACATTCCTGACGCCCAAGGCGTAAATAAACCTTGGCAATAAAATCTGCTTTTTTGATTGGATGGCTCCAATCAAATTCTTGGCAGATTTCTCGGCAAAACGCTCCAATGACAATATATCCCCTTCTTCTAATTTGAAAAGATCGGCGGGATCGGAAACCAATCCTTCGTCAATCAGCCTATCAATAATTTTGGGACCAATGCCTGTAATGTCAAAAGAACTGACGAAGTGATAAAAATACTCTTTTTGACGGGCAAAGCATTTAGTGTTGGGGCAGCGCCAGAGAACCTCGCCTTCTGGCTTAATTAGTTCTGCTTGGCAGGCCGGACATTTTTTAGGAAAACGAAATTCTTTCTCTCGGCCCGTTCTTAATTCCGGCAAAACCTTGACCACATCGGGAATAACGTCTCCGGCCCGGCCGACAACGACCGTGTCGCCGATTTTCACTCCTAATCTTTTGATTTCATCCTCATTATGCAAGGTTGCCCGGGAAATCGTCACGCCGGCAATATCTACTGGCTTTAAATGAGCTACCGGAGTTACCGCGCCTGTCCGGCCAATCTGAACGCGAATATCTTCAACGATAGTGGTTGCTTGCTTCAAAGGAAACTTATAGGCAATAGCTCCTCTAGGTGCTTTGCCGACCACCCCCAGTTTTTGAAAAATTTTGATATCGTTGATAGTCACGACAATTCCGTCAATTTCGTAAGGGAATTTTTCTCTCAATTTCTGGGTATTTTTATGAAAATCAAAAATTTCATTTAAGTCCTTGCAGTATTTTGAGTATTTATTATTGGTTTTGAACCCTAAAGCTGCTAAAATTCGATGTTTATCTTCATGGGTTTTTTGGCCCAAGTTAGTGATTAATTCGTAACAAGTTGAGTCAAGGTGGCGCTGACTGGTTATCTTGGGGTCTAACTGCCTGATGGAGCCGGCTGCCAAATTTCGGGGATTGGCAAAAGGAGACAGGCCTTTCTTTATCTGCCCCTGATTAAGCTTTTCAAATTCCTTTTTGGTAATAATCACCTCTCCTCTGGCTACCATCCCCCCACCACTTTTTTGCCATTTTTCTTGACTAATCAAATCTTTTTCTTCTTCTAAAAAGTGGTGGGGGTTTAATTTGAGCGGTATGGCCTCAATGGTTTTTAAGTTCTGGGTGACATCCTCACCAATTAAGCCATCACCCCGAGTAGAGCCGACCTTTAAAACGCCATTTTTATAAATTAATTCTATAGCTAAGCCGTCCAATTTTGGTTCGCAATAAAAATCAACTTTTTTCCTTTCTTCGGCGGTAAGAAGTTTTGAAATCCTCTCCAGCCAGTCCTCCATATCTTTTTGAGAGAAGGCGTCGTTGAAAGAAAGCATTGGCTCGGGATGTCTGACCTTTACAAATTTCTCCAAGGGCTTTCCGCCAACCCGCTGGGTGGGAGAGTCAAGCGTAATAAGCTCCGGAAACTCTTGCTCTAAATCAAAAAGTTCCTTTTTCAAGGAATCTTCAATGTCAATCGATACTAACTCTTTATCTAAAACATGCCTGGAATAGCGGTATTTATCAATCAGTTCTCTCGACCTTTCAATCCTTTTTTTCGCCTCTTGCCTTTCCATATATTTCATCGTTAGTACGTAATTTCAATGGCCCGGCGGACTCCTTCGTAAATTCCGACCGATGTAATGCAGAAGTTTGGAGCATCATCACAGTCAGAGGCGCTATTATCTCTAATATCAAGGTAATATTTGGCATCACCCAAGAGGCAGGCAGTGGCCTCGTCAATACAACCATCATCAGTCGGGGAACTTCTGCTCATCAAAACTTTTTCTATTCCAGCATCAGCCGCGGAAAGAGCAATTACCGAGTAGCCCATCTCTCGCACCATTTTCATCTGGTCAACTAAAATAGTGGTCAAACCCAGAACAATAGCTAAGAGAATAACCATTACTATAATTGCTAAATATAAAGAAACACCTGATTGCATTTTATTTTTATTAATATTCTTTCTACATATCTAAATTTCTTTGGGAAATACTGGTTTGAATCTGGATGCTGATACTTGACTGCTCTTTGTCTTTGATTTCTAAAAAAATGGCTACTAAAGGCTGTAAAGTGTCACCTTCTTGCCATCCCTTGTCAATAACATTAAATGAAGAAATAGTTAAGTCGGGTGATGTTAAAAAAGTAAATTCTGATTCCGGCGGTGGTTGCGATAGATTAGTTGTTGTCGCAGTCATTAACCTACTGCTTGTTAAGTGTAAACAAAAATATTGGCACTCGTCTTTATAATTTTTGAAGTGAAGACATGTTATATCTCCCCAAGGGGGGTTCCAAGTGTGTGCTTCGTAATTGTAATCCGAGTTGACCGTGCAGGTACCGTCAGCTCTCTTTGCCATCCTGATAGACCGGGACATATATTCCATTACATAAGAGGTCTGATCTAAAAGCTCTTGGTAAGCTAAATTCCGCCTTTGGCTCTGAATAGCCGAAACAAAAAGCGATGAAGCTACGGCAACTACGGAAACAAAAATAGTCACGGCAACCAGTATTTCTACTAATGTAAAACCTCTTTTCATATTATTATGGCTAAAACCAATTATATAATTCGGTTGCGTTGGTAACCGAATGTTCAGTGCCCCTCTCTTGCCATTTGACCTCTACGGAAACTTCCACCTTTTCTGGAGGCCCTACTATTAAGGTAGAGGTACATGTTCTGGTAAATTTCCCAAGAATAAATGTTGGTCCGCATTCTGCTGGCGGGATATTATCGTTCCAAGAGCCAGGCTCTAACAGCCAGTTGGTGTCTCTCTGGTTTCTGACCAGTTCTATTCCTTCTTGAGCCAGATAAGTCGCGGTTAACCTGGAAGAGTTTACTCTAGAAAACATAGTGACATTTTGAACCACATTAAAGACTGATATTACTCCAACAGTAATAACAAAAATAGCCACCATAACTTCTAATATGGTAAATCCCGTAATACAGCTTCCAGCGTGTTTAGCACGAAAACGCCAAAGGCGCTGGAAATTGATATACAGGCTAAAACCGTGTTGGCAAATCTTAATCATAGATCATAACATTCATCAATATAAATTAAACCGGCCTTATTTACATAAACACATTTAAACTTACCGTTCATACTTAATACAAGCCTCTGACGTCCTGATACTGCATTGTTCACACTAGGATCGTCCGTATAAATCGTTCTTTCGGGGTCGGGAGGAAAAAAAAGAATATTAACCTTCTCAGTTCCAAGACCCATTGGAACCCACGGATTTATACCTCCTTGGTAGTATTGAATCTTATAAAACCTTACTTCCGATTCGAATTCCATCTCATACATTACAATATCAGTTCCTAAATCATACTCTCCCTTCTCACCAATATCATCACCACAATTAGCAAATAAAGCATAATATTTTGGCCCTGGATATTGTGCACCTAGTCGACTGAGTCTAATACCGTATTCACCCGAGAAACCAGGACCACATCCCCCTTCTTTTCTTGAGCTCATAGCCATTTCCTGGGCTCTTCTGATATCCTGGGCTAATTTGTTAGCGGACCTGTCAAGGGCCAGCTGTTGTCCGCCGGCCCGATAATTAGCCAAAACGACGGCCGTCATAATGCTGATAATAGTCATAACAACCATAAGCTCAATAAGGGTAAAACTCTTGTCTTTTCTAAAAAGCGCCGAGGTAAAAGCTTTGAACATAAAAATTTATTATTTCTTGGCCCCAAAACAATGCAAGAAATGTGCCTGTTACCAAAAAAGGGCCGAAGGGAACTTCTGATTTAAAAGTTTTTTTGGCCAAGATTATCAGTACTATCCCTATTATAGCACCGATTAAAAAAGCTGAAAACAAAGCTATCGCAATATTGGGCCAGCCCAGAACCAGCCCCATTAAAAAAGCCAGCTTAATATCACCGACCCCCATCCATTTGCCGCGCGAGATTAAAACAATTGCCAAAAAGAAAGCCGCAGCTCCAATCGCGCTTAAAATCAAATAATTAAAAGTTGGAAATTGTTTAGAAATTAAAAGCTGTAAACTATAAATTAAGGCAATACTGATCGCCGGATAAACCACTTTATCGGGAATAATATAGTGCTTTAGGTCATAAACGAAAATAATTATCAGAAGGCAGGAAATAATAAATAGATATAAAGTACTAACAAATTGAGACAAACTAAAGATAGGTTGAAAGTTGAAAATCAAAACAAATACTAAGCCAGTGGCCAATTCAACTAATGGGTATTGAAAAGATATAGGTCTCTGGCAGTAGCGACATTTGCCTCTTAAAATGAAAAAGCTTAAGAGGGGAATTAAATCCTGCCAAGATAAAGTATGCCGGCAATGCGGACAGAAAGAACGGCCCTTGAGAAAGCTTTGGTCAGTTTCCAGGCGATAGATAATGCAATTCAAAAAAGAACCAACGGCTAAGCCAAAAAGAAAAATTGAAAAATAAATTAAAATCTCCATTTTATTATTTTAGCATTTCTTAAGCTAAATAAAAACTGACGGCGAGCTCGCCGCCGGTTTTTCAAACAATCTAGCAATTCAAAAAATCAGAAACTTGCTTTCTCAGGAAAACAAAACTGAATTTATTTTTATTATGGGCAAGTTGTAGTCGTACACTGACCTGTTGTTTCCGTAGAGTGTCCAGCAGAATCTACGCACCAAAAATCTGGATCCGCAGGTAAAGAAGAAGAAAGACAATAGGCCGTAGCGCTCGGCTGGCATACTATAATTCCACTTTGGCTAGCAATATCGGTAAAAAGAGCATCTTTCTCGGTCAAGTATGATCCAGTAGTCGTAGAACATACGCTAAGAAAATTATCATCTACAGTATTGCACATTTCTGCCAAAGCTCTAAACTGAGACAAAGAAGCTTGAATTCTGGCTACTTTTGCCCTGTCTCTGGCACCAGCCAAGGAAACCAAGACAATAGCAGCTAAAATGCCGATAATGGCAATAACCACCAAAAGTTCAATCAGGGTAAAACCTCTTTTTTTGTTGAAAATTTGCATATTAATTAATAATCTTGTTTATAATTGTTAAACTTCGACCTTTTGTATTTTGATACCAATTATTATATATTAATATTATGCCCAAACCAAGTCAAGTCAAGGCGTCCGGAAACTTACTAAAAAGCGGCCATCTGATAAAGAGGAATAAGAAAGGCAAGTATTAATCCGCCGACCATCGCCCCCAAGATAATAATTAATAAGGGCTCTAAAATTCCTATCAGGCTTTCGGCCGTTCTCTCGGTTTCTTTTTGATAAAAATTGACTAAGTACATCAAAGTTCTGTCCAGAGTTCCGCTTTTTTCACCAACCAGACACATCTGGGAAAAAACCGGCGGAAAGACTTCGGGAAAACGAGCCAAAACAGAAGAAATCTGTTTTCCTTTTCTGATCTCGTCCCGGGTCTTAAAAATAATTCCCTGATAGACAGAGTTTGTGACAATCCTGCCGGAAAGCTCCAAGCATTGAGCAATAGGCAGACCGCCGGCAATCAAAGTGGAAAGATTTTCGGCAAACTGAGAAAGATAAACCAGCTTCAGAAAATTACCAACAAAAGGAATCTTCAAAAAGATTTTATCAAAAGAATCTTTCCCGGCTTTACTTCTATAATAGGCAAAGGCGGAAGTTATTAAGAAAATTAAGATTAAAACAAGAAGCAGAATATATTTCCTCAAAAAGCCGGAGAAAGCTATGGCTATTTTGGTGATAGTCGGCAATTCCTGTCCGGTCTGTTCCATAACCTCGGCCAGCTGGGGAATAATGTAAAAAAGCATTATGCCTAAAACAAACGCAAAAACAACGACTACCAAAGCCGGATAGAACATGGCTCCCCTTATCTTACTAATCAAATTATATTCTCTTTCCAGGTGTTCTGCCAAATAGTTAAGAGATTCGGAAAGTTTTCCCGAGGCTTCACCAGCCCTGACCATGGCGACATAAAACGGGGAAAAAACCTCCGGGTATTTGGAAATGGCTGAAGAAAGAGAGCTTCCTGCTTCAACCTCATCAGAAATATTCGAAATTTTTTCCCGGAAATTAGGGTTCGTGGTTTGATCGGCCAAGGTTCTCAAAGACTCAATCAGAGGCACTCTGGAAGCAAACATTATGGAGAGTTGCCGAGAAAACAGAACCCGTTCTTTCTGGGAAACAGTCCCAAGAAATTTTATTTTTCTGGCATAAAACGGAACTTCCTCAATCGATTCCAGGGCAGTGACATACAGCCCGTATCTCTGCAAGGTAGAAACGGCCGCCTCTCTAGAAGAAGCTTCAACTACTCCTGACTGAACTTCTCCGGTTTTAGTTCTGGCTTGATAATTAAATTTCACGTAATTTATCCGTTAAAATCATCTTATAAGTATTTTCAGTTCAGCAGGGCTAAGAGAATAATTCAGGGCGTTTTCTAAGGCAACCTCTTTTTTCTTGACCAAGTTCGCTAAAGCCCTGTTTAAAGAAACCATTCCCACTTCGGCCGAGGTTTCAATAACCAAGGGAATTTCGTGGATTTTATTTTCCCTTATTAAGTTAGCCGTGGCCGGATTATTAACCAAAATCTCACAGGCTGGAATTAATCCCCCCTTAGTTCTGGGAATCAATCTCTGAGAAATTACTCCTACAAGAGATCCCGATAACTGGGCTCTAATCTGGCCTTGCTGGGCTGAAGAGAAAGAATCAACAATTCTGTGAATGGTTTGAGCAGCCGAATTGGTATGAAGCGTGGCAAAAACCAAATGTCCAGTTTCAGCCGCCGTAATGGCCGAAGCCATGGTTTCCGGATCTCTCATTTCGCCGACCATAATGACATCAGGATCCTGGCGGAAGGTAGCACGAAGGGCTCGCTCAAAAGAAAGGGCGTCTTGATAAACTTCCCGCTGGTCAATGATTGATAAGTCGTCTTTAAAAACATACTCAATCGGGTCCTCGATAGTGATAATGTGATCGGTCCGGCTATGATTTATTTCATCAATCATGGAAGCTAAGGTAGTTGACTTTCCATGGGAAGATGGTCCGGTAATTAAAATAAATCCCTGAGAAAGACTGGTGAATTTATGTAAGAACGGCGGAAGGTTTAATTCTTCAATGGTGGGAATTTTGGACGGAATCAGTCTTAAAGCACAAGAAATCTCACCGCTTTGAAAAAAAACGTTAACCCTAAATCTGGCCGCTTGTTCGGTAAGGCTATAGGAAAAATCAACCTCTTTTTTTTCTAAAAGCCTTGCCTTTTGTTCTTCAGTCATCAAGACTGCGGCTAAATTTACGACATCCTCTGAAGATAATTTTTTCTGTTTTACTAGAGGGACAAGCCGGCCCGCTAGTCTTAAAACCGGAGGATGTCCGACGGATAAATGCAAGTCGGAGGCCTGTCCTTCAACAGTAATAGATAGCAATTCTTTAAGTTGAGCAGAATAGTCTGGCATATTTTTTAATATTATTTTAATGTTTGTCTAATTTCTTCGACTACTTCAGTAGCTGCTCTATCTCCGCAACTACTTCGCTCGGTGTTCAAAGAAACAAGTTTCTTTTCGCCTTCGCTTCGCTTAGTGTTCAAAGAGATAGGCTTCTTTTCTAACCTCGCTTCAGTAGTTGTTCTATTTCCGCAACTACTTCGCTCGGTGTATAATGGGCTTTTATAAAATATCTAATCGCCCCCATTTCTATGCCTCTTTCCACTTCCTCTTTCTGGCCAAGATTAGATAAGATAATAATTTTCAAATTCTCTAAATGCTTAATATTGACCTTCAAGGCTTTAATCTTTTCCAATACCTCCCAGCCGTCAACTTGAGGCAAAACAATATCTAAAAGTAAAAGGTCGAAATTTTTCTCAGATAATTCCCTTAAGCCCTGCTCTCCGTCAGTGGCCACTTCAATATCAAAACCGGATTCTTTAAACTTGGTAGTATAGATATCAACAAGAAAAGGGTCATCTTCGATTAATAAAATGCGTTTCATATACAATTAATTTATGAGCACCCTGCCCTCTGAGCAGTAATTATTCCCTCGAAGACAAGTTAGTGCTTCTTTAATATTTTAATTGTCTTTTTCCATAATTTACGGCGTAGAGGACGGGGTTTCGCTTCGCTCACCTCTCTTCGGCTACCCTGAGCACCTCCTCAATAGTCGTAATGCCCCTGAGGGCTTTCAGGATGCCGTCTTGGAACATGGTAACCATTCCCTGACGACCGGCTTCTTGCTGGAGACTCTCAATGGTTGGTTCCTTTAAAATTATTTCCGCTAGTTGGTCGGTCATTTCAACGACCTCAAAAACAGCAATCCTTCCGGAAAAACCCTCTTTGTTACATTTTTTACAACCCGATGACTCAAAAACAGTTAAGGGTTTTTTAATCTTGACTGTCTTTTTGGTCTCCGGAGGCAGATTCTCAATTTCTTTTAAAATTAAATCGTTGATTTCTTTCTTGGGTTTCACCTCTTTTTTGCAAGATTGACAAAGCTTTCTGATCAACCTTTGGGCAAGAATGCAGCTTAAAGCCGCTGGAACCAGATACGGCTTTATACCTAAATCAATTAATCTGGGAATTCCGCCTAAGGCATCGTTGGTGTGCAGGGTTGATAAAACTATGTGGCCGGTTAGGGCGGCATGGCTAACCAAAAAAGCGGTTTCCTCGTCTCTGATCTCGCCAACCATAATAATGTCGGGGTCTTGTCTTAAAACATGTCTTAGCCCTCGGGCAAAATCGTAATTAATTTCCGGCTTAATCTGGGACTGATTAATCCCTTCAACCAGATATTCCACTGGATCTTCCAACGTAATAATATTTACCCCTTCTTTATTAAGAATCTGCAGAAGAGCGTACAGGGTGGTACTTTTCCCGCAACCCGTCGGGCCGGTGGCTAAAATCAAACCATAGGGCCTTTGGATCGCTCTCTTTACTACCTCAAAATTTCTCTTTTCCAAGCCTAAGTCTTCAAATTTTTTTAAACCAATCGTTGGGTCTAAAATTCTAATAGCCACTTTCTCTCCCAAGGCGGTCGGGAAAGTGGAAACCCGAAAATCAATATCACGATCGTCAATCTTGGCTGAGAAACGACCATCCTGAGGAACCCTGGTTTCGTCAATTTTTAAATTGGAAAGAATTTTAATCCTGGCAATGATCGCCGGATGGACTCTTGGAGGCAGAAAGATTGAAGAATGCAAGTTACCTAATAGACGGAAACGGACTCTCGTTTTTTCTCTACAGGGCTCAATATGGACGTCCGAGGCTTCTCCGTCAACGGCATGTTTTAATATCACGGTGACAATCTTAGTAATCGGCGCTTCTTCGGCCAATCTTTCAAACTCCTCAGCGGTCGTAGGCATTTTTTCTTCTCTTAACTCAACCTTCAGTTCCTCTAAGGCCCTTCCCACCTCCCCTTTTAAGGTTCGGTATTGCTTTAAAAGCTCATTAAAATTTGTCGGGGTAACAAGAAATATTCGGTAATTGAATCTTCCCTGGTGAGCCAAGAACTTCAGGGCTTCTTGGGCCTTTGAATCTTCGGGGTAGATCATCCCTACTTCTAAAAAGTCATCTTTTTTAGAAAGGGGAATCATTCGATAGTGCTTGACCGTCTCTTCGGGAATCAATCCCAGAGTCTCTAAGGGAACCTCTTTTGGTTCTATTTTTTTCAGAGGTATTTTTAAGTTTTCACTCCGGAGAGAAAATAAAAAATCCTCGGCCACCACCCGCTTTTCAATCAATAATTCCTCTTCCTTTTTTCTACTCTCTTTAACTTCAAATTCTAGAGAACTAGCCTGTTCTTTATCTATAAGCCCTTTTTTGAGCAACTGCTGAATTAAGGTAGCCATAATCCGAATACTCTGAAATAAATTGGAATTGCTTTTTTAGTAAAAGATAAACGGATTTTCTCTGCCAACTTCTTCTGTAAAAAGTTCGATTTCTGGAAAAAGCCGAATTTTTTCTAAAAGAGGGTGTTTGAAAACCTCAAAATCTATTTCTACTTTTTCTTCTGTTATTTCAAGCGGAGGCAAAACCAACGGCTTTACTCCCAGAAAAAAACCAGAAATATTTGGCCAAAGGACAATTATAATAATAGCGGCCAGGATCGCCAATAACACAAAAACCAAATATCTTAATTTCTTTCTTTTTTCAACAAATGTTATAGCCATAATTTTTTATTGATAACTCCGCTCTCATTTTATGCCGAACCTTATGATAATAAGATTGGGGAGAAAGAAGAGAATAAAATTCTCTCCGGTCGCCTCATTCAGCATAAGAATATACTTTGATTGTTAAGTTAAAATCTCGAGGCCCTTCTTCAAGATCAGAAGAAAAGGAAACCGATTCCGTTTCAATCAACCGAGAAGTTACTTCCAGATAATTCGAGATGAACTCTTTTAATGAAAGGTAAGATCCGGAAAGTTCCAGAGAAACACTAGTTTCTTCAAGTTCCTCAATTTCGGAAGAAGATTGGGTAGCCGAGTGAGAAATTGATTTTAAATACAGACCAGATTGAGAAGCGGCTTTTTGGAGGAAGTCAAAGAGAGCTGGCAAATCCGGACCAGCAGGCAATGCAGAATTAATTTTGGCAATCTGATCTTGATAATTTTTAAGCTCTTCAGCAGTATTTCTAAGATCCTGAAGGTATTCTTTTCTCTTCGCGAGACTTTCTTCTTCTCTCTCAATCCTTTGCCATAAAAGGTCTAACTCTTGGTATTTTGGTAAAACAAAAATCGCTCCAAAAATCAGGGCTAGAGAAATAAAAACAATAATGATGACTGATTTATTCATTTAACTTAAATAGGCCTAGGTCAAAGATAAGGTTAAGGTCGAAAGCAATTCTACCCTCTTTCCCAATGGCAATTCCTGCTAAATTAAGATCTTTTACCGAAGGATTGGTTTCAAAAATCTGAATTTGTTGGTGCAAGGTGACAAAGTTCTCGGTATCGCCCGAAAGAGCAACCCCTCCTTTCTTCGGATCTAAGTTAAAGGTGGAAAACCAAACTTCAGGATGAGTATTTTTTTCAATAAATTCAAAGGTCTTTGAAGAGAAAAGGTGCCGGTTGATTAATACTGAAAAACTCTGAATTTTTTTCTCATAACTAGAAAGTTCTTGTTCCAGGCTAATTTCTTCTGCGGTTTTTGTTTGGTCCATTTTTTGTTTTAGAGCTTCCAGCTGAGCTTCTGCCTTACCCAGATAAATATCCGCAACAAAATAGCTAAAAACGGCCAGCAAGATAAGGCCAAACGAAAGATAAAAAAGAATATTTTGCCAAGATGATAATTTTGGAGCCGGTTTAGGAATAATCTCAACCATAATAATATTTAAGACCGGAGGTTAAAGTTAAAATATTTTTTTCGGCTTTATTATTTTAAAACTTGCAGATTCAGGTCTATTCGAGACCGCGGAGAGCCATTCCCAGAGCTATGGCATAAGCAGGGCCCATTTCTTTTAATGTTTTCTCTAAAACTGGCGGGTAAAAAATCCTAGAAAAGGGGTCGGCAATCTCTGTTTCTTTTTTTAGATAATTTTCAAAATATTCCTTCAGCCCTGGCATGAGACTAGTGCCGCCCGCTATTATAAATTTTTGAACCTCTCTATTTTCTGTTTGATAAAAATTAAGACTAGTTTTTCCTACTTCCTTCAAAATAGCATCGACCAGAGGAAGTAAGGCTTCTTTGATGTTTTTTACTGATATGGATTCAACATCGCTAGGAGATGGAGAAACCTCTTTTAACCCGTATTCTTCTTTAAGCCTTTGGGCTGTCGGATAATCAACGGTTAAACTTTTAATCAATCTTTCCGTCAAATCGTCTCCAGAAAGGTTAAAACTATTGGATGATATAAGAAGTTTTTTATCTATTATACTACAAGTAGTGGTCTGGTCGCCAATGTCAACAATAGCAACAGTTCTATTTTCATTAACCGGGATCAAGGAACGCACTAAGCCGAAAACCTCGGCTTCCAAGGCAAGAACCTTGAGATTGCACAATTTAGCAATCGTTTGATATTGATTAATCGTCTCATTAGGAACAGCCACTAACAGGATTTTTAATTTACTCTTTCCCTTATCTAAAACCCTGCCCTCAATTACCTCCCAATCTAAGGTTACCTCTGATAAAGGTAGGGGGATATGTTGCCTGGCCTCATAATACACTGCTTTACCGATTTCTTCCTTGGCCATAGAGGGTAATTCAAAATCGGTAAAAAAACTGGAAAAATCAGGGATGGAAAAGATACAGTTGCGCGTCTTAATCTTCGCCTCTTTCGTCATTGCTTTTATTGCCTGGGCGATATCCTGAGTTGAAAGTAAAAGGGCATTTTTTTCAAAAGTCCGGAATGGATTTTTATGAGCGACTTCGGCTTTCATTTCAGCATAATTCTCCAGTTTTTTTCTCTCCCCTCCGCCCGACAATTCAATCAGTTTGACGCCGGCGGTGCCGATATCTATTCCTAAAAATCTTTTTGACGAGAATATATTTGAGAAAATCATAAAGTTATTATATCATACAAATAAAAACAATGGTATTCAAGAAATTCACAGGACTTATTCTTGAACTTCTTTTCCCGAAATTCTGTTTCGGCTGCCAGAGAGAAGGGTCTTACCTCTGCGAAGATTGCCGGTCTACTTTGGAAATTTCTGAATTCCACAAGCAACATTCCGGTCAATATCTTAAAGACCTTTATTTTGCTCTCCCCTACCAAAATCCCCTGATCAAAAGTCTAATTCAGAAATTTAAATACCAACCCCTTGTCAAAGAACTGGCTGAATCTCTCTCTTTACTGATTATAGAACACTTCCAGTTGCTAGACAATAAACTAAACTTTACAGATTTTACTATTATACCAATCCCTCTTGAAAAAAGAAGGCTCAAAAGCCGAGGATTCAATCAAGCCGAAGAAATTGCCAAAGAGCTAAGCCATTTTCTGGAAATTCCCCTATTTTCCGGTTGTTTGATAAAAACCAAGGAAACGACTCCTCAGGTTGAGTTATCCGGAGATGAGAGAAAAGAAAATATTAGAGGGGCATTTTCAGTCAAAAATAGCCAAGAAATAAAAAATAAAAAAATCTTGCTGGTTGACGACGTTTTCACCACCGGCTCAACTATGGAGGAAGCAGCCAGAATATTAAAGGCAGCTGGCGCTAAAGAAATCATCGGCATTGTAATCGCCAGGGCCAGCCCCGGCGAAGACCGTCCTTAGCCAAAAAAACCGACCTAGCCGGTTTTTTTATGGCGGGGGGGGTAAGCCCCGAAGGAGAATCTTCGATTCCCTACGGGGTAAAATTCAAACTAAATATAATCATAAACTCAAAGGTTTTTCCGTAGACCCCGTCAGAAAGCGGAGGGTGGAGGATTTGAACCTCCGAGGGGATTGCTCCCCAACTGGTTTTCAAGACCAGCGCTTTAAACCACTCAGCCAACCCTCCGCTTTCGTACGTAGCAAGACCGTCCGGATAAACCGCTCCCGCACTCCTCCCTGAAAAGAATTTATTTTTGATTGACGGAGTCAGGTAGTAGAAATTTGACTTGTTCGTCGTAGACGAACAAATTCGGGCAAGCCCGGTCAAACTTTCACTACCTGGCGGGACATTCGGGTTAAGTACCCCGGATATCGCTCTTTATAGAGGTATTATTGCACTTTTTGGCGAATTTTTCCAGAGCCAGATTGAGGCACGTGGGTCGGGGGTCAATTTTTACAATTGGGACAAATGGGACACTTTTGCGGGTATGTCACTCTGTGTCTCATTTCAAATACTCCTCGATATTTCGCAAGTGCTCTTCGTAAGTTTTTGCAAGATGAATTTGACCTTCGCTGTCGTGCAAATAATAAAGATATTCGCTGTCTTCTGAGTTGATCACCGCATTAATCGCCGCTAATCCTGGATTGCAAATCGGAGAGGGCGGCCGTCCCTTGTGAATATAGGTATTATAAGAAGAATCAATCTTATAGTCTTCCGGTTTTATAATCGGCCACCAGTTTCCTGGCCCTCCTAAGTCGTATTGGATAGTGGCATCTATTTGAAAGGGCATGTCCTTTAACCACCTGTTCCAAATCACTCCGGCAATAAGGGGCATCTCTTCTTCGCTGGCGGCTTCTCTCTGCACCAACGAAGCCAAAACCACCAAGGTGTCGTTTCTGATATTTTTTTCCGTAGCTTCTTTAAATAGATCGGCCGTTTTCTCGTCAAACTGACTTTTCATCCTTTTTGCAATCTCTATACCAGTATAATCCAAATTAAGAAGATAGGTGTCGGGAAACAAATAACCCTCATGAGCCTCAACAAGAAATTCTCCTTTTGCCAAATTACCCAAGTTTAATTCCTTTTGCAGTTTTTCGGCGATTTCTGTCGCTCTTAATCCTTCAGGTATTACAATCCATTTCTGATATGGATAGTTAACCAGTATATCTACCAACTGCCAGGCGTTCATTCCTTTTGAAATCGTGTATCCGCCCGGCTCAATTTTGCCCTGCCACCCTTTATTTTTTAACACATAACTGAACGCCCACTCACTTCTGATATATCCCTGATCTCTTAACTTTGGGATAAGCTCTGATTCCGTGGTGTTAATATTAATGACGATTCTTTCTTTCTCCGTTGTATTTTGCGGCGCTCCAAACTGACGTTGATAAATAAAAAAGGTAACACCTGTTGCCACCGCGATTATTATTATGGAAATAATTGCAATTATTTTATTTCTGCCCATAAAAATCACCAATTGATCTATTTCAATTTTAACAAAAATAAATTAAATGAAACAATATAAAGGGGTTGAAGATATCTTATTTTTACTCTTGATTATAAACTTCCACGATTTGATCCAAGAAAGAAATGGGATCTTGAAATTCAAACATCATTCTAAAAATCATGCCCCACCCCATAGTGATTTTATGTTTATCCTCTTTATGCCTTTTGAATTTAATGTCTGTGGAATCATGAGTGATTTTACCCACTCTTTCCATTTCTAGAAAACTAATCCCCATTGAATTTACAAATTCTATAAATTTATCTGAGTCAAAATGAATAAATATACTTTTTCTTTCAAATAATAGATCGAAAATTAAGTTTTCATCGAAAGAAAATAAATAAGGAGGCCTTAATGAACCGTCGCGCAGAATTTGCTCCGCCCAGTTTATTACAAATAAGTCCTTATAAATTAATAATTCTTTTTCGTATGCATCTTTCCAGTCTTTTTCTGTTTTCGCGGTAACGTACTTACAATCATTTTTATTTATAGCGTGAAATAATAAATGTTGAGCATTTTTATTTCTTACCCACCTACTATTCTTTATATTAAAAACCGTGCCCCTTTGATTATCTGAAAGTAAAAAATATAAAAATTCTTCAAAATTTATAATATGAAAATCTGACTTAATTGTTGATAAATATTGAAACTCTTTTTCAATAATATTAAAAAAGTATTCGTCTGCAGTTTTAGCCTCAGACATAATTTTCATTCTGCCAGTTTCTTGTCCACTTTTAGTTTTTCTGATATCAAAGCCAATGCCTCTTTTATGATAATCCAAAACGTTCCCCATTCTTTCCCATTGTCTATAAATCCGTTCAAATTGTTCACGTTTTTTCTTATTATCAAATATCGAGGCGGATTTATTTATAAAGTTTCCGTGATTTGGTCGATTCTTAAATAAATTCTCTACATCTTTTTTGTCTTGAATTTCGATATTTTTTTCTTTCATATAATTCCCTGTTTGTTTAACATAATCAAAAATTTCTTTATTTACAATTCCGTCCTTTACTTCACAGAAAACAAAACCACCCCTTCTCACGCGGGTTAAATCTCCCGCCCCGCTTCCTAAACATAACGTTATATCATTGATCAGCATAAACTCATCTAAATTTTTTGTTTTGTTAATAACGTCTATAAGTGATTCGATATTTTTATCTAATAGATAGCCATGAAAATCTTCTCCCGTTTGAGTGCTTCTGATCAAAATTTTATCCATTTTTAATATTGTCCAAGCCATAACATCGGCTAATCGCCTAAAAAGCAAGACTTCTTTACTTAGCATATCTTCCTCATCTAATAATTTATCGTAACTTTCTTCCGCAACAAATTTTTCCGTTTCCTTTCCTGATTTACATTCTTTTATTTGTTTTTTTAATTTCTTTAATTCTTCTTCAATTTCTAATAAATTAGAAATAATCCTATCTTGAGCTAAATAAAAACCTTCATGACATTTATGCCGAAAAAGATTTTTATCTATCCTTTGGATATCTCTAATATCTTTTGCGCCAAAAAAATCGACCGCATAAGAGGTTACTAATTTAAAAATACCTTTAACTTCTTCTTCCAGCTTTTCTTTCATTTAAATATTAAAATGGTTATAACTAACTTTTAAAATCGGACGCTTTAGTAGTATTCTCAATCTTTAAAAATTGGTTCGGAATCATGGAAATAAAACCAGAAAGACTGTCTATCCGTCGACGAATTTTCTTATTAAATCTATTAACAGAAAGTAGGTTTAATGACTTTCTCGCTCTCGTAAGCAAGACGAGTAGCTGGCAAACTTCATCATCAGAAATATTATTCGGATCTTTTGGGAAGATACCGTTTTCCAATCCTAAAACAAAAACGTGGTTAGCGGATAAGCCTTTAGCACCAAGATAAGTTGTTAATTTAATTTTTATTTTTTTATTTATAATCTCATCGGGATCTTTAATTTCTTCCGGAGAAATGTTATTAGCTTTTTCCCTATGTTTATTAATATAATCTTCTGGCAAGAGATCTATAAGTAATTTACCATTTGAACTCTCGCGGATTATTTCTTTATCTTTTTCCAGAGAAGAGCTAACGGGATCTTTATACATAACTATTCTCCAACCAAGATTTGATTTTGCATCTCCTTTGATAAATTTATAGCCATCATCCGTTGACAACCTTTTAGATTCTTTTTTAAATTCAATTTCAAAAATATTACGATCTAATCTTTTATCATTAATTAGGCTATCATTCACATCTCGTAAATAATGAGATATTCTTGGCGGGCCAATGATTAAAAATTCTGGCTCATTTTTTTCACTAGGTTCGATTTTTTCTTCCTCAATAATTGAGAATATTTTTTCTTTAATATATTTTGTAGCAACAGAATCGGCAAAAAATTTCCCAAGAGATATAAATGGGTATTTTTTACTATCTAAAAACTTATCTGGCCAATAACATTTGAATTCTTTTTCTATCCTATTATTTAATAATCCTTTTTTCTTGGCATTAGAAATAAAAGCATTAGCAGCTTCTACTAAAACTGAAGTACATCTTCTACAAAAAGGCAAAAAGAATTTTTCAAATTGCTGATCCTGATAAAGTTTACGAATAAAATCAGGGGAAGCAAATTTAAAACGATACAGCGCCTGGTCGTCGTCACCTGCGATTATTGTATTATTTCTTTGGGCAAGCAATTCAATTAAACTTGATTCTAGAAGATTAAAATCCTGATACTCATCAACTATAACCTGGAAATATTGAGGTATTGTTTCTTTATTCTCGTTAAGGTGACAAAAAACCCTATAAACAGCGTCGTCGTGGCCGACGGCGAAATAATACTCTGATCTGTGCAGGTAAAACTTCGTTTCTTTACTTTCTTTTTGTAGATTTATGAATGCCCGGCCAAAGTCTTTCTCTTTAAAACTTAATCCAGACAAAAAAGCGTCCTGTTCAATAATTTTCGGCAACTCGGGAAAATATTCATATTGGCGTATCTCACTAAGAAGAAAATTCTTAGAAAATCCATGAAGAGTTCTCGTTTCAATATCGCGATCAGATATTTTGATAAGTTGTTTCTCTAAATCGTCTACTAAATTATTTATAAATGTTATTACGAGAACACGATTGCCTTTTGGAAGGTTTCTCATAACGCTTCCAAATAAAAAAGTTTTACCCGTTCCTGGTCCTCCTAAAATTAACTTATTTTTTTGTTTTGATAATAATATCTTTTCAATACTTTCTTTGCTACCTTCTAGACACTCTTTACATTGCTGGCAAACAGAAATATTTCCATCTGTTCTTTTCTCGCAATTTTTAGAAAAATCACCGGCTTTCGACAGGAAACATTTTGTAGACTTTACACCACAATTTTGGCAATAAGAATAAAGCATAGAAAAATAATTTATTTTTTTAACTAATTTAATTAAATCTTCTTCGGTTTCGTATTAAACTTGGCTTAATTTCATTGAAAACGGTATAATAAGAGTAGAAATATGCAAACCGTAATAGACAATGTCACAAAATCTTTCGTTAATCTAAGGCCAAATAAAGACTGGTCTTTTGCTGATTCGCTAAGAACTGAAACTAATTACATAACCCACGGCTATCATAGGTATCCTGCAAAGTTCATCCCTCAAATCGTCCAAAAACTTATTAATGAATATACTTCACAGGGGGATATAGTAGTTGACCCCTTCGGAGGTTGTGGGACAACGCTCGTAGAAGCAAAATTGGCTGGTAGAAAGAGTTATGGTTTTGACATCAACCCAGTGGCTAAATTCATTACGCAAGCTAAAATTACACCAATTAAGCCCAAAACGCTAGAAAATTCGGTAAATAAATTTATTAATACCTATAAACTCTCACCGTCTATAGCCCCCACAATTAATATAGATAGGCTCAATTACTGGTTTGATACCTCCACAATTACTGAGCTTAATCGAGTTTATATTACTATAAAGGCCATCAAAAACTATAAGGTACGACGACTTTATCTCTGTGCTTTTTCTCATATTTTAAAAAATTGTTCCCGGTGGCTTATGAAAAGTACAAAACCTCAAGTAGATCCAAATAAAGCAATTCCCGTACCAATTGATATTTTTTTACCCCACTTGCGTTCCATAATAAATAGAAATAATCAATTTTATTCTTTATTAGAAAAAAGAGGAACAATTGGAGCAAAGACAACCATGCGAATCAGTGACTCAACTAAAGAATTACCGATCTTATCGAATTCTGTAGACTTGATTATCACCTCCCCACCCTACGTAACTTCTTACGAGTATGCGGACTTGCATCAACTTTCATTATTATGGTTTGGGAACGATCACAAATATTTCAAAAAGTGGAAAAATTATGCAAAAAACTTTAATAATTTCAGAAAAAAATTTATAGGTACAAGTTTAAAGAAAAATCATCGATCGGAAAATCTGAATAGTTCTGTTGCTGAAAGGATCGTTACGCAACTCTCAAAACGAGATATCGGCGTCTATAATAATGTCGCTCATTATTTTTCCGATATGAATAAATCATTCGCCGAAATGTTCAGGATATTAAAACCAGACCACAAAGCTTGCATAATTATTGGAGATACAAACCTTCAAGGTTGCCATATCACCAATTCTCAAGTTGCTGCTGAGCAAATGAAAAATATTGGATTTAAATCAGTGAAATTTATTAAACGCGAAGTTTCAAACAAATTAATTACTCCTTGGAGAAATACCGAGAATGGCAGATTCACCAATATCGATAATCCAAACAAGAAAAGAGTATATCAATACGAATATATTTTAGTAATGGAAAAACCTTAACGTAGAAGTTTTTTAATATTCTGGAGAGAATTTTTTGTTGCTGCACGAATTCCCATTTCAAAGATCTCCTCCCTCGGGTCGAGATCTTTTATTTTCCCATTGGTACCAGCTGATGTAACTTGTAAATCTTTAAACTCTAAAAACATCCATACTGAATTTATATAAATCTGTCTTATTAAGAGATCACGCGCAGAATCTCGGTCTGCTATAATCATCTTTTTCAACTCATCGAACGGTTTCGCATCTATATTAATTTTAATTGTTTTTAATTCTTTCCAGGAAGGAATACGAGCAACACAATTTTCATCCCATTGAGGTGTATCGTTACTCCAATTCTTCTTCTCAATAGTGATAGGTTTTGGCAATTTAAGCTGTGGCTCGCTTTCGGGTGGAGTAATCTCAACAGGCATAATTAACTCAAAATGATTCCGCATGTTGTCATCGATCGCTATTTTGATATTATTAATTTTTTGTATTTTTTCTCCAGTATATCCGACTCTTATCTCCAAAATTCCATCTTTTAATTTTGGATTTCCGAAGTTAAGAAAATCGTGTTTTTCAATAATTAGTTTACCCGGGCTAGTCTGTCTGTCAAAATAATTATTTACGACGTCTGTAGCGAAATGTAATTTTCTTTCCGAACCTAAGGGAATATGTAACAATTCCTTCGTCTTTTTGAAAAACGAGGGAAATTCTTTACCAATATATCGTACTTTCTCTTTCACTATAATTGTTACCGGCTTACTGAATTCTATGTTTTTTGAAGGCACGCGTAAATGAAACAGAATAGCTTCTTCTACGGGCGCCCCTGTATCGCGGTTGGGATCAACCCGAAAGGTTAGCTTACCCCTTTTATATGAGCTAAAAGCAATCTGAAATTTCTCTGATTTTCCCCAATCATACTCTCCTCGATCGTCTCGTCTTTCAAGTAATCTTTCATCTGCTTCCGTATTAAAAGTAATTTTACAATAAGAGCCTTCTTCTACTTCTCGGGGATCTAATCCTAATAATTCAAATTTTTCTGGAAGATAAGTGCCTTCGTAGGGTGGTAGCGGTTTCTCTCCCTCGCCTTCTTTTGTAGGTATATCTTCTCCTAATTCAAAAAATTCTCTCAATTCCGGTTGGGCTTCAAAATCTTTCATTAATTGTTTGCGTAAAGTATCGTCTTTGAAGGAGCTTTCCGATCCAACGGAAAGACGCCCGTATTCAGCATCTAGTTCTTTAAATGTTTCATTACTAAGGAAAATCTTAAGCCTTTCAAGAGCTAAACGAGTTGTCGCGTTATTTTTAAATTTTTCCCGACCCGAATGAAGCATTTGAGCGACAGGGGGATCGATATTTGAGATGTCTATAAAAGCGAAGAGGTAGGGGGAAAGATCAACAAGATCGCATTCGTTTCTTAACCAAGACGTGTTCTCTGTATGGAGGACGAGTCCGTCTTTTATGAAAAATATCTTTTCCGATATTGTTTGCTCAATGTAGGGGCTCAAATCTTCCCTGGCCTGAGTTTTGTGTTGGAGAATAAAAACTTCTATCTCTCTTTTCCCAATCTCACCAAGATCAATAGGCAATTTTTGCGGGTATCCCTCTCTCAAAATATCTTCTTTTCTAAGCAATTTTTCACGGAGGCCAAAGATAGTATAATCAATACCCCCCTTATAATCTCTTAATTCTTTAAGGTAAATGGGTAATGGGGCATCCGGTAATTTCTTTTCAATAAATTCATTTAAACCTCTAAAAACAATATTACCCCTCTGGGGGAGTTGATAATCATATAGTTTGACTAGACACCCTTCCAAAAAATCATAATCATCAATTTTAATAGGTTTATCAAAGGGGAACGAAAATATATCTTTTGAATCTTTTTCAACGAAATATTCGTAAGTAAATTTCTGTGCGGTGTAGTCAAACTTTTTTCTGACAAGAGAAAAACCGTAGTAATCGTAATTCTTGGCGCGAATTTTATCCTTAATTGTTGTGGCGCGTCGGCATAATATCAATTGTAAATAATTAAAATCGTATGACGTGGAATTACCAGCATAACCTAACGGGCTAGAGCCACCTTGATTATATGTGCCGTAAACAAAAGATATTTTTTCTTTTATATCTTTGTTTAAACTAAGTATCGTTTCTTTAATTTCGTTTGGCTGTTGACCCTCTCCTTTATCGATAACCGTAATTGTAGGCCTGTCTTTTTTTCCCTCGGCCGTAACCCGCAACCATTCTTTTGCAAATTCCGATCTTTTTTCTCTTATTTTTTCTTTTCCGCCAAAAAATCTTTCTAGAGCTTCCGCCATCGATTTCGGTGCTTTCGTTTTATCTCTCGGATCAATGCCCTCTTCATAACAACGCCTCATTAAAATTGCGTCAATTGAATTTGTAATTTTTTCTATCAACGCGTTATCCGCATCTCGCATCTGACCCTCGATTGTACCGACATTATTTGATCTCCCACCGTAAGGAATCCATTCACAATTTTTAAAAAATGGCTCCGTATTAACTATTTTTTCAATCTCATCAGAAGTCTGAGATAATAGTAGTTTTAATAATATTTCTTTATTATTGTTGTAGTCCATAATTAAAGGTTAATATTTATAAGCTAAATTTTTGGCGACGAGAAGAACGAAACTTCATTTTTGTTATACGTAATTGTTCTTCTATCGCCCTAAAAATTTTTACTACGTCTTCATCGGTATATTGATATGAACTTTTATTTGAGCAATTACCCAAAACCCGAAGGGAATTAAGAATATTCTCGGTTCTTCTCTGCGCAACCCTTTTAAAACGAGTGGCGCGATCCTCTTTTTTAGTATCTTGCACCATATTTTTAATATTTAGTGTAAATTATATCACTACTTATATAAGTATCAAAATATTATAGGGATGTCAAGATACAAATTTCTTTATTTTATTTCCTGTCCGCATAGGTTAATAATAGTGTAAAGCACAATTAATTAAAAAAGTAAGAGAAAAGCGCAACTTATACTGCGCTTTTGTTTATCATTAAGAATATGTTATTTACTTTTCTATAGTTACCGTCAGCGGATATTTACCCCAGTTATTAGATGCTATTTTGCCGTCTGTCGTTATACGGAAAATACAATCATTAATTTTTAAATCTCCCAAATCTTCACAAACACATTCCCCCGAACTGTTATAAATACATTTAAAATTACCATCGATTAAATCATTTGGATAAACGCCTTCCTTTGCACAGGCTATTTCTCCTTCTTGAATAAAAGAAGTTCCCAGCCTTTGTCTGGCGATATCAATCGCTATTTCTTCCCCGGGAAGCAATGCCTTTTTAAGCTTAATTTCGCTTGTGAAAGCCGCGAGATATTTTTGTCCTTTTGAATCAGTAATATTACAGCTGTCCGTTCCCAAATTTGTAATAAATGGTTCTACATTCAAATTCTTTAATTTAATTCTGAACGTTGCTTCTCTTCTTTGTATGCTTGGGCTAGTTTCCAAGGTTATACTGTAAAATCCTTCTCCGGAAATTTCTGTTGGTCCTTCAGGCATAACAACATCGCCCTGTAGTTCTTGCTGTTTCTCTTCGTTATTGTTTTTATTTTGATTATTTTGATGTTGTTTTATGCCAAAATAGCCGACTCCGCCGACAATTAAAAGTCCTGTAATTATTGCTATAAGTACTGGTATTTGAATGAAACCTTTTTGATTTATTTTTGAATGATTATTTGCCATACATTTCTATCTAAAACTATTGAGGCAATTAAAATAAAGAGATTTAACATCTTTAAAATCGGCGCGAGGATCAATCTGTTTTATACATTCTCGGTAGGGTCTGTCGTTTTGATACGGCCTCAAAAAGAAATAATAAAAAATAGAAAAGCCAATCGTTAATAAAACGATGGCACTGATAGCTTTAAACCAATTATTATTAAGCCAGTCTTTAATTTTTTCCGCCATATTCAGATACATCTCAGTTAGTTATTCTGGCGGAAAACACAAAGCTCGCCGCCAGCGATAGCCTTTCGGCTACCCATACCCCTTTCGGGATATGACCCGTCAAAGGTGCTCTGACGACGAGCTTAGTACCTTTGACGGGTTTTTTGCACCATGCCTGCCGAAATGGCAAGTTTAGGTGACTGATATTAAATTATATTTAAATTTTACTTCTTTTTGACACTTTCGTCCACTGTACCCTAGCTCAACCACCAGAATTGTAAAGCGAGTTACCAACAGGGCTTGTTGACATGCTTTAACTATGCTATAATGCAATTGTCAGAACATTAAAAACAGGGTAAGCCTTAACTTTAAGGGTTTCAGGATTTATACCTGGATATAAATTGCCAGCAAAGAATCCGGAAATGAAATTGCCAAACATTGCATTTAACACCGCAATGCTTTCTTGGTAATTTGATTTTCGGACTTTTTCATTTTAAACCACCGGGGAACGCATTGCGTTCCCTGTTTTTTGTTCTACCGATTGATGCGGCTCCTTATGCCGTGGTCGATATCAATCAACGCAGACAAAATTAAGAATTAACACAATCGCCGAAAATAGTTATGACAAATAATAATTTAAAAATCGTTTATGTTCCGATAAATCAGCTTCGTCCATCGGAATACAACCCGCGCAAGTGGAACAAAGAAGCAATAAAACATCTTAAGGCCAGCATCAAAAAATACGGCTTTGTTGATCCAATTATTGCAAATTTTTCACCGGAACGCAGAGGAGTTGTGATCGGCGGACATTTCCGTCTGTCGATTGCCAAAGAAATCGGAATTACTGAGATACCGGTCGTGTATCTCAATATCCCCGATATTGAAAAGGAGAAGGAATTGAATCTGAGGCTCAATAAGAATACCGGCGAGTTTGACTGGGATTTACTAACAAACTTCAAAGAATCGTTTCTGGCAGATATCGGTTTCTCTTCGGAAGAACTGGATGACATATTCGCGGTTGAAGATCTACCGGATGAATTTGATTTGGAGAAAGAACTGGCAAAACTGGATATCAAGAACATCACAGTTAAAAACGGCGACGTATATCAGCTGGGAACACATCGCCTCATGTGCGGCGATTCAACTATTCAGACAAATATTGTAAAGCTTATGAATGGCAAAAAAGCTGATATGTGCTTTACCGACCCTCCATATATTTTGGATTATTTGCATACCAAATATAAGGGCAAGGGATCAGGATTCGGATTCAAGCGCAACAGAAAATATCTTGGCACCGATGTTCTTCCGCCAGACTTTACCGAAAAGTGGATGGCAAATATCGCAAAGATTGCCAAACCGGACTTCCATATTATTGTTTACGAAAATTGGAAGAATATTAGAACTATTTGGGGCGAGCTTGAGAAATACTGGAAGATAAAAAACATGCTGGTCTGGCATCTTCCTAATCGCACGCAGGGATTTGCCGCAAAATACAGATTCTTTTCGAAGCACGACATTGCCATGGTCGGAACCTCAAAGAAAATGCGGCTCAATCTTGAACCGGAAGCAGAAGAACTTCAGAGCGAATACGAAACTGCCCTGTATGCCATTGCAGGTAGGCCGCAATGGGAAGGCTACGAAAAAGGCAAAAGAATCTGTCCGACTGATTTCATCGAATATAAAGCGGGTGACGAGAAAAATTCTGGACAGGGAGTTGTGTTCGGCACAAAGCCGATCGAGATTCTTATTCCCTACATCAAGGTACTCACCAAACGCGGCGACTTGATTGTCGAACCGTTTGGCGGATCGGGAAGTACTTTGATTGCGGCCGAGAAAATGAAGCGACGCTGTTATGTCATAGAGAAATCGCCAGTATACACAGAGGTGATAATTCACCGCTGGATAAAATTAACTGGCATAAAGCCAAAGAAAATTTATGAATAACGCTAAAAAACGTAAAACAATTAAAATACGGCAGGCAAAAGAAAAAGAAATTTTGCTTGAACAGTTGAAGAAATATCCGATTCAGCTGTTGGCCTGCGAAAAAGCAGGCATAGGAAAGGCCACTTATTACCGCTGGAGAAGCGAGGATCCGGGATTCGCCAAAGCGGTCGAAGAAGCCATGGCCGAAGGTGATGAATTCTTCAATGATATGAGCGAACATCAGCTGTTATCATTGGTAAAAGAAAAATTCTGGCCGGCAATTCATTACCGGCTTGAAAAACGTCACCCTAAATACAATAAAACAAAGATTGAAATCACTACGCCTATAGACGTTGAATTCAATCATAATCAGAAAAATTAAAATTATGGACAAATTTCCAAGTTTATACAGTCCGCGAAAATGGGCTATCCCATTTCACGAAACTGACAAGCGCTGGATGGTGCTTGTGGTGCATCGCCGTGCCGGAAAAACAACTGCGGCGTTGAATTATCTGGTATACGACGCGGTTAAAAAACCCGGCACAAAGTATGCATATATTGCCCCAACCTACAAAATGGCCAAAAGCGTTGCCTGGGGCATACTAAAAAGATACACGAAATTTCCAGGTGTGATATGTAAAGAATCCGAACTGTCGGTAAATTTTCCGGGTGGGTCAAAAATAACACTGTTTGGCGCAGAAAACCCGGATCGGCTGAGAGGTATAGGGTTAAGCGGTGTCGTGTTTGATGAATACGGCATGCAACCGAATAATATCTTTACCGAAGTAATCCGCCCGACGCTTCTGGAAAATGGCGGATACGGAATCTGGATCGGAACACCAAAAGGCAGAAACGAATTCTATTTTCTGTACGAAATACATAAAAATGACAGCGAATGGTTTACCTGCCACCTGACAGTGGATGACACCGGGGTAATTGATCCGAAAGAAATAGAAAATTCGAGAAAAACGATGTCTCAAGAGGAATTTATGCAGGAACTTTACTGTTCATTTAATTCTTCGGCAAAGGGTGCGGTTTACGCGCAAGAACTGGCAAGGGCAAGAAGTGATAACCGGATAACCGCTGTTCCGTGGCAACGTGAGTGCAAAGTGCATACGGTTTGGGATATTGGAGTCGGACCGGCGATGGCTATCGGATTTTATCAGCGTATCGGGGCGAGAATACACATGATCGATTATTGGCAGGGAACAGAAAATGACGGAATCGATCAAGCGGTTTCTGCTGTAAGACGAAAAGAGTATAACTACGGAACTCACTTTGCGCCGCACGATATAAACGCTCGGGAAGCAAGCACCGGAAAGGCAAGAATAGATTTTGCCAAAAACCTTGGATTACCATTCAGTGTTATTGATCCGAAAACCAATGTGGATGATGGAATTCAAATAGGTAAATTTATGTTTGACAGACTAATGATAGACAAAGAAAAATGCGCGCTGTGGGTTGACGCAATTTCAGAATACAAACGTGAGTGGGATGATAAGAGAAATATGTTCAGAGAGATTCCGTATCACAATTGGACTTCGCACGCCGCTGATGTCCATCGCTATGCGGCTCTTGTTGAGAATAAAATGGATAATGATTACGGCTTTTACGACAATGCGGCACCAGAAAAAGAGATTTTCTTCGATCCCTACGATAACCCGATAATGTGATGGCGTTTTTGCGGAAATAAGTTATCAACTGTCTGCCAACTGGGACGCTCTGGACTCCTTTTGAGGATTGCGTCATCCATTGTGTTGTATGAATAATACAACATTTACGGCTGGCTTGGGGAGTATCAAGGGGCAGACTGCTCAAATACAGCCGACCAAAATCAAATACTGCCTCTACGCAAGGAAATCGACCGAAAGTGAAGAACGGCAAATCCTCTCCATTGATTCTCAGGTCAAAGAGATGATGCAGCTCGCTGAGCGAGAGGGTCTTGATATCGCCGAGATCAAGCGCGAATCGCACTCGGCAAAAGAAACCGGCCAGCGACCGATCTTCAATGAAATAGTCGAAGAAATAAAACAGGGAAAGTTTAACGGCATTCTGACCTGGGCACCGGATCGTATTTCAAGGAATGCCGGGGATCTCGGCAAGATAGTGGATTTAATGGATGCAAAGCTGCTTTTGGAAATCCGCACCTACGGTCAAAGATTCAGCAATAATCCGAATGAAAAATTCCTTTTAATGATTCTCGGATCGCAGGCAAAACTTGAAAACGACAATAGGGGTATTAACGTCAAACGCGGACTGCGGACAAGAGTCGAAATGGGATTATGGCCGGGAGTAGCACCGCTCGGGTATCTTAATCAGAAACTGATGGATAAGAAATGCCAGATTATGGTTGATCCCGCACGGTCTCCAATGGTAAAGAAAATGTTTGAGAAAGTGGCTTATGAACATTATTCGGGCAGAAAAATTTATAACTGGCTCAAGTTTGAGCTTAATTTTCATACACGAGGAAATAAGCCGCTCACGCTTTCGGGGGTTTACCGCATACTTGATAACACGTTTTATTATGGGCCATTCGAATATCCAAGAGAAAGCGGTAATTGGTATCAAGGTAAACATCAGCCGTTGATTACGCAGGAATTGTTTGAAAAAGCCCAAGCACAACTGAAACGCGATCAAATAGTCAGAGAAAATAAAGAATTTGCTTTTACAAAATTATTTACCTGCGGTTACTGCGGATCCGGTATATCAGCCGAAGAAAAATGGAAACCGCTTAAAGACGGCACTTCTGCGCATTACATCTATTACGGCTGTAGTCGGGCAAGGGATCGGAACTGCAAAAACAAATACATTCGCGAAGAAGAACTGATCGATGAACTTTTAAAAATTATGGACAAGGTTAATATCAATGAATTAGGCATGAGGCAGAAACTTGAGGATGAGATCAGAAGATTTAATAAACTGCAGAAAATCGTTAATGGAAAATCGGGCAACGCGCTTGTTGAGGAAGACGATGTAAATATCCGGCAATATGCCAAGTACTTATTAAAAGAAGGCAGTGTATCGGACAAGCGCGAACTGCTGGCAAACTTGCGAAGCCGGCTGAATTATAAAGACAAGAAAATTACTTTAATCGAGGAATAGAAAAACAAAAAAGAGCGACGCGAATCGTTCTTTTTTGTTTTGATTTATATGAGAACTATTTAATTATTTTTATCGCTTTACCTTCAATTAGAGATTCAGCAACTTTTTTATGGGCTGAGGTTAAAATTCGCTGAAAGGTACTCTGGGAAATCTTCATCTTCTTTGCGGCTTCGGTTTGTTCCAAATTTTTATAATCGCAAAGGCGTAAAGCTTCCAGCTCGTCTATACCCAAATCTACTTCTTCTAACATAGAAAGAGGAACTGCTCTTGGTTTGAAATATATCACATTTGGATCAAATAATACTTTTCTTGGTTTTAATGGTCTTACCATATTATTTTCTAATTAATTTAATTTTACAATTTGGACACTCAAGAGTCGAGCAAGGAACACCGCGTTCATGAGGAATCTTATAGTCACATTCAGGACAAACACAATATCCGCCCGGTCCTTCTCCAGCAGCTTTCTCAAGCTCCCCTTTGAATCTGCCTCTCCTCTGCCAGCCGAATCCTTGTCCGAAAGAGGGCTTATAAAATCCTGTTTCCACTTCATGGCTGGTGATCTGAATGGCAACATACTGAAGGCTTTCTATCTCCTTCATAAGTTTTTCTCTTAAATTATTTGAAATTTTAGTTGCTTCTTCCACTTTTAAATTATTTGGAAGTTTTATTTCTAAATTGGCGGTAACGGCTGATCCTTTTTTCTGGGTTTTTAAAGAGGAGATTTCAATGTTTTCTTTTTTGGAAATTGTTCTTATTTTTTCCTCAATTTTTTCTCCGGCAGAAACATCAAGCAAAGAATCAACTGCTTCTTTACCTAATGCAAAAGATTGTTTAACAATATAAAGACCAATTAAAAAAGCTAAAACTGAGTCAGTATAAATCCAGTACCTTGTTAAAAACAAGCCGGCAAAAACTGCTAAAGAAGTAAAAACATCAACCCTTGAATGAAAACCATCTGAAAGCAAAGCCATTGAATTTTCCTTTTTACCAAAATGGATTTTCAGACGCGCCATTATTTCGTTAATCAACGCTGAAAAAATCATTACACTAAAGGCTAAAACCGGTATTTTTATAGAAGAAGGGTTTAAAAATTTCTGATATGCCTCATAAATAATTCCTACGCCTGTTCCGAGCAGGATTAATGTTATAAAAAAACCAGCCAGAACCTCAAATTTATAATGGCCGTAGGGATGTTTTTGATCGCTAGGTTTTTTAGATATTTTAATCCCGATGTATCCGATAGCTGAAGAAAAAATATCCATAAAAGAATGGATGCCTTCAGCCAAAATAGCGGAAGAACCAGAAAAAACACCAACAATGATTTTTCCTCCCGCCAGAACCATATTCGCTAATATTGAAATAATTGCTATTTTTTCTTTCATTTTATTACCAGCTTTATTTGATCAATGATTTTTTGAAATAATTTCCGGTACTTTGGATTTATTTCAGCCACCGGCTTCATTTTTATCATCGAATCAACAAAATCCTTTCTATAAGGAATCCTACCAAGAATTGGGATTTTATTTATTTTAGCAAACTTCTCTATTTTTTTATAAAAATTTTCCGCAAGGTCAAATTTATTGATAACAATTCCGTGTTTAATCCCAAAATGATTAGCAAGATATAAAACTCTTTTAAGATCAAAAAGAGCTGCAGGAGTCGGTTCGGTTACAGCTACAATATAATCAGTGCCAACCAACGAAGCAATTACTGGACATCCGATTCCAGGCGAAGAGTCTATAACCATTATATCAGCTTTTACTTTCTCACTAATTTTATCGGAGTATTTTCTTACTTCAGCCACAACTTCGCCAGAAGCAAGCTCTCCTAATTTAAGCTCGCTTGAAACCAAATTAACATTATATTTCTTCCCCGTATAAATTGTACCAATTTCTTTTTTAGTTTCCGTTATCGCGCCAGTTGGACACGCAATAATGCAAGCCTTACAACCAATACAAACATCTTTCACGAAGGCGGGAAATTTCCCTTTAACAAAAACAATGGCATTTTGTTTACAAATAGAAGCACACTTGCCACATTTTGTGCATTTATTAAAATCCCATTTGGGAATCGGTTGATAAACGGTTGTGTATTTTTTTCTTTTTATAGAAAGTAAAAGGTGGTCATTAGGGCATTCAGCGTCTGCGTCCACCAACATAATTTTAGTTTTTCTTGAAAATTCTACCGCCAGTGAAGTCGCGACCATTGACTTGCCCACCCCACCCTTTCCGCCAGTTACTGCGATTTTCATATTAAATTATTTTATTCAGGCAAAACGCCTAAAGTATTATTAAATCTATTAATATAATTAAAAAGACCCATTACTGAAATTATCTCCACAATTTGAGCCTCGTTAAATTTTCCCTTCAGTTTTTCAAACAATTCTGGCTGATCAAGATGGCCATCCAAGGTTATATCCTTCACTAATTCTAAAATTTCTTTGTCTTCCGTAGATAGATTTTTTATTTTTTCTATCATCTCTTCATTCGCTCCTAAGAGCTTCAACATTTTTTGCGTGACACTAACGCAGAAGGAACATTTCAGGGTTTCAGAAATCACTAAGGCTATCTTCCATTTTAGCAAGGGTTCTATTTTATTTTCGCCCATGATTGCCTTAAAAAGCTCAGTAAATTCCTTTAAAACCTTAGGGCTATGAGCCATTACCTTAACCCACTCGGGCACCTTGCCAGTTTCTTTTTCAAATTTTTCATAAACCTCTTTGGAAATTTCTTCAACTTGATTTTTTTCTAAAGAAGGAATTAAAGCCATAAATTTATTAAATTAAAATTAATAATCAAACTTATAATTTATGTTGTTCACAGACATCTCCCACACCCGCCTTTTTAATTTTATTATTTTTCCACATTTCAAAAATCTCTTTTACCGTTTCTGCTTGATTAACATAAACATTGATTCCTAACTGACCACACAAAGCTAAAGCTCTTGGACCAAGATCTTTACATAAAAGAATATCTGCCCCATGTTTTTTCATAAGCTCTGGGGGCAATCCTTTACCACCCATATGTTCGCTGGTATTCTCTATGATTTCTTCAACATCACCCTTTTCATTTAGAAAAGTATAAGTCAAACAACGCCCAAAATGATCGGCTATCGTATCGGACAAACCCTTTCTGTTATTTGTCGGAATTACTATTTTCATTTTTCAATTTTCTTAAGCTTGCCGTCAATGAATGCCTGCAAAACAGTCTTAACTATTCCATCACAGTAATAAATCTCAATGTTAAATTGTCTTAACACATCCAAAGCTCTCGGGCCGACATTGCCTGTTATTACGGCGTTGACGTTTTTATCGGCTATCAATTGGGCCGCAGAAATACCCGCTCCGCTCATCTGGTCAGTACTTTCGTTTTTCACCGCCTCTGTTTCTTTTATCTTTTCGCCTTCTATCTCGGCGATGATAAAATACGGACACCTGCCGAAAACATCGGAAACACTGCTCTCGATATCTTTGTCTGTTGCGCTTACTGCTATTTTCATAACATTATTTCAAAATTGATTATTCATCTTACTCGCAGATATTACCAACTTTATCCTCTTCCTCGTAGGGAGCTAGGGGCCTGATTTTTTCTTCCGTATAAGGATTATTTTTATTTATTGGAATTTGCCATAATGGGATCGTCCAATCCGGTTCTGCCATAAACTCATCTAAACTTACCCATTTAACATTGGCAGTATCCCAAAAGTTAAGCCACATATCATTCCATTGCTTTAGATATCCTCCAATATAAGTATGCGATACAGGAGTTACCCTGGAATATTCTCCAGACCATGCTTTTTCTTTAGATGTTAAAGGTTCTATCGCTCGCATTAATTCTGCTTTCATGTCGTTGGGGGTTCCAGCTCTTTCGTAAAATGAGTAATCGCAAAGGCTTCCATATTCAAAAGTAACCAAAGGAATATTTGAAACGGATAAAATTTTCACGTTATATTCTTCGGGCTGATAAACCGTGGCTTTGTCTCCGGTTGTCCCTCTTGCGGTGATATAAGGTATTCCTAGCTCTTCGGCGACTTTTATCGTATTCATATCAGATGCCATATATCTTGAAGAAATAATTCTTGGCCGCACTCCCGTGCAAGACTCAATGCCGTCCAGCATTTCTATAATTCTTGTTTTTTGCTCATCATAAAGAACGTCCCAAAAAGGTACGCCAACATTAGAAGCAACAATCTCTATATTTCCATAACTTAAAGCTTTCTTGACATCCTCGCAATTCGCATTAACAAATTCGGGAGTTATCATTAGGAGGCCGTAAATATTTCTTTCTTTCATTTGGCTAACCATCTCAAGCAATCCCGTTGGCTTATCAGTAGACTCAATAAGAATCATAATTCCTTCAGGTTTTATTCCGGTTGCCTCATTCGTTTTTGATTTTTCTATCCCAAATTTTAAATAGCAAAAACTTATTAAAATTACCGCCACACAAACTAAAAATATGATTAAAAAGATAGTATTGAAATTTATCTTCATATTATTTTTTACTATATATAGATTATTTTTACCCCTTAAGTTCGGTTAAACGGGCTTTAATGGCTTTTAGTTCTTCTTCTAAAATTGCAGCTTCCTCTGATAAATTTCCAACTTCTTCTTTCTTAGTCGGAGTAGGACCGGGATAATAACCCCAGAACCTTCTCCAGCCGAAACCCCTGCCGCGCCCGCCACCTCTTCTCCAGCCCATTCCGGCTCCGCAAGGGCCTAAACCCCAGCCGGTGCCCGCACCTTGGCCCATGGGGCCTGTTCCGTTATATCTTGGCATATTTTTATTATCTAAGATTTATTATTATTTGAGAGGCCGGACCTTTATAAATGCCCCTCTATTATGATTATATATTCATAACAATACCGTGTCAAGTTTTTATATTCATAACTAAAAACCGCCCGCGCTAAAGCGCAGGCGATTTTTTGAATTTTATTTACTCAGTGGCTTTTCCGTCGAATTCTGCTTCATTTCTCTCAGCTTCTTCTTTAGTGACACGGACGATGCCGTCTTTATGATGAGCCGGCGAATAAATGGTATATAATTTTAGCTCTTCCGTATCAGAGGTATTAATAATATTATGCTGAGCGCCGGCCGGCACAACAACCGCTACCCCATCACCAAGATCATATTCGTTGCCGTCAATAATGCATTTCCCTTGTCCTCTTTCAAAACGGAAAAATTGGTCATTTTCCTCGTGAACCTCCATGCCAATTTCTTCTTTTGGCGCAAGCGACATCAACACCAACTGGCTATGCTTTCCCGTATATAATACTTTACGAAAGTTATTGTTTCCTAGGGTATCTTTTTCAATGTTTGTCGTATATCCTTTCATAATTTTAATAATTTAATTTTTATTTTAACTTGACGACCATTTTTAATTACACCTTTCTTCTATTGTTTTTTAAAAATTAATGAAATTAGAAATATCGATGTAGCTGATAAAATAACGAAGGGGCCAGCTGGCAACGAAAACACTTTAAATAGCAAAATGCCCAAAACACAAGAAATAACGCCAATTATTAAAGCTCCGAAAGAATATTGAAACAAATTGGAAGCCATGTTCCTAGCGGCAGCTGCAGGAGTAATTACCAAAGCTCCCATCAATAGGGAACCGGTCACTTTTATGCCCAAAGCCACAACGATAGCGATGCAAACCAAATAAATAAAGTTATACTTTTTTGTATCAATATGTTCAACTCTGGCCACATCCTCTGAGATGCTTGTCAAAATCATCTTAGAGAAGATTTTTTTTAGAATCAGAAAAACAATTATAGATAAAATTACCGAAAAAATTGTGTCAGAAAGACTTATTTTGGAAATATCGCCGATCAAAGCATTGGAAACTTGGCTTTCCGGTAAGAATAAAAAAGCAATGGCAACACTGGCCGTAAAAACGATACCGGTTAACGCTTCCATGGGCAGTTTAGTGTGCATTTCAAAAAACCAAATAACCAAAATTCCTAAAAATAAAGCAGGGATAGCTCCCCATGAAGGATTAAATCCGTAAATCAGGGCTAGTGCTATCCCAGGCAAGGCTGCATGACCCAATGCATCGCCGACCAAAGCCATTCTTTTGGTAATCATTAAAGAACCGAGGTAACCCGCTACCCCGCCGATGAAAATACCGACTATTAAACTATAGAGAAATTGGAGATCCATAAATTTTAGCTAAATTTTGAGGAGTGATGATTTCTTTCGGCGGCCCATAAAACAGCTTTATTTTATTCAAGGCCAGAACTTTGTCTGCTTTCTTGCAGACCTCTCCTACCTCGTGACTGACCAGAATAATGCTCTGATTTTTTTCCTCCCAAAGCCTGGTCAAAGAATCATATATCGTTTCTCTGCCATGGATATCAATAAACAGCATCGGCTCATCTAAAAATATGATGTCTGGGTCATCAGACATTGCCCAGGCAATTAATGTTCTTCTCAACTGGCCGGAAGAAAGGGCATACAATTTCTTCTCTAGAATTTTATCCGAAGATTTTATTCCAACCCATTCAAGAGCTTTATAAATTTTTTCAGGAGAATCTTTTTTAAACTGGAAAAATTCCCTGAGATTCAGGGGAAGATTATCAGGGATTATAAATTCATTAGGCACATACCCAATATGGACGCTATTTTTCCACTGTATTTTTCCCTCATAAGGTATTAATCCTAATAGAGTTTTCAAAAGAGTGCTTTTTCCGGCTCCGTTCGGCCCCAAAATCACTAAAAGCTCTTTTTCCTTCAAATCGAAACTTAAGTCTTCAATAACTTTCTCTTCACCAAAAGCCACATTCAGATTTTCAACTTTTAATACAATATCTTTATCCATGTTGATTTAACTATTTTTCCTTTTTAGATTTTATAATCGGCTCAAGAAAAAATAATAGAAATGCAAAGAATGCATAATATGGCGGGTCGGTTAATCCCAAAAAACCCAGAAGTCCCAGAAAACCCCAATACCAATTTAATTTTAGTTTCATAATTTTTATAATAATTTATCTTAAGATTTTTCCCTTACTCTATCAAAAAATCGCTTGATTGACGATTCTTTGAATAAGCACTCGGGTCGCTGACCGCTCTCGATTACTCGGGTCATGCCGATAAAAAATTGTCTTGGCGGAGGAGGTGGGACTCGAACCCACAAGAACGCTTTTTAGGCGCTCTACGGTTTAGCAAACCGCTTCCTTACCAATTCGGAGCACTCCTCCAAGTATTTTTATTTTACTTATAAAAAGAAATCAAGTCAATTGATTTATGAAAAATTTTATGATAGATTTAAAAAAGCGTAGTACGCGCCCGTAGTTCAATGGATAGAACGCCAGGTTGCGGACCTGGAGATTAGAGGTTCGACTCCTCTCGGGCGCACCGACAAATTATGGATTTATCCGCGTCTCTTGAAAAAATCCCACGGGTTGGCCCTCAATACCAAAAAAGATTAAAGAGGCTGGGCATCAAAACCGTCGGGCAACTTCTTTTTCATTTTCCTCACCGGTATGAGGATTTTTCAAATGTAATACCGATAGCCGAAGTTAAAAAGGGGGAAACCGTTTCAGTTCAGGGAAAGATCTTAGATATTAAAAATATCAGAACCTTCAGAAAAAGAATGGTTTTAACTCAGGCCTTGGTTGACGACGACAGCGGAAAATTACAAGTAATCTGGTTTAACCAGCCCTATTTAATAAATAATTTTAAAAAGGGTGATTTTCTTTTTTTGGCGGGAAAAATGAACCAGTCAAAAAACGGAAGATATCTCTCTTCGCCCGCTTACGAGAAAGTCTCGGACGAGCTCCGATTCAAGAATTCCGATTTAATCCATACAGGCAGACTGGTCCCGGTCTATCCCGAAACCGAAGGGCTTTCTTCAAGATGGCTAAGGTTTATAATAAAACCGCTACTGGGTCAGTTAAAAGATGAAATTCACGACCCCCTGCCCGACTATCTGATAAAAAAATATAATTTTCTTGCTTTCAACGAAGCTATCTGGCAAATTCATTTTCCCGATTCTTTGAAATTAGCCCAGGAAAGCAAAAAAAGATTTGTCTTTGAGGAATTATTCTCTCTTTCTCTTTTCGTTTTGAGAGAAAGAGTAAAATTGGCAAAAGAGAAATCAGCAAATGTACCCTTAAGTCTTAGCCTTATCAAGCAGCTTGTGAAAAATTTACCCTTTCAGTTGACAGACGACCAAAAGAAAGCTTCCTGGCAAATATTAAATGATTTGGAGAGGTCCTTCCCTATGAACCGACTCTTGCAAGGAGATGTCGGATCGGGAAAAACTGTGGTGGCCGCTATGGCTGCCCTAAACACGGCCAAGGCAGGCTATCAAACGGCTCTTCTTGCCCCGACTGAAATTTTAACCCAGCAGCACTACCAAACGTTCAATTCGCTCTTGAAAAAATATAAAATAAGCATCGGTCTAATCACCGGCAAAGAAAACAAGTTTAAAAATAAAAAGATAAAAAGAAAGGAACTGCTGGAAAAGGCAAAGACTGGAGAGGTTGATATTTTAATAGGAACCCACGCTCTGGTCCAAAAAGAAGTTAAGTTCGGAAAGCTGGCTTTGGTTATTGTAGACGAACAACACCGTTTCGGAGTAGAACAAAGAGCGGGTCTCTGCCAGCAAAAAGAGCTAATCCCCCATTTCCTTTCAATGACGGCCACTCCTATTCCCCGGACTCTTTCTCTGACAATTTACGGCGACCTTGATCTCTCTCTAATCAAAGAATTACCCAAAGGAAGAAAAAAAGTAATTACGGAAATTATCTCTCCGGAAAAAAGAAATAAGGCTTACGATTTTGTCAGGGAACAAATAAAAGAAGGCAGGCAGGTTTTTGTTATTTGCCCAAGGATAGAACCCCCCGCCACTTTTCAAGAGAATGATTTTAATCAAATTAATTTAGAAAAAAGTAATAGGGGGTGGGCCGAAGTAAAAGCGGTAAAGGAAGAACACGAAAAACTTGCCAAAAAGATATTCCCCGAATTCAAGGTGGCTCTTCTTCATGGAAGAATGAAAAACGAAGAAAAAGAAAAAACAATGAAGAAATTTAAAGAAGGTAAAATAGATATTCTGGTTTCAACTTCGGTGATTGAGGTTGGAATTGACATAGCTAACGCCACGGTCATGCTGATTGAAGGAGCCAATAAGTTTGGCCTAGCCCAGCTTCATCAATTTAGAGGAAGAGTCGGCCGGGGCAAAAAGCAATCTTTCTGCTTTCTTATGACCGACTTTCCTTCTCAAAAAACGAATCAAAGATTGAGGGCCTTGATTAAATGCGAAAACGGGTTTGAGTTAGCAGAAAAAGACTTAGAAATCAGGGGGCCGGGCGACTTTATCGGTCAACGACAATGGGGCATACCAAATATTGCCATGGATGCCTTAAAAGACATCTCCTTGGTGGAAGAAACTCGTAAAGAAGCAAAGGAAGTTTTAGAAAAAGATTCCCAGCTTAAAAAATATCCTCTCTTAAGAGAAAAACTAAAGGAATTTAGAGAGAACATACATCTTGAATAATTATTTTCTCTCTTTACCTCACCTTCTCTGTCACCCAAAATCCTAAAGGTTTTCCTAATATTAATCTGGCTTGAGCTTCTAAAGCCGGGAAGGCACCGAAAAAAATTAAAGTGGCTGGTAGCAACAACCACTGAAGGATCATTGAAAGACTTTTTAATTTAGAATAATTTTGGGGCCGCGGAGGCAGGAGTAAAAAAGAAATTGCCGCAGAGGCCAGCATGCCAACCATAGATAAGGTCATTAAAGTAGCAACCAGCCTCGGCAGATTATAAGCCAAGAGAGTAACACTAAAAGCTTCTCCACCTAAAACTAAGGGTAGCCAACCTAGAAAAAAAACTAAAAGAGCGGCTGTCGCCCAAGACCAGAATCCTTCAAAAAGAATAAAAACTTGGCGAAATTTCTCAAAAAGAGGAATTTTTTTATTTTTTAAAAAACCATAAAGCAAATAAGGAATATTTTCTACTCCCCAGGCCCAACGTCTTTGTTGTTTGTATTGGTTAACTACTGTTTTAATCAAGTTTCTAGCCATCACGGCATCCATAGAAACCGGGTAATACAAGGGAATCACCCGATAGTCGCCGTCATAAGCCAAATAAGATTTCCAAAATACTCTGGAGTCATCAGAAACCAGATTAAATGGATAACCAACTTCTGAAAGGGTTTTAAAAGGAACCGAGTGAGAAGAATAAGTGACCAGTTGCTCGGGTCTGACCTGCTGCATCATCTGCCAAAAGGTGCCGGAAGTGGCAATGACGCGAGAAAAAGCCGGAGCCTGCCAAATATTATTATTGTAGACCGGAATTGGCTGATAAGAAGACCTTAAAGGATTTTCAGCGGTTAAGTAATGATAGGTCAAGCAGGCGAAATATTGAGAGTAAGGCCGGGTATCAATATCAAAATTAGAAACAATAACCTTTTCCGGCGGTATTTTAAATTTATCTAAAATTTTTTCTTTTGTTTCCTTTATTGCCCAAGCAACGTTAGAACCTTTGCCGGCTATCTCGCCCAAAACATCTTGAGGATGAATTGTGATTAAAAAATGAGGGAAAATTTGAGAGAACTCTTTTTTAGTCTCTTGGGCTATTTTTTGGGCTTCCTCCCCTGCCCTCTCTTCGATAGCTAAAACAACAATTAAATTATTCCTTGGATATTTCGAATCAGCCAAAGCCTGAAAAGTAGTTCTTACTATTTCAAAACCCTCTTTACACGTTGGCAGAATTATCAGATGATAAATACCTTTCCAATCGGGTAAATTATTCAATTTCTCCAGCCAGTTTATTTTTAGGACTTTTCTCATTTGCCGAAAGCCAGCTATTTGATGGAAAGATAAATAAGTGACTTTCAATAACCAGTAGAGGGCGAAAATAATAACAAACAAAGCTACCACAACAGGCGCCAGCCAGCATAAAATGATAACTCCGACCAGAGCTCCCCACGAAAAGAGGCCGGGAAGCGTTTCAAAGAACCGATAGAGAATCCTCTCCTTTTTATTTTCGAGATCTTGAGCTCGAGAAAGGTTAAGATAATCCATGCGGCCCCAACCGGATTTGAACCGGTGTTACCAGGATGAAAACCTGACGTCCTAAGCCAGACTAGACGATAGGGCCAGTGGTAGCACTAAATTAAGTCGCGGCTCGTTCCACTTCGCCGCTCTTTAAAAACTGAGTGAAAAGAAGCACGAAAAGAAATTTATTTTTTTGAGTACGCTCGGTTTTTCCCTACACGGGATGTTCGAAGAAACTGTTGTTTCTTCTCTCGCCTCATTGCTGCGCAACTCAGCAACCGGAAGGTTCTCCCGGTCCCTCTCCGATATGGCCTGTTGTAATATTAAGATAATATTTGAAAAAAATCAAGGAAAAGCTTAAAATAAATGTATATGGAGCTGCCGAAAGTTTACGACCCCAAAAAAGTTGAGGATAAAATTTATAATCTCTGGCAAAAGAGCGGTTTTTTTAATCCTGATAAACTGCCGGGAACAAGAAGTAGGAAACAAAAAACAAAGAATTATTGCATTGTTATTCCGCCGCCAAATATTACCGGCTCCCTTCATATGGGCCACGCCCTGAATGCCACGATTCAGGATGTTTTAATTCGCTGGCGGCGGCTCCAGGGCTATAAAACCCTGTGGCTGCCGGGCACTGACCACGCCAGTATTGCCACCCAGAACGTAGTTGAAAAGGAATTGAAAAAAGAAGGTAAAACACGTTTTGGTTTGGGTAAGGAAAAATTTTTGGAAAGGGTCTGGCAGTGGAAAATTAAATACGGAAATATTATTCTAGAGCAATTTAAAAAACTGGGTTGTTCTTTAGATTGGTCGCGAACCAGGTTCACCCTAGACAGAGATTACGCTAAAGCGGTTGAGACCGCTTTTTTGCATTATTACAAGAAGGGTTGGATTTATAAGGGCAAGCGGGTGGTAAACTGGTGCCCAAGATGCCAAACAAGTCTATCAGATTTGGAAATTGAATATAAAGAGGAGAATGGGAAATTATGGTATATAAAATATCCGTTTAAAAAAGAGGTGGCTCTCCGACAAGCTCAAGACCACAATAATTTCATTACTGTCGCAACGACCAGACCGGAAACCATGCTTGGTGATACGGCAGTAGCCGTAAATCCTAACGACAAAAGATATAAAAATTTGGTTGGCAAAGAAATTATTTTGCCGCTGACAAGCCGACAGATTCCCATTGTCGCCGACAAAGCGGTCGATCAAAAATTCGGCACGGGAGCGGTTAAAGTAACGCCGGCCCACGATGCCACAGATTACCAAATCAGCCGGCGCCACAACCTGCAAATTCTCCAAGTAATTGACGAAATGGGAGAAATAATAAATGTTGAAAAATATCAAGGCCTCAAAACCCTTGAAGTAAGGGGAAGAATTGTTGAAGAATTGACCAACCTGGGCTTGATTGAGAAAATTGAAGATTATGACCATCAAGTACCTATGTGTTACAGATGTGGAACCGCTATTGAATTAATTCCTTCGGAGCAGTGGTTCCTGAAAATGGACCAATTGGCGAAAACGGCCATTAAAACCGTTAAGTCAAGAAAGGTCCGATTTTTCCCAAAGCGCTGGGAAAAAGTATATTTTGACTGGTTAAGAAACATCGAGGACTGGTGTGTTTCAAGGCAATTATGGTGGGGACACAAAGTTCCTATTAAAGGAGAAACCGATGTGCTTGACACTTGGTTCTCGGCCGCCCTCTGGCCATTTGCAACATTAGGCTGGCCGAAAAAAGATAAAAATGACTTAAATAGGTTTTACCCGACTGATGTTTTGAGTACTGACAGAGGAATTATTAATTTATGGGTGGCCAGAATGATTTTTTCGGGAATGGAATTCATGAAAAAGCCACCCTTTAAAGATGTTTATGTTCATGCCACGGTTTTGACGCGAGAAGGAAAAAGGATGTCAAAGTCCCTGGGCACGGGAATTGATCCGGTTTTATTGATTGAAAAGTATGGAGCTGACGCCACGCGATTCGGCATTGCCTGGCAGATTATGGGAGGACAAGACATCAGGTTTGTGGAAGATAATATTGTTATGGGAAGGAAGTTTTGTAATAAATTATGGAACGCTTCACGGTTTGTTCTAATGGGCAAATCTGCGCGGATTTATAATGACTTAGGTTCTCTTGACTCACGACGCGAATTTACGCAGACGAAAAATTTAACTACGGCTGACAGAAAAATCCTGAAGGCACTAAAAAAAATAATAAAATTAGTTAATAAGGACTTGGAAGGTTTTCGATTCGGACCAGCCTCTCGCAGGCTTTATAATTTCTTTTGGCACGATTTTTGCGATGTTTATATCGAAAAAAGTAAATTTCAAAAAGACAAAAAAAATACCCAGAAAATATTATTATATGTGTTGCTAACTTCATTAAAACTTTTACATCCTTTTGTGCCGTTTATTACCGAAGAAATTTATCAAAAACTGCCAATTAAAAATAAAAAAAAGTGCCTGATGGTCGAAGAGTTTTAACTCTTCTTTCGCCTCAGCTAAGGTTTCAGCGGTCGAAGAGTTTTAATTAATTTATGTATTATTTTTTCTTAATTATTTTTGCTCTATTGCCCAGCTTCATCTGGCTTTTGTTTTTCTTAAGAAAAGACGCTCACCCTGAATCTAACCAAATGATCTTGCGGGTCTTCTTATACGGAATGCTGGTAACTATTCCGGCTGCCATTCTTTCGTTAGGGTTTCTTGAGGTCACTGAAAAATTATCCTGCTCGCCCTTCCTAATTTTAATTCTAAATATATTTGTGGGAGTAGCGCTGATAGAAGAATTTTCAAAATATTTAGTTGTTAAAGCCAGTGTCTTACGAAGTTCCGAACTTGACGAACCCTTGGACGTGATGCTCTATATGATTATTGCTGCTTTGGGATTTGCTGCGTTGGAAAATATCTTATATCTGTTTCGGATATATTTTTTCCCGCCAACAGATATTGTTTGCCCTGTTTTTTTAACCAACGTCATTCATTTTCTTAGCGTAGTATTTGGAGGTACTTTTTCGGGAGATATTTTCTATGCCGTTTTTTTAACTAATATTTTTCGTTTTCTCGGTGCGGTATTTGGACACGCTCTCTGGTCAGGAATCTTGGGATATTTTCTGGCTCTGTCGTTTTACGATCCCAAGCAAAGGTTAAGATTGCTAATTCAGGGGCTCGTCTCAGCTGCGGCTTTACACGCAGCCTTTAATTATGTTATTATGCAAGCAGCAGAGACGGAAAATCTAATATGGTTTCTATTGATAATAATTATGTTGGCAGGCTTGGCTATTTTTATTACGCTTGGCTTCAAAAGGTTGAAAAAAATGAAAAGTATTTGTAAAATCAGGTAGTGAAAATTGGGCTGCCTCGGGCATATCGGTGTTTCGCAAGACAAAACACTTGTCCAATCTCTACTACCTGATAAAATTAAGTACTATGGCGTCTTTTTTTGAAAAACTTAAAAAAGGAATGGGGATTGAAGAATCCGGAGAAATAGAAGAATCCTCCTTTGCCGAAGATCCAGAGAGTAAGACAGAAGAGGCCGAAAAAACTACGGCTTCTTCTTCCGTCTCCTTTCGAGGAAAGTCGGCAAGCGAGGAAAAACCAGTAAGAAAGAAAAGAGCTCGAAAACCCAAAAAAATAGAGGTCGAAGAAGCTGTGACTTCTTCTCCCGCCTCCTTAAAGGGTAAGTCAGCAGTTGGAGAAGCTGCGGCTATTTCTCTTGCCTCCCCGCAGGGCAGGTCGGCAGTGGAAGAACAGCTCATGAAAGTGAAAGCAGAGCAAAAAAAATCATCTTTCGCTCCCGTTGAGACTGAAACCCCGGCAAGCAAAAAAAATATAGAGGTCGAGGAAAAATGGCTTGAAGCCGAAGGAGAATTGGCAATTGATGTTTATCAAATCGAGAACGAAGTGGTAATCCAGTCAGCCATTGCCGGAGTGAAGCCAGAGAACCTAGATATTGCGATAGAAAGAGATATCCTTACTATTCGGGGAAACCGGGAAAAGCCATTTGAAGAAAGCGGCGATTATTTTACCCAGGAATGTTATTGGGGTCCTTTTTCCCGGGAAGTAGTTATGCCGGTTGAAGTCGACCCCGAACGGGTCGAAGCAACGATGAAAGACGGAATCCTAACCATCAAAATCCCCAAAATGCTAAGAGAAAAATTGCGCAAAATCAAAGTAAGAATTTAAGATAGAAATTTTCAATTATCAATCTTTAATATACAATACAAAAACCGCCCCAAGGCGGTTTTTGTATTGATGGAGAGATTTTAATTATCACAAGACTTCTCACCTCGCACTTTTAATGTGTCCCCGGCAGGACTCGAACCTGCAACCCTTTCGGGATAGCGTCCTAAGCGCTACGCGTATTCCAGTTCCGCCACGGGGACAAAATCGGACGATGTATTTCACCTCAGCTTTTAAAATTTTATCTCTTTAGATATAAAAAATCAATTCTTTATTAAAGACTCCAGCTAGGAAGCCACATTCTGAGCTGGAACTCTTCTCCGTTTAAAGGGAAGCCATAGGTTAGGGGAGAAAAAAAGAGAAAGCTAATAAAAATTAGAAGTAAAAGAACAAAAAAAATAAAATTATTTTTTTTCTTTGAAAAAAAGGTTTCTAAGATACTATTTAAAAAAACCGAGAATATAATTATCGAAAAAACCAAGGCCGGCAAATAATGATAGATTAACATAAATCGTTTGATTGCTAAAAAAGGAATCAAATAAATAAAGTAACCCAAGAATAAAATTCCTAAATTATCAGAGTAAAAAAGAGTGGGTATTTTCAGTTTGAAAGAGTAGAAATAATTTTTTATCAATAAATATAAAATTCCGATAACTCCAATAACCCCCAGCCACCAAGTAATCGGATTTCCTAAAAGAAAAATATAAGAGGTCTTGTCGTTTTGAGCTTCTATAAAATAATGAACCGGCCTAATCATAAAGGGCCAACTATACCAATCGGACTGATAATTAAAAATCATTGTTGAGCTCAGATTACCAAGAAGCATCAGTCTATTTGTCTCAACGAATTTTTTAAACAAATTCCCCTCTGGCGGCTGATTAAAATTTGAATAAAGAGGGCTTGAGGTATTTTCTAAGTAATGATCGAGGACGACCCCACAGTCTGAAGTACAAGCTAGAGGTAAAAGAGAAAAATGAATAACAAAAATTAAAAAATAGACAGCTAAAGGTAAAACAAGGAAAGAAAAAATTTTTATCAAATTTGCCTTCTTGAAACTTTCTTTTAAAACAATCTCGCTAAAAGCCAAGAGCCAGATAATTGCCAGAACGCCAACTCCTGTCCATTTTATAGAAATAGCTACTCCTAAGCTTAAACCTGTTAGAAAATTAAAAAGATACCACTTAGCAGAAAAAACTGGAAACCTTTTGCACAAAAAGAAAAGGTAAAAACTTAAAAAAATAAAAAAAATTAAAATAATATCAAGTAAAATGAACCTTGATTGAACTATCAGAGCATTCTCAAATAGGACTAAAAAACCTGACAAAAAAGCAATTCTTTTGGAAAAGCCCATTTCTTTGACCAAAAAATAAATAAGTAATACTAAAAGGGAGCCAAAAAGAGCTGGTAAAAAGCGAAGGGCTAAAAAATTTAAATCGCCGTAATCACTATCGACGGCGAAATCAAATCCGGCCTGAACTCTTCCAAAAAAACCGGAAAGAGCCAGCAAGATTTTTCCCAAAGGAGGATGAATATCAAAATAATATTGCTGAGAGAGATATTTGGTAGCATAAAGCCCGAAATGGGCTTCGTCAAAAACAACTTTCGGAGGGAAACTAAGGTTAAAAAATCTGGTAAAGAAACTGAAAATTCCCAGGAGAAATATCTCCCAGGAATTTAAAATCCTAAACAAAAAACTCTCTTTTCTTAATTTCATTAGGAGAAATTTATCTTTGTGTCTTTAAAGATAAGCTGTATTCTTACGGTGTCATCTGCAGCAGGAATGCACGAATCCCGTAGGCAAGAAAGGCAACAATAATTCCGACTATAGCATAGAGAATTATGCCCCTGGCTTTTTCTACTTGTTCGGCACTACCAGACGCCGTGACGAACAAAATACCGGCATAAACTATAACAACTATCGAGATAGCTAATAAAATCCAGAAAAGGTAGTTAGCAATCTGGGCAATCATGTCGAGTAAGTCTACATTTGTCGGTAACAATGGCGTTGTCACCTGAGCTACTGTCACTATGGGTAACACCAAGGTTATTAGAACCAAAATCGGTAAAAATTTTTTCATCTTTTTAAATTTTATTGTCTTATTTTTTTAAAAACTTTGGGGTCGACCTTTTATTTAGTTTATAAGATTGTCTGTAAAAGTTCAACGAAACCTCGAGCCAAAAGAATAATGAAAAAACCGATAACAGTATAAAGAATTATGCCCTTGGCTTTTTCAACTTTGGCCGGGTCTCCGGCCGCCGTCACAAAATAAAATCCAGCAATAACAATCATCAGAGGAACTAAAGCTACAGCAACCCACCAAAGAAAAGTTAAAAGACCATCAACTAATTCCCCAAAACTGGTTGCTGTTATCGGGTTTGTGATAACAATGTCAGTAGCGGCTGGAGCTAATAACGGTAAAGCTAAGCCAAGAAAAATTAAAATTAGCAGTCTTTTTTTCATTAAATTATTGTATATTATTATTTTGTCAATATCAAGCCCTGGTGATAAAGACCGGCTTCAAACTCCTTTTCCGATTCCAAGCCAAGATCTTTGGCTATTTCTTTTATTTCGTTAAAATCAAGCCATTCTATTTCCGAAGTTAGAGGATTGTCCTTTATCCAATCAACCACTAAAATCTTACCGCTTTTTTTCAAAACCCTCTTGCCTTCTTCCAAGACCTGCTTTTTGTTTTCGCACTCAAACAATAAATTGGTCATCAAAACTACGTCACAAGAATTAGACAATAATGTGACCCCTTTTTCCACGTCAGCTTTTCTGGCTTCAACATTAAAAAGTTTTTCTATCTTCACCCTGGCCCTCAAAGCAGACAAGGGTTCTTCCAAAATATCTATAGCATAGACCTTGCCTTCTTCCAGGATTTTCGCCAGCGGTATTGCCCAGCCGCCCGACCCCGAACCGAAGTCAGCCGCCACCATACCCTTGCGCAGTTTTAGATGTTTTAATATTTCTAATGGATTTAGAAAGTTTTGCATCATTATATTTATATGCAGGTTGCTGATGCAACCTTATCTCCTGCCTCCAGCTTCATTATCCTCACTCCCTGAGTAGCCCGATTTAATGCAGGAATTGACTTAATTTCAGTTCTGATAACCTGACCTTTTTGAGAAATAACGATCAAATCTTCTTCCTCGCCAGTTAAAATTTTGGCTGCCGCCAAATTCCCGGTTTTTGGGGTAATATTGGCTGCCTTGATTCCGGATCCGCCTCTCCCCTGGGTTTTATATTCTTTAGTATCAGTTCTTTTCCCGTAACCATTTTCTGTAACCACCAGGAGACAGTTTTTAGTTTCTAGTTTCTCTTTTCCGGCCCGAAGAACGTCAATAGTCACCACTTCATCTCCTTTCTTTAACCTGATCCCTCTAATACCCGAGGCGGTCCTGCCCATGTCCCTAATCTCTTTTTCTTTAAACCTGATAGCTTGCCCTTTTTTGGTTATGAGAATTATGTCGTCCTGGCCACTAGTTTTTTGCACATTCTTGAGTGCGTCTCCTTTTTTCAGCGTAATGGCGATCAGCCCTGATCTTCTGATGTTTTCGAAATCTTTCAGGGGAGTTTTTTTAATTATACCATTTTTTGTTGCCATGACCAGATATTTCACTCCCTCTTCTTCATTTTTCTTGCTTGCTCGAGCGTTAGCGAGAGAGGAAGAAGAGAATTTATCCTCTTTGCCCAAAGTCCGGAGGCATAAAATTTTATCTTCGGAAGAAATTTCCAAAAAGTTCAAAAGTCCCCGGCCCCTAGTCACTCTTTGACCTTCGGGAATCTCATAAACGAGAGTTCTAAAAACTTTTCCCGAATCAGTAAAGAAAAGCAATGAATCATGAGTTTGGGCTGAAAGAAAATGCTCAACTACGTCGTCCTGCAAGGTTTTCATTCCTAAGATTCCTCTGCCCCCTCTTTTTTGGATTTTATAGGTCCTAGGGTTAATCCTTTTAATATAACCGCCCTGAGTCAGAGTAATAATTGTTTCTTCTTGAGGAACTAAGTCCTCTTCGGCAATCTCGCCAACTTTCTGGGAAAAAACCTTCGTTCTTCTGGCATCGCCAAAATTTTCTTTCAAAGAAGAAAGTTCTTTTTTAACCACTTCTTTAATTTTTTGCGGGCTTTTTAAAATAGCTGTTAATGTCCTAATCTTCTCTCGTATCTCTTTTAATTCATCTTCAATCTTTTTTCTTTCTAATCTGGCTAAGGCCGATAACTTCGTTTCCAAAATGGCATTGGCCTGAATCTCTGTCAGCTTAAATCTTTTAATTAAATTGGTCTTGGCGTCTTCTCGGCTCTCTGATTTTTTTATAGTCTGAATGACTTCGTCAATTCTGGCAAGACATTTATGAAGCCCTTCTAAAATATGGGCTCTTTCCTTGGCTTTTTCTAAATCAAATTTAGTCCTTCGGAAAACGATTTCTTTTCGGTGGGAAATAAAATAATTTAATAGCTCCGGTAAATTTAAGACCCGGGGCTGAATACCATCCACCAGAGCCAGAAGATTTAAATGAAAAGTTTTTTGCAAATCGGAAAACTTATAAAGCCGGTTTAAAATCTTTTGAGGGTAAGCCTCTCTCTGCAAATCAATAACAATTCTCATCCCTTCCTTATCCGATTCATCCCTGATGTCCTTGATACCTTCTACCTTTTTTTCTGAAACCAAATTGGCCAATTGCTCAACTAGGACTGATTTCTGAACTTGAAAGGGAATTTCAGAAATAACAAGCTGCTGTCGGCCGGTTTTCTTATGCTCCACCACTTCTGCTTTCCCGCGGGTTAAAATCGGTCCTTTTCCCTGAGAATATGCCTCAATGATTGCTTTTTGGTCAAAGATATGACCGGCAGTGGGAAAATCAGGGCCTTTGATAAAATTAAATAAATCCTCGGTTTCGGCTTTGGGGTGGTCAATTAAATGAATTAAGGCATCCGTTACTTCGGAAAGATTATGGGAAGGAATGTTGGTAGCCATCCCAACGGCAATTCCCAGAGAACCGTTTAGTAAAAGCTGGGGCAGTGGCGAGGGTAAAACAACAGGCTCTTTTCTTGTTCCATCGTAATTATCAGTAAAATCAACCGTATTTCTTTCAATATCCCTGAGCATCTCCTCGCCAATTTTGGAAAGCCGCATCTCTGTATAACGCATGGCGGCAAACTCTGAGGGATCGTCAACTGAACCCATATTGCCCTGTCCTTGGATCAAGGGATATCTCAAAGAAAAATCCTGAGCCATCCTTATTGCCGAATCATAAACCGCCTGGTCGCCATGAGGATGATAGCGACCAAGACAGCTCCCCACTACAGTAGCTGATTTTCTAAATCTAGTGTCATGTCTTAAGCCTTCTTCTAGCATTGTATATAAAATCCGGCGATGGACCGGTTTCAAACCGTCTCTGACATCAGGCAGGGCCCGGGAGATAATCACCGACATAGCATAATCAATATAACTTTCTCTCATTTCCTCGGTAATTTCCCGCGGTTTGACATGGCCGACAGTATTATTGATTTTTTGCAGATTTTTTGGCATTTAAAAATCAGGGTTTAAGAATTACTATTTTCGCTTCTTCGGTTGAAATGTCTTTCTGTTTTATGGTCAATTTCGACTCAGGTGTAATTGATTTTATTCCTAGCGGTTTCAAAAACTTTTCTAATCCATCAAGTTTGACCTTTAATTTAGGCAAGGCATAATACATGGGGATAGTAATCTTCGGTTCTATTTGAGCCATTATTTTCAGAGCTTCTTTGGCCGAAACGGTATAAGCGCCGCCGATAGGAATCATTAAAATGTCAATATCGCCGATCTCTTCCAGCTGCTCTTCGGTCAGCTCTTTCTGGTCTAAACCGCCCAAATGGCAAAGTTTCAAGTCTTCGGTCTCAATAGTATAAACAGTGTTTTCGTTCCCCTCTTTTTCTTTTTTATCATCAGAGAAAGAAGCGATCCCCTGTATAAAAACGTTCTTTATTTCATACTCGCCCGGTCCAGAAATTAAAAAAGGATTGCCCGAAACCGCCTTAACACTGTTATGGATGTAATGATTGTGTGTCAGTAGTATAATATCAGCTTCTAATTTTGGAACTCTCAACCCAACCTCCTCGGGAAAGGGATCGATAACGGTTCTTATCTGGCTATTTTTAGCCGGCGTGGCAATTATCTCAAAACAAGATTGTCCGTGCCAAATAATATTCATAGCTTTAATATAAGGAGCCAAATCTCAAAAACCAAAACGAAAACGTAAAATTAAAATTCTTGAATTATGAACTATCTTTTTGAGATTTGCATTTTTACATTCTAAATTATAACATATTCCTTGCAAAAAAAATAGTAAAATGTTAAACTAACCCATTATGAAAGAACTACTTGAAAAAGAAAATTTACCAAGGCCGCCAAAGACCGGAGAGATTATTGAAGGCAAGGTAATCGCTAAAGAGTCGGGAAAATTATTTTTAGATTTGGGGCCAATTGGCACCGGAATAATTTACGGGAAAGAGTTTTACGAAGCGAGAACAAAAATTAAAGACTTAAAAATTGACGACAGTCTCTTTGCTAAAATAATCAGTTTGGAGAATGAGGAAGGCTATATCGAGTTGTCAATCAGTCAAGCAGGAATAGAACTGTCTTTTGAGGCCTTAAGACTAAAAAAAGAAGGAGGAGAAAAAATTTCAGTTAAAATCGTGGGAGCAAATAAGGGCGGCTTAATAAGCGAGGTAATGGGGATTCCGGCTTTTTTGCCGGCTTCTCAACTGATGCCCGATCATTATCCCCGAGTGGAAAGAGGAGATGCGGCAAAAATTCTAAAAGAGCTTCAAAAGTTTGTCGGGAAAGAACTAGAAGTGAAAATTCTAGATTTGTCTCAAAAAGGCGAGCAAATTATTCTGTCGGAAAAAGCCAAAGAATCAGACAAAATAAAAGAGATCTTAGCTAATTATAAAACAGGGGATGTAGTTGACGGTGAAATTACTGGCATTACCGATTTTGGCGCGTTTATGAAATTTGACAAAGAAGAGCTGGAAGGACTTATCCATATTTCAGAATTGGATTGGAAAATTGTTGAAGACCCGACGGAAATTGTTAAGGTGGGCGAAAAGCTCCAAGCGAAGATTATTGATATTTCCGGCGACAAAGTTTCCCTTTCTTTAAAAGCTTTGAAAAAAGACCCTTGGTTAGACAGCGAAAAAAAATATAAAAAAGAGGGGGTTATTTCGGGAAAAGTCACTAAGTTCAACCCCTTTGGCGCTTTTGTCCAGGTAAACCCGAAAATCCAGGGCCTTTGCCATATTTCTGAATTCGGTTTAGAGAGCAGAATGAAAGAAAAATTAAAAATCGGCAAGGAATACGATTTCCAAATTTTAGAAATTAGACCCGAAGAGCACAGAATGAGCTTAAAATTAGTGGAAGAATAGAAAAACATTAGCCAAGTTGTCCTTCACGAAGTAATCCCGCAGTGAAAAAAAAGTAAATTGGAATCAGTGACCTCGCAAAGGTTTTTCTTGCGGGGTCGTTCTAATTCTTGACCCTGAAAAATTTTTTTGTTAAATTAAACATATGAAAAGTTTAGTCAAAAACCTTGCCTCTGTTTTGTTGATTTTTTTATTGATTGCGCTGCTTTTTAACTGGGTTTATCAGCCGGAAAAAATAGAAGAAATATCTCTTAGCCAGCTAGTCCAGGAAATAAACCAAGAGAAGGTTAAGAAAATTATTATTGAAGGAGGTAAAATTTCGATTTTTTATCACGGGGATGAGGAGGCTGAGGTCATATCAAGAAAGGAAGAAATGACAGATCTATCTCAGTCTCTGCCCAATTTAGGGACTGATCCTGAAAAATTAGCTAAAGTTAATATCGAAATAAAAGAAAAAAAAGATGCTTGGGGTTGGCTGTTGCCCTTATCATTCTTGTTGCCTCTTTTGATTTTCGGGCTTTTCTTTTTTATGATTTTCCGCCAGGCCAAAGGGGGAGCCATGCAGGCCTTTGATTTTACCAAAGCCCGGGCTAAATTATTCGGGCCCGGAGGCCAATTAAAAGAGAAGGTAACTTTTGATGAGGTAGGCGGACTCAAAGAGGTCAAAGAAGAACTAAGAGAAATTGTTGATTTCCTTAAAAATCCCAAAAAATATTTGCAAATGGGAGCTAAAATCCCCCGGGGAGTGCTTTTAATGGGGCAACCGGGAACGGGCAAGACTTTACTGGCCAAAGCAATCGCCTCTACGGCCAATGTCCCATTTTTTTCTATCTCGGCCTCTGAAGTGATTGAACTTTTCGTCGGAGTCGGCGCCAGCAGAATCCGAAGTCTTTTTGAGCAGGCAAGAAAAGTCCAAAAAGCAATTATTTTTATAGACGAGATTGACAGTATCGGAAAAGTAAGAGGAATGGGGGTAACCGGCGGCCACGAAGAAAGAGAACAAACTTTAAATCAGCTTTTGTCGGAAATGGACGGAATCGGCAGAGAAGAGGGAATTTTGGTTGCCGCGGCCACAAATAGGCCTGAACACTTGGATCCGGCTCTTTTGCGGCCGGGAAGATTTGACAGAAGAATTGTTCTGGATTTGCCGGATATCAACGATCGGGAAGAAATTTTAAGGATTCACGCGCGGGGAAAACCCCTGGCCTTGAATGTTAACTTGAGAGAGGTGGCTGAAAGGACGCCGGGATTTTCCGGAGCGGATTTGGCTAACGTGGTGAATGAAGCAGCTATTTTGGCGGCCAGAAGAAACAAACATCAAATTTTTCAGGAAGAGTTTTTAGAATCAATTGAAAAAGTTCTGCTGGGGCCGGAAAGAAAATCGCATATTTTGTCAAAAAAAGAAAAGGAAATTGCCGCTTTCCACGAAGCAGGCCATGCTCTAGTTTCTACTTCTTTGTCGGAAACCGAACCCATAAGAAAAATTTCTATTGTAGCCAGAGGACTGGCGGCCGGTTATACTTTAAAATCTCCCAAAGAAGAAAGGAGAATTAAAACCAAATCAGAATTTTTAGCTGAAATGGCCACTTTACTTGCAGGTTTCTGCGCCGAAAGATTGAAGTTTGGCGAAATGACTACCGGCGCGGCCAATGATTTAGAAAGGGCTTCCCAATTGGCCAGAAAATTGGTAAAAGAATATGGGATGTCGCCCCTGGGTCCGGTGGCTTTTGGCGAAAAAGAGGAGCTGGCTTTTTTGGGAAGAGAATTCGGAGAATATAAAAATTATTCTGAAAAAGTGGCGGCTTTGATTGACAAAGAAGTGGAAAAATTTATTAAAAGCGCCGAAGAGACGGCTCGGAAAATTTTAATCAAAAGACGGGCTTTATTGGAAAAAATCGCCAAAAGATTAATCGAAAAAGAAACAATTGAAAAGGAAGAGTTTGAAAGTTTGATTAGAAGCAAAAAAGCCCCTGCTCAGAAATTTGGCACGAAGACAAGGGTCTTGCCAAAAAAACGAGAATTGCTAAAAGTAAAAATCAGACACGTGTAATCTAGGGCATGTAGTTCAGTGGTAGAACGCTACTCTTATAAAGTAGAAGTCCCAGGTTCAATCCCTGGCATGCCCATTAGAAGGGGCGGTTGGCGCAATGGCTAGCGCGTTCGCTTGACGTGCGAAAGGTTATAGGTTCGAATCCTATACCGCCCACTTATGCCCGGTAGTGACCCCGCTCTTTCTACTTTGAAGACTACCAGGCATCTTGTGTAAAAATTTTTATAAACATCATTTAACCGCCCGCTTTCAATTCAATGAAAAGAAAGGCGGGGCTACTACTGAGCATGACAACCAAAACAGAAAAATTTTTAAAGCCGTTTTTGAAAGAAGGTTTGCCCGATATCAGGCCGGGTGACACAGTTCGTGTCTATCAAAAAATCAAAGAGGGAGAGAAGGAAAAAGTCCAGGCCTTTGAAGGTCAAGTTTTAGCCAGAAAGCATGGCAAGGAAATTGGAGCAACTATTACGGTTAGAAGGGAAATTTCTGGGATTGGGACAGAAAAAATTTTCCCTCTTCATTCCCCTATTATTGAAAAGATAGAAATTTTAAAAAGGGGCAAAGTAAGAAGGGCAAAACTTTATTATCTGAGAAAGGTTAAGGGAAAAGGGGCAAAGTTAAAATCATCAGATGAAGAAATTAGCCTAGAAGATAGAGAAAAATAAGATTTTTGCCCAGGTGGTGGAACTGGTATACACACACGTTTGAGGGGCGTGGCTCGCAAGAGCGTGCGGGTTCAAATCCCGCCCTGGGCATAAGGTTCGATGAAGCCCTACCTCGTCTTCCTTTTCGCTTTTGCTTCACAAAAGCTCGGTATATGCTGAAGATTCGAAGATTCAAACTTTCTGATTTAAAAGAAGTGATGGAAATAGAAAAAACCTCTTTCTCTCAACCCTGATCAGAGGCTTGCTCTAAAAAACTTTACAGAGAACACCCCTACGATTTTCTAGTGGCTGAGCTTTCTGAAAAAGTAGCAGGTTACATTTTAGGGTACGCCAAGCCGAACAAATCAGGCTCAATTAAAACCTTAACAGTTGACCAAAGATCCCACCGCCAAGGAGTTGGTAAAAAATTGGTTAATCTCATAGTGCAAAGAATGAAGCAGAAAGGCGTAAAGGAGGTCTTTTTACACGCACGAAAGAAAAATCGAGCAGTAAATTCCTTTCATAAAAAACTAGGTTTCCGAACTATAAAGACTATAAAAAAATACTATCCCAGCGGCGACGACGCCTATTTAATGAGAAGGGAATTATAGGGGCATTTGGCGCAGTGGTTAGCGCGCCGCGCTTACATCGCGGAGGTCGTAGGTTCAAATCCTACAATGCCCATATATTGATTAATAACCATCAATCAGTTAAAATTTTTAATAGGCCGCGGTAGCTCATTGGTAGAGCATTTCTCTGAAAAAGAAAGGGTAGGTGGTTCGATTCCACTCCGCGGCACTGCGGGATTAGTATAGTGGTAGTACGTTACCTTGCCAAGGTAAAAGCGCCAGTTCAATCCTGGTATCCCGCTCAGTCAAACGCTTGACAACCTCTTTTGGTTAAGCTATTATAGTACAACCCCCTGATGGGGGTTTTAAGATGCCCTCAAACAAATTAGGGACATACTGAATTCGCTAAAATATGACTAAAAACCTAAAATATATTTCTATTCTCCTGGCAATGTTCAGCTTATTTGGCATTCTTAAAATCGGCTCTCCTGAGGCCGGGATTGATTCTGAGGCAATTTTTACTCAGAATTTAGAGTTCTCCCAGCTTTATACTATTCAAGATAATAGCCTTTTGGCGATTGCCAGCCCTTCTAACCCTGAACCAGAAGTAGCCCAGAAAATAAACGTAGTGGTTACCGCCTATTCTTCTACTCCTTGGGAAACCTGGGGCGACCCTTTTATTACGGCGGCCGGCACCGGAGTAAGAGAAGGGGTTATTGCTAATAACCTTTTGCCTTTCGGGACAAAAGTGCGTCTCCCGGAAATTTACGGAGATAAGGTCTTTGTGGTTGAAGACCGAATGAACAGCAGGATTGGTTACTATCACGTTGATATCTGGCTTCCTTCTTATTGGGAGGCCCTTAACTTCGGCGCCAAAAGAACCTATATCGAGGTATTGGAAAACTAAACGACGAAGTTTTTTTACACTAAAAAATCGCCTTTCGAGGCGCTTTTTTGGTGCCCGGGGAGGGACTCGAACCCTCAAGAGCTTGCGCTCACAAGATTTTAAGTCTTGCGTGTATACCATTCCACCACCCGGGCGAATCTTTTTGAGGCCTGGGCGAGAATTGCACTCGCGTATAACTCTTTTGCAGAGAGTTGCCTTGCTACTTGGCTACCAGGCCAATCTGGCTAGGCTATTTTATATTATTTTCAGCCCTTTTTCAACCACCGAGCCCGCTAAAGGCGGGGGAGGTTAGAGAAGAAATTTATTTCTTGGATTACCGAGCTTTTATAATGTAAAGGCGAAGGGAAAGAAGAAATCTATTTATTAATCTTCAATTACCAAACTTTTACAAGGTAAAAGTGAAGGTGGCGAAGAAATTTATTTCTTCAGTCTTTCTAAAATTTCTTCGATCTGACTAGCTTCTCTGGTTTTTTTCTCTTCTAAAAATTTTATCCTGGGAATCGGTCTCATTTTTAACCTTTGGTTTAATTTTTTCTGCAAAATATAGATATTTTTATTTAAAATTTCTAAAGATCTCTTCAATTTTTCTTCAGGTAAAGCTGAAACCCAGACATTACCCTCCATTAAATTGGACGAAGTCTCAACTCTGGTTATGGTCACTAAAACATTCGAAGGAAAATCAATTTCCTTTAGAATAATTTGGCTTAATTCCCGTTTTATTAAAGCGTTAATTTTTTGAATACGCTTAGACACAAAATTTAGCTCAAAGATTGGCGGTTTTTAATTTTAAGCTGTAGTTTCAGATTCTCTATTCCGTCTTTTAGGTCTACAATTCTTCTTTTCTTCGGCCTTCCGTATAAACCGCCAATATGTCTCCTTCCTCAATTTTTACGTCTCCCTCATATAGTATTCCGCATTCTTCTCCTTTTCCTATTCTTTCGATATCTTTTTTGTTTCTCTGGAGATTGATTACTTTTCCCCGACCGAGAAGCGCCTCTCCTCGGAAAGCCTCGGCTTGCACCCCTTTTCTCATTTCTCCTTCAATTACTTTTCCGCCGACAATCTGACGATTTTTTTCAGTTAAGAAAACGGTTAAGACCTTCAGTTTCCCCAGTCCTTCCCTGACTACTTCCGTCTCAGTAATTCTTTCCATAAATTTTCTAATCTCCTCTACTAAATCATAAATTATTTCAAAGCTCATTATTTTGATTTTTTCTCTTTCGGCCAATTGTCTTGCCGCTGGGCTGGTCTTCACCCGAAAACCTAAAATTACGGCCTGCCCCCTAAATTTCTGAGTCGTTTCCTTCGAATCCTGATTGCTTTTTGCCAACTTGACGTCTGATTCGATTATCTCGCCTACTTCCGATTTCAAAATTCTTAAAATTATTTTTTCTTGTGGAAGGCCCTTAAAGACTTCTCCGATAGCTTCGATTGAGCCCAAAACATCTGTCTTCAAAATCAAATTCAAAATTCGTTGATCAGAACCAACCTCTGCTTTTGTGTCAAGATCCGGCAGTGAAGCTTTTTTTTCAGGTTGGAGATTTTCTTTGGCGCTTTCAATACCAGAAAAGGCTTTAAAATTCTCGCCAACTCTGGGAACCGTCTCAAAGCCAACAACGATTGCCGGCTCTGCCGGCAAAACCTTTTCAACGATTTTTCCCTGAAAGCTTTCTAAGATTCTAATCTTTCCTACGGCCGTCGGCGTTCCAACAATATCGCCTACTTTAAGAATTCCCTGGCTTAAAATCAAAGTGGCGGTCGGCCCTCTCTGAACATCTAGATAAGATTCAATTACTACTCCCTCGCCAGGTTTTTGAATATCAGCTTGCAGATTTTCCATTTCCGCTACCAAGGTAATCAATTCCAAAAGCTCATTAATTCCTTGGCCGGTTTTAGCTGAAGTCAAGACCTGAGGAGTTTTCCCTCCTAAATCCTCAACTAAGATTCCTTCTTTTTGGAGCTCTCTCTTTACTTTCTCTGGATTGGCTTCTGGTTTATCAATCTTATTCAAGGCGATAATAAAAGGAATTTGAGCTTTTTTGATATGAGAAATTGCTTCTTTGGTTTGGGGCCTGATTCCTTCGGTAACATCAATCACTAGAACGGCAATATCAGCCACCTTTGCTCCTCGTGCCCTCATGGCCGAAAACGCCTCATGTCCTGGGGTGTCAATGAAAGTAATTCTTTTACCATCTTTCTCGGCTTGATAGGCGCCGATATGCTGAGTGATTCCACCGGCCTCTTTTTCGGTAATACTGACTCCCAATTCTTTAATACTTTGAAGCAGACTTGACTTACCGTGATCAATGTGTCCCAGAACCACTACTACCGGAGGCTTCGGCGCCAAGGATCGCTGAGACTTCGTCTCATCTTCCCCCTTGTTCATCTTCGCCTCGCTCGGTTTTTGAGTTGTTTTTTTCATATTGCTTTTGAGCTATTTCTATGGCTTTTTTTTCTTCTTCCGACAATGAATATTCTGACTGACTTGCTTTTATCGGTTTTCCGTAAATTCTATTTTCCTCTCTGGTATATAAACTGGTAATTACCACTCCCGAATCATTAGCATCCAAAATAGCGATTGAAAAACTTTGGTCTCCGCCAACCCCTTTAAAGGGATTGAATCTAACCATCCCGATTTTTTGAAGAGAGAATTTGCCTTCTTTTTTTAAATTTTTCAATTCCTGAGAAATTCTTTCAAGATTTTCTTTTAAATCCTTAAATTGAACCAAGACCTCTTTCAAGTTTTCCGGATCCCTTTTTTGTTTTTTGAAAAAGTTAATCATAAAAGAGCCTGGTAGTGAAAATTTGACCGGACCCTGTTCGAATTTGTTCGCCTACGGCGAACAAATCAAATTTCTACTACCTAGCGGAGGAGGTGGGACTCGAACCCACAAGTCCTTGCGGACACCGCGTTTCGAGTGCGGCGGAATACCAGTTATCCGACTCCTCCTTCTATCCAAATATATTTTGTGGACCCGCGGGGACTCGAACCCCGGACTCATCCATGCCATGGACGCGTGTTACCACTATACCACGGGCCCGATGCCCTCGAGAGGAATCGAACCTCTATCTGCTCGTTAGGAGTGAGCGGCTCTGTCCGTTGAGCTACGAGGGCAAAAATTAATTCTCAATTTCAACGTTATTAATATAGCAAAAATATTGCTTGCCCTGTTACAAAAATCATATTATCACAACCGAGAAAGAAATTCAAATTTTTTGTAACGGGGATTGCTGGCAATAATCTTTAATGTTAGAATAAATTATATGCTGGAAAAATCGCCTATTATTGAAGTAGCAAAAAAAGCTTGCCCGGCCGTCATTACCATTGTCATCTCTAAAGACCTGCCAAAAGTTGATGGTTTTTATTTTTTTCCTTACGGCCCGGGCCAGGAATTTATATTCCCTAAATTAAAAAAGGGTAAGGAAAAAACTAAGATTGGTGGAGGTTCAGGTTTTATTGTTTCAAGCGAGGGCTATATTGTTACTTGCAGTCATGTAGTTGGCGATCCAGAAGCAGAATATGCCGTTATTTTAGACCCCAAACGTAAATACCCAGCCAAGGTCTTAGCCAAAGATCCTTTAGTTGATCTGGCTATCTTAAAAATCAATGATAGAAACTTGCCCTACCTAGAATTAGCAGATTCTGACAGGATTGAGCTGGGAGAAACGGTGGTCGCCATCGGTAATCCTTTGGGAGAATTTGATGATACTTTGTCGTCGGGAATTGTTTCCGGGTTATCCAGAAAAATTACCGCCTATGGCGGCTTATCTCTTAAAGCAACAAGCTTACGAGGATTAATCCAGACTGACGCCGCCATTAACCCGGGGAATTCCGGCGGTCCCTTGGTTAATATGGACGGAATGGTAATCGGAGCGAATACGGCTCAGGTTTTAGGAGCTCAAAATATTGGCTTTGCCATACCGATAAACTACGCCAAAAATATTTTAGAAGAAGTAAAAAAATATGGAAAAATCAAAAGGCCGTTTTTAGGGGTGAGATATGTGATTTTAAATCCGGAAATTGCCAAGGCCAATAAGCTTCCAGTAGATTACGGGGCTTTAATTGTCAGAGAAACATTAGGGGAAAGCGCTATAGTAAAAGGGTCAGCGGCTGACAGGGCCGGATTGAAAGAATACGACATTATCCTGGAAAGCAACGGAGAAAAAATTACTGAAGAAAGCCCCTTGGCTGATTTTTTAGCCAAACAGAAAATCGGTGGAGAAATTAATTTTAAGGTTCTGCGGGACAAAAAAGAAATAATTCTCAAAGTAAAACTGGAAGAGAAAAAATAAAAGACATTTAAACATAAGAACAGCCTAAAATGGCTGTTTTTAAATTGGGCTTACCCTGAGTTTATTGAAGGGTGGCTAAGCAGATTCGAACTGCCACTGAGAGTTCCACAAACTCTAGTGCTGCCATTACACCATAGCCACCATGGTGCCCCTGGGAAGAATCGAACTTCCATCACCTTCTTAGAAGGGAGGTACTCTATCCATTGAGCTACAGGGGCATAAAAATCTGTGATGATATCGACCAAGCTATTCTATCTAAAATTTTATTCTTGGTCAACATTAGAAGAATCAGGAGATTCTTCTAAGCCAGTTTCTTCTTGAGCAACCCCAGAAGAACCAGAGGGCTCTTCTAAAATAGCTTCTTTAAATTGTTCAACCCTGAAAGGATTGGGATATTCCTTCGAGTCAGCTTCTCTAAATTTTTTTTCTCTTTCTTGCCAAATTCTAAAGACATTCTGATAGGTTTCCTCCTGAAACTGGAGGGGTTCTTTAAGAGCTTGCGATTCTTCTTTTTTAGCTAAGATATTATATTGGTAATAAATAATCACGCCGAAAATCAAGGCTATAGCCAATAACCCCAAAAAAACCAAAAAAGCTCTTTCTCCTAAACTTAAAAGTAATCTTTTTAGCGATCCTTTATTTTTTCTTATTCTGATTCTTGGAAGGTTCATTATTTAGTATAGACTTTTATCAAAATGACGGCCCTGGTATCACCCAAAGAAAATTGTTTAAATTCCGGAGACCTTAGTTCGGCCTCGGTTAATCTGGTAATATTAAAGTCTTGGATCTCAATTAAATAATCACTTGACTGCAATTTTTCCAAAAAATTTAAGAGGTTGGAAAAGGAACCGACTGAGGTAAAGTTGAATACAATAGATGGCCAGGGATCCGTATCAGCCGTCTGAGATAAATTTGCCGGGGACATTTTAAGATAAACTCCGGAATCTTGGGCGGTTTTCTCCCAAAAATGCCTAAAATCAATCGGCACTTTCGGGTCATCAATAAAAAGCTGGTTTATCTTTTTTAAATCGAGTGAGGTTTCCGGCCAAATTTTTTTAAATTTTTGCAAATTTTCCACTTCTTTTTTAAAAGTCGCTAGGTTTTGTTTTTGGGCGGGGAAATTAAGAGAAATTTTTTTAATTTCCGAAAAGAGTGGAGAAACTACAAAAACAATAAGTAAAATACTTAGAATTAAGAAAAACACTGTTGAGACGATAATCTTTCTCTTAAGCGTCATATTTTAAAGCTTACTAAAAAGTTAATATTGGTATCTTGAAACCAAGTATCGGACGGAAAAACAATTTCTTTTAAGCCCTCAGTTTTTTCCAGATTTCCCTTAAACTGGAGCAACATCTCACAAGTAGGAGAAAAACCAGTTAGAGAGACTTGAGAAGTCTGAGATTTAAGATTGAAGCTTGTCAAATAAATCTTCTCAGGAAAAGCTCGGGAAATCTTTTCTAATAGTAATATTAGATCGGATTGGTCCTGATAAAAAGCTTCTAATTTAGAAAGAATTAAATTGTTTTCCTGAATTTTTGCCCTTAACTCTTGCATCTCTGGGATTTTTAGCCTTTCTTGTTCTTGTTCGATATAAGATTCTTGAACATCTAAATCGGCTAAAAGAGAAATTTTTATTGAAAATAAAATCAAAATCAGAGAGACCAAGAAAGCTAAGATAATTATTCCCAAAGTTAAGGCTAGCTTTAGGCTTTCTTCCTCTTTTAATTCCTCCTTATGTTCGGGCGGTAACAAGTTAATCATATTTTTGTAGAAGCGGATTTAGGCTGCTTTTCCCGTTTTTTTCCGCGTAGCTTTCCGTATTGTTCCGTTTTTATCCCTCGTAACGCCAGACCTAATGCTGTTGTATAGCTTAATGACTTCTCGGCTGATAATCCTGGTATCTCTCTTTGGCCTTCAGGCAGAATATTGATCCAAGGATCCGCGATTTCCACCGGAATCCTTAATTCCAGCGCGAGAAGTTCTTTTAGCCCTTTTAAGTTGGCCCCACCTCCGCAAAGCAAAATTTTCGTCACCCCTTTATTATTAAGACATGGCTGCTCATAGACAGTATGGGTTTGATAATATTCCAAGTGTCTTCTAATTTGCTGAATTAAATCAACTAAGGCTGGAACTAAAGCCTCAAAAATTTTCCCCTGTCCTTTCTTTACTTCTGTTTCCCTGTCTTTAATTTTAAATTCAACTCTTTCTTCCAAGCCATATTTCATCTTCAACCCTTCAGCTTCTGTCAAACTTACTCCTAAATTTTTAGCAATAATTTTATTGAAACTTCCGGAAGAGACAGCAATAGAAGAAGTAAACCTTGGGGCATGTTCGGCAAAGACAATAAAAGTGGTTCGGCTTTCTCCCAAATCAATCACAAGAACGGGAGAAGCGGTAACTTCATCTTTTATCAAAGCGCGGACAACAGACAAAGATTCTACTTCTAAGGCCTTAGGTTGCAATCCGGCTTTTTTAAAAGAAAATAAATAAGAATCAACTATTTTCCTGGGCAGAGCAGCCAAAAGAACACTAAACTTGTCCGAATGATCGTAGGCCGGAGGAATAATTTGGGAGTCTAAATAAACTTCTTCAATTGGCAGGGGAATATAATTTTCTGCTTCATAAATAACGGCTGATTTTAAATCCTCTTCTGACATCCTTGGCATCTGGATCATTTGTAAAAAAGACTTTTCCTCGGGCAAAGAAGCAACAACATATTTTGTTTTTAATTTCTCACCTTTTACTTTTTTTATAGCTGTTTTAATAATTTCCGCTAATTTCTCTCTGTCTTTTACCTCTCCTTCTTTGATTATTCCCGGTTTTATTTTTTCCTCGCCAAAAGAAGCTAAATGATAAAATTTCCCTCTCTGTTTGAGCTTGGCAATTTTTAAAGATAAGTCGGAAATATCCAACCCGAACGCCTCTGGTTTTAAATCAAGGAATTCTAACATTATTTTTTATTTTAGCTTTTTATTCAATTTCCCGCCAGCTGGTTACTATCCAGCCCCCGCTCGGCCCCGATGTAAAGAACGCGTTCTCGATTCCAAATTCATAGATGAGTCCGCTATTGTTAGCTACGTTAATACCATAAGCGTTTGCCGACTTCATATTAGTGCTCTGCGATATAGTAATCCATCCAGTATTCGAGTACAAGATATCTGCTTTTGTAGCATTTTCTATAATAATCGCAGGATTTGCAGCAGAGGTAGAAATATACATAAGATAGCTTCCGGGCTCGCCCGAACCATAAGAATCCGAACCCCCCTGCAAGCTAATAAGATTATCCCCTATTATCGCTCCGCTTGCTGACTCATATGAGGAAGCCAGATGTACTCGCGTTAAGGGATTTCTTATCGTAATATTTCCTGTTACCCAAATAGTTCCCGTAATTATTAACTCGGCACCATCAACTTCAAGATCTCCGTCAACCTTGACCGGCCCAAGAGAGTCGCTACCACTAGTTATACTGTAAGCTCCCGTTGGTCCCCCGGCTGCTGCCTCTTGCTTCCAATCTTCAATCTGTAAGTCATCAATAGGAAGAGGTACAGGGTCTATAAGAGGATCAAGATTACTAAGAAAAGCAGAAGTGCAATTAGTAACATCGTTAGCGTAGAGCTCTTCAACAACAGTAATCATATTGCCCGAAGTCTCACCTTCGCAAATATCCGCATAGGCATTTCCTCCAACAGTCCCCTTGCCGTAAAGTTTTTTATCGTCACCGGCAATAACAAGGGTCTCAAGAATTTTTGAGTTCGGCTGCTTAAGGTTTACGTTTCCATTGGAAAAGACATTACCAACCACTTCAGATTCGCCGTCCATAACCAGCCCTCCTTCTCCAATTTGCGCTCCATAATGCAATCCCGGCGCAGAACCAGAAAGCTCGTAAGATACTTGAATCTTACGAAAACGACCGGCGGCATCGCCCGTAGCAGTAACTGTTCTCGCCCAAGAAATAAGATCAGAAATGACAATTTCAACCGTTGCATTTTCCACTGAAAACGAATAAGGACTAGTTCGCTGCATACCGTTTTTCAGGCGCAAAAGCGCATCCTCTATACCGGCTTCGGCAGCAAAATAGGCTTGGTTTGATTTGGTAAGATTTCCAACAATCTTTTGTTGCCCCAAAATCAAAACAATCAGGGGCATGGCAATCAAAAACATTACTCCTAGAATTATAAGAGTGATAACAAGCGCGGCAAATCCTTTTTGATTTGAAGACGAATACAACATTTTAATAATTTCTTAGAGAAACAGCGGATTTTAAATCAACCGAGGCCTGGTATTCGGGCCGGCCACTCAGGTTTTTGTAATCAATTTTTAATTCAATTTGGACTGAGGGAATTTGACCGGTAACAACCCGACTAAACACCAAATTACTTACCTCGACATTGTCCGAGGTTAGGGCGATGGGGTTTTGAAATTCTTTCTTCAGGCAGAGCTGAGTCCCGGTCGCGCAGATATAGAAATCAATATAGGTGATATCTTCTCCTGTTGGTAAATAGTAAAGGGTTTCAAGAGAAAGCTGGGTAGAAGTGGTTGTCGGAGTATAAACAGTTCTTGCTTCCCTTATTTCATAAGTCATAATTTCCATTGCCCGCCTGGCATTATCTGATGTTTCTCTCATAACCTTGGCTTTGGTGCTTGAACGAACAGACCAAACGAGAAATGAAAAAATAACCGTCACGATAATAGCTAAAATTCCAATATAAACTAAAGTCTCTATTAAGGTAAACCCCGCACCAGTTTTTTTGGTTTTCGGCTGATTGAGTTTCATTTCATCGCCAATTGGTTAGATAAGTAATTATTTCAACTTCTTTGTCTTTCCAGGAAATAGTGGTAGTAAGTTTTTTGGTGTTAGGGTCGGATTCGGATGTCCCGCCTGTTTCAACAATATTATCATTATCACTGGCATCTCTATAAACCCCATCAAGAACAACCTTCCTGGTAAAACCGTCTATTATCTCTTCTCCCGAAACTAATTCCCATTTGGGCGGGTTATCGCCTGATTTTTGGGGGTAGTAGCTAATTCCGGCAGTTAAAAATCCCAGACCGTCCGTATCCCAATCTGTGCCGTCGCGAAAATTCCTAACAGCCTCCATTGTTTCCTGGGCCAAATTATTAGCCTGGGCAGTTTCTTTTGTCAAATTAGAAATCCTCAAAGAAAAAGCAATCAAGCCTAAAAGACTGCTTAAAGCAATGACAATAATGGCAATAACTATCAAAATCTCTATTATTGAAATCCCCTTTTTATTGTCTTTCCATTTCATCGAAAACAAAAGAACCTTTTATTATTGTATCATTCGTATCAGCCAAATAACGGGCTATGTCTTTGTCCGTATCGCTATCTACAATATAAATTACGACTTTTTGGTCATTTTTTCCTTGATTCCGATCCCGATGAATACAAAGAGAGGTATTAAGGCCATCAAGAGAGTGGGTATGGATATGAAAGGTCTGGTCAACGCCGCCAACAACAAATGTGCCCTCCCAGTCAAATTCTGTTTTGTCGACGTTAAAGTAATCGGCCATGTCAACCTCTTCTATTTGAGGGATGTCGGAGAAATCAAATTTCACGGTAGTGGCATTCTGGATACTCCAGCCCAAATCAAAATGGACATGCCGAGAATCTTTTATGCGCCCCGTATCCGAAGGAGCTGAAGGAATAGTTAATCCGACTTGGCCGGAGTTTTCAATATAGATAATTTGGTTTTTGGCAGGATCACTTTTCAGTCTTAGGGAAATGTTACCGAATTGGCCAGTTGAGCCAATCAGCCGGTCAAAAATCACTTCCGGCTCTCCGACTAAATTAATATCATAAATCTCAACTGATTCAGGGAGGTCGTAAACTTCGTCAGACGAAGTGACTCGGGAGGCGTAATTTACTCCCTGAAATAAAGTATATTGATGGGGAATAGTAGAAGTTGAAAAATAAATCCCCCACTGGCTGGCCCCCTCTGATGCTAAAGTTTTGCTCTGGGCAAGTCGCAAAGTGTTAATAATTTTGTCGGCTGAATCGTTTAAATCCGATTCGGCTTGAAAAGAACGAAAGGCCGGAAAGGCCATGGCAATCAAAATAGCCAAGACCCCGACAACGATTAGAATTTCTATCAGAGTGAAACTTTTCATATCGCTTAGATTGCGCCGATCATAGTGTACATCGGTTGAATCATGGAGACGGCAAAAAATCCAATTGCCGCACCGATAATAAGCATAATCACCGGTTCAATGACTGTGGCTAAGTTTTCAGTGGCATTGGAAACCTCTTCTTCAAAAAACTCAGCTAATTGGGCTAAAATGCCTGAAGTTTCGCCGGTCTCTTCACCAACAGCCACCATCTGGATAACAATTGAAGGATAGATATTTTCATATGGCTCCAGGGCCTGCGCTATCTTTTCTCCCTTTTTCACTCTCTCGGCTACCGTCGTAATGGCTGATTTATAATAGATATTCCCCAAAGTTCCTGAGGTAATTTCCAAAGACCTGATAATCGGCACGCCGGCCGCTATCAAGGAACTTAAAGTCCTGGTCGTATAGGCGGTATTGATTTTCCGGATAATCGGGGAAATAATCGGAGCCCTCAAAGTCAGTTTATCAATTATTCTTTTCCCAGTTTCGGTCTTGGCTGCTCGCCCGAGAAGAAAAGCTAAAACGAAAATAATGAAAATTACCAAGTACCATTTCTCTTTTAAGAAATTGCCTATACCAATAACGATTTGAGTTGTCAGCGGCAGCTCAATCTCTAGTTCTTCAAACGTTTGGGCCAGCTGAGGAACAACCATTACTAGCATTAAAATACCGATTCCGATCATAGCGCAAATAATTACTGCTGGATAAATCATCGCGCCCTTAATCCTTGACTTCAGCTCATATTCCCTTTCTATTTGCTGGCTTAAAGTCTGTAAAGCACCTTCTAAAGTACCTGATTCCTCGCCCACTCTAACCATATTCTGGAACAATTCGGAAAAAATATCCGGATATTTAGTCAAAGAATCAGAAAAACTTTTCCCTTTGACAATCTCCTCCCGGATATTTAATATTGCATTTTTAAATTTCTTATTTTTGGCTTGCTTGGTTAAGGTTTCCAAGGCTCTGGGTAAAGGAAGGCCGGCAGAAACCATTACACGGAGGTTTCTCGTGAAAAAGAGTTTTTCGGTAAGAGAAACACCGAAAGAGGGCAATGAAATCTCAAAATTTCTCTTAGCTAATTTTCCTCCTGGCTCAGCCCGAATTAAAATCAGGCCCTCCTGCCGGAGAATTCTGGCTAATTGGTGTTCATCCTTAGCTTCCAAGACCCCAGACTTGCTTTCCCCTTGTGATGATTGAGCGGTGTAGGAATACTTTGGCATTATTCGATGATGACGCGAAGTACCTCCTCGATACTTGTTATCCCTTGGGCTGCCTTAACAAAACCATCTTCTATCATTGTCCTCATCCCTTCTTTTTGAGCTTGAGCTTGGATCTGGTCAGAAGTGGCTTGTCTGACTATCAGGTCTTTTATAGTTTCAGTAACTGGTAAAACTTCAAAAATACCAATTCTGCCCTTATAACCCTCGGGGAAGTCCTTGGCCGGTTTTGGCCTATAAAAAGTAACCTTATTGAAAGGCTGTTTTGGTTTGGCCAACTTTTCTTCTCTCAAGATTTCTAAAATTCTATCGAGATCGCAATGTCGGGCCAAATCTTTTATTTCCGATTCTTTCAAATAATATTTTTCTTTATCTTCGCATAATTTTCTAACTAATCTCTGCGCTAAAATGCAATTTAAGGTAGAAGAGATTAAAAATGGCTCAGCTTCCATGTCAATCAAGCGAGGCAGAGCGCCGGCTGCCGAATTGGTATGAAGAGTTGACAAAACCATGTGGCCCGTTAAAGCGGCATTAATGGCTAACCCGGCAGTTTCATTATCTCTAATTTCACCAACCATTAAAATATCAGGATCCTGTCTGACTAGAGATCTAAGCCCCGAGGCAAAAGTCAGTCCGATTTTAGGATTAACTTGGGTCTGATTGATTCTGGGCATGCGGTACTCAACCGGGTCTTCAACGGTGGAAATATTGACTCCGGGAACATTTAAAATTTCCATCATAGCATACAAGGTAGTGGTTTTTCCACAGCCGGTAGGGCCAGTCACTAGAAGCATTCCCACTGGCTTTCTCAAATTATCTTGAATCTTTTCTAAGGACTCGCCCCTTAATCCAATTCCTTCTAAGGTATGACTTTTAGAACTTTCCGATAAAAGACGCATAACAATTTTTTCACCATCAAAGATAGGTAATACTGAAACACGAATTGAATATTTATAATCTTCGGCCTCGATTTTAAAGCGGCCGTCTTGAGGAAGCCGGTGCTCGTCTAATTTTAAACTGGATAAAACTTTTACTCTAGCGACAATTCCCGGAGCGGAAATTTTAGGCAAGGTCATAGCATCTCTTAAAACACCGTCAATTCGATACCTCACCACCACTTCTTTTTCCATTGGTTCAATATGAATATCCGAGGCCCTTTGTAGGATAGCATGCTTAATCAAGGTCTCAACAATTCTAATAATCGGAAGTTCTTCGGCCATCTTTCGCAGCTCGACCTTCTCCTCTGTCGCCTCATCTCCTTTAATTGACGTTATTACTCCGCTTTCTCTCTTAATTATATCCCCGAATTCGGCTTCTAAAGTTTTTTGATATTGATGAAGGATGTTTTTAATGCTTTCTTGGGTAGTCAGCCGGGGCAAAATTCTCAGAGGAGTTGTCTTTTTGACGAATTCAATTGTCCGTAAATCTTCCGGGTCTAGCATGGCAACTTCTAGTTCCTGTCCCTTTTTCCTAAAGGCAATAATATTATTGCTTCTGGCAATTGGCTCGGGGATTATTTTCAAAACTTTAGGGTCAACTTTTTCCTTCTCTAAATTAACAAAAGGAATTCCTAAAATATAGGCCTCCAATTTAACCAGTTCTTCTTGGCTGATTAATCCTTGGGAAATTAAAACATCGCCAATTTTTTGATGGCTAACTTCAGCTTTCTTTAATGCCAAATCAAACTGCTCTCCGTTAATTAAACCGGCATCCAATAAAAAGGCTTTTAGTTGTTGGGGGTCAACCATCATAGTGGTAATATTAAATTATAAGACCTCATTCACCTAAGGCTTTTTTAATTTTTTCTACTACTTCTTCTAAGGTATATTGAGCCTTTATCAAATAAGTCGTCGCTCCTAATTCGACGGCCCTGTTAACCTTTTCTATCTCTCCCAGGTTGGTCAGAACAATAACCGGTATTTCTTTTGTTTCTTTGTCTTCTCTTAACTTTCTTAAAACATCAATGCCGTGAATTTTTGGCAAAATCAGGTCAAGCAGGATCAAATCGGGTTTTTTGTCCTTAGCTAATCTTAATCCAACTTCGCCGTCTAAAGCAGGGGTAACTTCATAGCCTTCCTGTTTTAAAATCTCGCCAAGAGTCTTTTGGAGAGCTGATTCGTCTTCAACAAATAAAATTTTTTTCATATTATTGTAGGAACGGAGAAATCCGCTTCTAAGCTAATAATTTATCGACTGTTTATTGTTTTATTGGCAAGGTGAAGTAAAAAGTACTTCCTTCTCCTTCTTTTGATTTAAATCCAATTTTTCCGCCCAGCTTTCCGATAATAGCCCTGGAGATATAGAGACCAAGCCCAGAACCCTGAGTTTGATATCTCATAATATTCTCTGAACGAAAGAATTTTTGGAAAATATATTTTTGATCTCCTCGAGGAATACCAACTCCATTATCTTCAATCTCAAAATATAAACTCTGACCCCTCTTTTCTAACAGTATTTTAACCTTTCCGCTGTCTTTAACGTATCGAGTGGCATTGTCCAGAAGATTCTCAACTACCAAGGTAGCCTGAGAAGGATCGGTTGATATTTTCGGCAAATCTTTTTGACTTTTGAATTCTATCTTCACATTGGAGGCCTTGACGAAAGGTTGAAACCCAGCAATCAACTTATTAATTAAATCCTCAAGGGAGGTTTCTTCTTTCTTTAAGGGCAGGGTGGCGGTTTCAAGCCGGGAAACAATTAGTAGATCAGAAACCAACTCTCCCATTCTCCCTGAATTTTCCTTCAAAATTCTGAAATATTCGGTTTGTTCTTTTTCAATTTTTCCCAGCCTTCCTGACATCAACAATTCAATTGTCCACCTTAAATTAGAAAGAGGCGAGCGGAGTTGATGAGAAACGATATTAATAAATTCTGATTTCATCCGGCTGGCTTCAGCTAAACTCTCAAAAGAACGGGTGATAATTGCGGAGATGATAAACAGAACAAGAGCAACCAAAAGAGCGACCAAGGCTACTAATTCCGGTTCTTCAATATAATTGGTGCCAACGGCATAGGTAATCAGGGTTGAGCCGATAATAATCATTCCCATAACAAGAAAGAGAAACTGAGGGCACTGCCAGAGAGAAAGCCCGTACTTTTTGCACTGACCAATGATGTTGAGTTGATTAAAAATATCTCTGAGATCCATTATAATAATTATATCATTGACGAAAAGAAAATAAAATGGTAGCAAACAATTACGGGGCATAATGTAATGGCTAACATATGCGCTTCTTGCCCCTCACTTTTTCCCGGGGTATAGTGTAACGGCAGCACGAGTCCTTTGGGAGGATTTAGTTCCAGTTCAAATCTGGATACCCCGATATTTAAAGGTGGAGGGTGCCCGGCCGTCTTAAAAAGATTGCGCTTCGTCCAATAATTATAACTGCGGGATTAGTTGAGCGGTTCAACGTCACCCTTCCAAGGTGAAAAGACGGGTTCGACCCCCGTATCCCGCTCCAATACCAAAAAGCGCCCGCTGGGCGCTTTCTGGTATTATTCTCAAAATTTCTACTTAGCGTACTCTATTACTCTTGTTTCCCTAATTACGTTGACCTTAATTTCGCCGGGATATTTTAGTTCTTCCTGAATTCTTTTGGCGATTTCTCTGGCCAGTCTTTTAGCTGCCAAATCATCAATTTGCTCTGGTTTAACAAAAACCCTGATTTCCCTACCGGCCTGTAAGGCCCAGGCTTTTTCTACTCCTGGGAAAGCAGTGGCAATATCTTCCAGGTCTGACAATCTCTTCAAATAATTTTCCAGGGTATCTTTTCTGGCTCCTGGCCTGGCTCCAGAAATCTGATCAGCCACTTGAACAATAATCGCCTCCAAGGTTTCGTAAGAGTATTCTTCGTGATGAGATTTCATTGCCTGAATGACTTCCGGAGATTCGCCAAACTTTTCCAAAATCTTAATTCCAATATTGGTATGAGAACCCTCTATCTGTTGATCAACTGCTTTGCCGATGTCATGAAATAAGCCGGCTTTTTTGCAAACCAAAGCGTTGGCGCCAATTTCATCAGCCAAAGCTCCAGCCAAATAAGCCACCTCAATTGAATGAAGCAAGACGTTCTGGCCATAACTGGTCCTAAACCTCAATCTGCCCAATAATTGAACCATCCTTGGGTCCACTCCAACCAAACCAGTTTCATAAACCGCTGCCTCGCCGGCCTCCCGAATCTGCTTTAAAATCTCTTTTTTCGCCTCTTCCACTTTTTCTTCAATCCTCGCTGGTTGAATTCGGCCGTCATGGACTAATTTTTCCAGGGCCAATCTGGCAATTTGCCTCCTTGTCGGGTCAAAACCGGAAATAACTACGGTTTCCGGCGTTTCATCAACCACGATCTCCACTCCGGTCAATTTCTCAAGAGCCCGGATGTTTCTGCCTTCTTTGCCGATTATTCTTCCTTTAATTTCTTCTGAAGGCAAGGCAAAAGTAGTGGTGGTAATTTCCTGAGCCTGAGAAATAGCGCATTTTTGAATGACAGTAGCCAGAATCTCTTTGGCTCTTTTTTCATATTTTTCTCTGCCCTCGCTTTCTAAACTCCTTATTTTTTCCAAAATCTCTTTCTGATATTCTTTCTCCGCATTTAACAATAATTCCTTCTTTGCCTCATCTTTTTTCAGTCCGGAAATTCTTTCTAAATCACCCGAGGCCTGGTTTTGTAAATCCTCCAGGTTTTCTTTAATCTGTTTTAGCTTTTCTACTTTTTCCTGAAAATCTTTTTGCTTCAATTCAAAATCAGAGATTCTCTGATCCAAAATGTGCTCCCTTTTCAGCAACAGCCTCTCGGTCTTCAAAAGTTCAGAGTGCCTCTGACTCGTTTCTTCTTTAGCCGTTTCTAAAACTTTTCGAGATTTTTCTTTCGCTTCAGAAAGAATTGATTCAGTAGCTTCTTTGGCTTTCTGAAGGCGTTTCTGGAGAATTTGCTCTATTGTCCCGGCTCTCTTTTTGGCAATTGATTGCCGGGCGTAGTAACCTAAAATTGATCCAAGGAATATTCCAAAAAACCCTACGATTAGTAGAACAATTTGATTCATATTTTTGAAAACCACGAATATTTATCACAAATTTTTCCATGAATTGTCACTCACCTGCTCATCGAAGCCTTATTTAATCTTATATCCCATATACCGTTAGCAAGCGAAGATTCATGTCCAGATTAGTATTTTATTTATCGATGGTTTAAATTAATAATTTATCAGTAAATTTATCTTAGCAAATTTCTTAAAAGATGTCAAAAACCGAGTCCCGTGAAGCGAAACTCGGCGTAAAATAAGGCGGAAATGTCAGTTTTCAGACGCCTTAAAATCTAATGACATTGCTTAATCTGGCTAAGAAATTATCTAACCAGCCAGTTGGCGCTACCTCCCGGTACTCGGGCAGGGGCAGGCTAACGTCAAGAGTTTTCTCTTCTGAGTCCGTTCTCCCACCCCCCGGATAATCGGCATCTCCAGGTTGATCATCCCAAACAGTAAGACGAACTGTATTAGTAGCTGCGGTAAGCGTAGTAGTGACTGTAGAAGAGGCGAGACCGAATGGTTCAAAAACTGCTCCCACTTTATTTTCTCCTTTTTCCCAGTACCAGTTAATAATTTGTGTAGCTCCTTCAGAGGGCTTAGAGGTAGACATAAAGTAGACTGTTTGCCCCGTTAAGGGAGCAATATTCGTAGGGTCTTCACAGCCATAAAAGTCTAAACCATTCAATGAACATTCAAAGTCAGCATCAGTATCCTCTTTAATTTTTATCGGATTAGAGGTTGTACCAGTAATTCCTGCATCATCTTCAACCACAAGCCTTATATCGTAAGTACTGGTTGAAATTCCTGGCATCCTTCCCATATCACATAATGGGCCATCAAAGGGGGGGCAAGTAAGCCAAGGATCACGAGGAGGCAATATTGACCAGATAGAGCTGACAATGATACCGTCAGGGTCAGAAGAATTATTGTTTACATTAAATATTGCCTCGCTACCATTAAAGGTCTCCCAAAGACCGGGGGCACATACGCAGCCGGGCCCTCGGCAACCTGTGTTTCCTGGTCCATATATCGGTATTTCACACTCCATCGCAGCTGTAGGCGGAGCGGAAAAACCAGTTATTACTTTGTAATTTGAAGTGCCGCAAACTCCTCGATCAACACAATTAAAACTAATCCAACCAATTACGGCTGTTGAAGTTGAATCGTCTCCTCCCCAAGCCCAGTCTCGAAATTCAGTTGGGCCCGGAACACTTGTATCAAGCCAAACCCCGTAACTACTTGTATCTTCTCTCAATTTTATCCAGCCATCCCAGCCACCCCTCTCGCTATCGGGTTTTAGGGCACCACTACATCCGACTTGAAAAACAGCACAAGCCCTAGCCCAACCAGAAACCTCGCCAGTAATAGTTGAAGCTTTGGCTGAATAACAAGGAGATATAGGATAGCCACATCCCGGATAAGCAACAATGTCTTCGGCCGGCGCAAAATTAATCCAGCCAATTGTCGACGTTGGTATCCCAGAAGCATCTTCACCTCCACCTGCCCAAGTATAACCGACCATGTCGCCCAGCGATTTTGTGGAACAAGCAGCCGGATCAACAGCGGAGTTATCAGTACAAATATCTACGCCATAGTCTACGCCCGTTCCTAGGGCCATTGTGTTTGCACAACTGAAACTAATCCAGCCGATATTCTCTGACCAAGCCCAGCCCCAGACATTATGATAGTTACAGGCCGCATCAGCAAAAACCGGCAAAAGAAAAATAAATAGTCCCAAAAGAATTATTAAAATAAATTTTTCTGGTTTCATATAGTTTTTCAAAATTTTACTGCAAAAAAGCTGATCAAGATATCCAAATATCATCAGTCATGCCTGCTTCGGCTCCCAGGGGTTAGCCCTTGAGTAAGGAAGCACCAAAAAATAGAAAATACAGAATTGGCCCCATTTTCCATTATTACAATATCTATCTTGTCTTTATTCGTAAAGATAATCCCCTTCACATTCACACCTCACACCAGTATGAGAAGGACAACCGCCTACACCCACATGCCACACCCTACCATAATCCCCCGCGCATGGATTAGGGTTATTGAACCAGCAATTATATGCTCCGCAGTCGTAGTTGACAGCCAACCAGCCAAGACAACCATCGTATCCTTTGTCCTGGCATATATCAGAGCATGTCGTATAATCATCAGGGGGATCAGGGTCGGGGTATTCAGTCTTCGTGCCACAAACAGTAACAGTTTTCTTCGGTGCGGTACAATCACAATCTCCATCACATCGGTAATGAACAGCATCACAAAGCCCGGGTGAAGTAACATCTTTTGTTCCCTTGCCATAGCAGTCATTACAACTGCCGGACTTACATTTTTTGCATATTCCACAATCTGTGCCATCTGCTACATAGGAGCTTGGACAGCTGCCGTCGTCTTGACAAATATCAGCCACGTCACACGCATTGGCAACTGCACGACAAACCTGCCCCGGATAAATTGAGGTATTTTCATCATCACAATCGTATTTTCCCTGGACAATGGTATATCTTCTGGCATAATTGGGCAGAGCGGAATTCTGGGCAAGTTGGGAAGTTCCAGGCAAAGCGTAGGTATCGCTATCAGCATCTTTCATCCATAAATTGGTCTGTCTTAGCTGACCGCCATTATTTCCATTATTTATGGTAATTGTGCCGTTAGTAATTTTAATTTCTTTTCCCTCATTCCAGGCAAAAGTTGCTCCGTTTTGAATGGTTAAATTATAGCCGCCGTCAACCGTAAAATCTCCGTTATCAACGCCATTCACTCCAGAAATTGTGCAGTTTCCGTCTAAAGTCCAGTCGCCGCCATTTGGCGGAACGCAAGAGTCAGACCAGGCAAGAGTAATAGAATTTTGCTCTCCTTTTTTGTTTTGGGCAATAAAAGTAGTGTGGTAGGTTTTGCTATGAGTGGAATGGACTTTCCAGGTTCCAAACCAAGTATTTTCTTCTTCGGTTAGCTTCAGCTCGACCTCGTCTTTCCCTACGTCATGTTCAATTTCGGCCTTGACCCAATCAATTCCTGACGGGTCTTTCAATTTAAGAATCATTTTTTGGGTATCGCCGACTTTAACATCTAAAGGATCAATTACTACCTCCAAAAACTTAGGATATTTATCATCGCTCTGGATATAATAACTTTGGGCTTCGGCTGAAAGAGTAGGCAAAGAAACCGGTTGACCGAAGAGATACCAAATAGATAAAATCCCCAAAACTGCAATTAATCCCGCGATAATTAATATTTGTTTTTTGAGTTTCATAGTTTTATTTTAAAATTTTTATTCCTTCTAGACTCTGGTCATCTGTTAAGTTTTGCCACTTTTGATAGTCTACTCGGGGAACGGATAGTTTGAAAGAAACCTCGCCCTCACGACTACCATAAATTATCAATTTATTCCCTTCTTTTTCATACCAGGCCCTGCCGTCAAAATCGGGGGTTAAAAGAACTGTCAAATCTTTAATATTTTTATTTGATGCCTGCCAGAAGAGCCATAAATTACTCCCTTCCGTTAGGTTGTCGAAATCAATCACGTTCTTAAACGGTTCGTTTCCCTTTATTTCTAATAATCCCGCCGTTTCTATTCTTGTTCCTCCAGCATAATCTGGCATATAAGTGGAATATTTTTTACCGCCAATGTCGAAAACAGGGTCAATTATCCCAGCGTTGATTTTCCCTGTACCGTCGCCAACTGTTAGGTTGCCGGCTCCCGGGTCGCTACAAACACCATCAGTATCAATACAAACGCCCCCTTGAATATGTAATTTTGCGCCTGGTCCTATTGTCCCGATACCGACATTGCCAAAAGGAACTAAAAGACCGTTGGCATTACCTAAAGTTACGTCTGAATTTATTATCAAATTACCTTTTTTGGCCTGACCTGTTGGGCCTACATTTAAAGGGGCGTCAACATTACCTCCGGGCGGAATCTGGATTGGTTCCTCCCAAGCAAAGACAATAATGACCACCACAAGAGTGGCAATAATTACGGATAAGACGGATAGTAAAATAGGTTTTATTCTTTGAAACATGTTTTTACTTTCTCTTCTCCCATCTCCTCCTTTTAAGAGGATTGGAATTAAGATAAAGTTTTTAAAATTTTATTTTATTATTTAATATTAAATAAAAAATATTTTTTATGGGGCTTTCTTTTCAAGGGCTTCATCGATTTCTTCTTGAGTTAAAGGTTCAATTTTAAGGGAGGGGTCGGTTTTTTCCGAAAGAGCTTCTTGAATTTCTTCCGGGGTTAAAGTTTTGTTTTCTGGTTGAGAAATTTCTTGTCCTGGAATCAATTTTGGCTTTTGTAAAATAGCCCAACCAATGACAAGGCCAAAAATCAAAATCGCTACGATTAAAACTCCGATGACAATTTTTTTGTTGATAGTCATTATTAAATTGTAGCTATTTCACAACTACTCCGTCAACTCCAATTAGAAAGTTTGGAATCCGATCTTTTTAGAAAAAGGTTCCGTCCGGCATTTTCTAAAATCTGACGAAGACATTAGTTAGTCTAGCCAAGAAACTATTTAACCGGCCAACCGGCGCCACTTCCCGGTACTCGGGCAGAGGAAGGGTAACGGTAATTGGGTACTTATTATCACAGGGGCCATATCCCCATGAGTCAGTAACTTCTAACTTAACTTCATTAGCCGGAAATACGGGGATAGTTAAGAATTCAATTTTGGGATTCTGAGCGTCTCCACAATTTATCGCCGGGTCTATACAGGAATAATCCGTTCCCCCGCTTCCTGGAAATTCCCACAAGAAACTAGCTGAGGGGTCACAAAAATCACCATCAGGGTCAACGTCGTAGCAGGTAGACATATCGGTAAATTGCACTCCTTGGTCTATACTGGGTGGTTTTGGCGCCCAGTCAAAATCGGTCCAAGGATAGCAGTGATCGTAAGTTGAGAAGGCTACGCTTTGCCAACTTGACCATCCAGCCGCACCGGTTCCTGGATACCTTGCTCTCACCTGGGCATAATAAGTGCCTCCACCAAAATTAATATTATTATATGGTGAAGACGAACAGCAGTAAGAACACGGCGGCACCCATTTCGTAGTGCCAGTATCCTCAGTCAAACAGGTACTGCAGTCTGGATAAGAAACTAAAGGGCCACCTGCACAAGCCAGATCGCTACAGATTTGGATCTCATAATCATAGGGTTCTGTGGTATTAATATTCCAAAAGAACCTTGGGATCCGAGATTGGATACAGGGGTTAGGGAAATCCCAGTCAAAATCGGAAATTACAGGAGTGGGGATTTCTTCAAAGTTAGCTACAATAGTATAATCACCATTCATAGTGATGGTAGTCGAGGGATCATTGACGTCAGCAATAGTGCCTACATCTCCGGTCCAGTTGACAAACCGATAGCCGCTATCAGCAGTTGCTACCAGGCTAACCACCGTGCCAGCGTTGTAGGGAAAGATTCCTTCGCCAGGTACAGTGACCGAGCCGTCGGCTGAACTGCTTGTGGTCAGGTCGTAGGTAAGAAGGGCAAATTCTGCCTGGACCTGCTTATCAGAATCCATGGATAGAATACATGTTGGGTTAATGCCAGAGCAGGCGCCTGTCCAACCAACGAAATATGAGTCGGCAGCAGGATTTGCAGTAAGGGTAATCGTCGTGCCTTCGTCAAAATAACGAGAGCAAGTGGCAGGTCCAACGCAATTAATGCCTGGTGGACTACTAGCGGCCGTACCATTGCCTATTATGTTAAGGGTAAGCTCTGGTGTTCCCGGGTCCGGTTCGCTTGCATAATAAGCTTTGACTGTAGTAGTAACATAGTCATACCACGTTCCTTCTCCTATATAGCAACCTAACCCATCAGGAGATACAGACTGACAACCACTCCAGCCACCAAATAACACTTCATTGTCCTCAGGATCAATAATACTTGATGTTGCCCAGAGAGTTCCAATAAATTCATCAGGATCATTTGTATTGGAAAACGTATAGGGTGTTTCCCCTGTTAGCATCGCCCCCTTGCCGATAATATTTACTCCTGCTATAGGGTCACTTCCCAAATAAGCTTCGACCTTAACTTTTCTCTGGATACTATAATAGGACGTAACAGAACCAGAAGTATAAATTATTGATCCCTTGCATTGTTCTTGACTACCCACTGGATCCGGTTTACAAAAATTACTAAATCTGAGGCCAGCAGGTTGCAAAATACCATCCTCAGAAGCATTAATCCTTAAAACAATATCTCTGATTTCTCCCGCCACGATTTTCGAATACATACTATTGTTGTATGTGACATCACGATAGCCATCTGGGCCCAGTAAATCGCTGGGAGTTCCCTCTATTTGTTCTATTCTTGTTATTATTTTATTAATAGCATCTTTCAAATCAGAAGACATTGCACCGGTATTCGTCAGTTGTCTGGTCCCAATGTTTAATCTACTAACCCCAAAATACATTGTATATGTAAAACTATTATTCAACCATATTGTCCTATTCAGTATTTTTGCGTTATAAGCAGCTGATCCCGACAGCCAAAAACTAAAAGGTTCTTCGTTATAACTATCAGGAGCTTCGAGAGTATAATTATAATCTTGATAACCATAAAAGGTTTCGTTGGTTTCGTAATCTCCGGCTTCAGGAACTTCTGGGCCCCCAGGGTTATCGGGAGTTACTTCGGTTATCTTAAAGGGAACCCCGGTAACTGAATTTAAGGCAACATTACTGCGAATGTTCAACGTAGAGGGCTCTACCGGCTCTATGGTAAAAGGCCACACTGGAAGCTTTTTTTCATTTCCCACATAATCATATGCAATGGCATAATATTTATATGTTCTTGGCTCAAGGTATACTTCGTATTCTCCAGTATAGCCACACGAGCCGGGAAAAACCGGACGCGGCCAATCCGTATAAGAGCAGGTGTGTACTAGTTCCAGACTGCCACCGTAACCATCATCAAGATAAAAATCGATTTTATCTATACCACTAGCAAGGCCAGCAGTATCATCATAGAATCTCGCATATATGTAGGGTGCCTGTTCTTCTCCTTCCTGCCTTGGAGCGCCACCTCTATAATCAAGAAGTGGCGGAAGGGAATCAAAATAGAATATGCTACTTGCCTTCTCATTATAAAAAGTGGATGGGGTATTCCTCATTAAACTAATTCTCCAAACATATTGTCCTTGTCCAGTCAAGGTTGGGAGAGGAAAAACAATTTCTCCTTCGCTAATGTCTACTGTTTTGCTGATTGAGAACTTTTGTGCGGTTTCGGCATGTATAATTTCCATTTTTATCTCGGTAATATTCTCAGGACGCGGCTCTTTATTAACAAAAATTTTTATTCCCGTAGAAGACGCACTAATCCATTGGTTATTATCCGGAAAAAGATAGACAAGATTTGGCTCTGTTATAAGGAGAGTGAGATAAAGCGTTTTTGACCATTTCTTTTGATTAAGTCCTCCTCCGCCAAACCTGACATTATTAGTCGCCTTTATGGTATAGTAGTCATCTTTACTCGCTTCAATATCTAAGACCATCTGACCAGCGTCTTCTCCTGTTTCTATTTCACAGGGTGTTTCAAAAGAGGCGAGATCGTTCAATGTCCCGCTATCGTAAATAACATACCCTATTCCTAGGTCGCCCCCTACCGGCTCCGGATAATAAATGGCTTTGATTCTAAGAGTGTCTGCCACAAGAGCGTTTCCTTCATAATCTTTCAGTTCAACGTAGGCCCGCCAGTATCCCGCGCTACAAGAAGCATCACCTGTAGTTCCTTGGTCCTGATACCATCCTGCAGTGAAATTAATAGCATAAGCTTCTTGCGGAATAAAAAATAAAAACCCGGCAAACAATAAAACACCGAAAAAAACTAAAAGCTTTTTTTGATTTGATGTTGTCATAATATTTAAAATGAAGTTTCCACTTGGATTAATCTAGCTAAAAGAATTCCATTTTCTGCCGAAAGGTAGAAAACCGTGGTCTGGGTTTCTTGTTTAACTTTTTTAAGCTCTTCTTCAAGGAAAAGATCGGGCTGGTAGAGGTTAAAGGTTGCTTTCGAAAAAATAGTCTCTTTGTCTGTTTTGAAGGTTTTTTGGTTAACCTTCATTGTCTCTGTGTTGAAATATAGAATAGTTATTTCTGATTTAGCTTCGTCAAACTCTAAAAACTTTCCGCTAAGAGAGGGCAGTTCCAAGTATGAATGGAATTTTTGTTCAGGTAGAAAAACTTCTAGGGGCGGAAGAATCTCCTGCTTTTGTAAGAAAAACTCAACGATAATGCCAGCTAAAATTAAAGTAGCTATCGCTATAACTATAATGAGGTAGCTTCTTTTCATGCTGGTTTCATAATATCACAATTCAAAACAAACAAAAAAGCCCCGCGGCTGCGGGGCTGCTTTATTCTTTCGTTTTTATCACCTCATCGATCAACCCGTATTCTTTAGCTTCCAGAGCTGACAAATAGAAGTCGCGGTCGGTATCTTTTTCGATTCTCTCTAAGGGCTGGCCAGTATGCTTGGCCAAGATTTTATTTAATTTGTCTTTGATTTTGATAATCTGTTTGGCCGTAATCTCCACTTCCACTGCTTCGCCGGTAATTCCGCCCATAACCTGATGGAGCAAAACCTCGGCATTGGGCAAGGCGAATCTTTTTCCTTTGGCGCCGGAAGCCAAAAGAGTGGCCGCCATAGAGCCGGCCAGACCAACGCAGACCGTGGAAACCGGGCATTTAATATATTGCATCGTGTCGTAAATGGCCAAGCCAGCCGTGACCACGCCGCCCGGAGAGTTGATGTAAAACTGGATGTCCTTTTCCGGGTCTCGGGATGCCAAAAATAAAAACTGGGCAATAATAGAATTGGCCACGGCGTCAGCGACGGGACCCCCCAAAAAAACTATCCTGTCTTTCAACAAGCGGGAATAGATATCGTAAGCACGCTCTCCGTATTGGGTTTTTTCAATTACCGTGGGAATTAAGTTCATATGTTTATTTTACCAAAAAACTAATAATTAACAACGCCACTATATTAAGAACTTTTATCATCGGATTTAATGCCGGACCTGCGGTGTCCTTGTAAGGATCTCCGACGGTGTCTCCGGTAACAGCTGCTTTGTGAGCAAAAGAACCCTTGCCTCCTAAATTTCCCTCTTCGATATATTTTTTGGCATTATCCCAAGCCGCTCCGCCAGAGGTCATTTTAATGGCTAAGAAAATACCAACAATGATTGAACCAATCAAAAGACCTCCCAGGGCTTCCGGTCCCAAGGTGAAATAAATCAAAACCGGGAAAATTAAAGGCAGAAAAGCTGGCAGAATCATTTCTTTCAAAGCTGCTTTAGTAACAATATCAACGCATTTTGAATATTCCGGCCTGGCCTGACCCTCCATTAGTCCCGGAATCTCTCTGAACTGTCTCCTGACTTCTTCAACTACTTTACCGGCCGTCTTGCCCACTGCGGTCAGGGCCAGGGAGGCGAAATAATAGGTAATTATTCCGCCAAAGAATAAACCAACCAGAACCTTCGGATCGTCCAAGAGGAACTGAACTTCTTTTCCGGTCTTCAGTAATTCCTGGGTATAGGCTGAGAATAAAACCAAGGCAGCCAAGCCGGCAGAAGCTATAGCATACCCTTTAGTAGTAGCTTTGGTAGTATTACCGATCGCGTCTAAGGCATCAGTGTTTTTTCTTACTTCCTCTGGAAGGCCAGCCATTTCGGCAATTCCCGAGGCATTGTCAGTAATCGGACCGTAGGAATCTATAGCAATAATTAAACCGGCCAGAGAAAGCATAGCCACGGCAGCAATGGCCAGCCCATACATACCAGCTAAATTAAAACTGATTAAAATACCAAGAGAAATTAAAATTACCGGCCAGATAGTCGATTTCATCCCTACGGCCAGACCGCTAATGATATTTGGGCCGTGACCGAATTGGGAAGCTTGGGCAATGGATCTGACCGGCCAATATTTTTTTGAAGTGAAAAAATCAGTAATCAAAAACATTCCGCCGGCAATTAAAAGACCGATGACAACCGGCAAATAGAGATTAACCGAGGCTATTTCCAAGCTTTGAGCAGTCTGAGAAATTATTGGATAAAAGCCAATAGCTGATAAAACCCCGGCAATAATAAGGCCACGGAAAAGAGCCTGGATTGGGTTTCCAGTTTCTTTAAGCTTAACAAAATAAGTTGAAATAATTGAAGCTAAAATGGCTATAGCAGCCAAATAAATAGGTAAAATGACTGCCGTAAACTGGTTGGGACCGGGAAACATTAAAGCAGCTAAAACCATAGCCGCCACTATCGTCACCACGTAGGTTTCAAACAAATCAGCCGCCATACCAGCACAATCACCAACATTATCGCCTACCTGATCAGCAATAACCGCCGGGTTTCTGGGGTCATCCTCAGGGATTCCTTCTTCAATCTTTCCCACCAAATCAGCCCCAACATCAGCTGCTTTGGTATAAATACCGCCGGCTAATCTGGCAAAAACCGAAATTAAAGAACCGCCAAAGCCCAAAGCGATTAAAACTTCTAAATCGTTAAAAAGAAAATAAAGGCCGGAAATAACTAAAAGTCCCAGGCCAACGACCAAAAATCCGGTGACCGAACCACCCTTGAAAGATAAATCAAAAGCCGGCTTCAAGCCGGATTTGGCAGCCTCAGTCACCTTAAGATTGGCCTGAGTAGATATCATCATACCAATTAAACCAGCTAAACCAGAGGCGGACGCGCCAATCAAAAAGCCAAAAGCCATCTTCCAGCCTAAAATCAACCAGAGAAGAAGAAATAAAAAGATCCCGACAATACTACATGTCTTATATTGCCTCTTCAAAAAAGCGATTGCCCCTTCTCTGATTGCTTGAGCGATTTCAATCTGCTTACCCGAGCCGGAAGAAGCTTTTTTGACTTTTCTAATCAAGAAACAAGCAAAAAATAAACTAAAGACTGAAACAATGGTTGGAAAAAATAACATAATAATTTACGAATTTTTTAATTTTTATTCTTTTGGTTTCTTCTTCTTGGTCTTTTTCTTTTCTTTTTTTTCTTCCTCTTCGGTTTCTGCTTTGTACTGTTCTTCATCTGCTCCTTCGGGGCTTCTGACGTCTATCTTCCAGCCGGTAAGCTTGGCAGCCAATCTGACATTTTGGCCGTTCTTGCCAATAGCTAAAGACAGTTGATCTTCTGCGACAACAGCTAAAGCTTTATTTTTAGGTCTAATTCTGACCTCTAACACCTTGGCCGGACTTAAAGAATTGGCAATATAAGTTTCCGGCTCTTCGGAATATTCAATAATATCAATTTTTTCTCCGCCTAATTCGTTAATCACTGCTTGAACTCTGGTGCCTCTTTGACCGACCGCGCTACCGATAGGGTCAACTCCTTCAACCTTTGAGGCGACAGCGATTTTCGTCCTAGAACCCGACTCTCGGGCGATCGATTTAATTTCTACCTGGCCGGCAGAAATCTCCGGAACCTCTAATTCAAAAAGTTTGGAAACTAATCGAGGGTAAGCTCGGGAAAGGAAAATAACCGGGCCCTTAGGTCCTTCTTCAACTTTTAAAAGGAAGAGTCTTAATCTCTGTCCTGGCCGATAAAACTCGCCCGGCACCTGCTCCTCTTTGATCAATATCCCTAAGGTCTTGCCGATATCAAGAAAAATGTTTTTTCCTTCTATCCTTTGAACAATCCCGGAAATAATCTCGCCCTCTTTTGTTTTGTATTCCGTCAAAATGCTTTCCCTTTCTGCCTCTCTGATTTTTTGCAGGATAACCTGTTTGGCGGTCTGAGCGGCAATACGGCCGTAGTCGCCCTTTGGCTCTAAAAGAATTTCCAACTCTTCTCCGGTTTTTATTTTCGGCTTTATTTTTTTCGCTTCCTCTAACAAAATATGCTTTTCCGGATTAAACCGGATCTTTTCTTCGTCCTCTCCAGTCTTAGCTAAGGAAGGCCCTTCTTCAATGTTTTTTTCTCTCTTCTCCTTCAGCTTCTCCAGTTCTTCTTCGGTATAAATCATCGATTTCGTAACCACTGATTTTATCTGCCAAAATTGAAGTTCGCCTGACCGATGATCAAGTTTGCATTTAATTACCTGGCCTTTTCCCCCGTATTCTTTTTTGTAGGCCGCGGCGATGGCTGATTCAATGGTTTCCCAAATCTTTTCTGGGGAAATTCCCTTTTCTTCAGCAATTTGAGCAATCGCCGAGGCAAATGACTTTATGTCCATATTAATAAATCTGTCCGTTTGCCACGGACTATTTTAGCTTATCAAATCTTTACCACCAGGTCAATTTGTTTATTATTCTTGTTATTCTTAACCCCGAACAGGGCTTATCATTATCAAAAATCAGTCGGTTGCTAATAAGGGTCGATTTCTCTTTTGCTAGAAAAATTTCTCTGACCGGACTCAGTCTCTTAACAAAAATTGGCGCCAAAGACGCCAAGATCAAAATGCTAACGGTTTGAAACTGGCCGAAATAAACCGAAAGAAAAAAAGAGACAGCTAAGAAAAAAAATGTTCCGATTGAGGAGTTCCAAACTAGAGATATTAATATAAAAGGAATAACTGAAAAACCAGCTAGTTTTGGACTAAGAGCTAAAAAGGCGCCTAAAAAAGCGCCGACCCCCCGGCCTCCGGCAAACTTCATAAAACAAGACCAATTATTACCCATAACCGCGGCTGCCCCACAAAGAGCCTGGAAAGGAAGAGATAGGCCAAAATTCTGAGCCAAGAAAACAGCCAAAAAACCCTTGCCAATATCACAAAAACCGGTAGCTATCCCTTGCCAGACGCCAACATATCTAAAAACATTGGAGCCTGAACTTTTCCGCCAGCCAATTTTAAAAATTTCCTTTCCTGAAATCTTAGAAAAAATAAAGCCGAAAGGAATCGAGCCCAAAAGATAACTAATAATGATAATGGCTATTGACAATGACATCTGATTAGATGGGCAAGCAGCCGGCAATAAGGGTGCCGGGACCAGAATTAGTGCCGATAATCGGCGGGACCAAAGAAATAAAAGCCACCTCTGAGGCCAGCTCTTTTTCCACTCTCTCTTTTAGTTGGTAAGCTAAATCAATGTTGTCAGTGTAATTTATTCCTATTCTTAATTTGCCGGATTTTTTGCTTTGATGCTTTAATTGATGGAAAATGGCTTTAAAAGTGTCCTTGGTCCAGAAATTAAAGCCAGTCAGACCAACCCTTCCCCTCTTTAAGCCAAGCATGGGCTGAACTCCTAAGGTTTTTAAAATCTTAAAGGCGGCCGCCTGTCGGGAAGACATTCGGCCAATTTTTTCTACCCAATAAGTTGTTTTCAAAAAGCCAAAAAATTTGATTTTCTCCTTGAGGCTATTTAAGGTTTTTAAAATTTCCTCTAAGTTCTTGCCTTCTTGAATAAGCTCAGCCGCTCTAAGGGTTAAAAGTCCTTCGGGGGTAGCCGCAGCCAGAGAATCAAAAATTTCAATTTTTGAAGGATCGGGCATAAATTCTTTTGCCTGCATAGCTGAGCTGTAAGTGGCTGATAATTTAGAAGACAAAGTAATCACCAGTACTTTTTCGAATTTATCTAAAGTTTTTTTATAAGCTTTTAAATAGTCTCCTGGCGAAGGCGCCGAAGTTTTTGGCCCGGCTTTGGTTTCTCTCATTATCTGATATAAGTTCTTCTCGGGAAATTTATCCCATTCGGGAAAATATAATTTTATTCTAACAATCTCGATTTGAAAATCATTAATTATTTTTTCCGACAGAGCGCAAACATCATCAACAATAAGGCCGATCCTTCGGCTTTGGCCCTCGGCTGAGCTCGGTCGAACGCCCCCAAGGTTAGACTGAAATTTTTGAGGCATGATTTTTCTTTCAGTCGCCGTTAATTTTCTCGCCCAAAAAATAGCCTTTGAATCTGGGGATATTTTTTATTAGCAATAAAATTGTTCCAGCAGCTATTGGCAGAAAGATTTGAGGGTCATAAAAATAAAGAGCCACCAGACCGAAAAAGAGTCCGGCGAACCTGCCAGCCATTTGCTTACCAAAAATTGAAATAATGACCGATATTTTTTTCCAGTTTATTTTTGTTTCAAAGCCGGTTTTTTCTAAGATGATCTGAGCCAAGATTGTGCAAAATACTACTGGTAAGCCCCATACTATAAGAGAGAAAATATCTAAATAAAGCAAAATCCCAATGAGACAGGCCGCGCCCCGACCGCCGGCAAATTTCAGAAAAATAGAGTAATTATGACCCAAAACAACAAAAAAACCGGCCATTATCAAGGCTAAAGAATTAAAAGGTAAAAAAAATTGGGCAAGAAAAATAGAAAAAGCGCCCTTAGCCATATCAACTATCAAAACAACTAAAAACCCGACGACGGCCAGCTTCTTTGATTTTTCTTTTAAGGCCCGGACAGTATTCATTGCACCAACATTTCCCGAGCCAATCTTTCTAACATCCTGACCGGTAAACTTTTTAACAAAAAAATAAGCCGTCGGAAAAGAACCAACGAGATAAGCAACGAGAGAAATTAAAAAGAAATTAACCATTGAAAATTAGAAATTTTTACAAAGGTATATTGCCATGCTTCCTGGCTATTTTACTTTCTCTCTTGTTTAGTAAAGACTCCAGGCATTTGACCAAGGTGTTTCTGGTGTCTTTGGGATGAATTATCAAATCAACCTGGCCTAATCTGGCAGCCTGATAAGGATTTAAGAAAATCTTTTCTAGCTCTTCAATTTTTTCTTTTTCCAGCTTCTTCGGCTCTCGGCTTTCAGCAATTTCTTTTTTATAAATAATTTTTACTGCCTGCTCAGGCCCCATCACGGCAATTTGAGCAGACGGCCAGGCAATAACCTTGTCATAACCTAACTGCCGGGAACATAAAGCGATATAAGCTCCGCCAAAAGCTTTCCTCAATATTAAGCTGATTTTCGGAACGGTTGCTTCGCTATAGGCGTATAAAACCTTGGCTCCGTGCCTGATTATCCCCCGATGCTCCTGGTCTTTGCCAGGAAGGTAGCCAGAAGTGTCAACTAAATTAATCAAAGGGATATTAAAACAATCACAAAACCTGACAAACCTGGCCACCTTGTCTGAAGAATCAATATCTAAAGTACCAGCCATAAATTTTGTCTGATTAGCTACCAAGCCAACTGAATAGCCGGATAATCTGGCCAGACCCACCAAGCAATTGGCGGCAAAGCCTGCTTGGATCTCAAAAAAAGAATTTTTATCAAAAATTTCTTCAATCACTTCTTTCATATCATAGCCTTTCTTCTTGTCTTCGGGCACTATTTCCAAAAGCCGCATACTTTCTCCTTCAAAAAATTCAGCCAAAAGACCTCTTTGCCTCGGCAAATCTGCTAAATTGTTTTGCGGTAAATAAGAGAGGAGTTTTTTTACCCCTAAAAAACAATCTTTTTCTGACTTATAAATAAAATGATTGCAACCGGATTTTTGGCTGTGAATTGCAGCTCCTCCCAGGTCCTCAAAAGAAACTTTTTCTCCGGAAACAGCTCGAATCACTTCCGGTCCGGTAATATACATCTGCGAAATACCCTCTACCATAAAAACAAAGTCGGAAAGCCCGGGAGCGTAAGAGGCACCGCCGGCTGACGGGCCAGCAATGATAGAAATTTGGGGGATAACTCCTGAAGCCCGAATCATTGTTCTAAAAATGGAAGCGTAACCGTCTAAGCTAGATATTCCCTCTTGGATTCTGGCTCCCCCCGAATCGATAATACCAATACAAGGACAACCGGTTTTGGCGGCTAACTCAATTACTTTGGTAATTTTTTGACCGTGCATTTCTCCTAGAGAACCGCCCATTTTAGAAAAATCCTGACTGAAAAGATAAACCTGGCGGCCGGAAATCTTGCCAAAGCCGGAAACAACCGCATCTCCGGGAACTTTTTTCTCTGCCATGCCCAATTGATAAAAACGACTCTCAACAAAAGAATCTAACTCAACGAAAGTTTCCGGATCCAAAAGCAGGTTAATTCTTTCTCGAGCAGTCAACTTTCCTTTTTGGTGCTGTTTTTCAATTAATTCCGAACTCTCCAGCTCCTCCCGTTTCTTATTTAGTTTTTCAATCTCATTTTCGAGAGCCATATTATTCACTAATAGTTCGTAGTTGTTCTTTCAACCCTTCAATAATTTGTTTTAGAAGCTTCCCGTTATCAACTTCTTTGCCTAGTTCTATTCTAAGCGAAGTGGCGATATTTTCCAAGTCCTTAGGGAATTTTTTAATATTGGTGTTCAAGCCGATCCCCATCACTGACAACTTAACTTCCCTGCCGATAATATTTTCAGTTAAAATCCCAGCTACTTTTTTCCCGTTTATCCAAACATCGTTTGGTAATTTAATAAATGTCTCCAGGTTAAAATTTTCTTTTATCGTTTTCGCACAAATAAAGGCAGCTAAGATAGTCAAGGTTTGCAGGTCATCGATATTACTTTTGGGAAGAATAGCAGAAAAATAAAGCCCGCCTTTAGGAGAAGACCAGGCTGTTTTCTTTCGACCATAACCGCTTGTCTGTTCTTTAGCGACAACTATTGTCCAGGGATCTGCTCCTTTTTTAGCCAGCTCTTTGGCTTTCAAATTAGTAGATTTAAGGATTTTGTAATTTTTTATAATCATAGTAAAGCTTGGGTTATTCTAATATTATTAAAGTGTCTCCGCTATTCACGGATTGATTTTCTTTAACTTTAATCTCCTTAATTTTGCCGTATCCTTCGGAAATAATTTCATTTTCCATTTTCATCGCAATCAAGGTGGCGACTTTTTTGCCAGGTTTTAGCGTTTCGCCAATTTTAACCGCGATACTGGAAATTGTTCCGGCCAAGGGACTTTTAATTTCTTTATCAATTCTTTCTCTGACAATAATTCCATTTCCTTTTGTTTCCCCATTCAGGTTTTTAGCGTAAGAATCAGTAAAGCGTGACTTACCTAATTCGTTTTTAGTAAAGAAAAAATCTTTATCGTTCACTTTTACTTTCAATGAGTCATCTTCTGTCTCCGATATTTCGATCCGATAGACTTTATTATCGATTTTAATTGTCGTTTGCATATTACCGCCGGTTTACGCTGATATTTTTTATTCCTCAAAGATACTCATCCTTTCGGCTAATTTCCACTTATTAATCATAGAGGGTTCTGGCTCTGTTTTTTCTCCCCTGAAATTTTGATAAAACTTGGCGGCCAGCCGGGCTACTTCTTCATCACTTATGGCTTTTTCTTTTTCAGCTTTTCGTCCTTCTGGAGAGGCCAAGATTTTTTCAAAAACAATAATTTTTTGCGGAATGTTTTTTTCTTTCAAGATTTCAAGAATTTTTTCTCTTTCAATAAAGTCGGTTGATAGCCTTCCTTCCAAAAAACTCTGGTTCCCCAATAAGGTTTTGTAGAAAGGAATCAAGGTCGGCACTCCTTCAATGATATATTCCTGGAAGGCCCTTCTTGCTCTCCTAATGACTGATCTTCTGTCTTTAGCAAAAACAACCAGTTTTGCCAAGAGGGGATCAAAATAAGGCAAGACCTTTTGGCCTGCTCGGCAAAAACTGTGAATTTCAATTCCCTTGCCTCCGGGCGGTAAATATTTGTTAATCTGACCGGCTAGGGGGTGAAAATCAGCCAAGGCGTCTTCGGCATAAATCCTGAATTCCATCGCCCAGCCAAAAAACTTGATATGCTTTTGTTTAAAATCTAATTTTTCTCCACTGGCCACTCTAATTTGCAGTTCAACCAAGTCGAAATTAGTAATCAACTCGGTTACCGGATGCTCGACCTGTAAACGAGGATTAACTTCTAAGAAATAAAAATTTCTGTCTCGATCAACTAAAAATTCTACTGTCCCGGCGCCCTCATAGTTTAAATGTTGACCCAGTTTTACTGCCAAACTTCCCATTCTTTCCCTTAGTTTTGAATCCAAAAATGGCGAAGGTGCTTCTTCTACCAGCTTTTGGTGTCTTCTCTGGATGGAACATTCCCTTTCCCCAAGATGCAAGACTTTACCTCGACCGTCGCCCAAGATCTGAAATTCAATATGGCGCGGGCTGATTAATAACTTTTCAATAAAAATTTTTTTACTGTTAAAGGCACTCTCTGACGTTCTTTTCAGTCTCTGGAAGCTTTCCATTATTTCTTCTTTGTTTATCCGATGGATTTCGGTCATGCCAATTCCACCTCCGCCGTCAACCGCCTTTAAAAGAAAGGGCGGCTTTGTTTTTTTTGCCACCTTGAAGCATTCCTTTTCATCGATCGCTCGTTGGGGCCCGGGCAATAAGGGAATACCTACTTTCCAAGCGATTTTTTTTGCTTCAACCTTGTCGCCGATTTTTCTTAGCGTTTCGGGGGTAGGCCCGATAAATTTTATTCCGTTGAGCCGGCAAAGTTCAGCAAAATCACCATTTTGGGCTAAAAATCCGTAACCGGGATGAACGGCTTCGGCTCCGGCCCTTTTGGCAATCTCAATTATTTTTCTCTGGTTAAGGTAGCCAGTCGCTCCTGCTTCGTCTAAATAATAAAATTCATTAGCCAGTTCTGTTTCCAGGAAATTATCTTCTTCGCCTTTTTGGGGACACAGCGCAACCGTTTTTATGCCTAATTCCTTGCACGTCCTAATAATCCTAATGGCAATTTCTCCCCGATTGGCAATTAATATTTTATTAAACATATTTAAGTAGCTAATTGCTTTAATTCTCCTATTATTTTGTCAGTGATTTTTTCTAAAACTTGCTGATATTCCAACGAATCTTCTGCTAAATTTTGTGCCAAATTAAATTCTTCATTAAAAAACAAAGGCTTGCTGACACTGACTTCAATGATTTTCTTTATTTTCAGTTTTCCCTTAGGAGGCATCGATTCAAAAGTTCCTTTAATTCCGGCTGCTATTACTGACACTCCGGTCTTCAAAAAAATTTTGGCCGTCCCGAATCTTCCCTTTTGAATCTCGCCGTTGGTTGACCTCCTGCCCTCGGGATAAAGCACCAAAATATTGCCCTTTTTTAAAACTTGAATTGCTTGTTTCAGGACGTTCTCCCGAGACCGATCATTTTTCCTATCTAAAGGAATGACTCCGGAAATAAAATAGATAGCCCGAATCAACCATTTTATTACTCCTTTAAATCCGTCAATTTGCCCGATGAAATGGAACTTTCTGGGAACGCAAAGGTAGCTATCTATTATTATATCAAGATAGCTGACATGATTGGAAACCAGGATAAAAGGAGCCATAGGAATATTTCCCAATCCTCTAACTTCTTTTATTAAGAGTCGGCCAACGATCGGTTTCAAGAAAATTTTACAAAACCAAGAAATGACCGGATTCATAAAATTTCTTTGACAATCTCGTCTATTATTTCCTGAGAACTTTTTATTTCCGAAATGCCGGCGGCCGATAAACCGGCTAAAAGGGGTATTTCCTCAACCTCTTTCCCGCCCAGGGAGCCGGCGATTTTTTCTGCTTTGATTTCTTCTGGAAAAGCGCCTTTTTCTTCCAATTTTTTCATCTGCTCTGACCATTTATTTTTTATCACCCTAATGGGATGACCGGTAAATCTTAAGGCAACTGTAATTTCATCAGCTGTTGCTTCAACTATTTTTTGTTTGTAGCCTTCAGAAGCCAAGCATTCTTTTGAGGCTAAAAATCTCGTTCCCATCTGGATTCCGTCAGCGCCTAATAAAAAAGCGGCTTTAGCGGTTTTACCATCATAAATACCGCCGGCGCCGATTAAGGGAAGGTTTTTTAACATTTTCTTTACCTGGGAAATCAAGCAAAAAGTGGTGTTTTCACCGATATGGCCGCCCGATTCCAGCCCTTCAACCACCACCGCATCAGCTCCGGCATCTTCCATTTTTTTAGCCAAACGAGGCGAGGGAACAACCGGAATTATCTTGACTCCGGCTGCCTGAAAATAGGAAAAAAGCGGAAGAGGGTTGCCACCACCGGTAAAAACAACGGGGACCTGCTCTCTTATTACTAATTTGACCAACTCTTCTGTTTTTGGGTTCTGCAAAAAGAGGTTGACGGCAAAAGGGTTTTTTGTCAGTTCTTTTGTTTTTTTAATTTCCGCTTCCAGCCAACTGGCCGGCATCAAGCCAGACCCAATAGTACCCAAACCGCCGGCATTAGAAACAGCCGAAACCAATTTGCTTTCTGAAATCCCGGCCATCCCGCCTTGAATTATCGGGTATTTTATTCCTAAAAGCTTAATTAATGAATTTTTTTTAAGCATTAAGGTCAGTTAAAAATATTAATTTCTTTACCTGACTTTTTTCTTTTAGCTAGTTTATAGATTAAATTAGCCGTATAGAGGTCTTGAATCGCCAAGCCGGTTGAATCAAAAATGGTGATTTCTTTATCGTTTTCTCTCCCCGCTTTCTTGCCGTAAACAATCTCTCCCAAGGAAGCAACGATATCTTTTCTAGTTATAATCCCCTTTGCTACGGGAACATTTATTTCTCCTGAATGGCTTGCTTGATCCCAGCAGTCAACAACAATTTTCGCCCTTTTCAAAATATCAGGTTCTAATTCTTCTTTGCCGGCCGCATCAGCCCCCGATAGCGTTAATATGGGTTCCAGGTAAAATCCATTGGCTTTTAATAATCGGCTTCCTGGTTGGGGTAACGGTAACCAAAATATCTTTCTGGCAGACTTCTTTCAGCTTTCCCTTTTTAATCCTGATTTTTTCTTTGGCTAAAATTTTTCCCAAGCTTTTGATTGCTTCCTCTCTAATATCGTAAATAGCAATTTCTTTTAACTTTCTTACCTTTGATATTGCCAAAATTTGAAATAACGCCTGAACACCGGCCCCGACTACTCCTAAGGATTTGGCTTCTTTTTTCGCCAAATATTTTGCCGCTACCGCTCCTCCGCCTCCCGTTCTTAAGGCAGTAATATAAGTTCCATCCATTAAAGCTAAGGGCAGGCCAGTTTTTGGATCATTCAAGATAATCACGGCCATTACTGTTTCCAGTCTTATTTTTTCCTGACCGCCGAATGCCCGATGAAGGTGGGAATTTCCCGGATGAACGTTAACCAGTTTTGTCCCGGTCATCTCTAAAGTTTCTGAAAAAGAAGGCATTATTCTCAGATCGCCGTTGAATTTTTTGAAATTTAAATAAAGCTTGGAGGGCATTTGAACCTCGCCCCGGCCATAATCAAAAAAGGCCTTTTCAACAACATCAATAACTTTCTTAATCTCTTTTGGGGGAATTAATTTTTCAACTTCTTTTCGGGTCAAAATAAGCATAAACAAAAATTTCTAATTATTCATTTTCTGTTTTTCTCCTCAAACTCTTTTTTCTCAATAATGGCCACTGAAAAACGAGTTTCGGTCTTTAATTCATTTCCAGCGAAAGCTTGAGCCTTGACTCTTGCTATTTTTGTCTTTGAATCTGGAATTGGATAAACTCCTAAAACTTCAGCCTTCAAAATTATTTTGTCTCCGGGGAAAATTGGCTTGAGAAATTGACAGCTCTTAACGTCATAAGCCAAGAAATGATAATTTTCGTGGTTTTCTATTGCCGAAGCTTTAGCTGAGGCGAGAGAAAAACGAAGTTCTTCGAACTTTCTTCTTAGTAAAATCGTCGAAAGTTGAGCTAAGGCTTCAACAACCAAAACACCGGGCATAATCTTGAAATCAACAAAATGGCCCTTGAAATAATAGTCGTCTTTTGAGGTTTGGTAAAATCCGGAGATGGTATTGTCAGTAATTTCCTCTACTTCGTCCACAAATAAAAAAGGTTCCTGATAAGGAATAATCTTTTTAATCTCTGCCTTGTTAAGCATGATGCCCTATTATATCGGAAATCTCCCCCAATTTCAAGTCAAGCATCTGCTTTAAAATAAATGTTTATCAAGCAATTTCGCGCCCTCACCCGGCCGACAAACTATTGTTTCTATCACGCCTTCTAGACTCAAGAGTCTTTTATTGATTTCTTTTTCGTCTTTTTCCAGACATAAAACCTTAACATTGGGCCCAGCGTCAATTGTGAAATAACATTTTAGCCCTTCCTCCCGCCAAGCTAAGACATTTTGGATGATTTCCATTGTTGCTGGAATCCAGTAGATAATTGCCGGCTTGGTCGTTATCATCAGGGCGTGCATCTTAAGGCAATTGTGTTCTGCTGTTTGAGCGACTTTTTCAAAATCTCTTTCTTTTATCCCTTCTTTGATTGATTTTAAGTCATCGACTACTGTTTTGAGCCATCCTTCGTAATAAGGACATGTTCCAACGGTTTGGGCCATTCCAGCGCGGCTTGTCACCGGCTTTTTCCCTTTTTGAACAATTGTGGCAATCATCCGAAAATCCGGCCAGTAATCTCTATCAACGATGCTTTCGGCGTAGCTGTCCAAGCCGTCGGGCATTTCTCCACGATGCCATTCTACGAAGCCCCCAAAAATACTGCGACAAGCAGAACCAGACCCCTGTCTGGTAAGAATCGACAATTCTTTGGGTGATAATTTTAGTCCTGCTGCGGCAGTCGCAGCAACCGTCAGTGCGGCAAAGCCGCTAGCGCTACTGGCTAAACCTGCCGCCACCGGAAAATTGCTTTCAGAAATAACTCTGGCTCGTTGTTTTATACCGGCCAAGCGGCTAATTCTGTCAATGTGGCCGTGGATATCTTTCTCGTCTTTTTGAAACTCTTCATCATTTATAATAACGGTATGCTCTTTATATTTATCAGAGAATTCAACCGTGGTGGTGGTGGTCATACCATCACAAGTCATTGAAATATTACCGTTTTGAGGAAGGATTAATTCCTTATCACGCTTGCCCCAATATTTGACCAAGGCGATATTGGCATTGGCAACAGCCGTGGCTTTCATCATGATTTATTTTCTATTTTTAAACCTTGGTAATCAACATCAACCAAAACCGGCGTACCTCCGGCTTCTTTTATCGCTTTTTCTATCTCTTCTTTCTTCTCTCCTAGGGCGATAATACAGTCACCGACTCCGGCGCCGGATAATTTGGCGCCGGAGGCACCGACTTTTTGACAGGCCTCGATTAGTTTTTCAATGATTTCTGAAGAAACGCCGTATTCTACAGAGGGAGCTTTAAATTTTCTTAAAATTTCCTGGTTTTCGGTCATCAACCGGCCAACTTCTGGCCAGTTAGAATTCTCCATGGCTGTTTTTGCTTTTTCTACGATCTGCAAAATATCATCGTAAAGTTTTTCATAATACTCGGGGTTTTTCTCCATTTCTACTTTAACTGCCTTGACAATTTCCGAAGTACTGGCCTTAACGCCGGTATAGCCGACTATTAAAGGAATGTTTTTAATTTCCAACGGCTCAATTTTTTTCCCGCCGGTTAAGAAATAAATCACTCCGCCGTAAATGGCCGCGGCAATATCAAAACCTGAACCCACGCTCTGAATATCTAAAACCGTTTTATAGGCCAAATCGAAAATTTCTTTCTTTTCCATTTTGACTCCAAAAAGTTCAGAAAGAGCTTTAATCGTACACACGGTTACCGCCGAACTTGAACCAAAACCGTATTTGGCCGAAAACTGACTTTCGGTTTTTATTTTAAACCCCGATTCAATATTATATTTTCTAAAAAAATTCTTAACCGCTTCCAAAACAAATCTAATCTCCTTCGGTTGCTCCTTATTTAAATCAGTTAAAGAAACGGTAAGGCCAGAAATCTTCATCTCCGGCGCCTCAATTAGAATTTTATCTTCAGAAATTTTTTCTATTTCAACAAACAACCGCTGGGAAACCGCGGCAACCAAACAAGGCCGGTTGTAAACAACGGCATGCTCTCCAAATAACATTAATTTCCCCGACGCGGAAACTTTTATCATTTTTAATTCGTTAAATATAATTATTTAACTAGCCGATTAAAATCTCTTGTTTTAATCTTAATACCTTTTGATCGAATGTCAAACTCAAAAAATAAGCGAGTAATTTGAAAATAAATAGGTGGCAGCCGAAATGAACACCACTTATCACACTCAACGTACTACGTCTTATTTCCCTTCCTCGTACTTCTTCATGGCTTTCTGCCATTCCCAGGCTTTTTTACCTGTAGGTCTCCAGCCCATCACTAATTGCCTAAAATCTTCCCGATAATGGCTACTAAAATAGTCAACCGTTTCAATAGCTGAAGAAGCTAAATCATCTGAGACAGAAGCTATTTCTTCGTCGGTTATCTTGATTCTTGAAGTGATCAATTCTATTGATTCCTTAGGGTCTAGCGGCGCCTTAATCTCCATCGTCTGCAAAATATTTCTACCTTTCTCATCTTTCTTCTCTAGGAGCAGGTGGACAATATCTTTTATCTTAAGATCGAAGCCGCGTAAAACGCCACGGACGAACTCTCGTTGAACTTCGTAGAGTGGATGAACAAGGGAATGCAACCTAAGAGGATAGATTTCTTCAGGATTAATAAGGGCTAAGCGATAGATACTTGCGATAGCAACCACTAGGCCTTCGTCTTTGTCGGGTTCAAATTCAAAAGTCCGCCAATCACCTTTTTCATCGCGGAGACGATCCCCAGCCGCAAAACTACAACGTCGGGCAATTGCTCGAACTCCATTCTGCTCCATCTTATCGGCAACAAAGAGAACAAAGCGGACTTTTTCCGCTAATGCCTCCGGAAACTTCTCCCTAGTTTCTGGGTCCGTCAACCATTTAGGATAATGACCATGCTTTTCAATAGCGTAGGTAATAGCCGCCCCTTCTTCTCTAGTTATGAGGCCGGCCCCCTCGAGAATCCGACGGGTTTCTTTGGCGCTGGCTCCTTCATCGCCCACTCCGGGCCCGCTGGGTGAACGGATAATATCATGAAACCAGCCGGCAGCGTAAGCTAACTCTTTTTCACGCTGAGTGAGCCCATAAATTTCTCCGATCTTCTGAGTTAGCTCAGCAACTTTCCTAAGGTGAAGGGCACTGTGAGCTTCGGTCACTTCTAAGCTTGCCAGATACTGTACTGCCAGCCGGGCAATCTTTTTTTCCCACTCATCTCCCATAGTAAAATTATCGTTATGGCTTATTAAAAAAATATTTTGCCATCTCCAAGATATTTTCAAAAATAAAATCTGGCTTTTCTTTTTTTAAATGTATTTTCAGGCCCATTCCGCAGGTCACAGCTACCACTTTACACTGAGCATCCTTGACTGCCAATACATCAACAACCGAATCGCCCACATAGATTGTTTCCTTTGATGGTATATTCAATTTTTTAATTATTTTAATAATTCCCTCTCCGGAAGGTTTCTTCTTTTTAACATCTGCTTCTGAAAGAATCATTGAAAATCTTTTCAGGCCTATGTCGGACAAGTCTCTTGAAACAGACCTCGCACTTGCATTAGTAAATATCGCTAGTCTGAATTTTCTGGACAATAAATCTACTGCCTTACTAACCCAAGGGTAAATCCTTATCAATTTTTTAGCCCCGGAGGAATTAAAAAACTCTTCATATCCTTCTTCTATTTTTTCACTAATTTCTAGCTCCTTCTTAGAAACTTTTCTTTTTATTAACTCATCTAAAAACTTTTCTGGTTCGTCTTTATTAATGATGCTATTTAACTTTAATCCAGTTTTTGATACGGCCAAAAGGGCTTTTATTGCCTCGTGACTGTCGTTATATTTACCAATTCCCCGCAAATGCCAGACGTCGTCTGCTTTAAAACTATAACCAAGCCCGCAAGAACCAAATCCTCTTCTAAAACCTTCATTTATTGCCAGCGAAGAATCCCTAAAAACGCCGCCAACATCAAAAACAAAAAGATTTAACATGTTCTATTTTATTTTAATAACTTCTAATTAAATAGCAAATTAAAAAATAAACAGGTGGTGTCCGCAAGCGAACACCACCTATTATGTTCTTAGCCAAACATTCAGTTTAGCTTTATTTAGAACTTGCCCTCCATATAGTCTATCATACCTTGACGCCACTCGCGGGCTTTTTCACCCGCAGGAATCCATTTCAGCGCTAGGCGGTCAAGATCTTCCTGGTAGCGGTGACTGAAGTATTCCACCGTCTCTAGAGCCGACGATGCTATGTCTTCTGAAGTACGAGCTACTGCCTCATCGACAATCCCGCTCTTCACAGTAATCAGCTTGGCTAAACCAGAGATATTCTCCAGTGCGGATATTTTCCTTACCTGAAGGATGTTTTCACCTTCACCGGTTTTTGTCTCCAGAAGCAGTCGGGCGATATCTTCCACGGTTAGATGTAATCCATGAAGAACACCGAGAACAAAATCTCGCTGAACCTCATAGAGAGGTCCGACAACCGGTTTTAATCTCAGAGGATAAATCTCCTCGGGGTTAATAAAGGCCAGTCGCAGAAGGCTTTCTATAGCGACGACTAGAGCCTCGTCCTTGTCGGGTTGAAACCCGAATTTGCGCCAGTCGCCTTTCTCGCTGCGGAGCCGATCACCAGCAACGAACTGGGAGCGCCGGGCAATCACTCTTACTCCGTTGGCCTCCATTTTGTCGGCGACGAACAGAGCAAAATGAAGCTTTTTCCCTAGTTCCTCCGGCACTATCTCTCTAGTCTCCGAGTCACTCCACCATTCAGGATAACGACCTTGCCTTGCAATCGCGTAGGCAATAGCCGCTCCTTCTTCCTCGTTTACGAGACCGGCTTCTCCGAGTATCCGGCGCGTCTCGTTGGCACTAGTTTTCTCGTCTCCAACTGTCGGATCTTCTGTAGACGAACGAACCACATCGTGGAAACGGCCGGCCCCATAGTCCAGTTCGTTTTCTCGTTCAGTGAAGCCATAAATCGACCCCACCTTCTGAGTTAATTCGGCCACGTTCCCCAAATGAGAAGCACTATGAGCCTCAGAAACCCCGAGACCCATCTGCCGTCTCCTCTTGAGCTCTGCTTCTCCTAACCGAGCAATCTCCTCTTTCCAGTTTTTCATATCTCCTCCTTTTTTGTTTTTTCCCCGACTGTTACCATTAGTAATCGGGAATCGGGTAAAAGCTGATGAGGGTTACTAGTGATAACCCCTTGTTCTACTAGCCTTTCAAGCAGGGTAGAATTTACATCAAATCCTGCCTCTTTCATCTCCTCAATATATCTTTCAACCGGACGGTGACCTTCCAGGGGCCAAATTGAGTTCGGCCCCAGCCCCGTACCACTCTCCCTGAGGATCTGATGATATCCGAGCCAAAAGCTAGTAATATCCTTGTTCGCCTGCTCATCGAACCCAATTGATTCGGGTACGGAGCCACTTGGATAGTACTTGAGCCAATTCCTCAGGCCTGCTTCCTTTTCGGGCCAATCAAACGTTTGGAGAAAACGGTATACCCGAAAAGGATGCTCCCAGATTGAGTTATGCCAGTCTGCAAACACGGCAATCCCTCCAGGTTTAAGTACTCTATAATAGAGACCGAAAGGAATTTGGCTATGATGGTGGATTGAGGCTACGCCGATTAAAATATCGACGCTCTCATCTGCGATATACTGACTCATAATCAAGTCAGTATCACAGATGATTCTATGCTTTATTTCGTTTTCCTCCATCATCTTCTTAGCCGCCTCAAGACTTGCTCTGGAAGGGTCCAGAAGCAAAAATCGAGATTTTGACTGGACAGCGGTCGGCAACTCCTTCCATATTGTAAGCGCTGACAGGCCGGGCCCCGCACCTACATCTAATATCAAAAATTCGTCACCGATAGGATATCTTCCCATTATTGCCTTTACCACTTCGGCAGTTTTTTGCCGGAGTAAAGCCGGGTTATCGCCAAACCCTGCTTTTTTCGCGGCCTCGCTTACCAAAGCAAGTTGCCCTTGGTTACCTCCTTCCCATTCATCGCTATACAGTTCAACTACCCTCTCTTCGTCAATAGAAGATGGCAATCCCCAGGCACTGCGTGCATATTCAGGAGTTCGTGCAGGGGATCCCATCGGCATGGGCATTAGCGTCTCGTTGTGCCGGACATAATTATTGGCCATCTAGCGCCTCCTTTATCGTATTTTTATTTACTGCCATTGTGACAGCTGTTTAGAAACTTCTCAATTAGAGCAGCCAAACAGCTGTCACAACATGATAGATATTTAAACTTTTGAAAGAACTGTAATGCTTATTATAACTTTTTATTCTTAAATTGTCAAGGATTTGTAAAACGCAGATTTTGAAAACAAAAGAGCGTTCATCTCCGAACGCCCTTTATTTATTTGTAATAATCCTAAAATCGGGTATTCCTCATTCTCTCCGTCTTCTTCTTCAGTTTTTTTCAGTTTTCACTCCTTCGACTGCCAGCTCACTTTCCCAAGGGTCATAGCCGATATTCTTTATCAAATCAATCAATTTATTTTTGTCCTCGTGGTAGCATAAAACTATTCCTCCGCCACCGGCGCCGCATAATTTGGCTGCTCCGCCGATCTCTTGAACAGACCTAGCGATCTCATCTATTTTTTTGGTTGAAACTTTCAGCTCAGCCAGATTTTTTTGAGTTTGGTTTATGATTTCTTTCATTCTTTGAAAGTTTTTTATTTTTAAAACATCTAGCATTTCATAGCTCATCTCCCCGATTTTTTTTATTCTTTCTGTCCTGTATTTTTCGTCCAGTTCCCTGACCAATTGGACTAGTTCACCGGTTGTTTTTTGCGGTGGGTCGGTATAAACAAAAACAAAATTTTCGAGCCTGTAAGGAACCTCGTCCTTCAAGGACTTTATTTCATTTTTCGGCTGAGCCTTTTTAAACCAAACTAAGCCGCCGAAACAACAGGCAGAGTTATCTCCGCCGCTTGGTGTGCCATGAATTATCTTTTCTTGCTGAAAAGCGATATCGTTTATCTCTTCCAACGAAAGATTTTTTTGGAACAATTCGGCAATTGCCTTTGTTGTAGCGGCTGCCCGCGAAGCTGAAGAGCCAAGCCCTGCGCCGGTAGGAATTCTACTGTCAATAGTTATCGAAAATCCCTTATTAATTCCTAGTCTTTTCATCGCCAGGCCAAGGACAGAGGCCCGATAACCCTCATATCCGTTTTCTTTAATAAAACTGAAAAGCTTAGAAAAATCTTTTTTCTCGTTGCCCTCGTCCCAAAAATCGAGCGTTTTTTGGGTAATTTCAAAAACTTGCTCAACTTTCCAGGTATGTGATATATCAGGCCAAGCAACATCTTGATAGGTTATATCTTCAGCGGGATTTATATTAACGTATGTTCGATTGCCTATAGCAGTGATGATGGCTGGCTCACCATAAACAACGGCATACTCGCCGATCAAATGAACTTTTCCCGGCGCCGATACTTTTATTTTTTTCATTTTTTTATTTCGTTATTTAGTATTTATAATATTAAGAAAATCGACCTTGACCTCTATGATTTGGCCGTCTTTTCTAAAAATTCTTGATGCAGCTTCATATGACCTTTTTGAATGCCCTCGGTGCCCAAAACCGAAAGAGCGGCTAAGTTATTAGCCAGGCCGACAGAAGCTGCGACAATGCCCAATTCCTGGGCGTTTTTTACTCCTAAAATTTTTAGAGCCAATCTGGCTTTTTTTGTTGAGGTAGCTCCGCCAACCGTGGCAATAGCTAAAGGAATTTTAATTTCTCCTTTTAAAAAATTTTCCTCCAGTCGCCATTTAGTCACGGGTTTATATTTTCCGTCTTTGGCAGCAAAACTATGAACGCCTGATTCAATCGCTCTGAAATCATTTCCGGTAGCCAGAGCCACGGCATCAATACCGTTCATCACGCCCTTGTTATGGGTGACGGCCCGGTAGATATCTGCTTCGGCCAATTTCTGACCATCTAAAATTCTCTGAGCGACCTTGATCCCGGAAAATTTCTCCAGAGCTAATTTTTTAATTGGGACCTTGCACTCAACAAAAACAATTCTTTTTTCTGCAAAATTAGAAATTATTCTTAGGCCAATCTCTGCTTTGGCAATTTTAGCCAAAAGGGGAGCAATTTTTTCCAGCATAGTATTGACGATGTTAGCTCCCATGGCATCTTTGGAATCAACGAATAAATAAAGAATTAAAAAATTTCTTATTTTTTTAACTTTAAAATCTTTGGCTCCGCCAGAAATTTTTAAAAGAAATTTATTAGTTCTGTTGGCTCTTTTCAAGATTTCATTTTTATTTTTTAAAATCTCCTTTTTCGTTTTTTCAAAATTTTTTATTCCAATTAATTGCAATTGGCCAATCATTTGGTTGCTCAAGTATTTTCCGAAAAAACCGCCACCCTCCTTAATCAATTTGGCTGCCCGGGAAGCGGCTGCCACAACCGATGGTTCTTCAATCTCCATGGGCACAAAATAATGTTGGTTGTTAACCAAAAAATTATTAGCGATTTTAAAGGGACCTAAATTGTTCTCTAAGTCAACAAAATCGGGCAGTTTCTGATATTGGTGAAACAGCTTTAAATCCCTCTTATCTAAAGAAGAAGGTCTGGCAATAATTTTTATTTTTTCTGCCAGCGAAAGTTGATGAAACTGGGAGACAGCGGAAGTTATTGGCTTTCTCGCCATTTTAGATATTGTTTGATGGTTAATTTTTTTCCTTTTTTTAATTGAGAACCAAGGTCGCTTCTAAATTTTTTATTTGAAACTACTGTTCCTTTAATACAAATTGAGCTGGCGCCCCCGCCGTAACCGTTGATACCGATCTGCTGACCTTTTTCAGCTTTTTCCAAAACTCCGGCTAAGCAAATGAAAATAGAAGAGGTGTAAGAATTACCAATGTAAGGATTATATTTCAAGCCTGGACTGAACTTTTGCCTAAAAAATTTTTTAAATTCCGGAGTCTCTCTAACTCCATCAAGCTCTTTCTTGTACCCAAGGAAAAGACCCGGCTTCTTAAGACATTCGGCTAAGGTAAGGTGCTCTTTTTGTTTCAGTTTTTCATGCCGCCAAAAAAGAGCCGCCACCCACTCAACAATTTTGGGAAAAGGTGTGTGCATAATAAAGAAGTCAAACATCTCCAAGAGCCCTTTCTTTTCTGTTTTCAAAGATTTTAGATTTTTTTTCTTCCAGTTTTCCAAGGCCTTTTTTTGACACTCTAAAAAAGCCGGCTTGGTCAATGCTCCATTAACCTGTGGGAAGGGATAAGAAGAAGACGGAACCTTAAAGTCATCAATGTCAGCCCCATACTGGCCTAGGTTTTGATAATCTAGGGCTAAAATTTTTGGCCTGGCTTCAATTCTCATGGCTACGGCTGCGCAGCCCTGGGTCACTTCAGCCTTAGGATCTTCCTGGCTATAGATGGAACGATCAATAGATAAAGCTACGGCCGGTTTCCCGGAATTGGCTTGACTGTACTCGCAAGCTGAAATTAATGCCTGCAGTCCGCCAAGACAGGCAAATTTATATTGGAAAGGGACGCTGCTCAGGCCTAATTTATGGTTCAAAATTTTAACGCCCAGGGGCTTGGAAGCATCCGGGTCCGACTCGGTGCCAATATAGAATCTTTCCACATCTCTAAAGCTAATTTTCATAAGAGCTTCTGCAGCCAGTTCGGTGATAGAAGTTTGATAAGGAACTCTAGCCTCAACCACGCCTAAGCCTTCTCCAGCATAAGCTGAAGGGATCTTTCTTTTCTCAGCCAGTTCCTTAATTGAAATGAAATGTTTTGGAATGGCAATGCCAATTTGCGAAATCCCGACCTTGGAAGTCATGGTTTTATTTTCTCCGACTTTTAATTTTCTTAATAATAATTCTAAACCAAGGGGTGTATTTTTTTGGATTTTTCTTAATATCGGTCTTTAGCTCCTTTAATTTAACCCATCGCCAGTCAGCTACTTCTTTTTTGTCAGGCCTAGGTTTTCCGTCAAATTTACCGAGAAAAACATGGTCAAATTCGTGCTCAATAAGACCGCCGAGCTTTGCTTTATAGATAAAATTAAAAGCTTCTTTTAATTTACAATTAATCCCCATTTCTTCCTTCAACCTTCTTTCAGCCGCCAATTTCGCTTCTTCCTTCGGTCTGGGGTGAGAACAACAGGTGTTTGTCCAAAGTCCCGGAGAGTGATATTTTGATTTGGCTCTTCTCTGAATTAGGGTTTCCCCTTTCTTATTAAACAAGAGTATAGAAAAAGCCCGATGCAGTTTTCCTGCCAGGTGGGCTTCCATTTTTTCTTCTGTCCCAATGGTTTCGTTTTTCTTGTTAACTAAAACAATTTTTTCCACTTTTTTTCTAAGTCTTTCTTTCAATTAAATAATTAACGAATTCTTCTAACTTAGCTTTTGCCTTTGACTCGGGCAAAAATTTTTCGGCATCCTGCCAGCTCTCTTTAATAATCTTTCGGGCCACTTTTCTGGCATAATCTATGCTACCATATTTTTTGATGATTTCTATCGCCTTTTTTCTTTCTTTCGGATTATCGGTGTGCTTATCCAAAATTGACAATAGTCTTTTCTCGTCTTTTCGATTGGCTTTTTTCAAGGCATGAATAACAATTAAGGTTCTTTTGCCTTCCTTAATATCGTTGCCAAAGCTCTTGCCAAATTTTTTTCTTTCTTTTCCTTCTAGGGCCAGATCCAAAATATCGTCTTGAATCTGAAAGGCAACTCCGATGGCCTCGGCCATCTTACCGATCTTTTCGGCCAGTTTATCGCTTCCTCCTGAAAGAACAACTGCCAGCTTAGCAGCTAAACGAGAAAGACAGCCGGTCTTGAAAGCACACATTTGTAAATACTCTTTTTGGTTAACTGTTTTAGCTTTTCCCTGGTGCCAATAAATATCTGTACCTTGGCCAAGATGAATATTAATCATGTCTTGGGCGTAAGCCTTGTAAACCTTAGCTAGAACTTTAGGTTTAAATTTATTTTTACTTTTTATTAAGATTATCAAGGGTAGGAAATATAAAAAATTCCCAGCATTTACGGCTACGTCAACGCCAAAAATTCTATGCAAACAAGGTTTTCCTCTTCTCAGTTCCCCTTGGTCTTCAACGTCGTCGGTTATAATGGAGCCATCATGCGCCAGCTCGGGAATGATCAAAAAGTCTTTAACTTTTCTAATGTCGCCACCGACGGCTTCAGTAATCAGTAAAAATAAAGCTGGCCGCCATCTTTTTCCGCCTCGGTCCAAAAATTCATAAATGGGCTTAATAAGAACTTCTTGGGCCGCTTTTTGACTATAAAAATAGCGGGGCTTGCCAAAAGCAAATTCTAGCCATTTTTTGTTTGCCTTCCGGGGAAGATATTTTTCAATCAGTTTGTCAATTTCCGACTTTTTCTTTTCCAGATATTCCTCTATTCCTTGGTGTTTTATTTTAGCTTGATCGGGCATAGATTTAGCGTTTACTGCAGGTATGGTTTCTATAAACCAAAATAAGCTTGAGGAACTTAAAAATGTTTTTTCTTAAATTTGGCTTTGCTAAAAAATCTGGAAGGGCAGAAAGGCTTTTCAGATAAAAAATATCTTCCCCGGCTTTCTCTAGAACCTCTCCAACTTCGTTCAGGCTTTTATTATCAAGTGAATACAAAACTTCCTGGGCTAGAAACAGTTTTTCATTAAAACAAGAAAGGAATTCAATTTTTGAAGGGTAAGAATCGACATCTTTGGAAAGAATACACTTGGCCGCCTGCTCTCCGGCGATCATGGCATTGCCAATTCCCCCACCCGTTATCGGATCAACCATAGCACCGGCATCGCCAACCAACAGCGCATTGTCTTTGACTAATTTTATGGATTTTTTCACCAGCGGAATTACGCCGCTGATATTTTTCAAAAAGCGGTAATTGCCCAAATCTTTTCTAATGGTGTTTTCCATAAAATCTTCAAGTTGTGCCCGAAGATTTATCTTTCTCCCAGAGCCCAAGCCGATATTAGCCGTATTTCTTGATTTTGGGAAAAACCAGGCATAACCTGAAGGGAATCTTTCTTGGTCAAAATAAAGTTTCATGGTATGACAATCCATTTCTTTTTCCACTTCAACCAAATATTGAAGACAGGGATAAATCGCTACTTTTTCTTGAAAAACCTTTCTTCTAATAATTGAAGCAGGGCCGTCTGCGCCAATAAGATATTTTGATTCAAACTCCTCACCGTCTTGGGTCTTAACCCTCCAAGTTTCACCTTCTTTCTTGACATCGGTTACTCTTTTTTGAAGACGAATTCTTGCCTGGCATTGGCTGGCTAAGAATTTTTCAAAATTTACCCTGTCTAAAATATAGCCCCCTTCTTTTGCCGAAAGATTGGCTGTTTTACCGTTTGGCAAAACTGCTTGACTCTTATCAACGGTAGTTGAAATCCAGTTTGGATCAGGTTTAATCCCAAGTCTGTCTAAAAAATATCTGGCTAATCCTTCGGCACACTGGACCGGCTTACCGATCTCCTCTTTCTGATCTAAGATCAAAGCATTGTTTAAGTATTTTCCGCAGACCAAACCGCCAGGACCGGCTCCAACAATGATTGTTTCAAAAAGACTTCCCATATAGTTTTATATAAAAAACACAATATTACGAATAAATAGTTGCGAGAGATATCACAATATAAGAAAAAACCGCATAGGCATCAAAAATCCGATAATTCTTTTTAAACATAAGGAGTAAAAGAAAAAAAATAGTTAGAATAAGAAAGGGAAGTAAAAACTTTGAGAAAAAGAAAAAAAAGACTGGAAAAAGAACAAGAGGGTAGAAAAAGGCCAGGTATTTTAAAAGGTTTTCTGATTTTTTATAGCCAAGAAAGCAGACGGTAGTTTGCAGGCCAGCCCGGGAATCTGATTGATAGTCTTCTAAGTGGTTTCTTGTTTCCAGCATGGTTGATAAATAGAAAATAGAAAAAGCAATTAAATAGTGGGGGAGGGTCAGTTCTGGGCTAAAAATTAAGAAGGGGAAAATAAAAATTAAGGCTCCGGCAAAAAGACCATGAGAAATCAAGTCTAAAAAAGGCCTTGATTTCATTCTCAAAGGAGGGGCGGAATAAAAAAACCCGATCAAGCCGGCAATCAAAACGAACAAAAATATTTCTGTTCCAAAATAGCCCGACAAAAATAAAGCTAAAATGCCTGGCGAGACCGAAAGAAAAAAATTCTTCTTATTCTGAACCAAAAGACTCTTCACCTCTCTTTTTTCCCCGTCTTCCTTGATATCAAAGAAATTATTAACTGAAAACCCAAAGGCTAAAAGTAAAACACCGATGATTGAGAAAAGTAAAATGTCCAAAAGAGGAAATAAAAAGCCTCGAGCAAGAATAAATCCTAAAATACCCAGCCCAAAATAAGCTCGCCAGTCTTTCATTCGATAATACTTAAAAAAAGACTTTAAATTAATTGACATTAAATAGCTAAGCCGCCGTCGATATTAACCACTTCGCCAGTAATGAAGCCGGCCTCGTCTGAAGCTAGAAAGGCAACCAGACTGGCAACCTCTTCCGGTTTGCCAAGCCGCCCCAAGGAAGTCAATTTTAAAACCGCCTGCTTAACCTCTTGAGGTACTGTTTCTGTCAATTTTGATTCAATAAATCCTGGAGCTACGGCATTAACCCTTACCCCTAACTTCCCGACTTCTTTGGCTAAGGATTTGGTAAAACCAATAACGCCGGCTTTGGCGGCGGCATAATTCGTCTGACCGAAATTACCTCTTTGGCCTACCAGAGAAGAAATACTAATAATCTTCCCCTGGTTTTGAATGAGTAAGGGTAAGGCAGCTTTTGAGCAATTAAAAACTCCCGTTAAATCAACGTCAATCACTCTTTGCCATTCTTCTTTGGTCATTTTGGCTAAAGTTCGGTCAGCACAAATTCCGGCATTATTTACCAAAACATCCAGCCGACCAAATTCTTTATGAATTTCCTGGGCCATTTCTTCTACTTCTTTCAGCTTTGAAACGTCAGCAAAAAAATACCTTGCTTCTATTGCTTGCTTTTCAATTTCTTCCTTAACTTTCTTCAAGTTCTCTTCCTGGCTTTGAATATCGTTTAAGGCAATTTTCCCTCCCAAAGAAGCAAATTTTAAAGCAATGGCTCTGCCAATTCCCTGAGAAGCGCCGGTAATCAAAATAACTTTATCTTTGAACATCGAAATAAATTTATTTATTGAGATGCGAAATGAATCAGAGATTCATTGAACATGTTTAATGTTTTTCAACTTCGTATTGAACTTCTTCAATTTTTCTGCCGACAATTGGAATATCCTCAATTTTAACTTTTTTAAGACATTCTGGCAATTTTTCTGTCATTGAAACTTCAGCGAAAATTCTATCTAAGTTTAAAGAATTGAAGCTGCTGAAAATTAAATTCAGATGAGCGACAAATTGATCCGGTTTTTGAACCGATCGAGCCTCGGCAAGAGTAAAATATCGCGGCAAAACTTTATTCAAATTTTCGATAATTTCTTCTTCGGACCGCAAATACTTTAGGGCAAGGTAATTTTCCTTTTTCAAAAACTTTAAAATATTTTCGCTGGCTGAAGTTTTTCCAATTTTTAAAATCGGTAAGTTAACAATTAAACCGGCTTTGAAAACTTCTTCTGAAATCTCAAAGACAAAGTCCCCTTCTCTTTTTTCAATAAAATTGGTTTTAGCTAGATCTAAGGGTAAGATCTTATAATCCTGACAAACCTTGAGTAATTGGGATTTCTGAGCCGCGGCTTCAATAGGCACTTCATCAAAACTTTGACCGACAACCTTAATATTTTCTAATTTTGTCCCCCGTTCCATTAAGTATTTAATAAAACTTTCTAAAAATTGAGGACTGGTGTTTTCGGCAAAATAAGGGTGTCTCGGCGAAACCAAGGTCGGTAAAATTAAGACTTTAGATGGTCGCTGAGGCAAAACCTCATCTCCCGCCTCGCCCTGCTTAATAGGGCTCAGCTTCTGGTTAATATCAATTCCGTCAATTAATTCAAATGCTTTTTCTATTCCCTCTGAAATATCGTACTTTATTCGCCAAATAGCGACTGCGTTGTTATCGGCTGTTGTTTCAGTTTTAAACTCCTCACCGATTTGGTATTCTCTGGTGCTTTTCCAAACCCACTTATTCCCGTTTTCATCTTCCAAAACCAAAACAAAATAGGGAATTTTAGGATGAAACGTCGTTGGAATGGTTACCCTGGAAACTCCAATAACTTTAACCTTCTCGGACTTCATCTTCTCTAACACCGAAAAACACTCCGGACATTTTTCAATCGGATGCTGCCAAACCCTTTGACATTTTGGACATTTATAAAACATAGTTTAAGAGGAGTATTCCTCTGAAATTTTTCGGAAGTGAAATCCTTTAACGGCCATATCAATTATCATTGGAAAAAGTTTTGGTTTTTTAAAAAGGCTCCAAAAGAAAATTTTCCAATAATATAATCTTTCTTTCTCTTTTATCCCCAAAATCCAAACTGACCTTAAAAGGACCATGAATTGACTGAAATCAAATTTATAATTTCTCTTTTCTCTTGGTTTATATTCTTTCAAAAAATTCATTAATCTTAGATAATAATTTTTAGGAGAATAGATATGGTTTATAACCATTTTATAGCCAGAGATTAAAGAATTAGAATTCATTTTAGGAACGAAATTAATGGTGCAATCTGTGTTACTGCCGGTAGGTTGAGAAATTAATCTTTTTTCTTTTTTTAGCCTTTCCCACAATTTTGTTTTCGGGGGAGCTTGCAAGAGCCCAACCATGGCTGTCGCTATCCCACTCTTTTGAATAAAAAGAATCATTCTGCCAAAAATTGAAGAAGTGTCTTGGTCAAAACCAATAATAAAACCTCCCTGGACTTGAAGGCCATGAATTTGAATAGTTCTAATTGACTCTAATAAATTTCGGTTTACATTTTGAAATTTTCCACATCCTTTCAAGCTTTCCTCATCAGGGCTTTCGATCCCAATAAAGACAGTGTTAAAGCCGGCTTTGACCATCAATTCCATTAATTTTTCATCATCAGCCAGATTAATTGAGACTTGGGTATTAAAAACAAAGGGGTATTTTTTTTCTTCCATCCAGGGAATTATGGCCGGTAAAATTTCTTTTTTTAGTTTTGTTCTATTCCCAATAAAATTATCATCAACGAAAAATACACTTCCCCGCCAGCCTCTCTCGTACAACACATTTAATTCATTTAAAATCTGCTGCCTTTCTTTTATTCTAGGGATTCTGCCATTTAAAAAGACGATGTCGCAAAACTCACAATTGAAGGGACAACCTCTCGAAAGCTGAACACTCATTGAGGCATATTTTCTTAGACCAATAAGTTCCCAAAGGGGAACCGGTGTCTTGGTAATATCTGGATATTGACTAGAAGCATAAATCTTCTTTGGAAAACCAGCTTCTAGATCTTTCAGAAAAAGAGGAAGGGTAGTCTCTGCTTCTCCAAGAACAAAATGATTAATCTTCTTCTCAAATTCTTCATACCCAGTGGTGAAAAGAGGACCGCCAGCAACAATTTTAGTACCGAATTTTTTGCATCTTTTAATAACATCTTCTACCGATTCTTTTTGAACAATCATCGCCGAAATAAAGATAAAATCTGCCCACTGGAGGTCTTTATCGTTTAAATTTTCGATATTGAGGTCAACTAATTTTTTTCCCCAATCTTTGGGCAATAAAGCCGCTACTGTCAACAAACCTAAGGGTGGAAAAGCTGCTTTTTTCCCAATAAAAGGGAGAGCATATTTAAAGCTCCAAAAACTCTTAGGAAATTTTGGATACAAAAGCAAAATTTTCATATGTTTTCTTTTTTTTGATAAAAAGTTTATCAAAAATAAATGAAAAAAATAAGCTAAAAGCGGGGGTAAAAATTAAAACCGACGCTAACTGATTTTTCAAAAAAGGAAGGCCGGCAATGTAAGAAGTAATGAGCCCCTGGAAATTCATTGGATACATTCCGAAGGTTAACCACCAACCGAAATTCGTCCAAAGATAGAAAAATAAAACTGAAAGAATTCCTCCGCCGCTAATTTTCAAAAAATAATGCCTTGAGTCTCTCTTAAAAAAGATGCCAAAAATGCCAATTAAAACGAAGACTGACCAGGTGAAAAAATAAACCGAGACGTTGCCAAAATAGAAATCCGAAAGAAAAATTATCAAAAGAGGAATAAGGGGAGCAAAAAAACCGCCCAAAAAAGAGCTCGAAAGCAAAGAAATAGCGGTCACCGCTTCAAGATTGGGGATACCAACTACTTTATTAAGAAAAATTTGTAAAACTACCCCAAAAAGGATAACAAAAATTGCAAATAAAATCTTTTTTTTCGTCGGGGCTTGAAAAATTCCCATAAAAATTCTAAATTAAGGATACAATGGAAACTTATTTTTTGCCAAGGGAGATGAGGTCGGAATTAAGAAAAATTTGGGGCATTCCTCTTTTTAATGGGAAAAAAAAGGTTCTTAATAAATTTCAGCAGTTTGCCCAAAAAAAGAGATTTAAAAAGGTAATTACCGTAGGCGATTATTGTTCTCTTACTTTACCTTCTGATATTAAAATTTTTGACGGAAAAATAAAGAGGGGGAAAGTAAGAAAGCTGCCAAAGTTCTCTCTTTATTGTAGCAATCCGCCAGGAACCATTCAAAAGGGAGTCTGGCTGATTATTAAAAAAGCGATTCAAAATAAGGAAAATATTTTTATTGAGGGAGAAGAAGATCTTTTGGTTATCCCTACGGTCTTGCTTTCAGAAAAAAATACGGCTGTAATCTATGGCTTCCCCGATAAGGGAGTTTGTTTGATTGAAGTTTCGCCCCGCGTAAAAAAAACTTTTAAAGAACTCCTTAAGAAGTTTTCCTTAAAATGTGGCAAGTGACGCTTCCGCCGGTTCCGCCAACGTTATGGCAGAGGCCGATTTTAGGATTACCTTTAACTTGCCGCTTGCCGCATTCTCCCCTTAATTGATTAACGATCTCGTAAACTTGGGCTAATCCGGTGGCAGAGATCGGATGACCCTTAGCTTTTAAACCGCCGGAAGGGTTAACCGGCAACCGGCCGTCCAAATTAACCTTTCCTTGCCGGATTAATTCTGCTCCTTTCCCGCTTTCGGCAAAACCCAAGTCTTCATAAGAGAATAATTCAACCGAAGTAAAGGCGTCGTGAATTTCAGCCACTTGAATATCTTCCGGCTTTATTTTAGCTTCTTTGTACGCCTGCTCGGCCGCCAACTCAGTCGCCTGGAAATGCCAAGGCTCTTTTCTGTTAAAGGTTAAAAGATAATCAGTAGCGAAACCAGAACCTAAAACTTCGATGTCAGTTTTTTCTTTTGTTAAAATTGCTGCGGCCCCTCCGTTGACCGATAAAGAGCAATCCATTAAACGAAAGGGAGAAGCAACAACTGGCGATTTCTTAATTTCTTCTAAAGAAACTTTCCTTTGATAGTAATAAGCCTTAGGGTTTAAGGCAGCGTTTTGGTGGTTTTTATAAGCAATCAAGGCCAAATCATCCATAGTGGCGCCATATTTCAGCATATATTGCTGCCAGACTAGGGCATTTTGAACCGGAAATAGAGTACCTTCTGGCTGCTCAATTACTCTCTCGGTGGCTGATAATATCCAATGAGCAGTCACCTCACCTTTGTTGTCAACTAGCTTTTCACCGGAAACAATTAAAATGTTATTAAACTTTTCCAGTTGTAAAGCCGTCCAGAGAGCCACTCCACCACCGGCACAAACCGAGGGTGTTTCAATGATCGGGACATTTGTCTTAAATAAATCAGCCAGAAAGGAAACCTTATGAGTCTGATGTTCGCTAAAACCTTCGGCGCTGGAAATACTGGTTAAAACAATTGCCTCAATCTGAGAAATCCTCATTTTGGCGCCTTCTAAGGCCTCAAGAGCGGCGACAGTTGCGAACTGCCACCAGGGTTCTTGAGAATAATCAAATTTTGTCATCCCTACTCCTTTGATATACATATATATAGCTTAGTATTATAAGGACGTCCATCCGCTAATTAAAGTCCCGGGGCCCGTATGAGTACATATTACGGGCGAGGCTAAACCAATAAAGGGCACCTCAGCTTTTATTTCTTTCAACATCTGTCTTAGTTTCTCTGCTCCTTCTGGATTATCGGCATGTTGGATTATAACTCTAATTTTTTTCCCTTCTGATCTGACCTTTCGGCTTTCTTTTGAGATTTTTTTAAAAAGTGCTTCAGCCATATCTTTAGCAAAAGCTATTCCTCCCTCAGTTACTGCCCCATTTTTGATAGTTATTAAAGGATGAAGATTTATTCTTTTTATTCTTCTTATCCAATTTGCCTGGGATTTGCTGGCTCTACCGCCAGCTTCTATCCATTTAGGGTCCTCAAAAATGACGTGGAGATGAGTCTGAGGAATCATTTTTTTTAACTCATCTAGAATATCATTAATCTCTCTTTGCCCTTGAATCATCTCAATAGCTTTCAAAACCAAGAGAGTTTGACTGGCCGCAGCCTGTAAAGAATCTAAAACATAAACTTTTTCCTTTTCCTCTTTCTCTAGCATTTCCCTCGCCTGGCAGGCCGAATTATAACAGCCAGAAACTTTGGAGGTTATGCTCAAACATAAAACCTTTTCAAACTTTCCTAACTGTTTTTTAAAAGCCGCCAAATAAAATTTTGGGGCAGGCTGAGAAGTCTTCGGAAAAGTTTTAATCTTTTGCCTATCAGCTTCTCTCATTTTTTGAAAAATATCTTCTCCGGGCAAATTCTCTCCCTCTGGCCAGTTAACAATGACATCAACTGTTTCAACCTGATATCTTTCTAAAACCTTCTCGGGCAATAAAACAATATTTCCTTCGGTAACAACGCCAATGGAAACTTTTCTGACTGATTCCTCGCCGGCCACCTCTTTGGCCATATCTTCAAATCTTAAGTCTTGAATTTGCCCCATATTTCTTATTAGCTTTTTTACTTCATCGGGATAGTCCGTATGGATATGAACCTTGGCTTTGCTGCCAATCTGGACAATATCTATGGAATTACCTAGTTTCTTTAATTTTTCCTTGATCTCTTCTTCTCCAAACCTAGGGTTCTTGACCAAGGCAATAATTTCGTAACGATGGGATAAAACCTGAACAAACCTCTTGATTTTTTCTGAGGGCCTTTCTTCTTTTTTTCTTTCTTTTCTTTCGCCCTCCAGGGCATCCAAATAACTTTCCAGAATTATTAAAAAACCCAAACCCCCGGCATCAACCACGTTGGCCTTTCTGAAAATTTCCATCTTCTCCCGGGTAGCCAAAAGAGCTTCTCTGGCTTTTTCGGTAGCTGTTTTTAAGATTTTGGTGATATTTTTTTCTTTTTCTGCTTCCTTCTTAAAGGTTAAAGCTGTTGCGTCAATAACGTCTAAAATTGTTCCTTCTTTAGGGCTTTGGATAGATCGCCGGGCCCGTTCAGCTCCTCCCTCAAAGGCAATAGATAGTTTTTTGGCATCAACCGGGTTTTTATCAAGTAAAGGCAGAAAACTGGCTAAAAAACCGACGTAAATCACGCCGGCATTGCCCTGGGCAGTAGTTAAAGCTCCATCCAAGGCTGCCTCAGAAACTTCTTTTAAATCTTTAAAGTCCTTTTTATCAATGGCTTCTTTTATCCCTGATAAGGTTTTAGCCAGATTGCTTCCGGTATCTTGGTCCGGAACAGGAAAGACGTTTATTTTATTGATCTGCTCTTTGTTCTTTTCAATCTTCTCATAGGACAAAAGGAGCATCTTCTTTAGTTCAGCTTGGCTAAGGTATTCCATGGCCAACTATTTAAATTTTTCCTCTAGCTCTTTTAGAATTTTAGCTGCTAACTCTTTTCCGCCTAAGCCAAAAGAAAGACCCAAGGCAACTGAAATGGTAATTGCTACACCGATGAAAATAACTAAAATCAAGGAGGGTGTTATTTTAAGCTGGTAGAGAATGGCCAAAATAGCAAAAAGCCAGATTGCCCAACGGATTGCCTTGCCTGAAAATCGCGAATAAGTTATTTTTTCCTTCTTCAGGGTACCAACCACAATCTTTTGAGAAAAATCAGCCAAAAAAACAGCCACAAGAAAAATTAAAATAGCAATAAAAATATTAGGATAATAACCAACCACTTTCCATAAAAATTGGCTGAAGGAAGTCAAGCCCAGGATTCTAGCGCTTAGAATTTCAGCAGCTATCGTCAAAAAAAGGATAACAAAAAACCATCTTACTATTTCGCCAAAAAACTTCGGAGCATTAAGCCGTGTATCTATTCTAGACAGAGATTCTTCTATGCCCATGCCCTTTAAAACTTGATTCAATCTAATTTTGCCCAGAAAATCGGCGGCTCTTTTTCCTAGCCATTGAGAAATAAGCCAGCCAACCAAGAAAAACAGAAAGGCTCCAAGGGCACAAAGCGGATAAGAAGCTGGAATTTGTATTAAGTATTTATAAACTTCTTCCCACATAAATAATTTATACGCTACCATTTAGCGCGATTAAGCTTCAAATGATAACCGATTCTATTAGCAACTATATGTAATAAAAAGGTTAAAATAAAAAGGGTTATCCAGATTATTATCTCAATTTTTAAAATCGCTGTCAAGAAAATAGCCGAACCTATAACATAATTTGTCTGGTCGAATGGGATAAATCTGGCGCCCGGCGGCATCTTCAATCTTCGCTTGATAAAAGCAAAAAGTAGGTCGCCGAAAATTGCGCCGAGCGAAATCAAAAAGCCGAAAAGAAAAATATTAATCTGTTTATAATCTAATAGGGAAATTCTTTGGATTGCTGGAAATTGATAAAGATAACCCTGGACCAAGACCACCAAAAAACCGACACTCATCCCCAGTATTGCTCCCCGCCAGGATTTATGACTGCCGAGAATCGGCTGGCCTAAAAAATTTTTTCCGAAATCAATATCTTTATCTAAAAAATTAAAAAGGTTGGCCTTTCTGGCTAAAGGTGGGGCCATATTAGTAAAATAAGCGGGCAGGAAAAAGTAGAGACAAGATAAGATATATGTTAGAATACCCATATGAAATGCGATTTACACTGCCATACTGGCTATTCTTACGATAGCACAGCTGAGCCAGAAGAGATGATTGAGGCGGCGCTTCAAAAAGGGATAAACTGTCTGGCCATTTGCGACCACGGAGAAATTAAAGGCGCTCAGAAAGCAATCGAATACGCCAAAGATAAGCCTATTTTAATTATACCGGGAATTGAAATAAAAAGTAAGGAAGGAGATATTTTGGGATTAAACATAAAAGAAGTTATTCCGAACAAATTATCAGCTAGTGAGACAATTAAAAAAATAAAGGGCTTAGGAGGGCTGGTAGTTATTCCCCATCCTTTTGGCTGGTCTTGCTCTTTTAGAGGAAACTTAGAGGACTTAATTTCTAAAATAGACTGGTCCGAAGAGCTTCGTTCTTCTCGCGCTGAACCCAGTGATAACTGGGCGAAGAGGGAGAAGAAAACGAGGTTTTCTGCGACCGCCTCAGCTGGGGCCTTGGCAATTGAGATTTTAAATGCTTCAATATTCGGCCGTGGCAACAAAAAAGCTCTGATTTTCTCCCAAAAATACAACCTTTCTGTAACAGCAGGATCCGACGCCCATTTCCCGAATTTTGTCGGCAGGGTCTATTTAGAAATTCCGGGCGATAATCTTTCTGTAGAAGAAGTTTTAAATCAGATAAAAAAAGGCGCTGCTAAAATCCATGGGAGAGAAGCTGACTGTTTGGAAAAAGCTGTCGATCATGTCAAAAGAAATATCGCCAGACTTAAAAATTTGATATAACGAAGCTTCGATTCGTTAAAATTGACCGTTCGATGAACTTTTAATTTACATTGTCTCTCGTTGAGTTTTCAGTTTAATTCTATGTTAGAGGAAAAGAGAGAAAAATTTAAAAAAATTTCCAGCTGGACAGGAAATATTTTTTCTAAGTCTGGCTTAACGCCCAACCAATATACTCTAATCTCTTTTGTTTTTGTTTTAGTTGCTTTTTATTTTTTACTTAAGGAAAGGTTGGTTTGGGCCCTAATCTTCTTTTTATTGGCTACCTTTCTAGATTTTATTGACGGGGCAGTGGCAAAATTTTTGCAAAAAGAAACGAAAAAAGGTGCCTATTTGGACACCATTTGCGACCGCTACGTCGAGGGTATTATTTTATTAGGTTTTTTATTCTTATCGTTGTCTGATTTTTTTCTACCGGCAAAAATCTGGATTTTTCTAGCTTTTTTCGGTTCTTTGATGACAACCTATGCTAAGGCAGCGGCTAAAGAAAAAGAGCTGGTAGGCCAAGAATTAAAAAAGGGCCTTTTGGGCCGAGCCGAAAGAATAATTTTAATTAGCCTGGCAATATCTCTTGGTATTTTTAATTTTTCCTGGATAATTTATCCGATTGTTTTCCTGGCTATTTTTTCAAATATTACCGTTTTCCAAAGGATTTTTTTAGCTCTCACACCAAGCAACAATTAGAGAATCCGGTCCAGTCAAAACGCCAAGAATATTGTCTATCAAATTAAGGAAGGTGACTTCGGCTCCGCTTAACTCTTTTTCAACCGCCTCTTCCAATCTCTGGGCTCCTTCTAAGTTATCACCATGGGTAATTGCTACCCTGATTTTTTTACCTTGTTTCCGCAATTTCTCAGTTTTTTCTTTTAACTCTTGGAAAAGGGCACTAGGAATATCTCTAGCGCCTTTTCTTATACCAACTGCCTTTATTTTTCCGTTTTTAATACCGAGTATGGGCCGGAGACCAATTTTTTCCATTTTCCTTATCCAGTCAGCCAAAAAATGGGGAATTCTACCCGAGGACTCTATCCATTTTGGGTCTTTAACCATTGCAGCTAAGCAAATTTTTGGCCGGAATGATTCCAGCTCTTTTGTAATTTCCTCAATTTCTTTCCCGCCTTCAACCAAATCTACTGCCTTTAAAACTAAAAGTCCTAAGCCGGCGCTTCCGCTTAGAGAATCAATAATAAAAATTTTTGCTTTCTCCCCCGGTTCTAAAAAATTTTTTGCCTGACAGGCAGAATTATAGGTTCCTGAATGGACCGAAGTAATAGTAATGGTTATGATTTTTTCAAACTTGGTAAATTGTTTTTTAAAAATCTCTAAAAAATCCTTTGGCGAAGGTTGAGAAGTTTTTCCGAAGCTCTTAATCCCTGCTTTTTCAGCTTCTCTCATCTTTTGAAACGTATTTTCCCCAGGAAAATTCTCAAGATCCGGCCAATCCATCTTGAGAGGAGCAACTTCAATCTGATATTTTTCAATTATTTCTTTGGGCAAATCTGCCGCCTCATCAACAACTAAGCCAATTTTTTTCATGTTTTAGATTATTTGCCAGTCTCGAGCATTGGCGATTTCTAATAATTTTTTGTCCGGCTCAACAGCCACCGGGTTACCAACTAATTCTAGTATTGGTAAATCAAAGACGCTATCTGAATAGGCAAAACTCTCTTTAAAATCCATCACAAGGTTATTGTCAGTTAAAAATTGCTTTACTTTTTCGGCTTTTCCCTGGGCAAAACAAAGAGGAGGAATTATCCTGCCGGAAAACTTATTTCTAATAATTTCCAGCTCGGTACCAACGGCAAAATCAATATTGAGGCGACTTGAAAAAACTTTAATTAAGTCCTGGAAACTGCCGGAAGTTAAAATAATTAAATAGCCACTTTCTTGATGCCTTTTAAGTCTTTCAAGCACATTCTTTTTTAAAGTTGGTAAAAGATAATCATCGGTTAACCAGTCAAAAATTTCTTTTGCTTTTTTAGTGTCTATCCCTTTCATTAGCCGGGCCATATCTTCGCCCCATCTTTGGTAATATTTTTTAGTTGAGATAAGACCTATTTTCCAAAAAGGAGTTAAGGCAAAGTTACTGGTTAAAAAACAAAAAATAGAAAAGAGCCTTTCTCTCTTTTTTAAATAATACTTCAGCAACCCAGACCAAAAATGACTGCTGACTAACGTCCCGTCGAAATCAAAAAGAGCAATTTTGACCCTAGAATCCTTCATTATGTTGTTTTACTTAGTTTAAATTTTGGCTCCCTGCCTTCTCTAAGCCTTTGAATGTTTTCTCGGTGAGTCCACCAGATTAAAGCAAATAATACAAGGCCAAGGATAAAATAAGCTAAGGAAAAAGAATTAAACCAAAGAATCAAAGGCAAGAAAGAAACCAGTAAAAGATTGGTAAAACTCATTATTTGAAAAAGGGCTAAAATCAAAAGCCAAATTAAAATCAAAATCAAGAATTTCTGCCAACCCAAAAGAACAAATAAAACCCCGACGGTGGTGGCCACCCCTTTGCCTCCTTTAAAATTCAGCCAGACCGGGAAAATATGGCCTAGTACCGAAGCGATAGCTACCGGAGCTATTTGCCAGTCAAGAAATAAAAACTTTGTAGCTAAAAAAATCGGGATTACTCCTTTCAAAACATCTAAGACTCCGACTAATAACCCCCATTTTAGACCTAAGCCCCGCACAACGTTCGTTCCGCCAATATTCCCTGAGCCAACTTTTTTAATATCAACACCTTTGAATTTGGAAATTAGAAAGCCCCAAGGAATGGAACCCAGGAGATAACCAAAAATAATTAATAAAGCTGAATTAAGCATACGCTACAGCATTTTCAAAATGGGAAACTTGCGCTTTTCTCTCTTTTATCATAACCGAAATAACATCAATTTGCCATTTTGAATTTAAAGGAATCTTTTTTGTCATCAGCCAGCTCTCGGCCATTGTTTTTAGTTTTCTTTGTTTTGAAAAATTTACCTTTTCTTCTGGATAAATGGTCATATCCTGGGCGAACGAAGCGAGCCGGAGGGTTTTGACTTCTACAAAAATAATTATATCGTCTTTTTTAGCCACAATGTCAATCTCACCTTTTTGAGGACTACCAGGCAGACGAAAGGAATAATTTCTATCTAAAATCTGGTAGCCCTTATCTCTGAGATATTTTTCAGCAATCCTCTCGCCGAAACTGCCGGTCTCTTTTGTACTCATATGGAACGTACAAAATTGTTTTGCAATTTTCACGTTCGTACAACGTAAAAATCTTTGATTTTGTACGTTGTGGACCCACCGAGAATCGAACTCGGACCTTACCCATGCGAAGGGTACGTAATACCGTTTTACTATGGGCCCATTCGGGGTGCTGGGAATTGAACCCAGACCGCAGAGTCCCGAACCCTGTATACTACCGTTATACTACACCCCGCAGATCACGTCACCCAGTATTTCTGCTTAGTCATTTCATCTCTTTTAATCTCCAGCTTTTCTCTTTCTTTTCTTGCCTCTTCGGCAAGTTTTTTTAACTTTTCGTCTGACAATTTGCTTAATTTCAAAATTTCTTTTTCTAAAAGCTCTTTTTTATTCTTTTGAGGGTCTTCCAAGGCATATCCCAGCAGGACGTCCAAAATCTGCCCCACTTTAGGACCCGGCTCAATCCCTAAAGCTTTCATCACGTCTGAACCGGAAACCTTTAATGTCTTAACCGAAATCGGATCCTGAGCAACCTTATCAATTATATATCTTAAATGTCTGAGCTTATAAGGCTCGGCTTTCGGCACCCCAGAACCGATGCGGTCACACATTCTCAATTGTAGTAATTCTTCCATGTTTTCCGATCCTGCCTGGCGAACCAATCTCCTGACCGAGGAGTTGCCCACTTCATCTACGTTGTAGTAAAAAAGGTGATATCTAACCAGTTTGGTTACTTTTTCAATATCTTTTTTAGAAAACTTCAAGCGGCTCAAAATCCTAACCGTCATTTTGGCGCTGACCACCTCGTGGTTGTAAAAAGTGGCGTCTGGTCCTTCGCCCCATTTTGTTTTTGGTTTGCCGATATCGTGGAATAAAGCAGCCAGTCTAACATATTTGTTAAAATTTTGCTTGGCGGCATAATCCAAGGAACGCAGATAATGCTCGTAACATCCATAGATATGATGCTTGTTTTGGGTAATTTTGTAGCCCTCTTCCAATTCCGGAATAATATATTTCAGCAAACCGAGCTCCCTTAAAAGATCTATGCCCGAAGCTGCTCTCTCTGACATGATAATCTTCAGAAACTCATCCCTAATTCTCTCTTTTGATATTGCCTGCAACCAAGGAGAATTTTTTTTGACAGCTTGGGCTGTTCTTTTTTCAATTTGCCAACCCTCGCCGAGCGTAACGCTAAACCTCACTGCCCTTGCCATACGTAGGGCATCTTCATCAAAACGCTCTTCGACGTTGCCAACTGCCTTAATTATTTTTTCTTTTAAGTCTTTCTGCCCATTATACGGATCAACAATTTTACGCCTTGCATTTCCTTCTTGAGTTTCCAAGGCCATCGCATTCACGGTAAAATCTCTTCTTGCCAAATCTTCCTGAATGGTTTTAGCAAATTTTATTTCATCGGGATGGCGCTTATCAGTATACTTTGCCTCTGAACGATAGGTGGTAATTTCTATTTCTTTTAGCCTCGGGGTTTCGCTGTTAGCCTGGACAGTAACCGTAAAAAATTGATTGCTGTAAAAACTCTGAGGAAATATCTTTTGAATCTCTTTCGGTTTAGCGTTTGTCGCCACGTCCCAATCCTCCGGTTCCGCTCTCCTCAAAAAATCTCTGACACAGCCGCCGACAATATAAGCTTCGAAGTTATTTTTTTTTAACTGCTCAATGACGAATTTTAATTCTTTTGGGATTTCCATCAGCTTAATCTTATCTTGATTTCTCAAATTTTTCAATCGCTCAAACGGGAGTAAAGAATGAAGGAAAAAACTTGTTTTCTTTGCCTTTTTTTATTATAATTAGTCCAAACGCCCTCGTGGTGTAATGGATAACATATCTGTCTTCGGAACAGAGGACTCCAGGTTCAAATCCTGGCGAGGGCACTATGAAAAAATTTCCAATTTTATTTTTAATTGTTTTTTTAGGGGTGACATTTCTACCCTTGGTCTCTCGGGCAGCCTGCCCTACTACCGGATTGGTGCCGTGCGGAACACCTGATTGCCCGTGTAATTTTTGTCATCTTTTTGTCATGTTCCAGACAATAATTGATTTTGTTTTAGCTTATCTTGTTTTTCCGATTGCCACTCTGCTAATTATAATAGGTGGAATAATGTTCTTTCTCTACGCCGAAAATCCTCAGAAAGTAGAGCAAGCCAAGTCCCTGTTGACTGCGACAATAATCGGTTTAGTTGTAATTTTTTCTTCCTGGCTTGTTATAGGTCTATTTTTTACTGCCATCGGATTGTCTGATTTCGCCCTCTCGTTTACCGGCCCAGAAAATTGGTTCACGGTTGATTGCCCAATATAGCCCCTAATCGCCCCCATAGCTTAACTGGTAAAGCACCGGTCTCTTAAACCGAGGAGTCCAGGTTCGAGTCCTGGTGGGGGCACAATCCCCCGTACTAAAATTCAGCATAGGGGAAGCTACGAACAAGGGACTTTTTTTTATTAATAGAAATAGTATAATAAAATCGAATTATGTTAACACCTGAAGAAAAAACAAAAATTATTGAGAAGTACAAAAGCCACAAAACAGATACCGGCTCTGTTGAAGTTCAGATTGCTCTGTTAACCGAAGAGATTAAAGAATTGGTTCTGCATTTAAAATCTCATCCTAAAGATTTCCATTCAAAGAGAGGCTTGCTGAAAATGGTTGCCAAAAGAAGAAAATTCCTTAACCGCCTCAAAGAAGAAGACCCCAAGGGATACAAGGATATTATAAAGCAAATAGGATTAAAGAAATAATATGGCGATAAAACATGTTGGCCAACGTGTGGGAATACTTATTGACGTCCAGAATCTTTATCATTCAGCTAAAAACTTATATGGAGCGCGGGTTAATTTTCGGGAAATCCTAAAGCTGGCGGTTTCGGGAAGAAGCCTTATCCGGGTTTTCGCCTATGTAGTCAGAACCAAAACTGGCGAGGAAAAGCCATTTTTTGAAGCCTTAACCAAATTAGGAATTGAAACCAGAATTAGAGACCTTCAGGAATTTTATGGTGGCCTAAAAAAAGCCGATTGGGATGTTGGTATTACTGTTGATGCTATCAGAATAGCTCCTGACGTGGACGCGATTGTTTTGGCTTCTGGCGACGGTGATTTTTTACAATTGGTTGAGTATTTAAAAAATCGCGGCAAAAGAATCGAGGTTGTCGCTTTCGGCAGATCGGCCTCAGCCAAATTAAAAGAGGCGGCCGATGAATTTGTTGACCTGGAAAAAGAGCCGGGGAAATATCTGTTAAAAAAATAATTATGGAAAAGTTTAAACTTGAAATTGGGGGGCGTGAGATGATAGCTGAGTTCCAAAATCTGGCCGAACGAGCCAATGGTTCTTGTCTTTTACGCTATGGCGATACTTTGGTTTTGGCCACTGCCGTCATGCCAGAGCACGAAGCTAAAGGAATGGGGTTTTTCCCTTTAACAGTTGAGTACGAAGAAAGATATTATGCTGCTGGCAAAATTAGAGGCCCCAGGTATATCAAGAGAGAAAGTCGTCCTTCTGACGAAGCAATTTGTAACGCCAGGTTGATTGACCGAGCCATACGGCCCCTCTTTCCCAAAAATCTTAACCGAGAAGTTCAAGTGGTTAATACGATTTTATCTTGGGACGGCCAAAATGATCCAGATATTTTAGGCCTTATGGCATCTTCTTTGGCTTTGATGATTTCTAATATTCCCTGGTCAGGCCCGACTGCGGCGGTCAGAATAGGTTATGTTGATAATAAGCTGATTTTAAACCCAACCTATGAAGAGAGGGGAAGAAGTCAAATTGATTTAATTTTAGCCGGAGTTAAAGAGGGTGACGGACTTTTAATCAATATGATTGAGGGTAGCTTTGAAGAATCAGAAGAAGATTTAATTATGGAAGCGTTAAATTTTGCCAGCCCTCATTTAAAAAAACTGGTTGATTTTCAAAAAGAAATTTTCGAAAAAATAGCTAATAAAAAAATTGCTTTAACAGCGTCAATACCTGATTCTGAATTAGAGAAAGAGGTCAAAGAATTTTTGAGCAGGAGACTAGAAAAGGCCCTGTATCAAGGGAGTGGAATCGAGCAAATGGCAGAAGTAAATGCCCTCAAAGAAGAGCTGGCCTATTTTGTTGATAATAAATACCAAGATGCAGGAAAAATTGAGTACGCCCAAGGTGTTCTTGAAAATGAAATCGACAAACTTATTCATCAAAAGATAATTAAAGAAGGGAAAAGACCGGATAATAGGAAATTAGACGAATTAAGGCCCCTCCATTGTCAAGCCGGCTTATTGCCAAGAACCCATGGATCTGGACTTTTCTGCCGCGGTCAAACCAAGTCTCTTTCTATCTTGACTCTGGGAGCGCCAGAAGATCAGCAATTATTGGAAGGCATGGAGACTGTAGGCAAAAAAAGGTTTATGCACCATTATAATTTTCCGCCTTATTCAGTTGGCGAAGTAAAGCCGATGAGGGGACCCGGAAGAAGAGATATTGGCCATGGGATGCTGGCAGAAAAAAGCCTCCTGCCCCTAATTCCTTCTGTTGAGGAATTTCCTTATACGATCAGGGTGGTTTCAGAGATTCTATCTTCTAACGGTTCAACCTCAATGGCTTCGGTTTCCTCTTCCTCTTTGGCTTTAATGGATGCCGGTGTCCCCATCAAAAGACCAGCCGCTGGCATTGCCCTAGGCCTGATGTCTGACGAAAAAGGTAATTACAAAATCTTAACTGATATCCAGGGACCGGAAGACCATCACGGCGATATGGATTTCAAAGTCGCCGGAACCGAAAAAGGAATAACCGCCGTCCAGATGGATGTTAAAATCAAAGGAATTACCGAAAAAATTATAAAAGAAACTCTTGAACAAGGGAAAAAAGTAAGACTAGAAATTTTAAACGAGATAGCCAAAGTTTTAGCCAAGCCCAGATCAGAATTGTCTCCCTTCGCTCCCCGAATTTTAACTTTACAAATCAATCCAGAAAAAATCAGGGAAGTAATTGGGCCAGGAGGAAGGGTAATCCATGAAATAATGGGAGAATGTCAGGTTTCGATTGACATCGAAGAAACTGGAAAAATTTTTATCACTGCCGAAAAAGAAGAGGCGGCCGAAAAGGCTCTCGTTTGGATAAAAAACATTACCCGAGAAGTTAAGATAGGAGAAATTTTTCAGGGAAAGATAAAAAGAATTTTAGCTTTCGGTGCTTTTGCGGAAATCTTGCCGGGGCAAGAAGGACTAATTCATATCTCTCAATTGGCTCCTTTCAGGGTTAACAAAGTGGAAGACATAGTTAAGGTTGGCGATGTTGTTCCAGTTAAAGTGATCTTGATTGATGAACAAGGAAGAATAAACTTATCCTTAAAAGAGGCCAAGTCCTCGTGCCTACGCACGGACGATAAGGACAAACTTTATGGAAGAAAAAAATAAAAAGATGACGTTCCCAGAAGAGGTAGAAATAAGAACAATGGCAAAGGATATTGTTAAGACGAAAGAGACTGAAGTCCAGAAAGAAAAAGAAAGAGTGGTCGCCCTACAAGAAGATATTGTCAAGTTAAAAGCAATCGAGGCCCAAAAAAAAGAGAAAGGGAGGGCTAGTCTCCAAGAGGACGTTGGTAAATTGGACGAGGCTGAAACTCAAAAAGAAAAGAAAGAGAAAGAGCCGATTAGAAGAACTGTGCCGCCCCAAGCGCCGTTACCGCCCATACCGCCAACTCCACCACCTCCGCCACCTCCTTCAGCAGAGGAAAGCGAGGAGGAAAAGAGAAAAAAAGAGGAAGAAGCAAAAAGAAAAAGAGAAGAAGAAAAGAAAAGGCAGGAAGAAGAGATAAAAAGAGAAATAGAAAGGGAAGAAAAAATAAGACAGACAGAAGAAGGAAAGAGAAAGCAAGAGGAAGAGGAAGAGGAAGAGATAAAGAGAAGGAGAGGGGAGGAAGAAGAAAAAATAAGACAGACAGAAGAAGGGAGGAGACAAGAAGAAGAAAAGAGAAAGCAAGAAGAAGAAGCGAAGAAGTCTCCCCTAGAAAAAAGAAGGAGCGCTTTGGACCAAGAAGAGCTTCGGTTGCAGAAAAAATTAGGATTATTAATTTCGGAGAGGAAAAAGCCACCCGAAGAAGAAAAGTCTAGGCTCTTACTAGAGATTGAGAAATTCAAAAAAGAAAATCTTGCACCGATTTTAACAAAGGAGGGAGAAATAAAAAAAGAAAAAAAACTGATTGAAGAAGCTGAAAAAAAGGCTTCATTCAAGGGGAAAAAAGAAATAGAAGAAAAGAGGTGGCAAATTGAAGAAGAGAGAGAGAAGGTGGAAAAGGAAAGATGGCAGGTAGAAGAAGAGGTCGTCAAGCTTCAAGAAAAGATAAAAGAGATAGATTTAAAAATTGATCAGTTTTCGGGAGAGGAAAGTAATCTTAAAAAAGAAATTGAAAATATCACAAACGAGAGAGAGGCAATAGATTTAATACACAAAAAGGCAAGTTTGGAAAAAGAACTTAAGCTGATCAAGGACCAAAAAGTAACCGCTGAAGCGAAATCAGAAGTTTTAATTGACAAAAAGAAGGAGACTGAAAAGGTTTTAGCTGAGATCCTGGAGAGTGAAAAAGCGCTGGAAGAAGAAGTGGAAATACTTGAGAAGAAAGAGGAAGCGACAACCGACTTAACCGAAAGAAAAAGAATCGAAAAAAGGAGGGGGGACGCCGAAGGAGAGAGAAGGAAAACAGAAGAAGAAAAGTGGCAAGTAGTACGAGAAAAGGAAGAAAGCGAACAGCAGACTGAAGGTTTCAGGGTTGAAATAGAAAAATTTAAAAAACAAAGGGAGGAATTAGAAGAAGAAATTAAAGAAATTGATGTCTCCCTTGGAGAATTAAAAAAAAGAGGGGTGAAAATTGAGGAGCTTACAGTCCTAGCTGGGGTCTTTTATAAACCTCAAGGGAAAATAGAAAAAATTGAAGAGATGCCGTCGGAAGAAAGAAAGGCGCCCTTAGAAAAAGCAACCGAAAAAGAGCCGCCAAGCGAAGAATTACCAGAAACCCCGCCAGCAGCCAAAAAAGAGGAGCTAACCGAAGAAGAAACGGCCAGAATAGAAATAGGAGAAGAAACTGAAAACAAAATAAAAGAAGCTTTGCGAAGAAAAAAGGGGAAAGAAGAAGAAGAGGCTGAAAAAATAAGAAAAAGGGTTAGAGAATTATTGGCTTCAATAAAACCGGTCACGCCCTCGTCTCCACCAGAAGAAATCGAAGAATCAGAAAAAACCCAAGAACCAGGAAAGGTTAAATCTGCTCCGTTTTCTTCTGCTACCGACCAAGGGGCAGAAAAATATCGTCCTCCTCTTGCAGAACCTCATAAAAAAGATGGTGTAGCAGCCGAAGAACCTTCTCTGGAAACGTTGATACCCAAGCCTTCTTTTAAAAAGCCACGGTCTTTCGAAAAAATTTTAATCAGAGGGTTAATCATCATTCTCCTTTTAATAATAATTCTCTTCTTTTATTGGCTTATCGTCTTGAGACCGACCAAAGAGGTTATAGGGGAGAAAGGGGAAAGTTCAACGGCAATTTTTGTAAAGCAAAAATTCATTTTGCCGTCCTTGACGAATTGTAAAACTTTTACTGATTCGAAAAACATTGTTTAGGTTATATAAAAAATATATAATTAAAAAATGATTCAGGCTATTAAAGAGAAGGTCCAATCGACCGTATCATCTTTTGGGACGTGGGGAGCTTCCGAACGAATGGCTCTTGCAATTACAATACTCTCTGGCGTTTTACTTTTACTAGTTTTTTTAGTAATCGTAAAATTTGTCCTACCTAAAACCGGCGTAGAAATCAGTATTTCGCATCCGGAAAAGGCAAAAGCTGGAGAAGAGGTAACCTATACCGTAACTGTTAAAAATACCGGTACCGTTGTTTTTAAAAAACCAGAACTAGTTTTTAACTACCCCACTTTTTCTTTACCAGAAACAACTCTATACGAAAGGAGGCAGTTGGAAGACATTTACCCAAGAGAAGAAGAAACGTTCACCTTCAAGGCCCGGCTTTTTGGCATGGAAGACGAAGTGAGAAACTTTGAAGCCTGGTTAAACTATTCTACCGAAGGGCAAACGGAAATCACTAGGTCAAAAACCGCCCGTTTCTCTACCGTTATTTCCGAGGTGCCGATAGACTTAGTTCTGGATATTCCCGAGAAAGCTCCGGCACATCCTAAAGAGAAATCCGAATTTGTTTTCAGGATAAGATATTTTTCTTCTATCGAACAAGCTATTCCCAACCTAAAATTGTCAGTAGATTTTCCCCCTGATTTTAATTTTCAAGAATCAATCCCTTCAATGGCCGAAGGTCAAGAAATTGTTATTCCGATATTGGAGCCATCGGCCGCAGGAAGCGTGGAAATAGCGGGGAGCTTCCCCGCAGGGTACGACATTGGAAAAGAATTAGAATTCAGCGCCCAGTTATCCATTAATCTTGGAGGGACAGACGTTCCTCTGAAAAAAGAATCTGTCAGAACAATAACTTATGAACCAGTTTTTTTATTTTCCCAAAAAATTAATAATCAAGAAAAATATTTTCCTTACGCCGGAGAAAAACTCTATTATGAAATCTATTTTAAAAACGTCCACGATGAGCCCTTAAGAGATTTATCTTTAACCGCAGTTTTGGAAGGACCTCTCTTTGACCTAGAAACTATTGAGCCCCCTCTGGGAACATTTACCAAAGGAACGGACTTTATTTCCTGGGACGGGGGGAAAATCCCGGAACTTAAATATTTAACCCCGGGTCAAGAAGGAAAAGTGGAGTTTTGGGTTACCTTAAAAGATGATTATAAACCAAAGGATATATTCGGAACCAATGCTTTAATAAGCAACCGAGTAATCTTGGGAGGTTTTGAAAGAGAGTTTAGAAGCCGAGTCAACTCTTTGATAAAAATTACTCAAGAAGGTTATTCCAGAGATAAATATGGATTTTTTGAAAATTTGGGGCCTCAACCTCCAAAAGTTGCCGAAGCCACCCAATATACGGTTGTTTGGAAACTTGAAAACTATTATAACTGGCTAGAAGACGCGGTAATCAGGGCCTCTCTTCCTTCCGGGGTTTCTATCAGAAGCATCAAGCCCGCTCAGGGAGAAATAACGGTTTTAACCTATCCTACTCCAGTAATAAGCCCTTATCCCGATATCCCAACGACTTTCAGGTTTGACAAGCCGTTATATGAGGGAGTGAAAGGAATAGAGGTAACATATCTTCAACTCATCCTCAGGACAGAAGTGCCCCGTCTCTATCCGGCGTACGTCCCAGCCACTGGCTATTTCGGACCGACAACTCGTGAGGCCTTAAAGGGCTTTCAAGAAAAATACAAAAAAGAAATTTTGGATCCCCAAGGACTTCCAGCTAGCGGCTCTGCTGACGAGTTAACTAGGTTAAAACTTAATGAATTATTAGCTAAGGTAGCTCCCCCGGCCTTTGCCGAAGTAACCTGGGAAGTCGGAAAAGTCAAGCCAGGGATAGGAGCGCTGGAAGATCCTCTGTCTGCTGCCTTTCAAATTACTTTTACCCCAGAAATGGCTCAAAAAGGAAGAATTGCAACTTTGATTAACGAAGTCAGGATTTCGGCAAAGGATCAGTGGACAGAGCTTTTAATTTCCACGAACGGCGAGGCAATAGACACTACCCTGCCTCATGATCCTACGGTAAAGTCTGGAACAATTCGTTAAAAACAGTGGCGGATTTACACGGAACTATTTAAATATGGATAAAAAAATAATCGGCGAATTAAAAGAAATCTTAGAAAAAGAGAAGACGACCATTGAGGGACAGTTAAAAAAGATTGCCAAAAAGGATGAAAATCTTCCCGGTGATTGGGATACTGTCTTTCCAAAATATGATGGCGGAGAGTCAGGCGGCGCCGCCTTAGAAAAAGCGGCTGATGAAGTCGAAGAATACAGCACTTTATTACCCATTGAGTACAGCTTGGAACTCCGTTTAAAAAATATTGATTCGGCTCTTGAAAAAATTAGAAAAGGAAGTTACGGAAAGTGTGAAAAATGTCAAAAAGAAATTCCAATTAATCGCCTTAAGGCTTCTCCTGAGTCTCGTTTTTGCTTGGATTGCAAATAATTTTTAAAAACGACTGCATGCCATCAAAAGTTTTTTCAGCGGCTATTGTCGGTTTAGAAGCTCAAGTTGTAGAAGTAGAAGTAAATGCCTCATATGGACTGAGGCATTTTGAAATTGTGGGATTGCCGGACAAAGCGGTTGAAGAGTCTCGAGAAAGAGTTGGGTCAGCCATCGAAAGTTCAGGTTTTCAATCTCCTCACCATCAGCCGGTCAGGGTTTTAGTTTCTCTGGCTCCAGCTGACTTAAAAAAAGAAGGTTCGGTCTACGATCTGCCCATTGCTTTAGGTTATTTATTGGCAGCTGAGAAAATTAAATTTAAACCAGAAAATAAAATTTTTCTAGGCGAACTGGCCTTAGACGGCAGATTAAGGCCGATAAAAGGAACGGTTTCTTTTGCTGTCGCCTGCCGTGAAAAGAAAATCAGCGAAATAATTTTACCAAAAGAAAATACCCCCGAAGCCAGCTTAATTAAGGGAATAAAGATAATTGGGGTAGAAACTCTGAAGGAGGCCATAGATTATCTGGAGGGCAGAAAAGAAATTTTACCTGCCCCTTATTCAACTTTTAAGGCCAGGCAGAAAGATTATTCAATTGACTTGGGCTATATCAAAGGACAGGAATTTTCTAAAAGAGCCTTAGAGATTGCTGCAGCCGGCGGTCACCACCTTTTAATGATGGGGCCACCAGGAGCAGGAAAAACCCTTTTGGCCAAAGCCATCCCAACAATTCTGCCTCCTTTAAATTTTGAAGAATCTTTAGAAGTGACCAAAATCTACAGTATTGCCGGGCTTTTGCCGAAAGACCAGCCTTTAATTAATTTAAGACCGTTCCGCTCCCCTCATCACGCCTCTTCCGAAGTGGCCTTGATCGGGGGAGGAAATCCTCCTCGACCAGGCGAGATTACTCTTTCTCACCGGGGAGTTCTTTTTTTGGACGAATTTCCTGAATTTCACCGCGATGCCTTAGAGTCCCTGCGCCAGCCGATAGAAGAAGGGGAAATCCGCGTCCTGCGGTCAAAATATTCTTTAACTTTTCCCGCTCGCTTTACCTTGGTGGCCGCTGCCAACCCCTGTCCTTGCGGTTATTATGGTGATCCGGAAAAAAATTGCAGCTGTGCCAATTCCCAAATTCGCATGTATCGAAGAAAACTCTCCGGGCCTCTCATAGATAGAATCGATCTTTTTATTAATGTTCCTCAATTGAAATATGAAAAGTTGGTTTCGCCAGATGAAGAAAATTGTTCGGTAAAAATAAGAGAGGAAGTTGAAAAGGCAAGAAAAATCCAAAAAGAAAGGTTTGGCAAGGATTTAACCAATTCGGAAATGGAGATCCCTCAAATAAAAAAATACTGTCAGGTTGATTTGACAGGCCAAGGTTTGTTAAGAAATGCAGTTGATTCGGGTAAATTATCGGCTCGGGGATATCATCGCGTCCTAAAAGTAGCCCGAACTATTGCTGACTTAGGAAATTCAGAAAAAATTTTATTAGATCATTTAAGCGAGGCTTTGATGTATCGAACCAAGGAAATATAAAATGCGCGGATCAATCCTGCGCATTGTTTCTTTCTAAGAAGATATTTTTCTAAAACCGGGAGCCAATGCGGTATCTGGCAAAAGAGTTTTCACCTCCTCTAACTTCGAAATGAACATGACAGCCGGTAGCTCCTACGGTTTGGCCGGTGTTCCCTATTCGGCCGATAATAGTGCCCTGGGAAACATCGGTGCCGCTACTGACTGAAATTTCTGACAAATGGGCGTAAAGAGTAACTAGGCCATTGGGATGAAGAATTGTCATATAGTTTCCGTAACCATTGTTCCATCCGTAAGCTGTCCGCTGAACCGTCCCCTGGGCTGCGGCAAATACCAGCGCGCCGCAAGAATTGGAAAAATCAATCGCATTATACCAGTGAAGTCCCTGGCTAATTATGCCTTTGGTGGGAGCGATAAAATAAACAGAACTAACCGGTGTTTGGGTAGCCACTGATTTAGACGAAAGCGAAGGCATCACGCCATTGGGAACAATAAGAATGTCTCCGATATAGATATCGTTCTCATCGGAAAGATCGTTAAAGGCCACTACCTCGCTCATTTTTCCTTTATAGGTTCTGGCGACCTCAGAGACAGTGTCACCGGATCCGACGTGGTGAATTACTCCGGAGACCGGCGGAATAACCAGTTTTTGGCCGATCTTCAGTGCCGATTTCCTGGTTAAATTATTCGCCCAAAGAATAGTATCTAAAGAAACACCAAACTGATCCGCCAAAGAAGATAAGGTATCGCCACTCTCAACAGTATATTCGACGATCGCTTTTTCCTCATTTTCAAACTCAGAGCTTGTAACTAGGGTCCCCAAGACCTGGGTAGAAACCATAACAGGCGGTGTGGCTGCCCGGAGACCACTTTCTTCAACCAGAAGGAGGTTAGGCGATCCTGTCAAAAATCCATTTGTCGAGCTCAGGAAGTGATTTTGGGAAAGGGTCTCTGAAAATACTTCAGGGGAAGCGGTTAAAAAAGAAAAACCCTCTGATAAATGAAGTGAGCTTCTGGCAACGCTAGGGGAAGTACTTAAAAAAGGTGAAATAGAAAAAATAATAAAAAGGGTAACCGAGATTACCCTCATAAAAGAGAAAGGGTCTTTTGAGGACTCCTTAATGTTTCTTAAATATTTTCTAATTTTTGCCCCGTTAGAAATTAATCTTCTAACAGGGTTCGTATAAGGGGACATAGGTCCTTTTTCTATTGTCTTAAAAGCACGGGTTTCTGTCAAGGGCTTATGATATAATAGTGGAATGGATTTAGCTTCAAAATCAGAAGTGAAAAGTCTGCTTAAAAAATATCGACTTCGACCGTCGAAAGGACTGGGGCAGAATTTTTTAATTAACAGAGGAACTATCGACAAAGTTATTAGGGCAGCCGATTTAAAGCCTGAAGATATTGTATTGGAAATCGGACCGGGGCTGGGTGTTTTAACCCGAGAGTTAGCCAAAGAAGCAAAGAAAGTTATCGCCGTAGAAAAAGACCCGAATTTGGCCATAATTATGAGTAAAGAATTAATAAAGGAGGTGAGGAATATCGAAGTAGCCCAGGGTGACATTCTAAAAATTCTTAATTCTAAGCTCCCAACCCCTAATTCATACAACAAAGTTATTGCTAATCTACCTTTTTATTTAACGGCGCCGGTAATTAGAAAATTTTTAGAATCTGACATCCAGCCCAAATTAATGGCTTTGATTATCCAAAAAGAAGTAGCTCAGAGAATTTGCGCCAAAATCCCAGACATGAATTTATTAGCCATTTCAGTCCAGTTTTACGCTCGACCCAAAATAATCTCTTATATCTCCAAAAAATCTTTCTGGCCACAACCAAAAGTAGATAGCACTATAATTAAAATAACAACCGACGATAGACAATCAGGAATCAACAAGGATTTGTTTTTTAAAATTGTTAAAGCCGGCTTTTCCCAGCCAAGAAAACAGTTAATAAACAACTTGTCTAAAAAATTAGGGATTGATAAAATAAAAATAGAATCTTGGCTGTTAAAAAATGATATCCAGCCAGAACAAAGAGCCGAAACATTAACGGTTAAAGACTGGATAAAATTAACTGAAACAATAAGGTGAATTATGGCTTCTTCTAAAAAAATTATCCTTTTACTCCTTTCTTTTTTCGTTTTAGGATTTATTTTGTTTCTTTCTAAGACGTCATTAGCGGCAGATACAACGCCAGTATATTGTACTATTACCAACTGCGGAGCAAGCGAAAAGGTAGAATGTGGTGAAAAATATAGAAGATATTGTGAATCATGTTGCGATGAGGATGGAGGAGATTGTGAACCTTGTTGCCCTTGTTGTACTCAATATAGATGTAGAGGTAGTTGGACTCAATATAGGGCCAGTAGTGAAGATTGCGAACCCACCATCGAGAGAAGAGTCTGTAAAAGTGTCTGTAGTGGAGATGGCAGTGAATGTTGTTCTTGCGGCGGCTGTAAAATAGAGTGTGGCGTATGGGAAAGCAGCGAGAAGGTCGGTGCGTCAGAAACGTGTGAAATATGCAAAAGTTGGCAAAAAGCCGTAAAAAATTCCTGTGAAAATCCGGATAGTATAAACTGGTGCGAATCAAGGCCGGAATGTAAGTGTTGCGGAGAGTGTATCGATAAACCCGAAAATCCCGAATATTGTATGTCTCCTTCCTGCTCTGTAAAAGCGGAGGCGAATAATGTTTATTTGCCGGTAAAGCTGGATTGGAAAGATGTCCGGGGCTTTTGGAGCGGAGCATGGAGCGGTGGAGGATCTACTATACAAAACTACGCCGGCTGCCAAGAAGGTTACATAGATTTTTGCTGGGAAGAAGCTAAGGCGCTAAATCCCGGTTGGAGCTGCCAGGGAGAAATAACAGATGAATACTTAGTCTGCTTAAGACGTGAAACAAAAGAAAACTGTCAAGACCTGCTACAAGAGGATGAAGCGTGTAAAGAAAATTGTCCAGTATTAGAAGAAGGAGGAGATGAATGTTACAAGCCAGGCGAATTTGTTAACTATTACCAAATCGAAATTTGGGGGGGGAGTGAAAGTTTAATAGATTGCACAACCCTACAACCAATTGACCGCTACAGCGATTTTTTAGAGGCTTCGGAATTCTTTGCTCCCTGCCTCTGTTTTTACAAATCAGGCTGGACTTATAATTGGCACGTTAGGGGCTGTTGCGACGACCAAGAAAGCACTTGTGGTCCCTGGAGTGATACATGGACATTTCACACCAATCCTGCCCCTGAGCCCACCTCTCCTTATGATCCTGACTGGGCCGGTTCGGGAAAGGCAGAAAACGTCTCAGCTACCACATCTCTTGAGTGGTGCGGCATTGCTGACACTAAAGAGTATCCCACCGAAACCGAATGCAGGGCTGCCTGGGCAGAAATCGGAGCCCAGTATTATTGGGATTATCAATACAACACCTGCCGTGAATATTCCCACCAGCTTTTGCTTTATTTAATTGAAAGCGGCAACAAGGTCTGCCATCCATATGCAACGGAGCCAGGAGAAAAGGAATGCAACCCGGAATTACTAAAACCTTTCAGTCCGGGTTCTACTCCAAATTCAGCATATCACCCTACTGAATTCTCAAATCAGATTTACCGGTTATTTACAAAAAACTTCACTTATTTTTGGCAAGCAGCCACCTGTAAAGATGACCACGCCGGAAACTGTACGGAATTCGGTCAAGAATGGAAATTTTCCCTGGCTAATCTTGATTTCTCGTTGACGCAAGTGGTCTCTCCAGGAAATGACCCCGAGGGGGGAAAGCCCGTCGGTTTTCCGGTTAATATCCAGTGGCTAGCCAGTCTTGGAACAATGTCTTATTGGTACGAAATATACGAGAAAGGTTCGGCTGTCCCGAAAATAACAGGAACTACTACCCAGCCCGGTATTATCTTAGACTCTCCCCGATTAGATTTAAATACTATTTACAAATGGCGGGTGAAATCCTGTTGGAGCTATTACGCCGAAGCTGATAGATGTGAAAATAGTTGGTCGAATTTCTTTTATTTTAAAACTACTGGCCAGCCGCCAAAGCTTATTTCCCCGGAAAATAACGCCGCCGAATTAGTGATTCCGGTCGAGTTTCAGTGGGAAAATATAGGAGGGGCCAAGTCTTATGTCTTTAAAATTAACGGTGAAGAAAAAATAGTAGAAAGGAGGACAGAAATTAATCTTGATTATCCTGAATTACTCCAGCAAGAAAGCTATTCCTGGCAGGTTAAAACCTGCGCTAAAGCAAATGGACAACTCTGCGGAAACTGGAGTGATGAGTATTATTTTACAACTTTCAAATTAGGAACACCGGTCAATCTTTGGCCAAAAAACGGCTCTATTATTTCCACCACTGATACGCACGGTTTTTCCTGGGACGAAGTATTAGGAGCCGAATATAAATATTACGAATTCAAAATTCAATATAAAAAGGCTTCGCCAGAAGAAAACAGGCCGGTGTGTCTAGAAGGAGAAGGAGGATTCACAACCAAAATTATTCCAAAAAATTCACTCTATAACCAGTTAAAATGTAATGGTGAATATGAATGGCAGGTCAGGGCTTGCCTGGCTGCAAATTGTGAAGAGCCTCAGTCAACAGGAGACTGGAGCGCTTTGTCAACATTAACTTTAGTTTCAAAAGAGACAACTCAGGAAGTTTCAGAAGAAATAATAAGGGAGGTTTTGAAAAATACAGTTTATGCTGATATTTTTGCAAAGATGCCGGAAGAAACCAGTAAAAGGGTGGCCGAAATAGTTTCGGCAAAAACATTGGAAATTCTGGAGAATTACCCTGAAATAGACTGGTTAACTCAGGCAGATACAACCCCAGAAGTCCCGAGAATTATTTTAGAACAAGTACTGGCTGACGGATATACAGATCATACAGAAATAGCTAACGAAGTAGGTAAAAGAGTGGCGAAAAAAGTAGAAGAATTACTTAAAACAATGCCGGATGAATTATTAAAGAGGGTGACAGAAAGGCTCCCAGAAGAAATATTAAAGATCTCAGACCCATCTGAAATACCAACTATGTTAGAAACAATAATAGGAGAGGAATGGGATAAATTGTCAGCTGAAATAATAAGCCAGGCCTCAGCTATGGCTGAAGTACCAGAAGGAGTTTTAGAGGCTAAATTATTAGAGATGAAAGCGGAAGCAATAAATGATACCCTGGGCGAGGTGGCAAAGGTAATTGCGGGAATACCGGGGCAAGTTGAAATGAGGAAGGGATTGGTTCCATGCGGCAGAACTTCAAACAACCCTGATACCGACTGGGACGAAACCGAGAGGTGCCAAATCAAACATCTTTTTATACTGGTTTACGTAATCATCGATTTCTTTTTATGGAAAGTTATACCAATTATTTTAGTTTTACTGACGCTGGCCAGCGGGGCAATATTTTATTTTTCGCTACAGGCGCAGAATCCCGAGCCCTTGGCTACGGTAAAGTCACTTTGGAAGGCGGCGGGAATTGGCTTGGCCGTTGTTTTCCTTGCCTGGACAGCTATTTCTTTATTCTTGGCCATATTTGATTATCAGGTAGGCCTTTTCGGCCCCTGGTGGCAAATTTAAAAACTTAAGGCATGAAAAGCACTCCCAAACTTTTATTAATAGGGATATTTCTTTTAATTTTGGGGCTTGGCTTAGTTGGTTGGTGGCATTATAGAAGTTTTGAAAAAGCTCTTTCTGGGGTAAAGCCGTTTGCCCTTAATTTCCCCGAGCTTGACTTTGAGTCTGAAGAAGAGTCTCAAGAGCCGGAAACTTTCCAGGAATTTTTAGTACCGTCCGGCGATTTAAAAATCACTTATCCGGACTCCTGGCAAAGAATCGAGGATTCCGAATTTAATTTTACAACCTTAGATACTGAAAATGCGAAAACCCTGTTTTACGCAATAAGAGTTAGACCAAAAGAAACAAAAATGGCCTGGTTAATAGTTCAGGAATTAAATTTTGGAGAAGAAAAAGGGTTGGAAAAAATTATTGAAAAGATGAGAACTGCTGGCGATGACCGTGAAATTGAGACAGAAATCCAAGATTTAGAGGTTAAAGGAAATATTGTCCAGTTTGAAATAACTCAAAAACAAGCCGGTTATTCAACAAGAGGAAAAGAGAAAATTATCTTAACCAAAGATAGTATTTATTCGATATTGATTTTCTCTTTGGCCTCCGATTGGGATTTGTTCCGGGAAGAAACGGAGCAAATTTTAAACTCAGCCCAGGCTTTGCTTGCAGAATAAGCCTGTGTTATATTTAAATAACAATGCCTAAAAAGACAAAATTGATAATTTCAATAACCCTCATCGGACTACTGGCAATTGCTTCTTCAGCTCTGGCAGCCACCAGAACTGCCTGGCCCGACACGCCAGCGGGTCATCCTTTTCCTGACGAAGGAATTCCGGAATTAATCAGGTATTTTTATGAATGGGGAATTTTTCTCGGCGGACTATTGGTTTTTGTTGCTCTACTAATCGCTGGCTTCCAATATATGTCTTCGGCCGGCAATCCGGCGATGATGCAAGAGGCCAAAGACAGGATTAAGTCCGCCTTCATAGGATTAACTTTATTGTTGGGCTCCTGGCTGATTTTAAACACAATTAACCCTCAACTTACTAATTTTCCCGAACTCGTGCTGGATTTATCCAGGGTCGCAGAAACCACTACCTCGAACTACATCGAAAGAAGCTCTTATCCCTGTGAGTGGGGTTATGTTTTTGGAGAGGAAGAATACAACGGCGAAGGGGGTTACATTGAGCCGGGCGGACCGGGCGGAACAATCAATGAATACCATCCAGGGGGATTTATTTTTAGTAACGGGGTCAGTTTCGATGAGCCAGAATCAGTGCAGGTCTGGCGACGTATCAATTGCTTCGGATATCCGAGTCCTGACGAAGAATCCGAAGCACAAGATGAGCTGATTTTATCGATAAACCAGGCAATTGCTATGTGCCAAAATGAAAAATTAGCCGCGATGACGGAAGCCGAACTGGCCGCAGGAACACTGCCAGCTTGTAGCTCTACCGAAATAATAGCTATTGTAGAAGAAGACCTAAAAAAGAAATACGGAGGAGAAAGATTTGTAACGACAACCGACCCAGAAAAAGGCCCAACGAACGATTGCCCTCCTTATAATATCATAGAAGAAACCTTTGATATTCCTTACAGCATTACTATTCCTAGGTATTTTATTAGTGACGGGAACTGTACTTTCCATCTGTCTGTGGGCACCTTGTTGGGGGGCATAGGAGGGTGTGGGGATAGAGTTTCTGAAATCTACGGTACCTATCCTAAGATTAAAGACTATACTGATAGAAATATAGAGTGCGTAACATTGGTGGCCACCCCTCGGGGGAAGGAGCTATAAAAATTAAAATTTTATGCAAAAACTAAATAAATTCTTTTTAATCGGATTAGCTGCGGTACTGATTTTTTCCTTGGCTTTGCCTCAGTCGGTTTGGGCCAGTCTAATTCCCGGACCTTTTGATTACTTTGACATGGTATCCCAAAACGTCGAGGAGATTGCTGGGCCCATAATGGGAAAGGTCTTGACTACTTTTATTTTTTACGCTGCAGGCCTAATTGCCCTGAGCGCTACTGCTAATATTTTAGATAAAGTAATCGTTGCGCAACCTGGCTGGATAGACCTTCAAACGCCCATGGTCCAAGAAGGATGGCATTTTACCGCGGGATTGGCCAATATGCTGATAATATTAATCTTAATTTTTCTCGCCTTTCAGGTCATTTTAAAAATTGATACCATCGCGACAAAAAAGGCCTTCATCAGGCTTCTTATTGTCGCCCTTTTGCTTAATTTCAGCATACTTTTTGTTGAAGTAGCCTTAGATGTTACCGATGTTTTTTACAACTCAATCTTAAGCAGCATTAGCACAGCGCCCGGTAGCGACTCTCTTTTTGGTTCAGTAGTCAATGTCCTGACTGGCGGTACGTCAAGAATAGTCAGAAATTTCACGGTAATGATAGGGGGATGGATGGCAACATTTCTTATCCCGGGAGCTGGAGCAATAAGAGAGTTTATTATTGGGATTGTTTTTGTCGCCATGTATTTACCCATGATAATAGGATGGGCGATTGAATCTATTTTATTTTTCTTATTGTCTGGAGTGTTTTTAGTCTTTATTTTCGTCTTTGTGGCCAGGGTATATATTATCCAACTCCTCGCTATTTTATCTCCCCTGGCCTTCGTAGCCCTGATTTTGCCCCAAACTGAAAAATACTGGAAAGAGTGGCTTGACCATCTTGTTCAGTGGATTATTGTCGGAATGTTTTTATTATTCTTCTTAGCTCTCTGGTGTGCCGGCATCCAGGGCTTAATGCCGACAGAAATGGACAACCCCTGGCTAGCGGCCATTCCTTTTTTAAGCTGGAAAGGAATAACCAAGCAGATGCTATTTTATCTTATAACGATCATCTATTTTGCAATTCTCCTTTTTGTAAGCAAAAGAGCTACACCAGCTATAGCCAACGAGATAATGGGCTTGGCAAAAAACATCGGGGGCACCGTATGGTCTGCCGGGGTAAAGCCACTTGCCGGAGGTATAGGAAAGCAGGCCGGATGGGCAGCAGCAGATCAAGCAACGGCAGAAAAAAAATATAGGGCAGAGGCCGAAGCAGCAAGGCAAGAAGGAAGAGAACCTCCTACAATGTCAAGAAAACAGAAAATAGGAATGGCAGTAGGAAAGTGGGCGGCACCTCCTATCCGTCTGAGCTATCGATTAAGGGGAACCACCCCGGAAAGGGAAGTCGGCAAAGAAATTGAAAGCGAAGTTGCTGATTTAGAAAGTAAATTTGGGAAAGACACCAAGAGCGCAATGACTGGCGGCCTTCCTTTGGGCTGGAGACCGGCTAGCCTCAAAAAGAAGGCAGCGTTGGGCCTCTATCTAGCCAAAACAGGTGGCGGAGGAGATAAAGGCCTTGGCCAGCTTAGTGAGGCTCAGCTCGAAGAAGCAGTGGCGACAACGGCCCAGTTCGCGTCTTATAAAGTAGAAGATATAGCGAAGCACAGGCCAGAATTAATTGATAATCCAAAGGTCAAGAATCTCGTTCGGGAGGCAATGGTTTCGAAAGGGACGAGCCAAGGGCCGAATGAAAAATTTAAAGACCATGACATAGATGAAATGGTCAGCGCCGGGGAAACAATTGATAACGAGGATATTAAAGAATTGCTAAAAAGTGATGCTGGAAGAATAAAAATAATAAGAAAGGCAGCCTTCAAAAAAGCAGCTAGAGCAATGGAAACAGCTGATATTCCAAATCTAGACATTTCTACCCTGGAAAATGAAGACTTTCAGGAGGCAGTCGCCCGGTACCGAACCGATGTTGGCTTTATAAGAAGGATCGGTGAGGAAAAGGGGCAAGAATATGTAGACAAAATCCGGGCTAAAATGGAAGGCTTAGGGGCAAAAGAAGTTGCTAAAACCAACCTGGCCGTTTTACGGTCAGCAGTCTATAATCCCGGTTTCAAATCAATTTTCTCACCAATAACAAGCGCTGCAAAGAAGGAGGAAATAGAAGCCTTGGAAAGAGAGATAAAAAAACTCAGGGAGGCAATAGGGGCACAAAGAAAAACGACGACACCGCCATCGCCAGGAACCTCAGGAGTAAAAGACCAGTCCTCAACACGCGGAACCTCAGGGGCAGAAGACCAGTCCTCAACACGCGGAACCTCAGGGGCAGAAGGCTAACCATAAAAAGAACAGGAGGACTGGGTTTTCCCAGCCCTCCTTGATGAGCCTTATTTATCCTCCTTTTTCTTTTTTATTATCTTCTCAACCATCTCTCTCAACTCGCGAAACTCTCGAGGGCTGACTGTTTCTGGCGGCCTTTCGCCAAAAATTCCCCTGAAGAGGTCTGCTCCCCCAGGAAGAGGAATCACCCATTTAGCTCCCTTTTCCGGGCTTTTTTCTAAAGCCTCAAGAGTCCGGATTAATTTTCCTAGATCGCCGTAATCCTGAATGACTTTATAGGTCTTATCTATTCTCTCTCTTTCTCCGTCAGCCGTAATTACCGTTTGCCGCCGCTTCTGTTCGGTTTCATACTCTATGGTAGTATATTCCTGGTACTTTTTCCCCGGAGTAATTGTCAGTATTCTAGCTCCTTTTTCATTAACCTCTACGCCATATACCCGAACGACTCTTCTTTCTTCGCCCCCTGTTTCTACCTTTCCTCCTTCGCTCTTGAAATCTTCTTCTACTCCCCTCCAAAATTTCTCCCAGAGATCCTTTCCTCCTTCGTCACGATCGTTCGCTGGAACGCCGGCTTTCTCTTGTACTTCCTTAATCCCTTCCCCGGCCCTCATATTAAGAAGATCTTCTTTATATCGATAATTGGCGACGAATCTCTGCATCCTTGCCTGAATAACCCCGTTGACCAGCGGTAGCCACCTTCTAACCCTGAAGCTAGCGACATAAGGGTTGACGATCCTCATCGGTAGAACTATCTTGATGCCCATCGGCATTCCATTAATATCGTTCGTCCCTCCTCCTTCTTCCTGTAAGGGCATGTCGATTACATAAAGATCTTCTTTTAGATAGACATAGTCCAACCTTTCATCGTGAGTCTTTATGCTCCCGTCTTCATGAAGGTGGGTCCACCGATGACGATAAATATATACGTCGTCTATCGGGTGGAGCAAAGAATAAAGCCTCAAACCACCGAAGAGATGTAGCGGTTCTTTCCCTTCAACGACTTCCCACTTCTCATCACCTTCTAATTTGTCCGTTCGATAACGGAAAGTGCGATTTTCCCAGACGATCAGAGCTTCCTTAAATTTGCCACCTTTCAGTATGATTTTTGCTGTTCCTTCTTTGACAAAAGTAAACCAGCGATTAGCCCGAGCCAGCCAAAACCATATCAGTAGAAAGGTGACACCTCCCAACCAGACTATCCCGAAGATTAACCCCCAGGCAGGCAACAACCCAGTTACTCTAGCTACTATCACTCCAGCTAAGCTTATAATCCACAAGGTTAGCCATCTCATTGTTTTTCACCTCCTATCTATTTGATTTTCAGGACCAAGGAATCCTTAATTTTCCTTGGCTGACTGATGAAACTATAACATACAATAAAATTTTTGTCAAAATTTTGTCCTAGCCGGCTTGGCCCCTGCCACGGCGTTGTTTATCGCTTTTTTTCTTTCTATTTGTGGTAAAATTGAAAAAGAGGTAAAATAATTTAAAGGTATGCCAAAAAAATACACAAAAAAAGAGTTTTGGAAGTTTTACGAAAAGCTTCCTCAGGAATTAAAAGATGCGCTTTTCGCCAAGGAAACAGAAGATAATATCTATAGTATTTGTGAGAGAAATAGCATAATGGAAAAGCACGAAAATATTATAGATTATGTCGGCCAAGTTTTAATTGGGCTTTTGCCGCCGGGTGAATTTGAGGAATCTTTGAAAAAAGAGTTAAAATTAGACAAAGAAACAACGAGAAAGGTGGTCCGGGAAATTTCTCGGTTTATCTTCTATCCCGTAAAGACGAGCTTGGAAGAATTATATAAAACAGAAGCTGAGCCCTCAGCCAACTCGTCAACTCTTCCACGAGCAGCTGAACTGTTAAAAAGGACTTCTTCGAAAGAATCAGACCCAGAAGAAAAGACGGAAGAAGCAATAGAAGAAACGGGAAAAGACGTTTATCGCGAGCCCCTTGAGTAATATGCAATTTACCGTCCCCCAGTTTACTGAATATGAGACGAGGCTAGTTGGATTCTTAAGCTTTAGACAGTTTGTTTTTATTGCCGTCGCCGGCGTCGTTTGTATTGTGCTTTATTTTTTAATCGGGGAGGCCAACTTATTTCTTTTTTTAGTATTATCAGTAATAGTATTGGGCGCGGGGGCAAGCCTGGCTTTTTTGAAAATCAACGGCCGAGGCCTGCCAACGGTTTTAGCTAATTTTATCCGCTTTAGTTTCGGCTCCAGGTTTTATATCTGGAAAAGAGAAGGATCCCTAATAACCTTTTCAAAAAACACGGAAATGAAAAAAGAGGTTAAAAAAAAAGAGCCCCCCTTAAAAACTACCGGGGTTAGCCGGTTGAAAAAAATAAGAACCACTTTAGAAACTAAAACTAAATAAAATGGTCCAAACGACTACTCAACAATTTTTGGAAATGGAGCAAATTAAAGAAGATACGATTATTCTAAAAGATAAATCTCTGAGAGGAGTAATCATGGTTTCCTCTTTGAACTTTGTTTTAAAGTCGGAGGAAGAACAAAACGCAACCCTTTATCGGTTCCAAAGCTTTTTAAACTCTCTAGATTTTTCAATTGAAATCGTTGCCCAATCACGAAGATTAAATATCACTGGCTATTTGGATAGATTAAAAGAACTGGAAAAAGCCCAAGAAATTGAGTTATTAAAAATTCAAACTACCGATTACCGAAAATTTATTGGAGATTTAATTGGTGGTGGGGCAATCATGTCAAGAAATTTTTTCGTGGTCATCCCCTTCGCCTTAATCGAGATCCCAGGCCTGAAATCTAAGAAAGGGTCATCGGACCAAGAGAAAGTTATTACTCTAAGCAAAGAACGTTTCCAACAAGCCAAATCTCAGCTCTGGCAAAGAATGGAATTTGTAGCTTTGGGACTAAGAAGATGTGGATTGCAGTGTGCCTTTCTGAGCACTACCGAGTTAATTGAGCTTTTCTGGAGCTTGTACCATCCCGAAGAAGCCGAGGTCGGCTATTATCCGGAAATACCACCGGAAATAACATAATGAAAATACCATTTTTAAAAAAGAAGGAGGAAATTCCGGAAAAAGTTTTTGAAACTACAAAAATCGGGATAAAAGATATTATCGCCCCTTCTTCGATTGTCTTAGTTGCTGACCACTTAAAATTAGGCAACCGACTTACCAGGTCGTTTTTTATTTTTTCTTATCCTAGATATTTAAGTACGTCTTGGTTTTCGTCAATTATTAATTTAGATACGCCAATTGACATTGGGTTTCATATACATCCGATTGAAACTGGAGAAACGCTAAAACAATTACGAAAAAAAGTAACTGAAATACAGGTCGATCTGTCTGAGAGAGAAAAAGAGGGGAAGATCAGGGACCCAGCTTTAGAAATTGCCTACCGCGACCTGGAAACTCTCAGGGACAGGTTAATAACCGCCCAGGAAAAAATGTTCAAATTGGGGCTTTATTTGACTGTCTATGCAGACACAGAAAAAGACTTAAAAGAAATAGAAGGAACTTTAAGGTCAATTTTAGAGGCGAAATTAATTTATATCAAACCGGCTCTTTATCAACAGCGGGAAGGATTTAATTCTTGTCTGCCTTATAACTTGGACCAAATACAGGTCTACACCCCGATGAACACCGAAACCCTTTCTTCTATCTTTCCTTTTGTCTCTTTCGATCTCAGTTCAAACGAAGGAATTCTATACGGTATTAACCGGCACAACAATTCTTTAGTCCTTTTTGACCGCTTCAGCCTAGAAAATTCGAACCTTGTCGTTTTTGCCAAGTCAGGCTCCGGAAAGTCCTATATGGTCAAAACAGAAGCATTGCGTCAATTAATGTTCGGCGTTGATTTAATAATTATCGATCCAGAGAACGAGTATCGGCTTTTGGCTGATGCGGTTGACGGTTCCTTCTTCAATGTTTCTTTGGCTGGCTCTGACCATATTAATCCGTTTGATTTGGCTCCACCGAGAGAGGACGAAAAACCCGAAGATGTTTTAAGAACCAATGTCCTCAACCTAGTCGGCCTAATGAGAACTATGTTAGGCGGGCTGACGCCAGAAGAAGATGCCATTATAGATCAGGCTTTAGCCGAAACTTACGCCGCCAAAGATATTACTCCTAAAACCGATCCTTCTCTTTGGAAAGATCGGATTCCTCTAATGCAAGACTTAGAAACGGTTCTGGAAGGAATGGAGGGAGCTGAAAGCTTAACCAGAAGACTCAGAAAATTTACCAAAGGAACTTTTGGCCAATTTTTTAATCAGCCGACCAATATTTCAATGGAAAAACCCCTAGTGGTCTTTGGTATCAGGGATATGGAAGACGAATTAAGGCCAATAGCCATGTTTATAGTCATGCGCTATATCTGGAACAAAGTGCGCTCTGAAATGAAAAAAAGAATTCTAGTAATTGACGAAGCCTGGTGGATAATGAAAAGCGAAGACGGCGCATCTTTCTTATTCGGCATGTGCAAGCGAGCCCGAAAGTATTGGCTGGGAGTAACCACTATTACTCAGGACGTTGGAGATTTTATGAAGTCAGAATACGGAAAACCGATTATTACTAATTCTTCTCTCCAGCTATTAATGAAACAATCGCCAGCCACTATTGATGTCGTCCAGAAAACCTTTAATTTGACTGACGAAGAAAAATATCTTCTATTAGGAGCTGAGGTAGGAGAGGGGATCTTTTTCGCCGGCCAAAAACACGTATCGATAAAAGTGATGGCCTCTTATACTGAAGACCAGATTATTACTACTTCTCCGGAAGAGGTTTTAAAAATAAAGAAAGCAAGGGCCGGTCTTTAAGGCCGGGGCTTAACTATTATTCTTCTCCCCGGCTCCTGGCCGGCACTTTCGGTAATAACATCGGAACGACCAGCCAAGGCCAAATGAATAATTCTCCTCTCGTAAGCCAGCATCGGTGGCAAGTTTTTTTCTTTTTTCGTCAAAGAAACTTCATCAGCCGCCGAGCGAGCCATCTCTTCCAAGTATTCTGCCTTTTTCTTTTTGTAGCCATTAATATCTAAATCAATAAAAAAAGGCTCCGTTATTTTTTTTCTCAAAATCGCCCTTAAAAGATGCTGGATTTCAGCTAGGGTTTGACCTTGGTCACCGATTAAAATCTGAGGCTCTTCGGCTTTCAGATTAATCGGCAAGGCTGAATCTTTTTGGGGTAAAAACTCTATCTCAACCTGAAAAGTAGTTTTTTGGAAAAACTCCCTGACGTCTTTTTCAATTATTTCGAGACTTTGTTGCGTAAGCATGTTTTAATAATATCGGTATTAGTTAGCGCAAAGACTAACCTGAGTCAGCAGAAGGTCGTCTTGCAAATACTAAATGCTGCTGGCCTATTGAAAATAAGGATGTTACTAACCAGTAAAGCCCGATGGCGGCCGGCAGTCTTAAAAGAATAAAAACCATTAAAAACGGGAAAAAATAAACCATTTGTTTTTGCATCATTCCAGAAAACTTAGCCACCTGGTCTGATCCTTTGACTTTTTTGACTTTCGGACTAACCATTTTCGTCTGGATGAACTGACAAAGACCAGCTAAAATAGCCAGAACAAAAACTGGCCAATAATATTCTACCTGCTCATTAATTTCTACCATAAAAGATTTAGAAAGGTCTATTATCCCCAAAAAAGTAGAGTCAATTATCCCTGGATGAGGAACAAAGCTATATAAATTAGCCATTTCTTCTGGTCGAAGCCCCTCCCAAAATACGCGGAACAAGGCAATCAAAATTGGCATTTGAATCAAAAGGGGCAAACAACCACCTAAAGGATTAATCTTTTCTTTTTGATAAAGCGCCATCGTCTCTTTGGCCTGTCTTTCTTTATCATTTTTAAATTTTTCTTGAATTTCCTGGATTTTCGGCTGAAGCTCGGCCATGACTTTTTGAGCCCTTATTGCCTGAGCCATTAAAGGATAAAGAAGCAGTCTGATTAGCACGGTCAAAGCAATCACCGCTATGCCAAAATCATACCCAGGCAAGTATTGGTATAATAAAACCAAGGCATTTAAAAAGGGCGGATATAATATATCAATAACTGGATTATGCAGAAACATATTTTACATTTAAGGAAGGTCTACCCCTCCAGGATGCCAAGGATAGCATTTAATTACCCTTCCCACCCCTTTCCAGGCTCCTTTAAATGGCCCGTATTTTTTAATGGCTAAATAAGTATACTCCGAACAACTTGGATAAAACCGGCAATGCTTTATTAAGCTTGGCGATATCAAGCTCTGGTAAAGTTTAATAAGCTTTAAAACTATTTTTTGAAGCATTTTGCTTTTTGGAATAACCTATTTACCGTTTCGTCTATCTCCCAAAAGTCTTTTTCTTCCAGTCCAGGAGCAGCTATTAGAACCAGGTCCATCCCATTTTTAAATTTTTTTATCTTAAACCTAATCAACTCCCCCAGTCTTCTTCTGATCTTATTACGCAGGGTGGCTTTTTTGGAAACTTTCTTGGAAACGACAAAGGCAAATCTTGAATTTTCAAAATTACTTTTAGCCACCTTTAAAATTAAAAAGTCTTCCTTAAACCCTTTACCTTTCTTGAAAACTCTTTCAATTTCTTTTTTATTTTTCAGCCGGTTTATTTTTGGCAACATCTTAAACTGTTAGCTTCTTTCTTCTTTTTTTTCTTCTTCTAGCTAAAATCCTCCTCCCTCCTTTTGATTTTTTTCTTTTTCTAAAGCCGTGGGTTTTTTTTCTTTTTTTCTTTTTTGGCTGGTAAGTAATGCTCATATATCAATTCCCCGCTGGGCAAACATAAAGATGCCCTTAAAAACGAAGCTTATCAACTCTTTTAACATACCAAAAATAAAAAACAAGGTCAATTTTTGTGAAACATTTTTTTGTTTTTTATTGTTTCGCGGGATTAACCTTTTTTCCCCAGGATATTAACAGGGGTTATAATTTTATCACAACTTGATTCTGTTTTAGCTTATAGTATAATGAAAAAGATGCTCTGTGGGGTAAGCCCCTGTATCGTCTTTTAACAAACTAATCAAAATTTTATTAAGATGTCTAACGAAGAGTTGTGGCAAGCAGTTCTGGCCCAAGTCCAATTAAATATCTCTCCAGCTAATTTTGCTACTTGGTTTAAGAACACGGAAATTGCCTCTCAAAAAGACGGCCAAATTTTTATTTCTACCCCTAATTCTTTTGTCAAGGAGTGGTTAGAAAATAAATACGGTAAAAATATCTTTAAAATTTTACACAGCCTGGACGAAGGGGTTAAAGAGATAATTTTTGAAATCAGCAAATCAGGATTAAAGATTTTTAAAAGAACGTCTGTCTCCATCCCTAAAGATGGCCAATTAGAGTTCCAAGAATTGGAAGTTGATCGCCGAACAAGTCTTAACCCTCGTTATACTTTCGAAAATTTTATTGTCGGCCCCTTTAACGAATTAGCCCAGGCAGCAGCTTTTGCCTCCGCCAAAAATCCTGGACAGGTTTATAACCCTCTTTTTGTTTACGGAGGAGTTGGACTTGGTAAAACCCACCTTTTGCAGGCAGTCGGCAACGAGGTAATTAAAAACTTTTCCTCAAAAAGAGTACAGTATCTACCGGCCGAGAAATTTACTTCTGAAGTAGTGACGGCAATCAGAACCCGGGAGATCGAGGCCTTCAAATCAAAATGCCAGAAAGTTGATGTTTTAATTCTAGACGATGTCCAGTTTTTAGCTGGCAAAGAGAAAACTCAAGAAGAGTTCTTCCATACGTTTAATGCTCTCTATGAAAAGAACAAGCAGATTATTATTTCTTCCGACCGACCCCCTAAGGCAATCCCCGCGTTAGCTGAAAGACTAAGGTCTCGTTTCGAAGGAGGAATGATAGCTGATATTAGTTATCCAGATTATGAAACCAGAATCGCTATTTTGAAAACCAAGTGCCTGGAGAGAAACACTGATTTTTCGGAAGAAGTCTTAAACTATGTCGCTACTAATATCCAAAAAAACATCAGAGAGTTAGAGGGAGCACTGAATCGCCTAACCGCCTATCAAAAACTCAATAACCAACCCCCTGACTTAGAAGCTTCCAAAATGCTGCTAAAAAGTTTGATTTTAACTCCCAGTAAAGTAGTAAGTGTAAAAAAAATAATCCAAGCAGTGGCTGATTTTTATGATTTAAAAGAAAAAGAGATCCTCTCTTCTTCGAGAAAAAAAGAAATAGTTAAGCCAAGACAGGTTGTTATGTATTTGTTAAGAGAGGAGTTAAAAAGTTCTTTCCCCTTCATAGGACGAAGATGCGGCGGGAAAGACCACACCACGGCTCTCCACGCTTATGGGAAAATAGTCAGAGAATTAGAAAAAAGTGAACAACTGGGGGAGGAGTTAATCCTAATCAAGCAGAGGATTTTCAGTGGATAAACTCTCTTTAAAATAATTTTCTTTTTTAGAAACAGCATCCTCCCCGTTTATTAAATAACTTATCCACACTTTTCTTTTTCAGCTTTTAAGATAAAACCTTTCTTTTCAACAGCAACAATAACAACAATAAAAAATATGAAGATACTAGTACTTAAGGAAAAACTAAAAGAAGGGATTAGCGTCGTTGAAAGAATTGCCCAAAAGTCCCTATCTTTGCCGATTTTAAATAATGTTTTGATTAAAGGAGAAAAAAACCTTGTCTCCTTGACAACGACTAATTTGGAAGTTGGTATACGGTGGTGGGCTTTAGCTAAAAACGAGAAAGAAGGAGAAATTGTCGTCCCGGCGCGGCTTCTTTCCGGTTTTATTAGTTTTTTGCCAGACGGCCCTTTAGAACTAGAGACAGAAGGATTATTTCTTAAGATCAGGAGCGGGGAATATAAGTCTAAAATAAAAGGGTTTAATCCGGACGAATTTCCTATTTTACCTCAGGTGGGACGAGAAGAAAGTGTTGGTTTAGACGGCCCGACTTTTTGCCGGGCGCTTTCTCAGGTTTTTGATATCGCTTCCCCTTCTTTAACTCGGACTGAGATTTCCGGGATTTTTTTTCAGTTCCAAAAAGGACAAATAAAAATAGTGGCTACTGACAGCTTTCGTCTCGGGGAGAAAAAAATCTTTTTTAAATCGTCCTTAGCCAAAGAATACTCTTTTATTCTTCCTCATTTAACCGCCAGAGAGATTATTAATATCTTCGGCGAGAACAAGGGAGAAGTTAAGGTCTATTTTTCTCCTAACCAAGCGCTATTTGAATCAATGCTCCCTGAGGCCAAGCGCCCTCAAGTCCACCTTATTTCTAGGCTGGTCGAGGGAGACTTCCCGGATTATCAGACTATTATTCCTAAAAAATTTGAAACTCAAGCCATCTTTCCGCGAGACGAATTTTTGAACCAAGTTAAATCAGCCAGTCTTTTCAGCGGCAAGGTTAACGAAGTTAGATTAAATATTTCACCCCAGACAGGGAAAGCCGAGGTTTCTAGCCAAAATCAAGATTTTGGCGAATACCAAAGCTTTCTTCCGGGCAAAATAAAAGGGAAAGGCCTCTCCGCGTCGTTTAATCACCGTTTTTTGATTGAAGGGCTCCAGAAAATAAAAACTCCGGAAGTAATTTTCGAATTAACCAGCGGAGAAGAGCCGGCAGTTTTGAAGCCGGTTGGAGCCGAGGATTTCCTTTATGTTGTAATGCCCATTAAGGCTAGCTAGAAATTTCCTGGAGGATACTTCAAGAGAGCTTTTTGCATAAAACTGTTGAAAATCGGACCAGCCAGTAATTCAGCGGCCGGCATTCGCATTGGCGTATTGTCGTTATTCCCTATCCAGACACCGGCAGCAATTGAGGTACTATAGCCGACTGTCCAGCCGTCCCGGGAGTCTTCCGATGTCCCAGTCTTAGCTGCCACCTGGTAATTTTCAAAATATAAACTTGACCTCCACCCGAACATTGGTGCCCTAGCCTCATTGTCAGAGAGGACGTCGTTCATTAGTCTGGCCGCATCTCCTTCCAAAACCCGTACCGGGGTTTTTTTGTTTTCAAAGATTACATTCCCTTTCGAGTCCTCAATTTTTAAAATTGCAGCTGGCGGCGTCCTTAATCCTTCGGTGGCAAAAACCCCGTAGGCCGAGGTCATGTCTAGAAGTTTTACCTCTGCCCCACCCAAGACGATAGACAGTCCGTATTTTCGCGGGTCACTTAAGGTGGTGATTCCCATTTCCTGAGCGGTTTTGACGCTGTCTGAAAAGCCAGCCAAAGAGTCTAAAACTTTTACCGAAGGGACGTTTAACGATTGAGCCAAGGCTGAACGGAGAGTTACCGGTCCTCGGAAAAGGCCGTCAAAGTTTCGAGGGCACCAGCTTTCGCCTGCTTGAGGCCAACAGGTCGGGGCGTCCTCAACAACTGTTTTATCGTTATATCCTTTTTGAAAAGCGGTCACGTAGACAAAGGGTTTGAAGGAAGAACCGGGCTGGCGGCCAGGGGATGCTTCTGTCCCAATGGCAGCATTAAACTGAGGATCGAACTTGCAGTTCACCCCAGAGAGACAATTTTCAGGGAAGGGTTCTCCGAAATAATCAGTCGAGCCAACCATTGCTAAAATCTCTCCGGTTTTAGGGTCAATTGATACCAAGGCGGCGTTATAACCGTTGTAGCTTTTATTGATTTTTACTCTTTCCTTCACTATCTCTTCTGCTGACTGCTGGAGCTCCCAGTCTATGCTGGTAAAAACTTTTAACCCCTTCTGTTCCAGAAACTCTCTTCCGTATTTTTCTTCTAATTGCCCCTGGACCCATAAGGTAAAATGGGGGGCTTTGATTGGACGAGTAAGTTCAACAACGGCCGCTTCTTCCTTTTTTACTTCTTCGGCTTCTTCCTGGGTTAGGTATCTCTCGTCAACCATTCGGCTTAAAACATAGTCCTTCCGAGCGAAAAGCTCTTCTAGATTAACCATGTAAACACTAGGAGCCTTGATCAAAGCGGCTAAGGTAGCTGCCTCGGGCAGAGAGATTTCTGAAACCGATTTCCCGAAATAAGACTGAGAAGCCGCTTCTACTCCGTAGGCGTTCCGGCCAAAAGGGACCTGGTTCAAATACCATTCTAGAATTTGCTCCTTAGAATAACGCCGGTCTAGTTCTAGAGAAAGAATAATCTCGCGAGTCTTTCTTTTGGCCGTTTTTTCCAGGGTTAGAAAGGTCGAACGGATTAATTGCTGAGGGATAGTTGACCCTCCGTAAGTCGGTTTCATTATTTTTAAATTAGCCAAAACCGCACTGACGATTCCTTTCAAGTCTATTCCTGAGTGCTGATAAAAATTAGCATCTTCGGTGGCAATCACGGCTTGCTTCAAATATTCTGGTATTTCCCCTAAAGAAACCCATTCTCTTTTCTCTTCTCCGTAAATCTCATATAAAAGGACTTCTCCTGATCGGTCATAGATTTTTGTTGACTCGAAAAGCTGTCTTTCGATAAATTTTTCCGGCCGCGGAAGGTCTTTGGCATAATAAACAAAGAGAGACAAAAAACAGAGAACAAAAAACAGAAAACAGAAAGAAAGGAGTCTTAGGACAAAGGAGGCCTTCCTTCCTTTTTTTTGATAGGTTTGACGATGATATTTCCTTTCTGGCATAGGTCGTAGTAGAAACTCGATTGGTGCTAAGTATTATCATTGCCGCGGTAGTGGCTAATTCCTACTATCGAGGATAATTTGAATATATCTTAACTTATGTTAAAATTCAAGGTATGAGAATTGACACTGACCCCAAAAAAATTGAGCAAGCTTTAACCAGGGGAGTGGCGGCGATTTACCCTAACCGCAAATCGCTAGAGAAGGTCTTGGGGTCCGGCAAAAGACTTAGAATTTATAACGGGATTGACCCTTCTAACCCAAATATCCATCTGGGGAACGCTCTTTCTTTATGGAAAATGCGCCATTTCCAAGAATTAGGACACAAGACTGTCCTTTTGATCGGCGATTTTACCGGTCGCATTGGCGACCCTTCAGATAAGAAAGCTGTGCGCTTACGGCTTTCTCGCCAGGAGGTCTTAGAAAATGCAAAAACCTACCAAGAGCAGGCGGCTAAAATTTTAGATTTTAAATCAAAAACAAACCCCTGTGGAATTGAGTTCAACAGCGAATGGTTGGACAAGCTTAGCAATAAGGAGGTGATTGAGCTGGCCGGCTGTTTTACTGTCCAGCGATTAATAGAAAGAGATTTATTCCAAAGGAGATTAAAAGAAAAAAAGCCTATTGGTCTCCATGAATTTTTATATCCGCTTTATCAGGGGTATGATTCGGTAGCTATGGACGTAGACATGGAAATTGGTGGGAACGATCAAACATTTAATATGTTAGTTGGCCGAGATTTACTGAAGATTTATAAAAATAAAGAAAAATTTGCCTTGACAGTTCCTCTCCTTGAGGGGACCGACGGTAGGAAAATGAGCAAAAGCTGGGGCAACGTTATCAACCTTACAGATAGTGCCGATAATATGTTCGGGAAAGTGATGTCGCTTTCTGACAATCTTATTATTAGGTATTTTACCCTCTGCACAAGTGTTTCTTTGAGAGAAATAAATAAAATAGAGAAAGATTTGAAACTTGGTATGGTCAACCCGAAGGACGCAAAAGCTAAGCTAGGCGAAGAAATCGTCAGCGTTTATTACGGGAGAAAAGTAGCTCGAGCTGCCGAAAGAGAGTTTGAAAGAGTTTTCAAGAGGAAAAAATTACCCAAAATTATTGCCGAGACAAAAATCAAAGAAAAGAAATTGAACATCCTCGATTTGTTAGTTAGGGCAAAACTAGCTTCGTCAAAGTCAGAAGCTAAGAGATTGGTCTTGCAGAAAGGGGTTGAGATAGATGGAAAAGTTGAAGACGATTGGCGCAAAATAATAGAAATAAAAAAAGACCAAGTTATCCGGGTCGGGAGGAGAAGGGTTACTAGACTGGGAAACTAAAACCCTCAGCGGTCCTGAGGGTTTTAGTTATTTATTCTGATGCTTCTTCTTCGTCGCTGTCTTCAGTTTCTGGCTCTTCTACTGACTCTCCTGGCTCTTCGCTAGTAATTGGAGCGAAGTTTTTGTCTTCGTAAACCATAGTTCAACTTAATTGTTCTTCATCTAATGTTCCCGACCTTTTGGTTGCCCGCTTCCATACAGTAGCGGGCACAAGTTTTATTTTTTATATAAAAAACAGCGTTCGTTTAGTATAATAAAAATATTCTAAGGATATTATAGTTTGCCAAAAATGGCTGTCAAGTCCTTTTAAATCAGCTCTATTTTAAATTCCCTTTTGCGCTTATCCCACCCCCAAACTTCAATATCGGCCGAACTTTGCTTAGAGAGTTGGTACTCTTCAAGGAAATTTTTTATTTTTTTTCGGCGCGTTGATAAATTGGAGAGAGTAGTTAGCTGAACAAACTTAATGCTGCCAATTTTCTTTTTTAAACAAATTAGATCAAAGATTCCAAAAATATCATTTTGTTTAAAGATTGCTCGCGATGGCCACCAAATAAGCCATTTTTTCTTTTCCAGTATTTGGACCGCCTTTTTTCTAATTTCACTTTCTTTTGCCATATTACCCTTTTGCCGAGCCCTGCGAAGCAGGATGAGGCGGGAGATGGGGCGAAGCCTCAGCGACCAAATTACTGTATATTTCTTGAACCGCCTCGTTTCCGTCTAGGGCTTCAAATAACCTTTCGCAAGCTTCTCGGTCTTTGGTGGAAAGTTCAATTTCTTGTTTTGGCTCCCACTCCAAAGCCCCGGGTTCTTTCAGCTTTCTTTCAAACATCCAGCGTAACCCACCCTCACCGATCATTTTAGCTCCATGCTGGCTTAAAACCTGCTTGATCTCTCCTAAGGTACGATTTTTATTATCGGTAATCCCTTCAACAATAATAGCTACACCGCCAGGTCCATAAGCTTCAAAAGTTACTTCTTCCAAGTTTTCCGCCGAGACGTCCTCGCCAGCTCCTCGTTTTATCGCCCGGTCGATATTGTCTTTAGGCATATTCACCGAACGGGCTGTTTCTATAGCTATTCTTAATTTAGGGTTAGTGCCTGGGTTTGATCCGCTTTCTTTTACGGCAACCGAAATTAAGCGAGCCATTTTAGAAAAAATTTGCCCTCTTTTTTTGTCGCTTGCCTCCTTAACTCTTTTTATTGTTTTGGCGTGCGAATGGCCGCTCATACTTCTATATTTTATTTTAATTCTCCTGGTAAATCAAGGAGTAAAACGTTCAAAGAGTCGAGCCCAAAAAACTTCTGTTAATTAAGAAAAAGTTTTTAGTTTTCTCTTGAGGGCTAAAATTATTGTTCCAGAAAAAACAGCTAGAACCAAAGCTATCAGAAAGGGAGAGGAATGGATTAGGAATTTTTTATCTTCAATTTGCTGTAAAAAAGCAGAGGCCGCTGCTGATTTTTTGTCAAAAATTTCAACTTTCTCTGTTTTTGGTGGCGCTAAATTAAAATCAACCCAGGCTAAGCCCTGATCCTTAATGCTTTCAAGTATTCCTACGCCAATACCGTTTACTTTAGTAAGTTCGTCTAAGGAGTAAAAGGGCCTTACGTCTATTATTCTTTGGGCAAGTACGGCACCGATACCGACTAATACTTGGAGCTCTTGCGCCGAGGCAGTATTGATATCTACCTTAAGGGTCTCGTCTGCCTCAGAGCCGGAAAAAGTTTCAGCTTCTGTCGCCAGAGGAGACGTTTCATCCCTTACTCCCGTTTCTGTTATTGACTTTACAATTTTAGGCAACTCAGCCGCTCTCTCGTCGGATGGTTTAACATAGGCTAACCCCTGTTTTTTGATATCTTCAATCCTTGCAGGGCCGATACCCTTTATCCTAGCGAGGTCGTCTAACGAAGAGAATGGCCTTAAAGAAATTAGCTCCAGGGCCCTTTTTTCCCCTATATGAATAATTTCGGTTAAGTCACCTAAGGGGGAATTATTGATATCTATCTTTTCCGCGGCCGACGTTCCGCAGCAAGCTAAAAAAAGGACCAAGGCAACGGTTATTGACAAATTTTTCATAATTTGTTATAATAATAAGACTTGGAACGGCCCTAGGACTGGGGGTCTGGAGTTTCTCTCAGCCGGATAGCTTGGCTTAGGCGAAGCTACTCCTCGGAAAAATTCTAAACTTAAGTTCCTAATGCTAAAGTTTGACCCCCAGTCCTGGGAAGCTGTTTTTTGTTTCCGTGCTAAAAAGTAACCTAAATATTTACTCCCCCGCTACCCTCTTCACTTCTTCAATCGTTGTAATCCCTTTCAAAACCTTTATTAACCCGTCTTGTCTCATAGTCACCATTCCTTTCTTAATCGCTTTTTCTTTTAGGTCAGTGATAGAAGGGAAGGTTAAAATAAATTTTTCCATTTCGTCATCGACTAAGAAAGCTTCAAAAATTCCTACTCTTCCGCGATAACCAGTAAAATTACAATCTCGGCAACCGGTTACTCTAGGAATTTTTGTTACAGTGGTAATTTTAGGGATTTTTATTTTTAACAATCCCACCTCTTTTTTTATTTTTTTAACTTCTTCAGTCGATGGCTTTCCAAATTTGACGCATTTTTTGCAGACTTTCCTGACTAATCTTTGAGCTACGGCTAGGTTTATGGCCGGCGCGATATTGACCGGTTTTTCTCCTAAGGCCTGAATCCTGGCTATCGTCCCAGCTGCGTCGTTGGTGTGTAAGGTAGTAAAAACCAAATGGCCGGTTAGGGCGGCCTGGAGAGCGATACTGGCTGTTTCCAGGTCTCTAATTTCTCCCACCAGAATTACATCTGGGTCTTGTCTCATTATTGACTTTAAGCCCGAAGCAAAATCATAACCTCTTTCGGGAGCCGTTTGGGTTTGGGAAACTCCTTCCAGGTGATATTCGATTGGGTCTTCAATCGTAATAATTTTTATTTCTGGTTTTTGGAGTTTTCTTAAAAAAGCATAAAGGGTAGTTGTTTTTCCCGAGCCAGTTGGCCCGGTGACGACTATCATGCCGTTCGGTTTTTCTATTTCCCTTTTGAAAACTTCGAGAAGGTCTTCTCTCAGCCCTAAGGCCTCCATGTCAATCAAGCTTTTAGGATTTAATATCCGTAATACAATTGACTCTCCGTATTCGGCCGGCAAAGCTGAGGCCCTAATTTCTGTAGTGGCTTTTTCTACAAGAATAGAAAACCGGCCATCTTGAGGTCGGTCAGCGATGTTTAATTTAAGTCCAGAGATAAGCTTTATCCTGGAGAGGAGGGCTTCATAAATTTTCTTTTCTATAAATAAAACGTCTTGCAAAACTCCGTCAATCCTAGAGCGAACTTTCGCTTTTTCTTCCAATGGTTCAATATGAACATCAGACGCCTCCAAGACTATTGCTCCTGCTAGGATGACTTCTAAAATTTCGGTCACCTCTCCTGCGAGAGAGGCCGTAATTCTCTCTTTAAAATCAGCGATGTTTTTTATCTCTTTCTGGGACTGAGAAAATCTTGACTTAGAAATTGCTACCTCGCCGGTAATTTTTTTTGAAACTTCAGGCATAAAGAGTTAAAATTGAAATAGACCATTTGGTTATTTGAACTTATCCCAATCTTTTGAAAAAGTCAAATGAGAAAAAGATATTTAACAAGAAACCCAGCTCAAACTAGGGAGTTAGGGGAAAATTTAGCCAAGGAAATTCTAAGGACTAAATCGGCAAAAAAGATTCTTCGGAAAAGCAATTTTCCCGCAGGACAAGCTTTAGTGATTGGCCTGGAAGGAGATTTGGGTGGAGGAAAGACGACTTTCTTACAGGGGTTTGCCAAAGGGTTAGGGATTAGAGAAAAAATATTAAGCCCGACCTTTATTATTTTTAGAAGATTTGAGATTAAAGGTTTAAACTTCAAAAACTTTTGCCATATTGATTGTTACCGTATTAAAAAACCAAGAGAAATCTTAGGTTTAGGATTTAAAGAGGCTTTCTCTAACCCCCAAAATATTATAACCGTTGAATGGGCAAAGCGAATTAGACAAATATTGCCTAAAAATGTTATAATATTAAAATTTCAGTTTATTGACAAAACTACTCGCAAGATTACGATAAAAATCTCCAAAAAACCATAAGTTTTCAGAGAAAAAAATACAATTCTAATAAAATAAATTCAAGGTCATTAATAAAATTAATCAAGCCTTCAAAAATATGAGAAAGACAAAATCAAAACAACATCAGCCTCGTCTTATAAGATTTATTAAGGTCGGGCTTACAGTTTTAGTCTCGGTGTT
>Ga0307377_10000052_pt1 | contig 172154 bp, 164 predicted proteins | sample TR3MG_FD_202535 | JGI IMG/M metagenome (GOLD analysis project Ga0307377, IMG submission 202535) | Soil microbial communities from Risofladan, Vaasa, Finland - TR-3 | ecosystem: Environmental > Terrestrial > Soil > Coastal area > Acid sulfate soil | place: Finland: Risofladan, Vaasa... | reverse complement strand
AAGCACACCCGCCAGGCGATCAAGATACCGTTCCAGTTCGTCTTCGACTTCCATGACATCGCCCTCAGTAAGGAAGATGTTCTGAAATATAGGCAAGTTTCAGAATTTAGTGACACAGTCAGATTAAGTAAGTGTCATTCGTGTCGGACACCATTTTCGCCTACCCCGGCTCCCTTTCACCTGGCTCGACACCGAAAGCGGCGGCCAGTTCGTATTCATGCTGCGGCGCGAAGACCTTTAAGCCGGGTCGTTCAATCAACCCGTGCGGGCTGGGCTTTGCAGCCCAACCTCTTTGGCAATTGCCCAGTTATGAGCGGGGGCACGCCAGCGTGTGCGATGAATGCAAGGTGAACAGTAGATTCAACACCTGTTCAGGTCGGCTCCGGCAAAGTGACATCCATCAAACACCAAACTGGAGTCCATGATGCTCACATACATTAAACACAACTACTTCCCTGTCATCGGCTTGCTCGGGCTGTTAGCCGTCAATGCCAATGCCGCAGCTCCCCAGGCTGAGTCCTGCGAACAAATCAGGCTGCAAATCAAGGCGCAAACTGGCGTGCTGCCCACGCCGGACACCGCCATGCTGGAAAAGCTGGACGCACAGCCGGAATGTCGTTTTTCGACGGCCGAGGTGTATCAGGCCGCCTTTGGTGACAAACCGATGCCGGAAAAAGAGCGTCGGGACCGCCGGGCCAAGCATCGCGACGACGATGACGATTGAGGTGCAGACGCGGCAATCCCACGGAAAGCCGACCTTGGCGGGACGGCAACCAGTGGTTATTCATTCTTCTGCAACGTGCCGTTAGCCTGTCTTGGTCTGTTGTAGACTGAAAAACATGACTTCGTTCTCCCTGTTGCTCTGGATCGTATTCGGTATTGCGCTGCAACTGGCGCTGTGGCTCAGCATCGGCTTCTGGCACCATTGGCTGAATTACCTGGCCTTGCGCAGTCGTGGGGCGGAGTTGAATGTGCCCACTGGGCAGGATGCACGCCGGGCATCCGAAAAAGCGGGCGTTGGCCCCAGGCAGGATTTCCGGACGTTCAGGGTTGACCGCAAGGTCATGGAGGATGCCGCGCACTCGGTCTGCTCGTTCTACCTTGTGCCCGAAGATGGGCAGCCGTTGCCCACATTCCTGCCAGGACAATTTCTGACGTTTCGCCTCGACGCCCCTGCGTCGGCGGGAGACAGCGAGCAGATCATCCGCTGCTATTCGCTGTCGGATGCGCCTTGCCCCGATTACTACCGCATATCGATCAAGCGTATGCCTGCCCCCCTGGGCAGCGATGTTCCGCCGGGGCGTTCATCGAACTACTTCCATGACCGGATTACGGCTGGCTCGCTTTTGCAGGTACGTGTACCGTCTGGTCACTTTCACATCGACCGCGGCGATACCCCGGTGGTGCTTGTCGCCGGCGGCATCGGCATCACGCCGATGCTGAGCATGCTGAACTGGTGCCTGTCCGAGCAGCCGGGACGCGAGCTATGGCTGTTCTATGGGGTACGCGATGGCCGGGAGCTGGTGATGAAGGCCCATCTCGAAGCACTGGCCGCCAAACATCCGAATTTTCATCTGCATCTATGCTTCAGCAATCCACTGCCGGAAGAGATCGCTGGGCGCGATTATCAACACCGCGGCCGCATCGACGTCGGCCTGTTGCGCATGCAGCTGCCGTTCAAGTCCTATCATTTTTACATCTGCGGCCCTGCCCCGATGATGGAGAGTCTGGTGCCAGCACTTGAGGAGTGGGGGGTGCCGGATTCACACATCCACTTCGAGGCGTTCGGTCCGGCATCGATCAAGCGCAAGCAGGCCCAGGCAAGCCCGGTTGCCGAAGCGGCGGACACCGGCATCGTCGTGACCTTCGCCAGGTCGGGCAAACAGTTGCCGTGGCGGCCCGATGCAGGCAGCCTGCTTGAATTTGCCGAGGCCAATGGCATCGCCGTCAATTCCGGCTGCCGGGCGGGGAGCTGCGGGACCTGCCAGACGGCGATCCGGACAGGCGAGGTGTCCTACCGCGAGCCGCCGGATTTCGATCCCGAGCCAGGCAGCTGCCTGCTCTGTGTTGGCGTTCCCCGCACGAGTGTGACCCTGGAGGTATAGATGACATCCTCGCTCTGGCGCCAATATGTTCTACCCTTCACCGGGCTGCTGGGTCTGCTCGCCGCGGGCACCTTGGCCGGCGATTACCTGCTGCATCGCATGAATCTCGTCTGGGTCGGTCGCTATCTCGGCATCCCGGGCACGCTGCTTATCATCGGCTCGCTGGTTTATTCGCTGCGCAAGCGCAAGTTCATCACGGCGGGCAATCCGAAAACCCTGCTGACCCTGCACGAGATCGGCACCTGGCTTGGGTCCCTGATGGTGCTGCTCCATGCCGGCGTACATTTCAATGCCATCCTGCCGTGGCTGGCCACTGTCGCCATGGGGGTGAACGTGATCAGCGGCATGGTCGGCAAGCTGCTGCTTGCCCGATCACGCAACTACGTGCAGGCACAGCGTGAGCAATATCAGCTGGGGGGCCTGTCGCGTCCCGAGGTGGAGCGGGCCGTATTCTGGAATGCGGTGACACTCGATGCCATGGCCAAATGGCGGAAGGTGCATATTCCGATCTTCATCGTCTTTGCGGTGCTGGCGCTGGGCCACATCGTCAGCATCTTCCTGTTCTGGGGCTGGATATGAGCCGGCTCCTCAAGATCATTCTGGCCGCCAACCTGATCGTGATCGCGGTTCTGGCGTTCGCCTACCCACACCTGATGGTTGGGCCGGGCAAGCTGATTCCCGGCCACACGAAATTGGAGGCGGATTGTTTTGCCTGCCATACCCCCTTGCTCGGCGCCAGGTCGGAACGCTGCATTTCCTGCCATGAGCCAAAAGAGATCGGGCGTCTGACAACAGCAGGCCTGCCCGTCGTGAAGCCGCTTACCTCCGTGCCTTTCCATCAGAAGCTGACCAGCCAGGACTGCGTGGTCTGCCATAGCGATCACTCAGGGGTGAGGCGCTACCGGCAACATGGACTGTTCAAGCACGCCCTGCTGCAGAAGGCGACGCTTGATCAGTGCCAATCCTGTCACAAAGCGCCAGTCGATCCGCTGCATGAACGAATCAGCGGAACCTGCAGCCAGTGCCACAGCCAGGAAAAGTGGACGCCGGCGACCTTCGACCACGACAAGTATTTCGCGCTCGACCGCGACCACACGACCCGCTGCGTGACCTGTCATGTGCGCAACGACTATCGGCGCTATACCTGTTACGGCTGCCACGAGCATACGCCAGGCGACATCCGCCGCGAGCACATCGAGGAAGGCATTCGCGATTTCAAGAATTGCGTCGAGTGCCACCGCAACGCAAACGAGGAGGACATTCGCGGTGAATTTGGGAACGGCGAGGGGGGTGACGATTGATTTTGGCCGTCTTGATTCACCTCCCCAATTCGTCGGAAGTTCTTTTTCACTGGTGAGATTGAGATCGTCTGGCCATCTCATCCACTGAATGGACTCTGGATGAGCCAATCATGACAAACTATTTTGGTCGGGTGGCGAACTGGCAAATTTAATTTGGCACACTAAGTGGTCCACTATCGGAAATTCAGATTATACTGAAACCCAATAAACACTAGGGTTTGAGGTGGCATTGGAAAAGTGGCGGAGAGTCCCACCCTCTCCGCCTACTGCCATACAGACGCCTATCCACGAGGATGTCATGCAAGGCGTTTTCTGTACCAACAAAACTACCAACAAACAATACTCTGGACACTCCCATGTTAGTGGGGTTTATAAGCTTAAGTAACGGGGTAGCTTTTTTCTAACTTGTTGCGGGGCAGGCCATGGCAATGCCGGTGATTCCGCGTGCTCATGTGAAAAGCATCCAGACCGGGTTGGTGTTACTTCCAGTAAGCACGGATTAAGCCTTGCCGGAATGGAGGATCGCCCTATGGCACGACGGGCAGTTGATCCATCCGATATGACTTGTTAATGCGACTCCACCTTGGTCCAGGTCGCATCGGGATCGAAGTACATTACCCTGTTCGCGATTTCGGGGGTGTCCGCGCCAAGATTCCTCTGGTAGACGGTGCCTTCGTGGCTGCACATGAACGTCATCACGCCCGAGGCGCCCCAGCGCGACGGATAGGCGATCAGTGCATAACCACCGATCATCTTGCCGTTGACCAGGTAGTCGTAGCTGCCGCCAGGCGCATCCTTACCCTGGGCGGTGAGGATGCGGTAGTAGTAACCGTGGAAGGGTAATGAAGCCGTGCCTTCGATCGAGTAGCCTTCATTGACCGCACTGCTGACGAGGGGGCCGAATGGTGAGTCGGGTTGCCCTTGTTTGGTTGGCCAGTAGAGACCGTCCTGCTTGCCTTCGCTGCTGCGGAAACGTTGCGCGTACTCAAGCAGTCCGTCGCCGTCGCGGTCCTGCTCGGCGTATTCACGCTGGGCGTCGCCGAAAGCCAGGCAGAACCTGATCGTGAACAGCTCGTTTTCCCCGACACGGCGGTTAACGAGTTCTTCCGCCCCCTCTTTGGCATCGAACTGCCATCCTTCTGGTTCCTTCACCAGTGGGAACGGGAACGGGTATTCATTGTCGCCAAGCAGCAGCGTCACCTTTATTTCGGTATCCTTTTCGATCTTGAGCGACGTGTCATATGCGGTGATGAATTTATCGTGCATCTCACGGTCCACTACGGCATCGCCGGTGTAGATCAGATTCGCACTGCCCGGCCCGAGCACCTTGTAGATGGCCTTGACGTCGTGTGACTTGATCACCTCGTAGAGCGCCTTGGCAGCCTGCTGAGGCGAAGCATACGATGCTTGTGTCTGCGCTGCAGCCTTGGCCTGTGTCGACGCAATCTGCCCCGTTGGAAAGTCCGCTGCAGTCAGATGTGTTGCGCCCAGCGCAATCGCGACGCCTACTACACCTGAGATGAGTGTTCGTTTATTCATTCCTGGTTTCATCCTGTCTCCTTAGCGACCACGCCCGCCGCTGCGCCCGCCGCCGCTACGTCCACCACCACCGCTGTACCCACCATTTCGGCCCATCGTCGAACGGCTCGACGCACCACGGTTGCTGTAGTCCTGCGTCTGCTGGCGGGAGTGACCGGCATTGAACGACGGGCTCGCGCCGGAGGATCGGCCGAATGAGCGTTGTGTATCGCGGGTGCCGATGCTGCCATCAAACGTCGAATCTCCACCACGGTCCGGTCGTTGCGCATTCCGCGTGCTGACGCTGCCGCCCCGATCGGGCCGTTGCGCATCGCGGGTACCGGCGCCGCCACCAAATTTCGAACCTCCGCCACGGTCCGGCCGTTGCGCATTCCGCGTGCTGACGCTGCCGCCCCGATCGGGCCGCTGCGCACCCCGTGTGCCTGCGCTCGATTCGAAACCGCGTGTATCGCGGCGGGACGATACGGCGTTTGGGTCCGACTTGCGGTACTGGTCACGTGTCCTGACGTCGCCATAAGCCACGCCCTTGCGCTGCGACGGACTATGCTTCCAGTTGCCGTTACTTACGTTGTTCCTGAACCTGGCGTTGTTATTGATGAACGTATTGTTCCTGTTCCTGTTGATGTTGATGCTGCCACTATGCCAGCCTGCATTGGACCAGCCCCAGTGATTGTTGCTGATCATGATGCCGAGGCCGAATCCGATCAGCCCCGCACTGATCATGGCGCCGGGGGGGTAGTAGTAGACTGGGGGTGGCCAGTAATAGGGGGGATATGCGGGTGCCCACCAGACGCCATACACTACGGTCGGGTTGTAGGTCGGAACGTAGACGACATTGGGACTGGCGGGCTCGATGATGATGACCGACTGTTGCTTGACGACCTTCATCTCATCGTCACTCTTCAGGTTGCCCGCGACCTCTGCTTTTTGGCGCAAGTCCTGGACAGTCTGCAGCACGCGCTTTTCATCGGAAAGGAACGCGTTGCCGAGTTCCTGCGTCCACTCGAGATTGTCGCTCATCATCTCAAGCACCTGGGGGAATGCGGTCAACGACTGCACCGATGGATCCCAGTTTTTTTCTGCGACGACGTTGTCGAGTTCCTCGCCCTTGAGTCCCCTGTTGCCCTTGACAAAGCGTGCCGCCTCGACGACATCGAGCGGGTAGGTCGATGCCATCAATGTCTGTGTCAGCAACTGGTCAGGATAGAGTGCGATCGGCGCAAGCAGGGAGTCGAATCTCTCCTGCGATATTGGCACCTGCACGTCGGTAGCCGAGTCGGCATTGGCCGCCGACACCTGCTGCATGGGTAGCATCGTTGCGACTGTGATCATCACCAGCAGCGCCTTGAAAAAGCCTGACAGGCGCCCGAGCCTGAACAGAATACCCATGTTGCCCTGCCTCCCTGCTGGATCGTGAAAAGATTCGGATGAATGTTTGAGCACGTAGTTCTCCCTCGATACGGAGATGGTGAGGACACTGACAGGCGGTCATGCACTTCGCCGCGCGCAAGAGATCAGAATCCAAACGGTCAGAATCGTGGCGCGGGTAGCGCACTCTGACATCGTTGTCTGAGAGCAAGTATAGCCAAAGAAACGAGACCCGGATGCTAAACGATTGTGAGGCAGTTGATGCTTGCAGGGTACCAGGGATGGAGGATAAGCGTCGCATCGGGCACTGCCGGATCACCTTGCCGGCAACTCTCATCAGAGCGTTTGTGTCGCTGAAAATAGCTCGAAAGCCTGCTCTAATCGAATGACTATCGGTGCATTCTCTTCCCTGCTCGTGATCGCCAGATCCATGGGGCAGAGAGGAGCCAAGTGATGCCGTGTGATTTCGCAAACTCAGAATCGATCTCGGTACCTGCCGCGAGAGGATGTTCGGCAAGATTTTCCAGCGTACTTTCGGTAACGAATCCATAGCGGAATTCGCCAGATCAACTCTCCACTGACTCCTCCGGCCGATAAAAGACGTTGGGCATACTTGATCTGCGATTTAATCGCTGAATAGTTGCCAGTAACACGGGGGGCTTATGTGCGGACGGCCGCCGCCCCGCGCCAAGGGCGCCTTTTGGAGACGTATCGAGTGGCCGAGAGGGGCTTGTCGGCGCTGCTCGATGGCACCAATAAGAGATAGGACAGGCAGGATCAATCTGTCCAGAGCCTGCTCGCCACTATCCCTTTTTCGAGGGGGCAGCCTTTCTTCGCTCGGTGGATCCGGTAGCGCTCCAGGTTCTCACCCGAAAGTTTCAGCCTGCCGCTGCGTTTGCCCTTGCCGGCGCCTTCCACCATCAGGGTCTGGCCGTCGAATACGGTCAGCGCCATCATCTTTTCACCCGCGTCGAGCTTGATCAGCTGCACGCCCTTGCCGCCCGTGCCTTCCTTGACTTCTTCGATGGGGAACACCAGGGCCTTGCCGTTGCTTGCCGCAACCGCAACCCAGTCGCCCGTTGTGGGGGCTGGGGGCAGGGGGATATGGCCGTCCTCGACCGCCATGAACGCTTTGCCAGCGCGTTGCCGGGACACCATGTCGGCACACCTGGCAATGAATCCGTAGCCCAATGTGGTTGATACCAGCCAGCGGGATTCTGGTGGCGCCGAAAGCGCATGAATCAGCTTCGCGCCCTTGGCCAAATCAACCAGGCTGGTGAACGGCACCCCATCGCCACGACCGGAGGGCAAGTCGGCGATGCGAAGCGTATACGTGCGGCCGCTGCTGTCCATGAGGATGAGCGGATTCACCGTGCGGGTTTCGATGGCCGCCATTTCGCCATCGCCCGCCTTGTACTGGATGGATGCCCGGTCGACACCCAGGCCTTGCCGGGTGCGAAGCCAGCCATTCAGTGAAACGATGACGGTCACCGGTTCGTCCACGATGGACGCTTCGCTCGTCGTTGAGGCGGTAACCGACTGCGCGGCCTCGATGCGGGTGCGGCGGTCGTCGCCGTGTTTCTTCATGTCCGCGCGGATCTCGTCGATGATGAGCGTCGTCAGGGCCTTGCCGTCGCCCAGGATGCGGTTGAGTTCGTCGCGCTCGCTCAACAATTCCTTCAATTCCTTTTCGATCTTGATGGATTCAAGCCGGGCCAGCTGACGCAGGCGAATGTCCAGGATGTCGTCGGCCTGCACTTCGGAGAGGTCAAAAGCGGCAATCAAATCAGTTTTTGGATCGTCCGACTCACGAATGACCCGGATCACCTCGTCGATGTTGAGGAGGACGGTCAGCCGTCCTTCCAGAATGTGGACGCGCCGGTTCACCACTTCGAGCCGATGCTGGCTTCGACGGCGTACGGTGTCGACCCGGAAGCCCGCCCATTCGGCGATCAACGCCACCAGCCCCTTTTGTCCAGGCCGACCATCGCGGCCGATCACCGTCAGGTTGACCGGCACATTGGTTTCCAGACTGGTCTGGGCCAGGAAGAAACGCATGAAGGGTTCGGGATCATGGTTCCGTGAGCTGGGTTCCAGGACCAGGCGAACCGGATTTTTCTCGTCGGATTCGTCGCGGGTGCTGTCGACGAGCGCGAGGATCGCCTGCTTGAGGTTCTTCTGTTCCGGCGACAGTTCCTTCTTGCCGGTCTTGGGTTGCGGGTTGGCCAGCGCCTCGATCTGGGTCAACACCTGGGCCGTGGACACGCCAGGCGGCAGTTCGGTGACCACGATGCGCCACTGGCCGCGGGCAAGCTGCTCGACCGTCCATTGCGCACGCACGCGCACACTGCCTCGACCCGATTCATAGACCGCGCGCAGATCTGCGGCTGCGGTGATGATCTGCCCGCCGCCGGGAAAATCGGGGCCGGGCACATGAGTCAGCATGCTGTCGAGGCTGATCTCGGGTTTTTTCAGGACGGCGATGGCTGCGGAACCGAGTTCGCGCAGGTTGTGGGAGGGAATCTCGGTGGCCATGCCGACGGCGATGCCGGACGCCCCGTTGGCCAGCAGCATGGGCAGCCGGGCCGGAAGCAGGGCGGGTTCCCTGAAGGCGCCGTCGTAGTTGGGCACGAAGTCCACCGTCCCCATGTCGATTTCCGACAGCAGCAGTTCGGCGACGGGTGTGAGGCGGCTTTCCGTGTAGCGCATCGCGGCCGCGCCGTCGCCATCGCGCGACCCGAAGTTGCCCTGGCCGTCGATCAGTGGATAGCGCAGGGTGAAGCCCTGGGCCATGCGGACCATGGCGTCATAGACGGACTGGTCGCCGTGAGGATGGAGCTTGCCGATCACGTCGCCCACCACACGGGCAGACTTGACGTGCTTGGTACTGGACGTCAGACCCATCTCGCGCATGGAGTAGAGGATGCGGCGTTGAACGGGCTTCATGCCGTCCTCGACGTAAGGCAGCGCACGGCCCTTCACCACGCTCATCGCGTAGGCCAGGTAGCAGCGCTCAGCATAAATGCCCAGCGGAAGCCCATCATCACCACTCAAACCGCCGTCACCGGAAGACGGCGGAGGAGGGGGCGTGGATGGGGAAGGCGTTTCAGCCGGGTTGCCGAAGAGGTCCAGGGTGTGGGTTTCAACCGCCTTGCTCATACGTCAGCCTCCACCAGACTGCCCTTCGCTTCCATCCAGTCGCGCCGATCGCCGGCTGCGCTCTTGCCCATCAGCATGTCGAACAGCTTCAGCGCCTCGTGCATTTCGTCGGCTGTGGCGAGCACGGGCAGGACGCGCCGGGTGGCCGGGTCCATGGCAGTTTCACGAAGCTGGGACGGGTTCATCTCGCCCAGGCCCTTGAAGCGACCAACCTCGATGGCCTCAGGTTTGAACCCGTCCAGCAGGAGACGGTCCTTGATGGCCGTCAACTCACCGTCATCCAGCGCGTATTGGCGTCGAGCCGGTTTCTTGCCCTTGGCCGGCGCGTCCACCCGGTAAAGAGGCGGCTGCGCCACATGGATGTGCCCCAACTCGACCAGCTTCGGGAAGTGACGGAAGAAGAGGGTCAGCAGCAGGGTGGAAATGTGCGCGCCGTCGACGTCGGCATCGGTCATGATCACCACCTTGTGGTAACGCAGGCCGGTGAGGTCCGGATGGTCGCCCAGCTTATGCCGCTCCACCCCGAGCGCGACCGCGATGTCGTGGATTTCCTTGTTGGCGTAGAGCGCGTTGGGGTCGGTTTCCCATGAATTCATCACCTTGCCGCGCAAAGGCAGGATGGCCTGGGTTTCGCGGTCCCGTGCCTGCTTTGCGCTGCCGCCGGCGGAATCCCCCTCGACGAGGAATATTTCACGAATAACCGGATCGTCCGTTGCGGCGTCCGAAAGCTTGCCGGGCAGGACAGCGACTCCGGAAGTTTTCCGCTTTTCGGTTTTCTGGGCGGATTTGAGACGGGTCGCTGCGGCCTTGGCCGCCATCTCGGCGATGGCTTTGCCATACTCCACGTGACCATTGAGCCAGACTTCGAAGGGATCGCGGATCCTTGTCGATACGAGCTTCACCGCTTCACGTGAGTTGAGTTTTTCCTTAACCTGCCCCTGGAACTGGGGGTCAAGCAGTCGTGCGGAGAGCACGAAGGACATGCGCCCCGAGACATCTTCCTGGCGCAGCTGCACGCCGCGCGGAAGGAGGGCGTGATGTTCTGCAAATGACTTCACCGCATCGAAGACGCCGGCGCGCAAACCGGCCTCATGGGTCCCGCCCTGCAGGGTCGGAATGAGGTTGACGTAGGATTCAGAGAAGCTGCCGGACTCCGCCCAGGTCAGCGCCCAGGCCGCGCCTTCGCCCTTGGCAAACCCATCGGACCCGTCCGCGTAGGCCTCGCCAGCGAAGACAGGAACCAAGGCTTCGTCAGGGGGGACCTGTTCGGACAGGTAGTCGACCAGCCCGCCGCGGTAGCAATAGACTTGCTCATCCACCGCGTTGTCACGTTCGATCTCCAGCCGGAAGGTCACGCCAGGCAGCAGCACCGCCTTGGCGCGCAGCAGACGCGCGAGTTCACGCTCGGGGATTTTGGGGGAATCGAAAAAGGCCGGGTCGGGCCAGACATGAATTGTGGTGCCCGTCTCTTTCTTGGCGCACTTGCCGATGACAGCGAGCTTCTTGCTGACCTTTCCTCCATCCGCAAACACGACTTCGTTGATCTGGCCGTCTCGTTTCACAGTCACGCTTAGACGGGTGGCGAGGGCATTGGTCACCGAGACGCCCACACCGTGCAGACCACCGGAAAAAGCGTAAGCCCCTTCGCCGGAGGTTTTATCGAACTTGCCCCCGGCGTGCAGACGGGTCAGCACCACCACGACCGTGGGCTCTTTTTCTTGAGGATGGAGGTCTACAGGAATGCCGCGTCCATCATCGCTGACCCTGACAGAGCCATCCACACACAAGCGAACATCGATCCGGGTGGCATGCCCCGCTAATGCTTCGTCTGCTGAGTTATCGATCACCTCCTGGATGACATGAAGCGGACTGTCGGTCCGGGTGTACATGCCGGGGCGCGCCCTGACAGGCTCAAGTCCTTTGAGAACCTGGATCGAGTCTGCGTTGTAATCCTTAGCCATTCTTTGCTTGTCTCATGAATCAAAAGTGAATCGCCCCCTAGTTTACTAGACACCTTTGAGCCTATAAATTTGGCTTAAGGACACGCCGATTAATTCGTCATTCCGGCCTTCACCGGAATGACGAATCGTGAATAAATCAGTGTTTCCTTGACGGAAGTGGTATGACGAGCAAGCGTTATACGGAAGAATCCAAGGTTGAAGTGGTCAAGCAGGTCACTCAGTAGTGGATGTGACAGCGAGCTTTGCAGCAATTGAAAAGGAAGTGCCCAACTGATGCAGCCCCTACCCGATACACCGACGAGGCATGACCAACACGGCAATTATCCCCAGGCCGCCAGCGTGGAGGATTTCCGGCACAACTTGGGCGCCGTGCAGGCGCGCATAGCCGCCGCCTGTCATCGCGTCGAGCGTGACCCCGCCAGCGTGCGCCTGCTGCCGGTCAGCAAAACAAAGCCCGAAGCCAGTATCCGCCTTGCCTACGCGGCGGGCTGCCGCTTGCTGGGTGAGAACAAGGTGCAGGAGGCGCACCGCAAATGGCAGGCCATGCAGGACCTGGAAGATCTGCGCTGGTCGGTCATCGGTCACCTGCAGACCAACAAGGCCAAGCTGGTGGCGCACTTTGCCGCCGAGTTCCAGGCGCTGGACAGCCTGCGCGTGGCCGAGGCGCTGGATCGCCATTTGCAGATCGAGGGCCGTTCTCTGGACGTGTTCGTGCAGGTGAATACCTCGGGCGAGGCCAGCAAGTACGGGCTGGCTCCCGAGGATGTGCCGGACTTCATCGAAAAATTGCCGGCGTTTTCAGCGCTGCGCGTGCGCGGGCTGATGACGCTGGCGCTATTCTCCAGCGAGGCCGAGCGGGTGCGCCGGTGTTTCATATTACTGCGAGATTTACGCGATCAATTGAGACAGAGCGCGCCCGCGGGTATCGGCCTGGATGAATTATCCATGGGCATGTCCGGCGACTTCGAGATCGCCATCGAGGAGGGCGCCACCGTGGTGCGCGTGGGCCAGGCCATCTTCGGCGCGCGAGCCTTGCCAGACAGCTACTATTGGCCCACGGGCGACACCGAGGAGCCAAAATCATGAAGACCGCTGTCGCCATCCAACGCCTGCCCGGTATCGAGACTGACCCGCCAAGGGAAACGTCATGACAGAGATAACGCCAGGCACAGTACGACAACCGCTGCTGCTTGATGTGGTCTCGGTGCAATCACAAGTGGTTTATGGCCGGGTGGGTAACAACGTTGCGTTCCCGACGCTGGAAGCACTGGGCCTGTCGGTGGCCGCCGTGCCGACCGTCGTGTTCAGCAACACGCCGCACTACCCGACGATCCACGGGGGCGCTTTGCCCATCGAATGGTTCAGCGGCTATTTGGAGGATTTGTCTGCGCGCGGCGCGCTGCGAAACCTAAAGGCCATTCTGGTCGGATATCTGGGCAGTCCGGCGCAAGCCGTGGTACTGGCCCGCTGGGCCAGGCTGCTGTTGGCCCGACACGCTGATCTGCGCGTTATCGTTGATCCCGTGATGGGCGACCACGACCACGGCATCTATGTCGATGCCGGTATGGCTGATGCCTACCGCCAGCACTTGTTGCCACTGGCCCATGGTTTGGCACCGAACGGTTTTGAACTGGCGCACCTGACAGGGCGGCCGGTGAACGATCTCGAAAGCGTCGTCGCCGCAGCTCAAACCCTGTTGACAGGTCACACCGAATGGATCGCCGTGACCAGCGCGGCCCCCGATACCTGGGCGGTTGACGAGATGCAGGTCGTTCTTGTCACCCACACGCACGCCCAGGTCATCACGCATCCGCGCATAGACGCCACCCCCAAGGGAACCGGCGACCTGTTCAGCGCCGCCTTGACCGGGTATTGGCTCACCGGCGCGTCTTTGCCGGATGCCGTCGCGAAGGCCTGTCAACAGGTGATATGGGCGCTTCGCCAAACCGAGCAGGCGCAGTGCGCCGAACTGCTGTTGCCTATCCGGCCGGGCATCCATGACGAAGACAAGATTTCGGTCCGCGAACTCGTGTTCGAGCCAACCGGGTCGCCCCGCATATCAGGCTGGGAAGCGCTGATATGCGGGTCTACCAAGCGGAAGTAACAGGACTGAACCGCCCCGGATTTTGTGGAGGCTCCAACTCTTGAGAAGATGGAGCCTCCACAAAATCCGGGGCGGTTCACACAGCCAGGCGCGGTGCCAATTCTGGAAATGCGTTTTGGGGATGTACTCAATATCCCACTTGCAAGGGTATGCGGCCGACCTGACAAACCGCCAACCGAAGAGTAGGTTTGCAATCTGAGCCGTCCGGCGTTGCAGAAGCTGCTGTTCCACCCCGTCACAGACCGGTATGCCCATTGCGTTGTGCTGAAAGGTGCTGTGTTGAGGGTTGTTGCTCACCTGCGCGCGCATCCGGCGCAGAGGCGGGGGCGTCCCAGCCCCCACCCAGTGCCTTGAACAACGAGACCAGATTGATCGCGGTGTCGGTGTGAGTGCGCACGTAGGCATCTTCGGCATCGCGCAGGACGCGCTCCTCGGTGAGCAGGTCGGTAAACGAGATATCACCAGCCTTGTAGCGCGTTTGCGCGTGGGCGTAGCTGCTGCGCGCGGCCTCCCACGACACACGCTGGCGCTGCACCGCGTCCAGGCCCAATTGGTAGTCGCTCAGTGCACGCTCCGCATCACCCAGCGCCGCCAGCACGGCCTTTTCATAGGCCAGCGCGGCCTGCTCCTGACGTGCTTCGCTGGCATGGATTTCCGCGCGCACGCGACCACCGTCGAACACGCGCCAGGAGATCAGCGGCATGATCGAAAAATTCTGGCTGGCGGAATTGAACAGGCTGCCTGCATCCAGCGACTCGAAGCCGCCGCCGGCACTGATCGACAACTTCGGAAACAGCTCTGCTGTGGCCACACCGATATCGGCGGTGCGGGCGGCCAGGCTACGCTCGGCAGCACGCACATCGGGTCGGCGGCGCAGTATGTCGGCGCGCTCGCCCACGGGTATCGGGGTCAGCGTGATCTCCGCTGCGCTGGTGTCCACCAGCGCCAGCTCGCGTTCCGGCGGCGCACCAAGCAGTACGCCAAGACCTAGTACGGCCGCACGCAGTCGCGCGCGAATACCGGGCACGTCGGCGTCGGCAGCCGCGAGGCGCGCCTGCGCGGTGTCAACATCGGCCTGCGCGGCATCGCCTGCATCGAGGCGCTTGCGTACCAGATCCAACGTCTGCTGCAGGGTCTGCACTGAGGCCTCACGCGCGGCCAGCTCGCGTTGGGCGCCGCGGAGGGTGAGGTAGCTGCGCGCGACCTCGGCGGTAACGCTGATGCGCATGGCCTGCGCATCAGCCTGTGCCGCCTGCATACTGGCCTCGGCGCTTTCCACCGCACGTCGGGTTCTGCCGAACAGATCGATTTCCCAACTGGCGTCGAAACCGGCATCGTAGATCGTCTGGTCGCGTTCGAGCCCGGGAATGGAATTGATCGGCAACGGCCCGTTCTCACTCTGCCGGCGTCGGGTCACGCTGCCACTGGCATCGACGACTGGTGCGTAATCGCCCGCGGCACGGTCGCGCAGCGCGCGCGCCTCGCGGATGCGCGCCTGCGCCTGGCGCAGGTCGGGGTTGCCGGCCAGCGCGACATCCACCAACCGGTCCAGGATGGGATCATTCAGCGACCTCCACCAGGTCGCCAGGACGACCGACGCCCGCGCGTCCTCGGTCGGTTGTGTCCAGCCGCTGCCCGTGTCCACCGGCGGTGGATTGCGGTAGTCGGGACCGACGGCGCAGGCGCCGAGCAACAGCGCGCTCAGCGCGGTGATTGCTGTGCCCGCTGCGTGAGGCCGGAGATTCGGTGAACGTTTCATGGTAATTCCTTTATCAATCGTCGGGATCCGTCACTGCAGACGACTGCGGACCAGCAGCGTCGCAGCCGTCAGCGTCACCAGTGCGATCACCACCAGCGGCCAGGTATTGGCGATAATGTCCGAAACCGGCATCGCCTTGAGGAACGTGCCTTCGACGATGATCAGGAAGTGGGTGAGCGGAATTCCCTGTGCCATCCACTGCAGCACCAGGGGCATGTTTTCCACCGGCGTGGCGAAGCCTGACATCAGCACCGCCGGTACGCCGATCGCGAAGGCCCCCATGATGGCCTGTTGCTGCGTCGCGGAGACCGAGGAAATCATCAGGCCAATGCCCACCACCGACAGGATGAACAACAGCAGGCTCGGCAGCAGCAGCCAGAACGAGCCGGTAAAGGGAATACCAAACAGGAACGCCGCCGCGGCGATCATCAGCAACCCCAGGACGGCGCCGATGGCAAGCGCAGGTACGGTTTTGGCGACGATGATTTCCGGCGTGGTGGTTGGCGAGACCAGCAACTGGTCGAACGTACCCAGCTCGCGTTCACGCGCAATCGACAGTGCCGTGATCATCAGCGCGCTGAAGAAGACCAGAATGCCCGACAGGGCCGGCACCACGAACCAGCGGTAGATCAGATTGGGATTGAACCAGTTGCGGACGACAACCGGGGAAGCGCGCTGCGGCTCCTTCCTGGCATCGGTGCCAACCTCCGCCGCGATGGCATTGAGATAGCCGACCGTGATCTGGCCGGCATTGCTGCGCCGGCCGTCGACGATGACCTGCATGGTGCCGGTGCCTCCTGCGGCAATGTCGCGCGAAAAGTCCGGTCCCATGTCGAGCGCGGCAATGACCTTGCGCTCATCGATCAGCGTCTGCAACTCGTCACGGTTGTGCACCGTGTACACCTTGTTGACGAAGTCGGCGACGCCGACACGGGCCTCCATTTCATACGACCAATGGCCGGCATCCTGGTTGTAGACGGCGATGTTGGCGTTGCGTACCTCCAGCGTGGTGGCGAAGGTGAAGATCAGCAACTGCATCAGCGGTGGCACGAACACGATAATACGGCTGCGGGGATCGCGCAGGATGCTGAGAAACTCCTTGACCACCTGGGCACGGAGGCGGCCATTGAAGAATGTATTGAACAGGCGGCGCATCGTTCAGAACTCCAGATTCTTGCGTGTCTTGTACTTGGCGATCACGAAGAAGAACACGCCGATCGCCGCCATAGCCGCCAGATTCGGCAGGAACACCGCCCAGACGTCGCCGGCCAGGAATACCGTCTGCAACGAGGCCACGAAGTAGCGCGCGGGTATCGCGTAGGTAATGGCCTGGATGGCCGCTGGCATGGCGTCGATCTCGAACAGGAAACCCGAGAGCAGGAAGGACGGCAGGAAGCCGGAGAACAGCGCGATCTGCGAGGCGAGGAACTGGTTCTTGGTGACCGCCGAGATCAGCAATCCCTGGCCGAGCGCGGGAATCAGGAATACGGCCGACAGGGTCAGCAGCGCCAGCAGCGAACCGCGCAACGGCACATCGAATACGAAGATCGCGAGCGCCGCGGAAGCCAGTGTGGCGAGCATACCAAGGATGAAATACGGCAGCAATTTGCCGATCAGGATCTCCGCCACCGAAGCCGGGGTCGACATGATGGCCTCCATCGTTCCGCGCTCCCACTCGCGCGCGACCACCAGCGCGGTGAGCATGGTGCCGATGATGGTCATCACGATCGCGATGGCGCCGGGCACCAGCGCACGACGGCTTTCGAGTTCGGCGTTGAACCAGTAGCGTGGCTCCAGTTGGATGGCCGCTGGCGGCGTGCTGGCACGGCGGCCTGCTCCCCAAGTCTGCACCACACCCTGTGCGTAATTGGCGACAAAATTGGCCGTGTTCGGCTGCGAGCCGTCGGTGATCACCTGTACCAGTGGTTGTGGTACGGAAGACGCTAGCCTCCGTTCGAAATCCTGTGGAATCACCACGAAACCGCGCAGCTTGCCGGATACCACCTGATCGGCGACCTCGCGGCGGTCGCGCGCCGGCGTGACTTTCAGGTAGCGGGTGCCGGCAAATCCGGCAGCCAGCGACTGCGCCGAGGCGGCATCGGATTCCAGTACCACGCCGATGCGCACCTCGCGCACGTCCAGCGACACTGCATAGGCGAACAGGAACAGCAGCACCACGGGCATCACGAAGGCGATCAGGATGGTGGACGGGTCGCGGATCGCCTGCAGGCTTTCCTTGCGCACCAGCGCCATCAGACGACGCCAGTCGAATTTGCGGCTGGCCTGCTCGCGGTTGGCTTGCCCGCGTGGCGCTGCACCTGCGTCAATATCGGTGGTTTCAACGTTCATGCCGCCGCCTTGGCGTTTTCGCGCGCCTCGTCTTCGAGATCGGCCGATTCGACCAGATGGATGAAGGCGTCTTCCATCGTCGGATCGGGATGCTTGTCGCTCCTGGAAGCGCGCTTGAGCGCGTCAGGTGTGTCGAGGTCGATCAGCTTCGCGCGGTACATCAGTGCCACGCGGTCGCAATACTCAGCCTCGTCCATGAAATGGGTGGTGACCATCACCGTCACGCCCTTGCGCGCCAGGCCGTTGATGTGGGTCCAGAACTCGCGTCGGGTGATCGGATCGACGCCGGAGGTCGGTTCGTCGAGAAACAGCACCGGCGGACGGTGCATCAACGAACACGCCAGGGCCAGGCGCTGCTTGAAGCCCAACGGCAGCGCGTCCGGCGAGGTGGTGAGGTATTGCTTCAGATCGAAAGTCTCGATCATCTCGTCGATGCGCTCACGCCTAGCCGCGCCTTCCAGCCCGTAGACGCCGGCGGAGAATTCCAGGTTCTGCTTCACCGTCAGCAAGCCGTACAGGGAGAACTTCTGCGCCATGTAGCCAAGTTGGCTCTTGGCCGCTCCGGTGGCGCGGCGCAGATCGAGTCCGACCACGTGCGCCTCGCCTGCGGTCGGTTTCAGCAGTCCACAGAGCATCTTGAAGGTGGTGGACTTGCCGGCGCCATTGGGCCCGAGCAGTCCGAAGATCTCGCCCCTGCGGACCTCAAAGCTGACGCTGTCGGTGGCAGTGAAATCACCGAAGCGTTTGGTCAGATCCTTGCAGGACACCGCGATGTCCGAATCGAGTTTGACCTCATCCATGCGGTCGGCCAGGGCAGAAGTGCCACCGGGGCCGCCGCCGAGCAGATCGATGAAGGCGTCCTCGAAGCGCGGTTGTACGGGTTCGACTTTCGCACCGACCTCGTTGGCCAATGCATCAATTTCTTCGCGTCCGGCATCCGCGCGCAATACCACGCGCACGGCGTCGCCCTGGATCACGCCGTCGCCGACGCTGCCAAGATTCAGTGCCCGCGACAACACGGCGCGGCGCTCGTCGCTGACTCCGGTCAGGCGAAAGCTGCGCTCCTTGATGCGATCGGTGAGCTCCTGCGGCGGGCCGTCGAACTCGAGTTTGCCTTCGTTGAGCAGCAGCACACTCTCGCAGCGCTCAGCCTCGTCGAGGTAGGCCGTGGACCAGACCACGGCCATGCCATCGTCGGTGAGTTCCTGCACCATGCGCCACAGATCCTGACGGCTGACCGGATCGACGCCGACGCTGGGCTCGTCCAGCAACAGCACTTCGGGTTTCGCCATCAGCGCGCACGCCAGTCCCAACTTCTGCTTCATACCGCCGGAGAGCTTTCCCGCGAGGCGTTTGGTGAATGGGCCCAACTTGGTGAAATCGAGCAGGCTTTTGAAGGTGTCGGAGTGCTGATCGGCGTCCATGCCGCGCAGCTGCGCGTACAGGCGCATGTTCTCCATCACCGAAAGGTCCTCGTAAAGGCCGAAGCGCTGTGGCATGTAGCCGCTGACGATGTGGATCGCGTCGTTGTCCTTGACGACATCCAGACCGGCCAGCGTGACGTTGCCGCCATTGGGCACCAACAGACCGGTCATGATGCGCATCAAGGTGGTCTTGCCGGCACCATCGGGGCCGACCAGGCCGGTGAGGCGCCCGTAGCGAATCTCGGCGCTGAAGCCGCGCAGGGCGTGGACCTCATCGAAGTGCTTGGCGACGCTGTCGATGACGACCGCAGGGGTGTCCTTGCCGCGCTCGCCCGTGGTATCGCTGGCGGTGTGCGCACTCATTTCAACGCCCTGACGCGTTTTTGTCAGCAGTGCGGGCGGTGTCGACATCGACCGTTACCGGCATGCCCTGGCGCAGACCCTCGTCAGCATCGGCAACCACCACGCGCAGCCGGTAGACCAGGTCGGTGCGCAAGTCGGTGGTCTCCACCGTCTTCGGGGTGAACTCCGCGCGCGGCGAGATGAAGCCGATCTGGCCGTGATAGACCTTGTCGGAAGAGTCGGTGAGCACGCGCACCGACGCCCCTGGCGCGATGCGGCCCAAGCCCGGCTCGCTGACATAGGCGCGCACATAGACCGGATCGCGCAGACTCAGGGTGTACACGGCCGTGCTGCTCGCCACCATGCTGCCTGGTTCACGAACCCGCGCGATCACGGTGCCGTCGCTGGGCGCCACAAGTTCGGTGTCGGCCAGTGCAGTGTGCGCCTGTGCCAGGGCCGCCGCAGCCGCGGCTACCCGCGCCTTGCCGGCGGCGACGTCCTCGCTGCGGAATCCGTCCTTGGCCAGCGACAGTGCTGCCTCGGCGGATGCCAGATCGGCTGCGGCCCGGTCACGCGCGGCACGTGCGGCGTCGACGGTGCGTTGGCTGCTGGCGCCCGATTCGAGCAGGGTGCTCTGGCGTGCGAAGTTGCGCTCGGCCTCGCGGGAGGTTGCTTGCGCCTGACGCACATGTTCTTGTGCCCGTGCAATTTCCTGTGGTCGGTTGCCGTTGCGCAGTTTGTCCAGTTCGGCCTGCGCTGCGTTCAATTCGGCCTGCGCTGCGGCAAGTTTCTCGCGATAAGGTACGGCGTCGAGTTGAGCGATCACCGTGCCGGCGGTAACGGCATCGCCTTCATCGGCAGCCATATCCGTCATGCGGCCGGGCTGGCGGAAGGCCAGCTCTACCTCGCGGATATCCACGTTTCCATACAAACGCAACACATTGTCATTGCCCCTGTCGTGCATTAGCCAAAAGACGAACAAGCCACCGGCGACCATGGCGGCGATGGTGGCGATAGCGAGCACGATCCAGCGAGTCTTGCCTGTGGGGGGGCTTGGAGTCTTCATCAGTGGGTTTCCGTTCAAGGCGGTGGTTCGATCCTGATCGGCAAGCGATCGTGGTCGACATGCCAGGTTGGGTGAGCGGCCGGGCGGAGGGCCAGAATCACTGCAGTTTATTTACCGTACTGCACTTTAGCATGTGCTCGACACATTGATCTTTCGCGTCGCCGGAAAAATTGCCGCACTTTTCGATTACCACTTTGTAGTCGGCATCGCGTTTAGCGGACGCTGCATCCTGGCGGACTTCGATGCCCATCTTCTTCATGAGCGTGGCGATGCGACTTGCCACAACTGGCGACGCAGCATCCGTGCTGCCCATGAATGGGTGTTCCAGATGCAGCTCGTCGATCCGGCGCATCAGCGCCAGGTCGGCTTCGGAGACGAGCTTGGACAGGTAGGTACACCCGCCCCCCCGGCCGATGCCCAGCAACTCGGCCTGACGGGTGACGGTGAGGGTATGGTCACGGTCGATCTGGCTTTGCGCTCAGCAATCCCGCTTTGGTAAGCGCGCATTCTAAAAAATCGTTCTCCAGCGCCAGCTGGCCGATCTTGGCGTGCAGCGGAACCAGATCGACCGGCTCGATGGGTTCCGTGCCCGCGCCGAAGACGTCGGTGGCGCGTTCAAGCAATTTCTTCTTCCATTCGGCGATTTGGTTCGGGTGCAACTCGAACTCCTTGCACAGCTCAGCCATCGTCTTGTCTTCGCGAAGGGCTGCCAGCGCTACGCGCGCCTTGAATGCCGGATTGTGGGTGGCGCCGTGCCGATTTCTTGACCATCAAAAACGCCTTCTCGCCAGGCATCTTCCAGCCCAGCATCATGCCCGGAGTTTCCACTTTTATAGTTATACCAATCGGCAACTTTTAAATCAGGAGAGGCGTTGGCTCCGGTGGTAGTCAGTTGGCTTCACCAACTAGTCAGTTGGCTTCACCAACTAGTCAGTTGGGTTGGGCTGCTAGTCACACCATGGGCAATTCTTTCCGGCTTCTTTGCTGTACTTCGCATAATGTATATTAGCGGTTACTGATATACCACTCTTTGGAGTAACGCGCTAACTCAAGCCTGCTGCGGGTTCCGCAGCATCCAGACTGGTTATGTCCATGTCCCTCGTTAACCTGGGGAGGGATATGATCAAGTTCACTGTACTGAGTACGAAGGGCGGGGTCGGTAAGACCACACTAGCTGCAAATCTAGGTGCACTCATGGCGGACATGGGGCTGAGAGTCCTGCTTGTCGACGCTGATGTGCAGCCCGCGCTATCGAAATATTACCGTATTAAGCGCGAAGCTCCGTTTGGCCTCACAAAAGTCATCACCACCGGATATGTCACTGAGGATTGCATCTCTCAGACTGTAATCGATGGGCTCGATGTAATCCGGTCGGACGATCCAGATGGCAGTCTCCAAACCTGGCTCCTGCATCGGATTGATCGCGGCGAACGACTTGGCAATGCCCTGAATTCCCCCGCCGTATCCGAAGACTATTACGACTGTGTCTTAATCGACACGCAGGGGACCGTGGGCCCACTGCAGGACACTGCCGCACTCGCTGCCACGCAGATCATTTCACCAATCAAGCCGGAAATTCTGTCAGCTCGTGAGTTCAAAACGGGCACGATGGAACTGCTGGCGCGGCTTGAGCCCTCCCCAAACTCGAAATACAGGGTAGGGCCGGTCAAAGCAGTCATTTCGATGCAGGACCGGACTGCCGACGCGAGAATCATTGCGGAGTCGATCAGACAGGACTTCATCAAGCTTGGCGGACGGGTCACGGTCCTCGATACGGTAGTTCCTGACGCCAAGTCCTACAAGGAATCAGCCACCCTTTGCATCCCCGCGCACCGGCACGAGCCGTCGCGAAAGGGCACGATGCCATCTGCCTATGAAACCATGCACGCTCTCCTCTGGGAGTTGGTGCCGAGTCTCGCAGGGCATTACGCCGGATCGGAGGCAGCACAAGACAAAGGCCGTGACGGAGCTGAAGCATGATGGCGGGCGGAAAGAAAAAGCCCCCGCTCATGAATATCCCGAGTTCGATCAAGATGGTGGACTTGGCTGCCAAGCATGGGTTTACCCCAAAGTCCGATTCGGAAAAGCGAACAGTACGGGAGCGCCTAAAACTGGAGGTTTCCAACAGCCTGAACGTCCCGGCGCCAAACAGCGGGAGTGGCCTCAAGCATGACACTGAAGTGGATGATTCGTGGGCGAGTCTTCCCGTAACCGCCGTCCACTTCTATGAGCGAAATCCTCGCAAGGCGAACAACGATGCCTACGCTGAACTGAAGGAGAGCATCCGGGCCAACGGAATCCTTCAACCATTGACCGTTACCAAGCGGCCGGGAGAAACCCATTACATCCTGTACGCGGGTGGCAATACCCGCCTGCAGGCTATCCGGGAGTTGTGGGAAGAAACCGCGGATCCGAAGTTTCGCGAAACCCGCGTCATCATCAAAGCCTGGCGAGGCGAGGCTTCCGTTCTGCTGGCCCACATGGCCGAAAACACCCAGCGAAACGACATGACCTTCTGGGATCGTGCCAACGGGACGCTGGAAATCAAACGTCAGATCGAGGATGAACGCGGGGCAGCGTTGACCTTCAGGGAGTTTGAAGCCGAGATCAAGAAATTCGGCCTCCAGACTGATCTGCGCACACTCAGCATGTACCGATTTGCAGTTGAAAAAATTGCCGATGTCGGCCCGTGGCTATCCGGTTTATCCGTGCGAACCATTCAACCCCGTCTGAACCTGTTGTTGAAGCTGGCTAATCATCACGATATCGAGGAAAGCGCTTTCTACGCCGAGGTGGTCACGCCAACCGCAAAGGCCATAGCCGGCATGGTTTCGGAAGATGCCCATGCATTTAGCGCAGACCTATTTCTTGGTCGATGCGAAGCCAGCATGTCTGCCCGGCTGGAAGTGAACGAGCGGGACATCGACAAGATGCTCACTGCCATGGAGCGCTTTCCCGACATGACTCTGGAAGGTTTGCAGCGGATATGCAAGCCCCAGCGCCCGGTCGAACCTTCTGTCGGCGGCACCCAGACTCAATCCACAGCAGAGTCTGGCAACCAGGAACAGGGGAAATCGTCAGAGCCAATTCCCCCCGATTCACGATTGCCTGGGACGGCCACACCCTCCATTCCGGCCGCTACAGAACCCGGTGAGCGCAGCCAAAAAGTGAGTTCACCGGCTCCCCATTCCACAGTCAGTCTCCCCCCAATCTCAACTGAGAGTGGAGGGCCTGACCGGTTGATGACCTTGATTCAGCAAGTGCTTGTCTCCGCTGGCCTTGGCTCCTGTTATGAGCCTGCACCCGGCATGCCCATGGGGTATTGCATGGGATTCCCCAAGGATGGCCCGCTTGATTTGAAAGAGAACGCGCAAAGCCGCCAGGCTGCCTGGTGGGTGCTTGCGATGGCAAGCGGGCAGTTTGAAGCCGACGTGTGCCGGTCTGGCCTTGACGACCCCAATGAGTGGCGCACCTTGATCCTGGAAGAAGGTAGCCAGGAAACGCTGGGGGGCCTGGAGCTCGCCATCCAGCACAACATTGGTGGCCAAGGTGAGTTTCTGCCGATTCCATGGCTGCTGAACCCGGACAACCCTATTGCGGGCGTGTGCCTTGAGTTGCTCTCGGTTATTCGTGGAGGCGCTCGATCATGATGATGGTTCGCGTCACCGACAATACGCTGAGAGCCTCGCTGCTTATGCACTTGATCGAGCAGCTTGAGCGTGGCGACCTTGCCGTCTTGCTGGAAAAGGGGGCTTGTCCGCGGTCCATGGATCGGTTGCGCGGTCTCGCCATCAATGAAATTCTGCACCTGGCCTCATCAGGCCATCCAGACATCCATTTCTCGATCGATGAGGGCGGTTTCGAACTCGGAATCGAAACCCTTTTTCGGCGCAAGCAGGAAACCGAGCATCTGGTGTATTGCATCCAGAATGGTGCCAGCCAGTCGATGCTGAACCAATTGTTCCCATCGACCGACCCGCGTGTCATCCAGACCTACCGCAAGCTCCTCAAGAATGAGCGCAAAACCGGCCGTGTCGCGTTACCAGATGAAAACGTCCGAGATCTGATCCACCAATGCTGGTTCGGGATGAATGAGGAATACCCCGAGATCACCACTCTCCGCGAAAAACTCATTCTTCTGCATGGGTTTTTCAGCAGCCATTCCCTCGACGGGCTGTACGCCACCGTCAATGAGTTCAGCTAACCCAAAAGGAAGCGCCATGGCCAAAAATATAACCCGTGCCACTCCTCCGGACTGTCTGCCAATGAATCCATCGACAGACGATCAGGCCGTCTACAACACGATCAGCCCAGCAATGTTGCTGGACATATTCGATGAGCCAATTGTGTTCCAGCGTGCCTATGTGAGTCTGACAGGCAGCGCTGTGGCAGCACTGTTCCTGTCATATGCGATCTACACGACAGAACGCCTTCCGAAAGACGCGGAAGGCTGGTTCAGAAAGACCGGGGATCAATGGAAGGCTGAAACGGGGATGACCCGCTTCGAGCAGCAAACAGCTCGCCGCATCCTGCGTGAGCTGGATGTTCTGATTGAGCGGCGGGCTGGATTGCCGGCCGAGCTATGGTTCAAGATTCGAGTGGATCGCATTCTTGAGTTGCTATCGGATCAGGCAGAAGCCAAGTGGGGGCAGGTCATCTAGGACCAGAAGATGCCCCACGCATACGCCATAGCCGCAGAATCGAGCCGGGTGAACGAAAACCTGGCCCAAGGGGTGAAAGACCTCCTGTCGGCGCTTGGTAACCGCTACGTGGCGTATTACCCCTCACTCGCCGAATTGACGGGTTCTCCCAAAGCCGCCCTGATGCTTGGACACGCGATGTTCATGACCCGTGTGGTCCTGGACAAGCAGCCCAATCGCGGAGGGTGGTTCTGGAAGACCTCGAAGGAATGGAAGCAGGTCGCCGGATTGAGCGTCCGGGAGATTGAAACATCTCGGAAAGTGCTTCTGAAAGACGGCATTTTGCAGGAATCGAGACGCGGCATGCCAGCCAAACTCTGGTTCAGGGTCGATCTTGACCGACTGGCTTTGAAGCTGTGCCAGTATGCCAATACCACCTACCGCCCCTGGTCATGGGAAGACCGGGTGCTGAAAACGCTGCTCGGTAAACCGGTGATGTTCTACGCCCCTTTTGCGTGGACGGCCGACAGCGCCTTGGCGGGTCTCTACATGTCCAGCTTGTTCAATCGGCTGCGGCAGACATTATCCCGGAACGAAGTTGACGAGGAAGGCTGGTTCAGCAGCCCAACAAGCCAATCACTGATCCATCTCCATTTTGGCCGTCGCATGTTGATGAATGCCCGTGCCAAACTGATCGAGTCCGGCATGATGGAAGAGGTGCGGGAAAGCCGTATGCAATCCCAGTTGTTGTCACGCATTATGTTGACAACACTGCCGGCCAAAATCTGCCTGGAAGCCAATGAATTCCACAGTTTGTCGGAATCCAACAAACTGGATTGCCGGAATCCGACAAACAAGAGTTGCTCAAAACGCGTAACAAGAATTGCCGGAACCGTAAAACAAGAGTTGCCGGAACAGCAAGACAACAGTTCACCTTTCCGCGAAACAAGTTCTGCGGAAACAGCAACTCACTCTAATAAGGAAATAAATACTCCATACCACCCCCTCCATAACAGCTTGGAGGGGGTGGGCGTATTCGATTTCCCCAAAACCATCCGAACTGCGCCAGCAAGTGCTGATCTGGAAAACCTGATCTATCCGGACAAGCTGCTTCCCGGCGAAAAACAGACCGCACGGCAGATTCTGCACGGCAGCCCCAATCCTCAAATCATCCTCGACGAGCTGGCAGGCCAGATGCAGGACGGCCACGTCAAGAACGCAATCGGCTACCTGCGAACCCTGAAAACCAGACAACAGGCTGGGACATTTGAGCCTGAGTATGCCCATCGGGTGGAAGAAGATCGAAAGCGCCGGCAGGAAATACTGGAACAGCGAAAGCGCCTGATCGATGAGCCACAAGCGCAGATCGCAACAAACCGGGATTCCGCCCGGATCAAGCTGACTGAACTGCGCCAAAGCATTTGGGGAAAGAAATGACCAGAGCCACGGCCACAGAAAGCGTGGGTGTTGGTAGTGCCAACAGACTCAGCCAGCCGGAAGGTGGCGCAGCAGGAAGTGGATTCTGTTGGTAGTGCCAACAGACCCAGCCAACCGGAAGGTGGCGCAGCAGGAAGTGGATTCTGTTGGTAGTGCCAACAGACCCAGCCAACCGGAAGGTGGCGCAGCAGGAAGTGGATTCTGTTGGTAGTGCCAACAGACCCAGCCAACCGGAAGGTGGCGCAGCAGGAAGTGATGACTTTAGACGGAGACATTTGATGGCAGCACCGAAATCGAAGATCAAGTTCCCTACCTCGACGGATTCGCCGTTCGAGGATGGATATGACATTGCTGGAGAGCGAGATGCTCTGAAAGATTTGGTCGAGGCGGAGGAACCGGACGAGAAGGATCCTCGCTGGGAGCGTTTTATGGACCTGCTCGAAAGGGAAGAGCGCCTGCGGCAGGAACAGGCGAATCGCCAGCAACGCCAATACGCCGACCCGATCGTTCCCGATCATGAGGCACGCGCACTGAAAGCAATCGGCAGCCTCGTTGCTGATGAGACGGATGTGATGGCAATCCATACCAAGGAAGCCTATCGACTGTTCATCGGCAGGACGCGTGATGAAAGCCCGCGCGGCTACGGAATCACCAGCGGGAAGAAGGTTGCAGCAGTGCTCCGGTCAATCTGGAACCTGTCGGCCAATGACAATCCCTATGCGGACTGGATTCTGGTGCAGGTGACGGATCGGGTCGGCGAACTGCGCCAACAGCTTGAGCATGCCGGAAAGCATTTCCAGGACGATCTGGACAAGTTGCAGGCGCGTGGCCTGCGCGTGTCCGTATTGAAGAGTCGTGCGCCAGTGGAAGTGGAACTGGGTTTCCGCAGTCCCTACGGTTACATGATCGTGGATCTGATCCTGGACTTTGACTGGTATGCGCGTGTGGTCAAGACGATGGTGCAGAAGAATCGTCTGGGTGACATCGAAGGGAAGGAAGACTTGTACCAGATGACCAAACGGATTCGGGCGCTGTTCGAGTCCACCTTGCCCTATCAGAAGTATCTCCTCCGAGAGGAGTTGCGCCTGCTATCCAGGAGCGATTTCCTCCCTGGCGCCAGCGATGAAGCAAGGAAGCGGGTTGAAGCTGCCATTGGAATATTCGGGGCTGTGCCGCAACCGATCTTCACTGGTGAAGTGCGACCGCGTCATAGCCGACGTCGGGCGGATGTGAGTGAGGCAGAGATGCGATTGCTGGTGGATGTGGCGCAGGGAAAAGTGGATACGGCCGGAAGTGATCTGAACCAGGAAAACACGCTCCTATGAGCGGTTTGTCATCAATCCAGATGGATAAAAGGCCTTTTAAGGGTAAGGGGGCGGATGAGTGGTTGGCGCGGCTCCAACGTGACTACCGGAAGATCGTGTTTGAGATGCGGGAATTGTCAGAGCACTCGAAGAGTGCCGCAGGCAATGCCTGGTATGTGTATCTGCATCACCGGAGGTCGACTGGGCAACGCTTCCTGATGTGGCGCAGCTTTGGCGTGAAGCATGTCCACCTGACATGGGACAGCATCCAGCTCACGCTGGGCCGAATGACGCGATCACAGCAGGACTGGTTTGAGGAGGTCAATGCGGCAGTACGGTTGCTGAATGCGAAGGAGGTCGTGACCAGGAAGGCAATTCGGATGGCACAGGAACTGAACGGTGAGGATTGAAGCATTGAAGTGGGTACGCCACCCCCTGGCGTGGGTTCTTTTTAATCAACTGAAGGAGAAGAGGCAATGAGCAATGAATTTCGTGGCACAGGCAATTTGGGCGACAACCCTACGCTGAAGACCGTACTGGTCAAGGGCGAGGATCGAAAGGTCGCTGAGATTCGGGTGTTCTTCGACGAATACAAGCCGGATGGTCAGGGCGGTTTCGAGCAGTCCGGTGGGTTCTGGATGAATGCTTCGGTGTGGGACAAGCGCGGCGAGGATGTTGCCCAGCACCTGCGCAAGGGGGCGCGTGTGCATGTCGCCGGCCGCCTGGCAGAGCAGGAATGGACAGACAAGGAATCTGGAGAAGTGCGGAAGACGATGCAGCTCAATGCCGACGATGTCTATCTGTCGCTGTCCCGTCTGGAGGAAGTGAAATTCAGGCCGAAGGCGCAGGAAGCGGGTGCTTGATGCGAACAGCTCACTTTCTGCTGCTTGCATCAGCGCTCGTGCTCAATTCCTCAGCATTTGCCGCTGAAAGTCACGAGCTGATGATGTGCAACACCTATTCGGGGGGCGGCGGTGTCAGCGTCAAGGGCAGAACCATCAAGTGCGAAGGCGAACCGGATGCTCGCGGCTACAGCAAATTCTGGACTACGAGTTTGACGGACCTGTACGGCCAGGGTTGGAGGGTTGAGTCCATGTCGACCTACCCTGCGAGCTCATCCGGGGAGGCGACGGTGATTTTCCTGTTGAACCGGACAACGACATCCGGTCCCGCTTCACCTGCCCAGAAATAGGAGGCTTCATGAGACACCCAACCCAGCCTGAGGAAAACATGATTGCAGCGGTGCTGCAATCGGTGTCGGAAGACGCGTGCCGGCATGGGATGGGCTCGGGATGTTTTCATGGGTTCGAGTTCAAGGCCATGAGGCTTGGGCGGCGTGGTCTGCCAGGTGCAATGGCAAGAGTGAAGATTGTGGTCAGTCAGGATGGCGAGGTGATCGAATCACGCTTACTCGATGTTCTGAATGAACCGTTGTAGGCCGCGGCTGGGTTGAGCACGGGATATGAGCCAGCACTATTTCAACACCACGTTTGACGGTGAACCCGTGACCGTCATTCTTGGACGCAACGGTTTATTCAGGGAGGCGATGCAGTGATAGACAAGAACTGGCAGGAAATTGCCCCAGATCCTGATTGGGTGCGGCAGGAAGTAGCCCGCCTGAATGAGGCAGTCGATGAATTTGCCAGCGCCATGAAGGCGAAGCTCGCGCAGAAAGCACATGAGGGCTGGACCGGCTGGGACAAGCCTGAATCGAGCATCAAGATCTGGAATGCCATGCTTGCCCAAGGCGCTGCAGTGCCGCTGGCCAGGGGGCAGGAAGTTGATATTGCCAATCTGGCGATGATGCTATGGCGGACCAATGGGAGGATGGAATGAATTCCCTTGCGATCTGGGGCCTGATGTTATCGACCGAGGTGGCATCTTTCATTGATGTGTCTGCGATTTCAGGAGGGGCTTGAGTGAAGCTCTACCTCTGCGAAAAGCCCTCACAAGGCAGAGAAATCGCCAGCCACATCGGTGCTCGAACACGTGGGGATGGATGCATTACTGGTAACGGTGTAACGGTAACCTGGGGTATCGGCCACCTGGTTGAGCAGGCGAAACCGGAGCACTACAACCCGGCATTGAAATTCTGGGACATCGCGCACTTGCCTGTGCTGCCGGATGAGTGGCACATGGAGGTGAAGCACCAGACCCGTGATCAGTACAAGATCGTCTCGAAGCTGTTGAAGCAGGCAACTGAGGTTGTCATTGCCACCGATGCTGACCGTGAGGGCGAAGTGATCGCACGGGAGCTGATGCAGCTGAACGGCTACCGCGGGAAGGTTTCGCGCCTTTGGCTTTCAGCGTTCGACGATGCGTCGGTTAAGAAGGCTCTGGCTAATATTCTGCCGGGCGAGAAGACGCTGCCGATGTATTTTTCCGGGATGGGCCGAAGCCGGGCGGACTGGCTGGCCGGGATGAATCTCACCATGGCCTTGACCAAGGCGTTCGGTGCCGGCGGCAAAGGCGGAACCTTGCATTGTGGTCGCGTACAGACGCCTGTGTTGGCTTTGGTGGTGCGGCGCGAACGGGCCATCGCCGCGTTCGTTCCAAAGGCGCACTTCGGGGTCAATGCGACCTTCCTGATGGGCGGGGCATCCGTGCCGATGGCCTGGATGGCGCGAGCGGCGCTTCTCGACGATGAGGGGCGTCTCCTCGACCGCGATAGTGCAGAGGCGGTGGTCAAGCAGGTCGCAGGGCAGGCCGGGAAGGTGACCCTTGTCGAGACGACACAGGAACGCGAAGTCGCGCCGTTGCTGTATAGCCTGGGATCACTCCAGCGGGAGGCCTCGGCGCGCTTCGGGATGAAGGCGCAGGCCGTACTCGATGCTGCGCAGGAACTTTACGAGAAACACAAGGCGACATCGTATCCACGAACGGATTGCGAATACCTGCCGCGCTCGATGCTGGCCGAATCGAACGAGACGCTGCAGGCTATCGCCGGAGCGAAGCCCGAGCTGGCAACACTGGCCACGGTTGCCGAGTCGGCGCTCAAGGGTGCCGATGAGCGTTTCCGGGGCAGGGCATTCAACGACAAACAGATCACGGCCCACCACGCGATCATTCCGACGCGAAACCCGAACATCGATGTGTCGGCCATGACGCCGACCGAGCGGACAGTCTTCGACATGGTTTGTCGACGGTATCTGGCGCAATTTCTGGGGGATTACCAGTACAGCAAGACGGTGATCGAAGTGATCTGCAAGGATGAGAAATTCAGGGTGAGCGGCAAGACGCCGCTGATACCCGGCTGGCGGCAGACCCTGCCCGAGGCGACGAAAGCACCCACGGACAAGGACGATGGCCAGGAGGATGCAGTAACGCTCCCGAAGGTACGTGTCGGCGAGGATGCCCGCAACCTGCGTTGCGAGGTGCAGGACAGAAAGACCTCACCGCCCAAGCGTTATACCGAGGGCACGCTGTTGGCGGCGATGGAGTCGATCGACAAGGAAATCGAGGATCCGCGCTGGAAGGCGGTGATGAAGAACAAGGAGAAAGCGGGCATCGGAACGGATGCAACGCGTTCGGCCATTATCGAGGGGCTGTTCAAGCGGGACTACATCGTCGCCAAAAAGAAGGAGCTGCTTCCGACCGAGAAAGCTGTCGCGCTGATTGGACTGATCGAGGAGGTTTCGCCGGAAATTGCAGATCCAGTCTTGACTGCTCAGTGGGAAGATCGACTGAGCCAGATTGAGAAGGGCGAGATCGAGTTGTCGCAGTTTGAACGCAGTCTTGGCGAGTGGCTGGTGCAGGTGATTGACGGCATCAAGAGTCAGAATGGCACGCGGCAGATATCGTCTGGTAAGACTCGTGATTTGCCGGCCAAGGGTAGTGCGGTCGTGGCGTGCCCTGCTTGCGGCAAGCCAATGCACAGAATTGATGGCCAGAATGGCTTCTTCTGGGGTTGTACGGCGTACCGGGAAGGGTGCGAGTCGACGCTTCCCGATGTCGATGGCAAGCCTGGCACCGCCAGAGAGGCGTCGCTTCCAAAATCGCAGGCAGGGCCTTCCTATCCATGTCCCAGATGCCAGAAGCCATTGCGCCTGGTGAAAGGACCCAAGGGGCCATTCTGGGGATGTACAGGCTACCCGGCATGCAAACACACCCAGCCGGATGACGAAGGGAAGCCTGGCGCGCGGGCTGACGTTGTGGCAGGCAAGGTTCAGGGTACCGAGGCGGCCGTGTCGCGAGGAACACCTATGCGTACCGCCAAGGCAGGTGCAGCCTGTCCGGACTGCAAGACAGGCCTGCTCGTCAGCAAAACCATGAAAGATACCGGTAAGGCATTCGTGGGATGCAATCGCTTTCCTGCCTGCAGATTCTTTGCATGGCCAGCGAAATAACGGATGCGAGTGATGCACACCACACGGGTCGAAATTCCCTGCGCCGAGCCGGTATGGCTGGTTGCCGAATGGCCGGACGGCACCTGGTGCGATCTTCATGAGCTGCGTGAAATGACACACATGAGCGATGACTACCAGATTGTTCGAGTGCTGACGCACGACGAAGGATTCACCCCAATTAGAACTCAACGATGGAGCCCGAATTGCAAATGACAGAGAGTGAAATCCGCCACGCAGTGAGCGACGAGCTGGTGAGAGATGTGCTTCGCGAGCGCCGCTCAGAACGTCGCTGGCGACTCATCAAGCGCGGAATGATGGTCGCGGCCGGCGTGGTGTTCTTTGCCTTGTATCTCTTCGGCTACGCGAAGCAGATGGGATGGAAGATGATCCCCAACAACGAGATCACGGCCGTGATTCACATCGATGGGGAGATTTCCGCCGGAGCCACGGCCTCGGCGGAGAAAGTGGTTCCCTTGCTCAGGAAGGCCTTCGAGGCGAAGAACGTCAAAGCAGTGGTTCTGAGTATCGACAGCCCAGGAGGCGCTCCGGTTGAAGCAGAGCGAATTTACCAGTCGATCAAGGCTTTCAGAAAGAAGCATCCCAAACCGGTTGTTGCGGTGATCAACAACGTCGGTGCGTCGGCCGCCTACATGGTGGCTCTACACACCGACAAAATCTACGCTGCGAATTATTCGCTTGTCGGATCCGTAGGCGCGGTTCTGACAGGTTGGGACTTCCACAAGGCGCTTGAGAAGCTCCAGATCAGCCAGCGGGTGTATGCCTCCGGCAATCTGAAATCCATGCTCAATCCCTATATGCCCATGACGCCAGAAGCCGATCGCAAGGCGCAGGAAATGGTTCAGAAGATGGGCGAAAGATTCAAGGCAGAGGTTCAGGCTGCCAGGGGGACGAAACTGCAGAGCGGAGTGGATTACACCACCGGTGAAGTCTGGGATGGGGTGCAAGCCAGGGAGATCGGGTTGATCGACGAAATCGGTACGCTTGATACCGTGGCGAGTTCATGGGATAGGGCGGTGCATGATTTTGGGCCGCGGGCGCCTGGAGCGGGATGGTTAAGCGGGATGGCCACGGCCCTTGAATGGCTGGCACGCTTTCAGAATGGTTTGCATTGATCGTTACCGATTGATGAAAAAATAATCGCGCGGCAAGGATGCTTGATCGGACTGAGATTTTGGGTGAAATGCTAAAGTCTTATCCACAGAAAATGTGGATGAATTGTCATGGAGCGGGATATGAGTAATGTGGTTGGCCTTGCAGGGTTTCAGTGTCCGGTTGGCAGCATGGCCATGCATACCGTGTATGGCCTGGTTGAGGTTTTTTCCCAGGATGGGTGGATGCGTGGTGTGGTCTATGAACACCATGAGGAATTGAGCCTTGCCCATGAGAGTGATGACGTGATTTTTGCTGAGCACATCGAGATGCGTGAGGTATGGGTTCATGTTCGCGAGCTTGCCGAGGCGGATCTTGCGAAAGACATCGAGAACCTGCGAAAGCGTGGTCAATTACTCTTCGAGACTGTCGACTGAAGTGAGGTCGACGTGCTTCATGGCGTTACATCAAGGATGCCGAACGGCTGCGCGAACCCATGCAAAAGATTACTGACTGCCTCTTGAGTTCTTTTTCAAACGGCATACAATGTTTATCATCTGGTGATAAAGTAAATCATGCAGGCTAATACCGGACTTGAAACTCTTCTGGATCTTAACGGCTACACCATAGACCAGGAGGGCGGCTATTGGGTCAAAGTCGAAGCGTGGCGAGTCCCGGCTACTGTCGGTATTCCGCATGGCATCCGCTATTCGCTGACACTGCATGAACCGTATGGAAAGCGGATTCTTGGTTACGACAACAGCCATGCCATCAAGCCGCCCAAGAAATTCAAGTTTGCGGGTCAACGTTTGCCATATGACCACAAACACCGCCATGTGGCAGATAAGGGTGTCCCCTATGAGTTCAAGGACGCCAATCAGTTACTGGCCGACTTCTTCAAGGAAGTGGATCGCGTAATAAAGGAAGCAATGAAATGAAAAAAATCGCCATCGGGATCATGTCCCAAGAGAAAATCCGTGAACGCATGCTGGCCATCGCCAAGGGCGAGTACAAACCCAAACCCGGCGAACCCAAAATCTGGTTCACCTCGATGAAATCCCTGGCTGAAGTCCTGAGCGACGACAATCGCGCCTTGCTCAAGACGATCCGTGATTCGCAGCCTGAATCCATCAGCGGTCTGGCCGTTATCACCGGACGCAAACCCGGAAACCTTTCGCGCACCCTAAAAACCATGTCCCACTATGGGATAGTGGAAATGCGCCGGGAGAATCGCCACGTGCGGCCCATTGTCATGGCAACCGAATTCCAAATTCTTGCAGCGTGAAATTTAGCGCTGCATCGTGACCACTCAAGGCCACACTCCGAATCGATGGAATCCATCTTTGCAGTGTATTAGCTGACGAGACATCATCTCGTGTAAAGCGGTTGCAACTGTTAAGGCTTGTCCGACGCCTGCTCGCTGGGCTCGTGCGTACTGCCAGGCCTGAGCGTGGGGGCAGGCATCGTACAACCCTTAACAGGAATGGACGGTCGGGGCGATGGCTATCAAGGTCTGTTTCTGAGGCATAAAGCAGACCGTCAACATTGGAACTGACCGGGCGGCATGAAGCGTAACTTTTGACGGTTAGGTGTTAGGCCTCATGGTGATTACTTATGCTTGCCGGAACATCGCCGAGATGTTCAATGGTTAGCTTGCTCTTCGGGGCTCTAACACGGGTGTTCATTTCGTGGCCGTAGGTATGGATGAGGTAGTTCTCAACTTCATCGACCGCAGCTAGGGCTTCTTCATTCAACTGGCCCACATAGAGCTTGGCGCCGTGCCGAAGGCATCCTTCGATCCAGTGGCGATACCCACTGTTGTAGCGGCCGCTCGCGTCAAGCCCATTGAGTTTTCTCTTGTGACCACCGAAATGGCTCTTATGCGCCTTACCCCAATAGAATGGTTTGTCATTCCATTCGTGCAGGTAAATGATTCGAGAGCGGTCTCGGGCTTCAGCGTATGTGTTGCAGCGGGTCCAAATAATCTTCATAGCGGTAAGGACGTTTTGCGGGGCCTAATAGTCATTCAAAAATTCCAAAGCTGCAGTTCACGCTCGACGTCCCATCCAATCACTAACGTCAGAGCAACGTAGAAGCTGTGACTGCCCTGTTCGTGGCGCTGAACACGAAAATAAAATCGCTCAATCCGACGCTTGGTCGCCGAGCAGCAGGCGCTTTAGCCACTTCATCACGCCCTGTCGCTTACCCACCGAGCCGGCCTTCCTCTCGCCCGCGGATGTTGCAGGACGGCTTGGCACGGGCCGCTGCATTGACGATGCTTCGTGGGGAGCCATTTCACCAGTCCTAGCTGCGTTGCGCAGCGTCACCATCGTGGCGAGGTCTGCTGCATCGCGCTGTCGCACCCTTGCGATTTGCTTGGTACTCATCACACCTGCCCACACTACTTGGTTGCGCCGGATGACGTAGTGCGAGCGGCATGCATAGTCCCAGTTGCCTACAGATGGCCAGAGTGAGACAAGTTCGCCTTCCCTTGTCAGCCGCCACTCTGCCGGCGACATTGGCGTAACCACCTCCTCGCCGCAGCCGCAGCAGCACTTGTGCGAACACGTACGGAAACGCTCGCTGATATACAGAACGCCCTCTTCCAGGTGGTCGGGGATGAACTCAACGAACTTCGGGCGGATTTGGCCCACCCTCATGCCACGGTTTCTTTGCACTGCTCACCACGGGTGAGCGACTGGGTTGCCACCGTGTATGCCGCGTGGTGAGATTTGAAGCGGTCCTCGTAAAAGCCAAACAGCTGCTTCCACTTGATGACGGCGAGCTGTCCGTTAAGGGCGTTCAAGTCAGCCACTTGGATGTTTTGCCGGTACAGCGCCTCAGATTTATCCTCGTCCATCGGTACACAATAGGCGACGTGCTCGTTCTTTTCCCCGGTTGCAGTCGTTACGCGGCAAGTGGCATCGAGCTCGAGGGTCTCTGCATTCATGACGACATCCATGCCGACATCAACGAAGGGTATCTCCTGAGAGACCAGATACTCGCATACAGTCTTGCGCGCCTTCCCCTTGTCTACGCATACGAAGACAAAGTCGAAGCCTGCCAGCTCCACCACAGTTTCCGCATCCAAGTAGTATGGGTGCGGCATGATGCCGTGGCGCATTGGATCGTATCGCTTAAGGAAGTAATCCACCTTTTTCAGATGTTGCAGCAGTTCGTGCTTGGTGGCTGCGCCGGGGGCGCGGAATGCATTGTGTTGCTTGAAGTCGTCACCATCGAATAGGTGAATTTCCAAGACCGGGGTCTTGGCCACCTGGTCCAGCACATAGGAGCCAGTTCCCCCCAAGCCCACAATGGCCACCTTGGCGAGCCTTAGCCGTGCCGACGTAACCATTATTTCCGCCCGCACGCTTGCCGTATCGGCGTAGCGGAACACCGAATCCGGTTCGTGCGGCTCAATGATGCGCCTGGTGCGGGCATCAACTTCGGGATCGATTGCCCTGGCCTGGCTCTCGATGACGGCAATGTAGTGCGTCACTTTCTCGTAGTGGTCAGGAAAACCGTTCGACCACACATCGGGCTTGTTCGAAAACCGATGTTGGGCAACGCATCCTTCGAACACGGCCAACTGGTGCGGTTGCGTGTCAGCGACAAGCTCAGTCAGGGAAGTGCCATCCGCCCTGCAAGGAAAGCTTCCCACCCACCAGACCTGATGGTCGTCGCCGGGCGAGGTGGGAGACAGAACCGAGCCCGCGTTCTCCACATACTTGCAGACCAAGGTGCCCCGCGCCATGGTGCGTTGCGACGTGACGTAGTGCACCGAGTGCACCAACAGGTGCTGTTGGTGCACTTCGGCCTCGAACCCATCGTCCAGCAGCCGCTGAAGGCCGGAATCAAGATCGGTTGGTTTTTCGGACACGGAATTCCATCCCATTGTGCACCGGGGTGCTTTGGCCCGGGGCAAGGGTGCCGTCGTGACCGTGCGGGTTGGCATACGCCACCGTGTAGATGATGTCGAACGGCCCCTCAGGAAAGGCGAGATGCACGATCTGTTCGTAGGAGATGATCTGCCCCTCGAACTGGCGCGGTTTGCCGTTGACGAAAATTTCGTGGATCTTGGTGTGATGCGCCTCGATGACGCCGGTTTCCATCCTCATTGCGTGCTCCTTACTTTTCACGACGTATGCCCTTGAACGGCGTCTTGTCGCTGGTTTTCACGTCGATGAAGCGCCCCGTCGCGGTGTCGCGCTTCACATAGTTCCCACTAGGGGTTTGTGTCTGGCTGCGCTCGCGCACGGCCCCGACCCGATGCCCGTCGCCGGACTTCCCATTTTTTGCCATTTGATCACCTCACAAGTTGATATGTGAGTACGATACATAATCAAAATGATTATGTCAATGGTGTAATGTGAGTACCAGATGTCCGGCAACGTGCTAACATCAACAAATGCACTTATCGCTTCACACTGCCATGCCCCACAACATCGGATTGTTAAGCAAGCTGCCCAAGGTGCAGATTGACCGGCTGACTTTCATCGACTTCCGGCTGTATTTCCTTGGCGAGCTGAGGCGCGCCGACCTGGTGGAAAGGTTCTCTACAGGTGTTGCGGGTGCCACGCGCGACATCGCGATGTATCGGGAGGTTGCCCCGACCAACCTGGATTTCGACGGTACTGACAAGGTTTATCGCCCGAGCACGACTTTCACGCCCGTGTTTGATCACCCGGTGACTCGGGCCCTAACTGCTTTGTCACAAGGTTTCGGCGAAGTGGTTGCCCAGCATGTGGAACCTCTTGTGCGGTGCGACTTCCCCACCCCGTTGAGCCTTCCGCAAATGGACGTGCTTGCCACCATCACGCGTGCCATCCACCGCGGGCTGGCAGCACGGGTGGCTTACAGCTCTAACACTAGCGGCACGAGCGAACGAGAACTCGTACCATTTACCCTCGTGCACAACGGTTTGCGATGGCACGCCCGCGCCTACGACCGTAAGACTAAGTCGTTCCGAGACTTCATTTTGACTCGCATGAGCAAGACCGAGCTACTTGAAGACAGCCCCGCGCAGCCGGAAGAAAAGCCTGAGAACGATGCGCAGTGGTCACGCATCATCGAGCTAGAGTTGATGGTGCACCCGCACGCAGAGCGCCCTGAAGTCATCGCAAAAGACTATGAAATGGTCAATGGCATTTTGAAGGTGCGCGTGCGCGCGACGAACGCTGGCTACCTCTTGCGGCTGTGGAACGTCGACTGCTCGCCTGACCATAGCTTAAGAGGCAAAGAGTTCACCCTGAGTCTGAGAGATCCGCTCGTTTTGCACGCCGCTGAAAGCGCTCCTCTGGCCCCTGGATACGTCGACCTGCGGCCCAAGGCATAGGTCTAGGCTCTAACAAGTACATCGTGGCCCCGGCCCATGCCTTTTGGGTCAGCGTGATCTCAACCACGCGGGCTTCCAACCTACAAATGGATGAGCGCCACCGAATGACAACTAAAAGATACCTGACCAAGTCGCGCTTTAAGCTTGCTGTCGAATGCCCCACCAAGCTCTTTTATACCGGCAAGGGCGGGGTGTACCGCGACCAAATGGCCGAGAACGATTTCCTGGCCATGCTGGCCGAGGGAGGGTATCAGGTGGGCGAACTCGCCAAGTTGCGTTACCCGGACGGCATCGAAATCGAGGACCGTGACCATGCTGCTGCAGAAGCGCGGACCTGCGAGTATCTGCTGCGCGACAACGTAGTTCTGTTCGAGCCAGCCATTAGGGTCGGCAGCTTCTTCATCCGCATCGATATCCTGGTTAAGACAGGTCAGCACTTTGAGCTGATCGAGGTGAAGGCCAAGTCCTATAACTCGCTGCGGCCGGAGATAGAAGGGGCCCGAGGCGGGATCAAGTCGGGCATGCTGCCCTACATCCAGGACGCCGCCTTCCAGACTTGGGTGCTGCAGCAGGCTTTTCCTGATGCCCAAATCACGACCGCCCTGATGATGCCGGACAAGGCCAAGCTTGCGCCGATCGGCGGGATCAACCAGATGTTCAAGATTTCCGGCCGCTCCCAAGTCAAGGTCCGTGCGCCTGAAGGCCTCGACATGAAAAATCTGGGCGAAATCCTGCTTGCCAAGGTATGCGTAGATGGATATGTCGAACAGGTATTGAACACACCGCTGGGCTATCCGGGTGGTCCAGGAGCAATGGGCGAGGCGGCATCGGTTTGGGCGGAGGCTTATTTTCGGGATGAGCGCATTGCGCCCGTGATCGGAGCGCATTGCGGGGGATGCCAGTTCAAGGCCAAGCCTGGCGACGAGCTGAAGAGTGGCTTCCATGAATGCTGGAGCCAGGCCAACGGCTGGACGCAAAAGGACTTCGAACAGGGTACCGTGCTCGACCTATGGAATTTTCGCGGTAAGCAGAAACTGATTAAGCAGGGCGTGTTGAAGCTGGGCGCGATTACGCGTGAGGATATCGGTGAGTTCGACGATGAGGCCAACGAGACAGGGCTGAGCCGAAAGCAGCGTCAATGGCTGCAGGTGGGCGGCATTCCGGCAGATTATGACCTTGGCGGGTTTTACTTCGACCAGGCGCTGGTCGCGTCGGAAATGTCGGGCTGGCGCTTTCCCTACCACCTCATCGATTTTGAAACCTCAGCCGGTGCGCTACCTTTCTATGAGGGCATGCGCCCCTATGAAGCGGTGGCGTTCCAGTTCTCACACCACATCATGGAAGCTGACGGTAGCGTCAGACATGTGGGAGAGTTCCTCTGTGTCGAGCCGGGGCAATTCCCCAACTACGATTTTGCACGGGCCCTGAAGCGGGAACTCGAGGGAGACGAGGGCTCCGTATTCATGTGGAGCCATCACGAGAACACCATCCTGACGAGCATCATTCGCCAACTGGCCGAAGACCCCGCGCGGCCAGAGGATGCTGAAAGCCTCACTCAATTCCTGACCCGTCTAACCAAGGATGGCGACCGCGCTATGGTGGATTTGTGCACACTGGCAGAAAAAGCTTTCTTCCACCCCGAAACCAAAGGCAGCAACTCGATCAAGAAAGTGCTGCCGGCGGTACTCAAAGTGTCGAACGTGTTGCGAGACACCTACAGCCGACCGCTCTATGGCGCGCCGGGCGGCATACCCAGTCTCAATTTTGCCCGGCAGGAAGGTTTTGTTTGGCTGGATAACGCTGAGAACGGCGAAGCCAGCGACCCCTACACACGTCTGAAGCAGTATGCGGCCGTGTTGGTTCCAGCCGAGTTGGCTTCACCTGAGGACAGGGCAAGCATAATCGCGGAGGGCGGGGCGGCAGCAACGGCTTATGCCCGACTGCAGTTCGAAGATATGGATAGCGGCGCCCGAGAGCGAATCAGATCCGCTCTGTTGCGGTATTGCGAACTGGATACCCTTGCGATGGTTATGGTGGTTCAGGCTTGGCGCGATTTCATTGCGAATCATTAACGGGGCAATACAGGAAGCCGGGGCGGATGACTTCCCGAGCAATAAATTAATAAGGGAGATATCTGCAATGGAATGGGCCAAGCTGATAAGCGCAAAACGAATAGGACGTCTGGAAAAGCCTGAAGACAAGATCGGCGGCCCACGCTCACCTTTCCAGCGAGACTATGACCGCATTCTGTTTTCTTCGGCATTCCGGCGTCTGCAGGATAAAACTCAAGTCTTTCCTTTGGCGAAGAGCGACTACGTTCGCACCCGCTTGACCCACAGTTTGGAGGTTTCCTCAGTTGGCCGCTCACTTGGGGTGATGGTGGGTGACGAAATCATCAAACGTCACCCTGAATTGGAAAAGCGAGGAATTACAGCCGGTGATTTCGGTACCATCGTGGCTACTGCGTGCTTGGCGCACGATATTGGTAACCCTCCCTTTGGTCACGCAGGCGAATCAGCAATACAGGATTGGTTTTGTCGGTCAGGAAAGGGCCAGAGCTATCTTGATGATAAAGAGCTAAGCACCCAGACCAAGGCCGACTTCGAAAAATTCGAAGGCAATGCCCAAGGATTCCGGGTCCTGACTCGGCTACAATTTTCCAGCCAAGACGGTGGCATGCAATTGACCTGTGCGGTGCTTGGAGCTTATACAAAATACCCCCGGGCGTCCGATGTTGATAAGGCAGAGGCCGGGGGTATCAGTGGGAAGAAGTTCGGCTTTGTCCAACAGGACCAGCCGCACTTCGAGCAGCTCGCCAATGAGTTGGGTTTGATACGCAAGGGGACATTGCTGGCCTGGCATCGCCATCCGTTGGCCTTCTTGGTTGAGGCGGCAGATGATATCTGCTACCGCATCATGGATGTAGAAGACGGATTCAGGTCAGAGCACTTAGCTTATTCTGAGGTTAAGCCTCTATTCGAGGCTGTCCTTGATAGCACATCACTGGCCCGGCTGGAGAGCATGACCTCGGATAAACAGCGGGTGGAATTTTTGCGTGCCAAGGCCATCGGTGTCGCAATTGACCAAGCTGTCGCGGTCTTTCTAGACAAGGAAAAGGAGTTGCTGTCTGGAGAATTCGATTCTGAACTGTTGGAACACATTCCCTTAGCGGCCGGGTTCAAGGCATTCAAGACGCTTGCTCAAAAAAGGGTCTATGGCGTCAGGCCTGTCATTGAGATTGAGGCCTGTGGCTTCAGGGTTATTGGCGGCCTGCTTGAGTCATTTTTGGATGCCGTTTATGACGCTGCCTCCAATGGCGACAAAATGTCCCCACGTAGCCAAACTATTGCTGGCCTGATGCCAGAGGGCTGCTGGAACCACGGGATGGATTATCGGGAAAGGCTACACGCTGTTACAGACAGCGTGTCCGGCATGACCGATTCTTACGCACTCACCATGTACCAACGGCTTTACGGAATAAGCCTTCCTTAGGGGGCTACGATGCCTGTCCTGCACCTGTGTTTTGCTCTTCCTGTCGCAGGGCTAGTGGTGTAAGGGGAAGCCAGTCAAACGTGGATAGTGCTGGCTTAAATCTTCCCCCGCCCAGGCTAATCCATGTGAGATGGGGCTAAGAGGCTTGCGGAAAAATCGAACCTGCGTCCCTAACCGGTCCTAGAGTTCAAGCATGTTGTGGCCCTTCGGCAGCGAAATATACGTTGGACACGTTATGCAAACATCAACAGTAGTTACAACTCAATAGTTAACTGGATGCAACCTGAATCCGACAGTCCCGAGCACCATCGACAGCGCTCAGAGTTCATTAGAAATCTGGTTCAAAGCCAGTTCGATCAGCAGCACCTCAACGATCGGTACGTGCAAGGCCCGCCCAGAACGGTCGTGCAGTTTTGGCACAACCTACGACAGTTGCCGGAGGACGTCAAAGAGTGCATTGCCTCTTGGGCCCACTGGGAGACGAAAGGTTTTAGGCATCGATTGTTCGACGAGCGTAGCGCCAAGGCGTTCATTGGTCACTCATTAGGTGCGCGCTACGAGCACGCCTTCGAACGTTGCTATCACCCGGCCATGCAGGCCGACTACTTCCGGCTCTGCTACCTGTTTGTCGAAGGCGGCCTCTATGTGGATGCGGACGACGTCTGCGTTTGTACAGACATAAGTTGTTTGTTTGACGACGGTCGGCTGAAGGTTCAGCCCCTGTGCTACGACATCAATTCTGGAACAATGGTGAACCCGTCCGTGTTCCTACGCGTTGATGCCTACGCTTCGAGTTGGATTTTCTACCTCAATAACAATCCACTCATTGCAAGCCGAGGACATCCGATCATCGAAAATGCACTCGGCCGGGCAACAGATCTTCTCGAGATCGCCGGCAAGGACGATTTGCCGGAAATCCAGACGACGACCGGCCCGGGGAGCCTTTCGAAGTCGGTTTTCGAATTTGGTACCACCTTGGGAGGTGTCGAAAGCGACCTGATGATATTGCGGGACTGGGATTCATTTGCTGTCTCAATATGGCCATTGAGCTACCGCAACGACGCCAGGAATTGGCGACTCTCCAATCAAAAGAATTTCTATCGTAACGGCGCGTAGTTTCCGAATGAACCTTTCGAAGCCCCTACGCGCGGCATCGCGCCTTCTGTATTCACTGTTCCTGCAATGCCGAGTCCGCCTGCCTCGGCAGCAGTGCCTTGCGTTCATGTCGCACTCTGATGGTCGGCAACCAGGCATCGGCCCGATTTTCGTCATCAACTTGGACAGGCAGCCGGACCGCTGGACTGACGTGCGTCGCGAGCTCGACCGCATCGTAGACGCCGCCGGCAAACCGCTATCAGAGCGGGTCGTTCGGTACTCGGCATGCGATGCGCAGGCGAATCCCAAAGAATTGTTTGGCACGGTTGACATTGAGCCTTATTACACGCTCGGCGACCAGCTGTTCGTCGAACCGCAACCCCAAGCTGTCCCAGACGCGTTCGACTTGGAGCGGCCGATTAGGATGAGTAACGCAGAAGTCGCCGTTGCACGCTCGCATATCGATATCTGGAAAACAATTGCACAGTCCGATGCCCCCTATGCCCTTGTACTCGAGGACGACGTCTGGTTCGAGCGTAGCTTCGGGCGGCTTGTCGATCAGGCTTGGCGTGAGATGGAAGCTGCCGACCGTACCAGCCCTGCGTTCGATGTGTTTTACCTGTCTTACAAGGAAGTGCGCCACGGTGCTCCAAAAGAACTCGTTTCAAAGAGCGTGTTTCGCCCGGAACGTGGCCTCTGGTACCTGTCCGGATATGTGCTTTCGAAGAAAGGCGCTCAGATGCTGCTTGGGCTTCTTCCGTGTCGCGGTCCCGTCGATCTCTGGATCAATCACAAGTTCCGAGAGATGGACGTCCGGGCTCTGCGACGCTCGGTGATCAGCCAGCGTCTCGATCTCAACTCAACGAACACATACTCGATCCTACCGACACTGAGCCGGATCGGCATCCTCGACGGGGGTGACGCGGCGCTTTTTCAGCAGCGGCCGACCCACTCTCCCGTATTCGCGTTCGGAACCCCGGGGTTCGGCCTGTCATCGCTCGCTTTGGCCCTCTCGATGCTTGGCTATCGCTGCTGTAGCGATTTTGACCGGATTCCGGAATGCGAGTTAGAGAGCCTCCTCGCTGGCCGCACCGATCGCGTTTTCGACGCCTACGTCAACATCGAATCGCTGGCGCTGCATGTTCGCGTCCTCACACAGCGCTACCCACGCGCCAAGTTCATCGTGATTGACGACGTAGCGGGAGCCGCTGATCGCCAAGGCGGCGGTGTGCTGGATGAGTTGGAAGGGGTGGACGTACTTCGTTTACATGGTGAAAACACCAACACTTGGCGAGCGCTTTGCGAACATTTGAGACTTGCGCCACCGAGTGCGCCATACCCTGCAGTTCGGAATTTTGGACAGCGAAGGTATCGGCGCGCCTTGGGCGACACGCTATCGACCCGCCAAGAAAAGTGGCTTCGGCACGACCGGTCACCGTGGATCGTGGAACCGCGCGCCGGTTGGGCGGGAATCAGCACGAGCGCATACGATCAGCTGGAATCATCAGCCTCATCGCGGGTGCGCTTCGAGGACGATCTGGCTGATATCCAACCGGCACGGTGGCTGTTGAGAAACGACACGTTCCCCGGAAACCTTGGACTGTTTCGACCGGCCAACGTCACCCCACAACCGAGCGGCGGTCTTTCACTCACGGTGATCGAGGAGCCGCTTGGCGTTCGGAATCTTAGCGCGGCGGCGGTCTCGAGCCGAAGTAGTTTCTTGTTTGGGCGCTTCGAAGTCACGCTGCAAGCGACGAACGTCCCTGGCCTGGTGACCGGCTTTTTCCTTCACCGCGATTCGCCCCGACAGGAGATCGACGTCGAGATCGCAGGAAATCGCCCTGACCGGCTGCTGGTCAACGTGTTCTACAATCCGGGTTCCGAGGGCGCGAAGTTTGACTACGGCTACCGGGGAACCCCCGTTAGCATTCCGTTGGGGTTCGACGCATCAAAAGCTTTACATCGGTTTGCCATTGAATGGGATCCATGTGAGATCCGGTGGTTCGTCGATGATGAATTAATTCACCGTCGCGCTACATGGGGCCCGACCCCAATTCCGCACCTGCCCATGACGTTACATGTGAATACGTGGCCGACCCGCTCACGAGAGCTTGCAGGCCGGTTGGCGCTCCGCGCGTTGCCAGCGTCAGCGATCGTATGCCGAATCGCCGTTGACTCATTTAATGCGGACGCGCAGCCACCATTAGCGTCCGCTTCGGAGGATATTTCGTACACGACCAAGGCTCAGCTACGGTAGGAAACCGACGATAGGTGGCTGCTTTGGCTCGGATGTGTGAGTACGTCGGTGCTGGAAGCTGATGTTCAACTGTCCGATACTTGCCACCTTCGGCAACCGGCCACATTGCTGACGTAGAGCGGGAGGCACCCCAACGGCAGCAAAGGCTGAACGATCAGTCGGGCTGCCCGTCGGCCTTATGTGGAGCTGCACATAAGGCCGACGAGCTGAAGTTCGCGGACGGTTAGCGAACGGCGGGGCAACCCCAGATAACCGATTGTCATGACGTTGAAGGATGGGTGGCTCTTGAGCGAACAGGCTTTCGAGCCTGTTAAGCCGTCCCGGCCAAGTATTGACACTGCATTTGAAAATGGGCAACCTAAAGCTTGTTTTGTTGGCTCATGCAGCCCGATTGGCCTCCCGTAAGGAGCCGCTTTTTGCCGCAAGGCGCATATAAATGCCGTTCAGTTCCTGAAAACGGCGGGTCTTCGGATCTGGAATTCCATCGCAGTTCAACCACCCCATGGGGAGCCACGCTCCCTTTGGGGAAAGTGCTCCCTTTTTTATTTTTTAAGGAGAGCATTATGTCTGAATCCAAATTTTACGATCTTCATGTCACCGGCCTTGGCTACCTGAACCGTGTTCGCATGGTCAAGCCCAACAAAGGTGAAACGTTTCTCGCCTGCTCCATTTCAGCTCTCCGTGGTGAGTGGAACAAGGATGGCTCGATCAAACCTGAGTCGACTAAATTCGATGTGCGGGTTTATGGTCAGGATGCTATCAAAGCGATCGAGGTACTCAAGCCGCATGGTGATGAGAAACGGAAAGTAATGATCCAGTTCAAGCTGGGTGACATCTACCCTGAAATGTTTGTCTACGAAAAAGACGTGGGCACACGCAAGAAGGGTGATACGGGAGTGATGATCAAGGGCCGCTTGCTCAAGATCACCAATGCATGGGTGGACGGTAATCCGGTTGTCCTGCCTGCAGGCTCTTCGCAACAGCAAGAGGCTGCAGCAGGCGGCCAGTAACGTCCAGCTCCACAAACCCGACCGGGGAGATTCACGCTCCCTTCCGGGTGTCGTGGACTCCCCGGTTTTCATTTTGAAAACCAGGAGTCCACGATGAAAGAAGCTTTTCTGAATGTTCTGTTCGATTTGCGCATCATGAGTTTGTGCGTGATGGTGTCACAAGTCATCGCCTTGGCGAGCACTCTGTCGAATTGATGGAGTCAAACTGAAAACCTCCTGCGTGGGGTTTTCACCAGAGGGCCAACCCTCCGGTGAAAACCTCGCAACCAACCAGGAGACATCCAAAGGAAACGCCCAGCCTCTGGGCGTTTACCCAAGCGGGCCATGCCCGTTTCGGTAAACCCCGTTTCTCGTTTGCTGAGTACAGCAGGATTGGCGCCCTAAGCGCTGGCTTTTAGTCCGGGCAGCCCCTCATACCGGATTGGGATTCCTCCGCAGTTTCCCAGGGGTTACATTGGCGACGGATGCATCCCCATCTGCTTGCCTCATCCCTGAGACGGACCGATAACCCGTCTTCCCTACACCCGCCAGAAGGCTTGCCCGAGACCAGGTTTCGGGCAAGCCTTCTGGGCATCGATCAGATCATGGGTTGTGACGGCCAGAACGGTCACGGCATTTGCGGTTTGCCGCATCCCAAAATTCGCGCCGAGCCCCTCAGTGCGGCGCGTCGCTTCCTATATGGAAGAGTTGAGCAGGGGTTCCATTACCAACCACATTGAATCATGACCAACCCATCCTGCCCCCGAGCGGGGTATCCAAGAGAACTGGCTATCTTGGATAAGCCGTTCGGCAAAGTTTCACTGCTGGCTGTCAGTATCAGCCCGACCGATGTGCGTTATGCATCGCCTTTTAATGCCGTTCAGTTCCTGAAAACGGCGGGTCTTCTGACCTGGAATTCCATCGCAGTTCAACCACCCCATGGGGAGTCACGTTCCCTTTGGGGAAAGTGCTCCCTTTTTTTCTGTTTCTTAAGGAGAGCATTATGTCTATTCGCATCAATGGAACGCTTGTAATCAAGGAAATCAAAGGTGCCAACGGCAAGTTCTGCGTCGGCGACCTGACCACCCCGATCGGAGAATTCAAGGTCAAGGAGTCCATCCTCGATCAGTTTTCGGAAGGCCGATACGAGGGTGAGTTTCTCGTCGAGAACTTTTACCTCAGTTCGTATATTTGGCGCGGGAAATCGACCACCGACATCCGTGCGAAGGTAATGGAAATATTCCTGGACACGGTTGATGAGGGCAAGCTTGATGACGTGCCGAGCGAACCCGATCCAATCGCCACAGAGCCCGCATCGTCAGCGAATCAAACCGGTTCATCCGATATTCCCGTGCCAGCAGCGCTGGTTCAGGAGCATGAAAATCAGGACCCGGTTTTCCAGGAGTTGCTGGAATTGTTTGGGGCCGATCTTGCCGACCTTGTCTGGGTTAGCAAGGAAGTGAAGCTTGACCCCACTGTGGATCGAGCGGTCTTCCGCAGCCAGCGTGACCGGCTGAAGGAGATGGGCTACGTGTTCGATGCCAAGTCCCAAGGATGGTCCAGGAAGGGAGAGTGAATATGAAATCGAGCATGCCTCCTCCGGCTGAGATTCTTGCCATCACAGTTGACGATTTCCGTGCCCAACAGGCTGAGGATGTTGCCAACGATGTGTTCCTTCAGGCAGAGCAGATTCTGCGAATTTTGGGGGATACGGGGGGTGGAAGAGCGTTGGCCAGGCTCATCAAGGCGTTGCATGGCGAAGGTGGGTTGAAATTCAATGACCTCCTGCCACTGGACAGTGGGAACCGCTCGATTGCGTTGGCGCTCATCAAGGAATTCCTGGATGAGTGCCGTTCATTTGATGAGTGGGAGTCACTGGCCGAATTGGCTGATCGTTGCGTATTTCATGGGATGTAGTGCCATGAAGCGGAGTTTCATAAAAGCTTGAGTCCGGTCAGTCCCTGAAACCGGAATGCCTCGCAAGAGGCCGGGATTTAATTTCATCAACCACCCCATGGGGAGTCACGCTCCCTTTGGGGAAGGTGCTCCCCTTACTTCTTAAGGAGAGCAATATGTTATTTGGCCTTGGCATTACCGTCACAGAAGCTGCTCGCCAGCTTGGCATCAAGGACCCCGATGGTTACGGGATTATCCTGGCGACGACAGACGTTGAGTATGTGGATGCAGCAGAAGCCTTCCAGGCGGAGTGTGGCGAACAGTGCCACCTTGAGATGGAGGACTTCGAGGCTGCAATTGATAGGCAAATGAAAAATGGCCGACTTGCAATGGGCTTCCTGTTCATCGGAATGGCCAGGATCGATACCGGTACGAAAAAACCTGTTCCCGGTACTGAGGCCTATGGAGTCGTGTGCCTGCCTGGTCAATTCGGCTGGGTAAAAACACAGGACGCGCTTCCGGGCGAGCAACAGCCAGTGGTCGTGATCGCTGCGTCAGGGGTGATGTCGTTCGGGCGGATGATCGAGGGGCGGTTCTGCGAGTATCACCCTGACGTAGACCGCTTTGTTGACAGTGAAATGGAATGGGGCGGAACACGGGGTATCCAGCAATGGATGCCGATTGATCGGCCTCTGTCCTGATTTTCATTTAAAGCCCCCACCAGGGGGCTTTTCTCGAACACGCGGCTGCGGCCGGCGTGTTCGAGAAAGGCTCCGAGCCTTTGAAGTGTTTCACTGCTGGCTGTCAGTTTCAGCCCGACCGATGCGCGTCACGCATCGCCTTATGAGTCCGGTCAGTCCCTGAGGCCGGAACGCCTCGATGTCCTCACAAGGACATGGAGTCCGGGATTCAATTCATCAACCCAGCGGGGCGTTTTCACTCCCTCTTGGGGAGTATGTCCCTTCATCGAAGGAGAAAGGTGTGTACGGTCAACTGGCAAGACGGTGGTGCAAATTGGAGCTGCCGCTTCAAGTGCTTCAAAGTAATTCTGGCTTCTATATCGGCACGGCCGATGGGGGTGACCCCGTTTCAAAAGAGAGCGTTGAGTATTTTCAGACGCATGCCACTGCTCTGCAGGCACTGCAGGATGGTACCTGGACGCAGGACGTAATTCTTTAAGCTGGAACGCTTTTTCGGAAGCCGGGATTCAATTTGTTATTTCAACCCAGCGGGGTGCAACCACCCCGCACTGGGTTCGGCTGCCTCCGCGTTTTTATTTAGGAGAGCAGCGCTATGAATTACCGTACCCGCAAGGTATCCGAGATTGACGTGGATGGATTGACCGCCGAGTTGAGCTTCGAGCCTTCCTGCGTCATGAGCTACGTGGAACACGAGATCGAAAAGCAGGGTGGCTTGGTCGCAGTTGGCTATCTTGTTGACGATCATGATGTGGAAAATCCCTTAGACGACTGTGACGGAATGGGACATATTTATTCTTCGCACCGTCATTCTGGCCAGCACGCCAAGATGCAAGCCGTACTTGGCCTGGACTCTGACTGGCAGCGTGATTTATCCCTTCGAGTGGTCGAGCGTGAGGCGGAGTCTGCCTTGATGGAGTTGGTCAGAACCAGACTCCAGGTCGATCTGGTTGCTTTCATCCTTGAGTGCGCCAATAACAATGGAATGAACCGCGATCAGGCGATTGAGTACTTCGTCGTGGACTTCACAGGCCAGCTTCCCTATCACCGGGAAACCTGGCTTACTGAAAAAGTGCGTGAGCTTGTCACCTGGGATAGCCTGCTTGATGAGGCCTGGCAATTAGCCAGATTGTCAGGCCAAGTAGGCGATCCCTACACCGTCATGCTCGATTGTTATGAGCATGGTGGCCAGGTTTGGTCGGTGACAGGCTCTGGGCCGCAATGCCTCTTTGATACGGCTCGGGGTGCCGGTGTTTGGGTGCCCGATCAATGCCTTCGTGAAGAGCTGGACTCGATCAAGACAAATGAAGGCATTGATGCAGCGCGCACCAAGGCTGTCGAGTTTGCGCGTCAGGCACTCGGGTCGTATAACGCCTGGCTGGCGGGTGACTGTTACGGGGTGGCGGTCGATGTATTTTCGACCGAGGGTGATCGCCTGAAACTGATCGACGAGTCTGCTGTATGGGGCTATGTCGGCAGAAAATGGGCGGAAGAATCACTATCTGAGGAGGTTAGGGCAGTGCTTGGCAATGCTGTCCTTAAAGCTGCATGAACCCTATATCTGATATTCCCCTGTGGGCATTTGAGTGGGCCGGCGCATTTCTTGGTCTGACTGGCGCTGCATTGCTCTCGCTCAATGTGAGAGCAAGCCGCTTCGGCTGGCTGCTGTTCCTGCTGTCCAACGGTGCCTGGATTGCTTATGGAATCAAGGTTGGTGCGCATGGACTGGTTGTCATGCAAATCGGCTTCACGCTCACAAGCCTGATGGGTGTTTATCGCTGGCTGGTGGCAGACAAAAATGTAGTTTCAAGTGAATTCCGCTCAATGCGGCTACCCGGAGGGTGCAATCCCCTCTGGGGGATTCCCCTCCTTTTTTTTGTTTAAAAAGGAGAAGGACATGGATGCAAACGAGCACACGCAGTTCTATCTTGACCAACTCAAACCTTTGGTTGGCGGGGTCATAGAGGATGCCGTTCGTACTGACGGGGATGAGTTCGGCGACGAGTTTTTCGGACTAGCCATCAAATGCAAGGATGGCGAAGTCAGGCGTTTGATCATCCTGGCGGACGATGAAGGCAATGGCCCTGGCAGCTTCGAGATTGTTGAAGGAGAGAGCCATGGCTGAGCCTTCGATTGCTACCGCGTTGCGCTGCGCACTGGCTGACCTTGAAGCCATCATGCCGGAATATGATCCGGAGCATGAGCACTCCGCCTGGGAGACCCTTACCGAACTCCGGACATTGGTTGATTCTGAAGAACGTCTCCAGGCGGCAGATCGGTATGACCCAGCCACTCAGATTGTGATTGTCTGGTCGGTCGAAGATGTATTGGAAGTTCGTCCCGATCTGGCAGAAGAGCAGGCCATTCAGGTTCTACGATTGGTCGACAAGCATCACGACGCGAGTATTGGCGTCAACTGGGAAACACTGGAGAGCTTCGCATCCGATCTTTTCGGTGAAGCACCGACAGAGCCGGAATAGTTTTCCTCTTGCCCCTCCGGGGGCCTTTCTCGAACGCGTGGTTGCTTCCGGCGTGTTGGAGAAAGGCTCCAGGCCTTTGTGTGTTTCACTGCTGGCTGTCAGTTACAGCCCGAATGATGCGCGTCATGCATCGCTTATAAGTCCGGTCAGTCCCTGAGACCGGAACGCCTTGATGTCCCCACAAAGGCATGGAGGTTGGGATTCAATTCATCAACCCAGCGGGGTGCATCCACCCCGCAAGGGGACGGTTGCCTCCGCGTTTTTTAGGAGAGCAACATGCATGGTGATATTGAGACTTGCACAGACCTATCCGCCAAGCAGGCGGCCATGAAGAAATTTCTCGTTGAGTATGAATTGCCTTACGTGCATTTGGTGCGTGTGGGCATCCAGGCCAAGAACGAAGAATCCGCGATCTCGATTGCCAATCGGGCCTTCACTGATTGCACGCTTTGGGACAACACGCCCGAAATGCCCTTGCTGTACGACGACTATGAGGAAACCGGGGATTCTGGTGACGTTCTGGAACTCAAGGTTGTTGGTGAATATCAGGAATGGCCAGAGCCTGAGGTGTGCGTCAAGATTATTGAGCGTGATGCGGCTGCCAGACGTGCGTGCGAGCACCTGATCGCCGCGCATGAATGCAGCAACTCCGCATCTGTTCGCGAGGCACTCTTTCAGTCTGCACTTGAGGAAGCGCATGCGGCAATGCCGCACCTCTCCGGTTCAACCAGTTCAAGCAATGACACCGCTGGATTGGAAGCGAAACCAACGGTTGTGGCGTGGCTTGAAGGCGGAATCGTGCAATGGATGGCATCGGATCATCCCATGCGCTACCTGGTGCTCGATGCCGATACGGATGGTAACGACAGCATGAAAGTCACGATGGAAAACGGAAGCATTGCAGATGTCATTCGGACTACTTCCACAGTGCTTGCAGACCACCTTCCTGAGTGGGTGACGAAATTGGTGGAAGAAGTCGAAGGCCAGTAGCAAAGCGGTAGATCAAATTTTTCTTAACCCTGTTGGGGCATCCCCGTCAGGGGCTGTCTCCGGATTTTTTCTAGGAGATGAAAATGGAAATGATGAATGTGAAAACCTATGTGCTCTGCCGCGATGCGGGCGGATCGTCCGATTTTTTCGAGACGGATGTCTGCTTGCCCAGATCGTCGTATGATCTTGGCGAGCACTACGACGTCGCCATCAAGCGTGCGGAAGAATCCGGCTACGAGACGCCGATGGAAGCCTTCGATGAGTTCGAGCCTGCCGGCAAGTCGCTTGCACGGCTTCAATCCATGCAGACAGTCGAGGCCATTGGGGGAGATGTTCCAACGGTCCTGGTATGGCTGGGCGAAGGCGGTGTCGAGGAGTTGATCGCGGATTTCCAGCTGCGCTACGTGGTTGTCTCAACCGATACTGAGTATGCGGACGATGACTGCTTGCATCAAATCAACACGGGGAATGAGATCCACGAAGCCCTTTGTCATACTGGGGTCGGCACCGTAAAACAGCACGAGGCCGGATTCGTTTGGAACCAAGTGCGCCGGCTTGCTGGACCTGCGTTGTGGCAGCCGGTTGATTACAGTGATCTGGATACCCTGCCTGCGGATTTGAGTAATGCGCCGGGGATCAGCACACCAAACCAGGCCGCGGCTCAGCCGGGAAGTTTGCAGGACGCGATTGTGAAGCATCGCAGGCGTTGCCGGAAAGCGCTCGGGATGGATGAGGTGCTCAAATGAAGCACTATCTCATCACCTCAATCGGCGAAAACAAAGGTGCTCCACGCGTGTGGCTTCAAGGTTCCAATCTGAATCATGTTGGATTCAAGCCCGGCACTCGATTTGACATCAAGCTGGACGACGCAAGACTGATACTCACTCGAACCGATCAGGGCATTCGTGTGGTCTCGCGGAAACGGCGAGGCGAAAGCGAGTATCCGGTCATCGACATCAATAGCAGGGAACTGCTAGAGATGTTCGAGGGAATGAGCGCGGTACGGGTGGTGATGCTGGAGGAAGAAATCCATATCCTTCCGCTTGCATCCGAGCTGCGTCGCCAAGAGAGAGTCGAGCGAACTGCCGCCAGGATAGGGCAGGGCGACCCGCTGGAAATCGGTTCGCTTTCCCATGGCGGCGGCATCATGTGCCATGCGATTCATGCGGGGCTATACCGCGAGGGTCTAGATTCGAGGCTGGTTTTTGCCAACGAGATCAGACCCGATCTGCTCGATCATGCCAGGGAAGCCAATGATTGCTGGGAATCCGACACCGTAGGCATAGCGGCTCCCATGCAGGAACTGGCCTTTGATCGCTGGGCCATGGCCAAGCTTCCAGGCGTGGATATTCTGGAGGCCGGGATTCCGTGTTCTGGTGCCAGCCTCTCCGGACGCTCCAAGCGCAAGCTTGGCGTGCCGGAGGATCATCCCGAGGTAGGCCATCTGGCTGTTGCCTTTCTGGCGATCGTCGCAGCGGTCAACCCGTTGGTGGTGGTTCTGGAAAACGTGCCCCAGTATCGGGATACGGCCAGCGGCGCCATCATCCGATCGCAGTTGCGAGACCTTGGATACGCAGTCCATGAAGTGGTGCTGTCCGGCGAGTCCTTCAATGCAGTCGAGGACCGCAAGCGCTATTGCATGGTGGCCGTGACCAATGGGGTGAGCTTTTCGATGAACGACCTGGTGGTACCGGAAAGGATCCCGGTCACTCTTGGAGATGCGCTGGATGAGGTCGACGACGACGACCCAAGGTGGTCGACCATGCCGGGTTTGAAAGCCAAGCAGGAACGCGACAAGGATGCCGGCAAGGGATTCATGATGCAGGTGTTCGATGGTGGTTCTACCCGGATCGGAACAGTCACCAAGGGTTACGCCAAGGTGAGAAGCACCGACCCGAAGATCCGCCACCCGCGCGACCCTGACCTGCTCCGTCAGTTGACCGCAGGGGAGCACGCCCGGGTAAAGCAAATCCCCGAGCGTCTGATCGATGGGCTTTGCGAAACAACTGCTCATGAAGTTCTTGGCCAGTCGGTGATCTATGGGCCGTTCATGGCGATCGGTGCCTTGATTGCAAACGCGCTCAAGCGCTGGGCAATCGAGGGGCCAAGCGGTTGCCAACAAAGCGATGCAGCACTGATTGCTTGCGGTTAGTTTTTGCCCTCCCCCCGGGGGGGCTTTTCTCGAACACACGGGCTGCGGCCGGCGTGTTGGAGAAAGGCCCCGGGCCTTTGTGGTGTTTCACTGCTGGCTGTCAGTATCAGCTCGACCGATGCGCGTCAGGCATCGCCTTATGAGTCCGGTCAGTCCCTGAGACCGGAACGCCTCGATGCTCCCACAAGGGCATGGAGGCCGGGATTCAATTCATCAACCCAGCGGGGTGTATCCACCCCGCAAGGGGACGGCTGCCTCCGCGTTTTTCAGGAGAGCAGCAATGAGATGTATCAACGAACAACTGACCAAGGCAAACGATTGTTTGCGATTTGCGGCCGATGATCTGCGTGGCGCACTGGCTGACGCCAACGCAGTGCAAGCACTTGTGCTGTTGCCGCTGATCGCCGACACGACCAGACTGGCGCAGCAGGTCAGCGCACTGATCGAAGCGATGGGGGCTTGCGAAAGTGAAGCGCAGCATAAGCTCGACTGGGACCTGATCGGGAAAGTGATGGCGAAGCACGGTATTTCGGGTGACATCGCACCACTCGAATCAGAAAGCGGGTTCATTGCCAGGCTTCTTGATGAAGCATGTTCCAGAACCTTGCGGGCTGAACATTCGATTGCAGAGGGGGACAGCTTGTTATCCATCGAAATGAAACGCCATGTCCTGCATCTCGACGACCTGGAAGAGGCTGTGTCCTTTTACGCAGATGATGTTGAACCTGGGCAAGGTGGCGTTCTTCAAGGAAAGCTGAGGGACTTTACCGGATGTACCCATGTGTCGTTGATTCGGAGTGACTGGATCACCGTGGCAGCCTGTCTGCGGTATGCAGACAATCACAGCGCGGCAGCATATATCGAGGAAATTATCGAAGCAGGCGCTGGCGATTAAGTGGGCTGAGCCAGGCTTGTAAAGGCTTTTGAAACGCGCATAATTTATACAGTTGCACCTGCTGGCTGTCAGTTTCAGCTCGACCGATGCGCGTCATGCATCGCCCTTGAATGCCGTTCAGTTCCTGAAAACGGCGGGTCTTCGGATCTGGAATTCCATTGCAGTTCAACCACCCCATGGGGAGTCACGACTCCCCTCCGGGAAAGTGCTCCCCTTTTTTCCAGGAGCACGCCATGCTTTACAAAATATCGGAACTCTCTGACCTGTATGCGGATGCTTGCATCCGGGCCGAATCGGGCGAGTTGATGTTCCTCTCCCTGTACGGTCGGGACACTGCGATTCAGCAGCTTCTCGCCGCATTCACCCTGAAGGAAAGCTGCGGAGGCTTGTCTGGTTTCCGCCTCACGCCAGTCAATGACGGCGATGGCCGCTCGGTCGAGCAAGTCCATGTACGCAGTCCGGACCGGCTCACAAAATTCAGCGGCCGATTACCCAGGGACAACCTCTTTGGAAACCTTGTCCATACCTGGATTTACGATGCAGCCCTGCTAAAGCCTGACAGGTCTACCAAGACGGCGTGGTTCATGCTGGACGAGCCATTCACAGCGGAAGCAAGGCCTCGATTGCTGCAGGGGATATGGTCTTTGTACAAGACCCTCTCACCTGTTCCGTTACTCGATAGCTGGAGGGACGTAGTCATACGGGCAACCCATGCCGAGTGCGTGAGTTTTCTGGAAGACAGCGTCCATCCACCGATCGGAAAGGTAACCGCAGCCAAAGTCATGTTGACCGAATCATTTTCGGATGACGTGTCGAGAATGGTTCAGGCAGGCATGATCGGCCTGAATTGCGAGGAAGAGGCTTACCTCGAACAGGCTCGAAGCGCCAACGCCATAGCTGCGTAGCGTCAGCGATTTATCAACCCAGCGGGGTGCAACCACCCCGCAAGGGGATGGCTGCCCCCGCGATTCTTTGGAGGGTCGTATGGTGGCGACCAGCACCTATCAGATCACCCGCCGTGAGGCAGGAATGTACGAAGTTCGCCTTCTGGTGGACGGCACCCCATGCCCAGGGCGAATTGGCATGCTGAGCGGGCGTCCAGGGCATTGGGAAGCAGAGTGGGTGGATGGCTCCCGCATTGGATCATTCAGAACACGCCTGGAAGGTGCCAAAGCACTCGAAAACTACAGATACTTCGTTTGAGGCATCTCGACATTTGCCCCGCCAATTCGGGGGGCTTTTCTCGAACGCGCGGGTGATGCCGGCGTGTTGGAGAATGGCTCCTGGCCTTTGAAGTGTTTCACTGCCGGCTGTCAGTTACAGCCCGACCGATGCGCGTCAGGCATCGCCTTATGAGTCCGGTCAGTCCCTGAGACCGGAACGCCTCGATGCTCCCACAAGGGCATGGAGGCCGGGATTCAATTCATCAACCCAGCGGGGTGCATCCACCCCGCAAGGGGACGGCTGCCTCCGCGTTTTCATTTAGGAGAGCAGCAATGGTATTTCCCAAAACGATTCAGTGGCGCGGACAGACCTATCAGGTGCCATCAATGTCCGAAATCGAGGTGTGGGTGCTCGACTCGGTATGTGAAACCCCGGAAGGGGATTGTGTCGAGCCCGACCATCCCGATAGCTGGCTCAGCCTTCTGGGCATTATCTAAAGGGGATCATCATGATGAGAGAAGCGCTCTCGGAGTCTGAGGTGAACCTGATTGTCCAGGGGCTGGATTTGCTCCTTGCAGAAAAGCAGGAAGCACACAGGTGGGCGGATGAGTCGTACCGCTACGGTGGCAGCGAAATTGCTTATACAGAAAGCGACTTCGGCATCCCGCAAATCCTGGCACTGCGGGGAAAAATCGACGGGGCTATGGTGTTGAATGAGCCGGAAAGCGAGGTGTCGGCATGAGCCTCATCTTTCCTCGTTTGGCCCAGAACTTTATCAAGAACGGATATTTCCCGACGGATGAGGTGACGCTGGCCAGGATTCTCCAGGCGCTCGACATTGGTGGTGGGCAACTGCGTATTCTTGACCCGTGCTGCGGCGAAGGAACGGCATTGGCTGAAGTTAAGCACCACCTGGTTCAATGCGGAGCATCTGTCGTGGCCAACGGCATCGAGTTCGATGCGGAGCGCGCGTGGCATGCCAAGGGGATACTCGACACAGTCGCGCACAGTGATGTGAACGACGTGTTCGTGTCTGCCAGGAGTCAGGGTTTGCTGTTCCTGAATCCACCGTATGGCGATGTCGTATCGGACAAGGCGGCCACGGGAGATCGTTCCCGGGGTGATCGTCTTGAGAAGGTGTTCTATCGCAAGACGGTTGCCTGGCTGCAGTTCGGCGGTGTCATGGTGCTCATTGTTCCGCACTACGTTCTGGACAAGGAGTTCTCCGGAATGATTGCCCGGCACTTCGAGCAGGTTCAGGTCTTCATGGCGCCGGAAGCACGGTTCAAGCAGTGCGTCGTGTTTGGCGTGAAGCGTCGCGCAGACGGAACGGATCCAGGCGTGCAGAAGCTGCTGGAGGCCTGTGGTCGCGGGGAAGTGCCAGCCGTATTGCCGGAGTATTGGCAAGGTGAGCAGTACCTGGTGCCACAGATCAAGGAGGCCGAAGCACGCTTCACGTCAATTCGCATTGACGGTCCCCAACTTCAGGCTGAGCTTGAGCGTGTTCGCAAGAATACGCTCTGGCCGATGTTCGGGACGCACTTTGTGCGTGCTGACGACACGCACCGCCGGCCCTTGCGCGCGCTTTCTGACTGGCATTTGGCGCTGGCGCTCGCAGCGGGGCAAATCTCGGGGGTGGTGGAGTCTGGCAATGGAAGGCGTCTCCTGATCAAAGGTGACACCTTCAAGGAGCGTGATCTCAAGACGACATTCGAGACCCGTGCCGATGGCTCCGTGTCAGAAATCCTGACCTATACGGACAAGTTTGTGCCAAGCATCACCGGCATCGACTTCACCCCGGGTCCGGGATTTGGGACAGTCGTTTCGATTCGTTGAGTTTTTTTCAAACCGCCTTGCGGGGAACATTTCCGCAAGGGGTGTTCCCCTCTTGGATTATTCAAGGAGGAACACCATGCGTTTATTTGAAGACAACATTCATATTGAAATACCCGGACGGCCGACTCCATCGGCCCGTTCTCCCGAGGCGGAACCCAGCCTTGACGGAATAGTGAACTCTGTCAGTCGTCGTGAGGCCGTTGAAGCATTCCTTCGTCTTCGGCTGTTCATGCCAGAGAGACAGAAGCGAATCGTGGCCACATGTATGAATGGGGAAGAGCGGCAGTATTTCTTCGACAAAATGGTTGAGATTGCGGCCACTATCGAAGGCATGCCGGTAACGTACCAGCAAGATGGCAATGGCGACGAGGCCATTGCACACCTTCACTACTTTCTGGGTGATTGCCACTGGTACATCACCGAGAAGGACAGGGAAGGGGAGGTCGAGCAGGCTTTCGGATATGCCATCCTGCACGGCGACTTGATCAATGCCGAGTATGGATATATTCCGATCACAGAGCTTGTTGATACAGGTGTTGGCGCCGAATTGGATTTCCACTTTAAGCCCACCCCCATGGCTCAGATCAAGCAGGCTTTGGAGGATCGGTATGGATGATTCTTCGCAGGCAATGTTCTGATTCTTAACTGCCCCTCCGGGGGCTTTTCTCGAACGCGCGGGCTGTTGCCGGCGTGTTGGAGAAAGGCTCCGGTCCTTTGTGGTGTTTCACTGCTGGCTGTCAGTTACTGCTCGACCGATGCACGTCACGCATCGCCTTATGAGTCCGGTCAGTCCCTGAGACCGGAACGCCTCGATGTCCCCACAAAGGCATGGAGGCCGGGATTTAATTCAATTCAACCCAGCGGGGTGCATCCACCCCGCAAGGGGACGGCTGCCTCCGCATTTTTCAGGAGAGTCGTCATGGAAGCAGTCATTGAAGTATCGCAGCAGGAAGTCATTCCTTTGAGCGATTTCATTCACGAGTTCGGGGAAGGGCTACTGAGCGCGGTTCAGCAGCAGAATCCGCCAATCTACGATGGTGTTCCGAATTCCAGGCATGCCATCCTGATGGAAGCGTTGCTTCGCAAGCCTTTTCCGCCTCAGCAGGATGCAGTCCAGGCTGTAACACGCCTTCTGGTCGACGAAGCCCAGCCCGCAGCGATCATCAACGCTGAAATGGGTACAGGTAAAACCATGATGGCGATTGCCGCCGCGGCAGTCATGCACGAAGAGGGCTATCGCCGCACATTGGTGATCGCGCCACCGCATCTTGTCTACAAGTGGCGGCGCGAAATCAAGGCGACGGTGCCTAATGCCCGGGTCTGGATTCTCAACGGCCCTGACACGTTGCGCAAACTCCTGCAGTTACGGGAATTGCGTGAGAAACCAGTCGTTCCAGAGTTCTTTGTCATGGGACGAGTGCGCATGCGCATGGGATTCAACTGGAAGCCGGCCTACACCCATAAGCGGGCTATCGTGGGTGAGGGCCAGGACAAGCAGGTGAGAACCTATGCCGCCTGTCCGAAGTGCGGCGCTATGCTGGTGGATGACGAGGGCAACCCCTTGCCTGCGACCCTGGCTGAAAGCAGGCTTGATCAGACACGATCCTATTGCACCAATCAGCAGTCGGTGAAGCGGGTAGTGGATGGCGCGCTGTTGGAAGACAGGGTGTTATGCGGAGAACGTCTTTGGACGCTGGTATCGAAACGTGGAAACACCCAGTCCCGGCGTGAGCTGGTTATGGAGAGCCTGCGTCAGATACCTACCATCGGTTCAAAAACTGCCGACAGGCTGCTGGATCGGTTCGGTGAGGACATGTTGTCCGGGATGCTTGAGGACAACGTCTACGAGTTCATCAATTTGATGGACGACAAAGGCGATTTGTTCTTTACAGACCGGCAGGCGCGCAGAATGGAGCGTGCGATGGCCAACACCGAGTTCTCCTTCGGGCAGGGCGGCTACCAGGCAACCGAGTTCATCAAGCGCTACCTTCCGCAGGGATACTTCGGCCTTCTCGTGGTGGATGAAGGGCACGAGTACAAGAACGAGGGATCCGCGCAAGGGCAGGCGATGGGGGTTCTTGCACGCAAGTGTCAGAAAACCCTGCTCCTGACCGGCACTCTGATGGGCGGCTATGCCGACGATCTGTTCTATCTCCTGCACCGGCTTAACCCGGGTCTGATGATCGAGGACGGTTTTGGCTACAACAACCGCAATTCGCTTGGGCCTGCCGGCATGTCGTTCATGCGCGATCACGGCATTCTGAAGGACGTGTTCAAAGAGACTGAAAGCGAGTCGCATCGCACGGCGCGCGGCAAGAACATCACACACCGCACCTCCAAGGGACCAGGATTCGGCCCGAAGGGCATCATGCGTTATGTGCTGCCGCAGACGGTTTTTCTGAAGCTCAAGGATATAGGCGGTGATGTTCTGCCGCCTTACCGAGAGCATTTCACGGAAGTCCCGATGACGGAGGCGATGTCCGATATTTACCGCGAGTTGAGCATGAGCTTGCGCGAAGATCTCCGTGAGGCGCTCAGGAAGGGCGACACCAGCTTGCTGGGCGTTGTCCTGAACGTGCTGCTTGCCTGGCCGGATACGTGCTTCCGTGACGAGCTGGTTCGCCATCCCCGATCGAAGCAGCAAATCGCTTTCGTGCCGGCGTTGATGAGCGGCACCGAGGCAAGTCCGAAAGAGCTGGAACTGCTGCGTATCTGCAAAGCGGAGAAGGCACGCGGCCGGAGGATTCTGGTGTACTCGACCTACACCGGCACTCGTGACACAACCACCCGACTGAAAAACTTTCTTGAAAAGGAAGGTTTCAAGACGGCGGTGTTGAGGGCAAGCGTCGATGCGTCAAAGCGGGAAGATTGGCTGTTCGATCAGGTTGACCGCGGTGTGGAGGTGATCATCACCAACCCTGAACTGGTCAAAACCGGGCTCGACATGCTGGAATTCCCGACCATCGTGTTCATGCAAAGCGGTTACAACGTCTATACCCTGCAGCAAGCCTCCCGTCGCAGTTGGCGGATCGGCCAGAAGCAAGACGTAGATGTGCACTTTCTGGGCTATGCAGGATCGGCCCAGATGGGATGCCTGGAACTCATGGCAAAGAAGATCGCCGTGTCACAGTCGACATCTGGCGACATGCCGGATTCCGGCCTGGACGTCCTGAATCAGTCGGGGGACAGCATTGAAGTGGCATTGGCCAAGCAGTTGCTGGGTTGATGCAGTCCTATCGCCACCCTTCGGGGTGGCTTTTTTGTATCAAACGCCCGTCAACAATGCAGTTGTGGGGCTGCAAACACCACGAAACGCAGAAATAGAAATACAGCGGGCACAGATAACTATCTGATTTTCCATCTTAAAGAGTTCGGAGACGGGCTTTTATGGCGCGCTTCCCAATAATCTTTTGCCCGCGAGCAAGGTTGGTCAAGATCGAGGTTTAGAACGATGGGTGCCCAACCTGGGGAATATCTCCAGTTCGGAATTATGTTGACTGGAGATTGTCGCCAGCAGTTAGGGTAAAATTCAAAAAATGACAAAACAAACCATTACTTCGTTGCGGGATCCACACTTCTCTGGGCATGAGACTTTTCCTCTCCGGCAGATGTGGCTGAAAAAGGCTTTTGACCAAGCCGGAGCGGATGGGGTGGTCGAAAAAAGCGCATTCACGGACGAAAGAGCCATCGCTCGGTTCGGGGTGGGCAAAAACATGGTCGCAGCGATAAGGCATTGGGCGCTTGCCTGTGACGTGTTGCGCGAGGGGCGAAGCGGTGAAGGCTATGAGGTTTCGCCAAACGCGAAAGCCATTTTTTCCAATGGCGGACTCGACCCCTACTCCGAGAACGCGACGACGGCATGGCTTGCCCATTGGTGGCTGGCTAGCCGCGGTAACCGCGCGACGACATGGTTCTGGCTTTTCAATCACGTATCCGCGCCATCCTTCTCCCGAGACGAGCTAGAGGGCCCGTTGGCGGAATTCGCGAGCAAGCGCGCGCCCAAACGGAAGCTTTCCGCATCCACGCTATCAAGGGATCTAGAAACCTGCATCAGAAGCTACGCTCCGCGAGCGTCGGGCGGGTCGCCGGAAGATATCGCGGAGCCTATGCTCGGCGAGCTTGGGCTAATCACCGAGGAGGGAAAGGGCCGTTTTGCGTTTCGCCGAGGTCCCAAAGCGACAGTAAGCGATGGCATGTTCGCTTACGCCTTGCTCGATTATTGGGATGTCTATGCGTCGAGCGCGAATTCTCTGGCTTTCGAGAGCATCGCTTATGGCGAAGGCGGACCGGGCCGAGTTTTCAAACTCGATGAGGAGTCTGTAGCTGAGCGACTCTTCGGTTTGGAGGACCTTACAGGCGGATCTCTGGCTTGGACCGATACGGCAGGTCTTCGCCAAGTTCTTCGGAAGGGCAATGAGCACGCGAAGCTCAAGGACCGCATGCTCAAGGTGGCCTACCAATGACAAATAAATCAGTCCCAATGCTCTCTGATGCGGTTCGCATCCGCCAACACTATCAACGCTCGATCCGCTTAGACGCGGATTTCGGGCGGCTCGACGCGCTAGAAGGATATATCTGCCATCGCACGGCGAGCGCCGCGCTGGAGACAATGTCGAGGCAAATCCTAGAAAGCAATCAGCGTGCTTTCACCTGGACGGGGCCGTTTGGCGGAGGCAAATCCTCACTCGCCGTTTCGCTGGCCTCCGCTTTATGCCCTGATAAGGTTTTGCGAAGGAAAGCTCGCTCGATCCTTCATGTGGAAGAAATCGTCGCGTTCGACAAAGCTTTTCCCTCAAATCGAGGATGGGTCATAGTTCCTGTCGTCGGCAAACGCGGAAGCGTTTCCGAGGAGATATCGAAATCGTTACGGACCGCTCTGGGCGGGGGTAAAGGGAATCGAAAGGTCTCCTCGGACTCTGTCATTTCCGATCTTGTCGAAGCCGCCGACGACCCCCGCTATAACGGCGTAGTGTTGCTGATCGACGAGATGGGAAAGTTTCTAGAATCCTCAGCTCTTGGCATTGGCGATGATGTCTACTTTTTCCAGGATCTCGCCGAGTCGGCTGCTCGAACCAATGGGCGGCTTGTCGTAATTGGAATTCTTCATCAGTCCTTTCGGCAGTATGCCGCCCGCCTCGGGATTGAGACCAGAGATGATTGGGCAAAAGTTCAGGGCCGTTTCGCGGATATCCCTCTAATCGCTGCGAGCGACGAGATGGTCGAGCTGATCGGCAAGGCTATCGAGACCGACGCTCCCCCGCGAGGAACTCTTGCGGCAGCCGAAGACGTCGCCGATAGCATGCGGAAGCGCCGCCCGGCCGTGGGCAAGGATTTTTCCAAGAGCCTCAACGCCTGCTGGCCTTTGCACCCCGTCATGGCCGCATTGCTTGGCCCGGTTTCGAAGAGGCAATTCGGGCAGAACGAGCGAAGCGCGTTTGGCTTTCTTTCTTCCGTCGAGCCGCATGGCTTCCGGGCTTTTATCCAATCGCATCCGCTATCAGGCCCTTCATGGTATCGGCCGGACAATTATTGGGACTATCTTCGAGCCAATCTTGAGTCTGCGATTCTGGCCTCGCCAGATGGCCATCGGTGGGCACAGGCTGTCGACGCTGTCGAGCGCGCCGAAGCGAAGGGGGCGGACTCGCTCCATGTCGCCATCATTAAGAGCATCGCGGTCATTGACCTATTTAGAAATGGCTCCGGGTTGGCGGCCGAGGAAAGCGTTCTGCTTTCCATCTTCGATCCCAAGCAACACACTGAGGTTCTGGCGTCGCTAGAGCAACTCGCAAAGTGGCGTGTTGTTTTGTTCAAAAAGCATATCGGGGCTTGGTCTGTATTTGAGGGAAGCGACTTCGATATCGAGGCGGCCATTTCGCATGCCAGGGCTTCTCTGCCTGGTGTCGATTTCGATGCTTTGAGCCGTTTGGCCAATCTCTATCCGGCTATCACAAAACGCCACTACTACGAGACCGGAACACTGCGCTGGATGGATGTTGCCCTATGCCGCCTAGAGGAAGCGGAGCGGCTCGCCGAGGAATATGCCCCGCGCAAAGGGGAGTTCGGTTTGTTCCTGCTAGCGCTCCCGGACAGAGAAACCAACATCAGGACTGCATCTCGCAAATGCGCCCAAGTGTCCAGGATCCGGCCTTGGCCTGTAGTTGTTGGAATGCCAGCTAATTACGCAAGGATTTCGGATTTAGGAATCGAACTGCTCGCGCTTCAGGCTGTGCAGGCGAGGCCCGAACTCGAAGGCGACTCTGTTGCCCGTCGCGAAGTGGCCGCGCGAATTTCCGCTACCCGCTCCAACCTCGAGGAGCAGCTGCGGGCGGCCGCCGCGGTCGCCAAATGGCATGTCGGAGAGATTCAGGTGCGCGCCGCATCCAGCCTTTCGCCTCTCGCTAGCGAGTTGGCCGACGATATTTACAGCAAAGCTCCGCATGTTTGGAGTGAATTGGTCAATCGCGACAACTTGTCGAGCAATAGCGTGAAAGCGCGACGAGATCTTCTGCATCGCATGCTCAGCAATGAGGGAGAGGAAAGCCTGGGTATCGAAGGCTTTCCCGCAGAGCGAGGACTTTATGAGACTTTGCTCAACGCCACCGGGCTACATCGGAGGCATCCACAAACAGGCGTGTGGGGATTCATGCCGCCCGAGAGGGGGCATGCAGAATCCTTAATTGATCTATGGCAAGCGGCGCGAGACCTGTTTACGGGACCAGAAGACAGGGTTGGGGCTGAGGAAATCGGGAAGATTTGGTCCGCTCCTCCTTATGGGCTTAGGTTGGGCATTCATCCCGTTTTCATTACAGCGTTCCTGTTGGCTCACAAGCGGAATGTCGCCGTCTACAAGGACGGTGTTTTCATCCCGTCGCTCTCCGACGCCGATATCGACGAATTCCTCCAAGACGAACACCGCTTCTCGTTGCGCTGGGTCACGATCGATGAGGACAAAGCCAAGATTCTGCGAGGAATATCCCAAATACTTTCGGAGATAGGAAGAGGCTCGGCAGCGCAAGATCCTTTGGAGGCGGCGAGAGCGCTTGTGTCGATGGTGCTGAGCCTTCCCGCTTGGTCTCAGCGCACGCAACGGCTTTCCCACGATGCACGCGTCATCCGGGATACCCTGCATAGGGCTAGCGATCCGCACAAGGTGTTGTTCGTTGATTTGGCCTCCATATTGGGGAAAGGCGCTGGAGCTGGATACATTAAAGCGCTTCGTGGACCGCTTCACGAGTTGGCTAACGCTTACGGCGATATGCTGGACGAGATCGAATCGACGATGCTCGAGGCGCTGGATGCCCCCCCGGATGATTTGAGCAGCCTGCGCGATCGTGCAGATACTGTGGCTCAAGCCACAGGAGATCTGCGGCAAGACGCTTTCGCGGCCTATCTGTTACGGCATGATGGAAGCCGAGCGAGCATCGAGGCGATTCTAAGCCTGGCGGCCAACAAGCCGCCTCGCGACTGGAGCGACCGAGACATCGATGCGGCGCTCCTTGAGGTCGCGAAATTTTCCCTTCGCTTCCGACAGGCTGAGGCCCTAATGGCTGTGCGAGGGAGAAAGCCGACAAGTGATGCCTTCGCGGTGGTTATCGGTGCAGGCGCGTCGGCCCAAACATTTTCTCGGCAGTTCGATCTGTCTGAGCGGCATCGGGTGACGGTGGAGAACCTCGCGGACGAGATTGCGGCGGGTTTGGTGGCCAAAGGGCTGAAAACCGAACTGCTCTTGGCGGCGTTGGCTCGAGCGGGCTTGCGTTTGGCGACAGACGAGGAGACGGAGCGTGGCTGAAAGGCATGTGTTGGGGGTATCCGGAGGAAAAGACAGCGCGGCGTTAGCGATCTTTGTCCGGCAGCGTTTTCCTGAATTGGATGTCGAGTATTTCTTCACGGACACAGGCAAGGAGCTCCCGGAGGTCTACGAGTTCCTGGGAAGGCTCGAGGGCTTCCTCGGCAAGCCGATACTGCGGCTGAATCCGCATAGGGACTTCGACTTTTGGCTTCGGGAATACAACCATTTCCTGCCATCGCCTCAAACTAGGTGGTGCACAAGGCAGCTCAAGCTCGGGCCCTTCGAGCAATGGGTGAGGCCGATGCTCGCCGCTGGCGACAAGGTCACCTCATATGTCGCGATCCGATCTGACGAGGAATATCGGGAAGGTTATTCCTCGACGCACAAGAACCTGAAGGTCAGCCTGCCTTTCCGCGAGCACGGAATCGACAAGCGCGGCGTTTTGGAGATTCTCGATTCGGCCGGCGTTGGGCTCCCCAAATACTATGATTGGCGCTCCCGGAGCGGATGCACCTTTTGCTTCTATCAGCAAAAAATCGAATGGGTCAGACTGTTGCAGCGGCACCCTGAGGCGTTTGAAGACGCGAAGCGATACGAAAAGAACGCCATGGATCACGGCTCTCCATTCACATGGACGAAGGGCGAGCCATTGGACAAGTTAGAGCGGCCGGAGCGTATCCAGCAAATCATCGAAGATTATGAAGCCAGACGACAGCGGGAGTTAAGTAGCCGCCCCGTTAATCCGCTACGTCCAACCGAAGGCGTCGTCGACATCGACGAAATTTACGGGGAAGACGAGGGCGGAGGATCGTGCGCTATTTGCCACAAATAGTGGCAGTCGACAGCATTTCGACTTAAGGATTTTAGCGATCCGAATTCACTTTGAGATACGCAAGGGCTTCGTGCAGGTCAGTGAACACCACATCCGAAACCTGGCGAACCATCTCAAAATATCTGCCGATTGTTGGATCACTGACCTGATCCACAAATATTATTTTCTTAGACAATGCTTTCGCATAACCAACCTCTAAAGCCAATGCATATCCTCCAGGGTTGGATTGCTCCATGTTAGCCAGGATCACATCGGATTGGCGCACAGCGTCCAAGTCCCATTCGGTATAAGTCTTTGGATCCTGAAAATTGTGAAGGCTTGGATCTAGCAACTCATCGTCAGGAAGCTCCTTCCTGACGAGTGCTTGCCAACCGGAGCGAAATCCGCCAGCTAAGTAAATTTTCCTTCTACTAGTTTGCATTGGTTTGCTGATCATTGATGATTTCTGACAATGCAACAGCGAAAGGGGTGGACATTGCCCGAACATAGAATTCCTCGGCCCGCTTAAAAAGCAATCCAGCCAGAATACTCAGCAACAGCACTTGGAATGGTGCAGGCAATGCCAACTCATGCGGAGCAAGATAGTGCGGCGCGAATGAAAGGCAGAGTAGATAGTCTACGAGCATGACCAGAAAGGCTGTTGCTACGCCGTTGCATAGCAAGGAAATAAACATGAACCTATGGCCTAAGGAAGTGCCTTCAGTGGATAGGGAGAACGCCAGATTTCTCATGTCGTTGAAGCTCAAATCGCCTCCACCAGATTCTGTCTTTTGGCTCGGGAGGACTATTTGGATCTTTTGTCCCATGGCTTGACGAAAGAGAAGGTAGATTTCATTTTCTTTTGGTTTTTTGAGGGGGTCTTTGTCGATAAGTCCGGATTTTTTCAATAACCCGGCAATAAAAAAAACGTGCAGTGCAAGGAGGGCATGGCCGCCGGCAAATAGCAACGACAAAAGCACCAATACCAAAAAGCCATTATTTTGTTCGACGACACTAAAAAGGGTGGTTGAAAGTCCGACATGCATGATCAACAGCCCGACGCCAAGAACAATACCGGGAATTAGAGCGCCTATTAGGTCGTTAAAGAACAAAGCGATTGTTTCTATAGCGTTATCAAACTTCACGGTTTTTCCCAGTCGTTCAAGTGTTGTCTACAACAATTGCGGCTACGGCAGCGGCAATTTCGTCGTCCGACAGAAAGGGAGCCTGAGCGTAAATTAGCCCCTGCTCGCCATTGAGTTTCGCGGCCAGGTGCCCCTTACCCAACAAGAGCTCGGCGCCGGGGCGGTCCAGCGCAATTTTTGAGGTGGCTTCGCTCGCTACTTTTAGAATCAGACGGTTTCCAAGGTTTTCTCGAAGCTGCATCGGCATCACATCTTTATCTGGACGCTGGGCGGCGAATATCAAATGGATGCCAGCCGCGCGCGCCTTCACCCCGAGCCGCTGGACAGCTGCGCTCACCGCCGCTTTATAGGCATCGTCAAGCATCCAGTCCGCGAATTCATCATGGACGAGGAAGATCATGGGAAGCCTATTCTCCGGAATGGACTTGGCGTTGTAGGTCGCCAAGTCCCTAGCCCTGGCAGCTGCGAATGTCCGGTAGCGATTCTCCATTTCTTCAACAAGTCCAGCCAGAATCTCCGCAGCTCGATCGCGGGTGGTGATTATGGGCTCTCGCATGTGAGGCAAATCCTCCAGCGCCGCATAATCGACGCCCATCTTGGGATCGATAAGGACAATTTGCGCCAAATCTTTCGGGTTGGTCGCAGCGATGTCGAGCAGAATCGCTTGAATCAGAACAGACTTGCCGCTGCCTGTGGCTCCTGCAACCAAGGAGTGCGGCTCATGGGAGGCCAGCCCCCCGTGCTCGCCACCAAGATTGAGATAGAGGACGGAGCCGTTGATCTCCTGAACGCCAAGGACGAAGGATGTGTTGATCCCGGCCGCGTTTCTGTTGAGGCTTCTTCGAGCCCATAGGTCCCACAAGGATACGGATTGTCTTTTGTCGCCGGCCAGAGTGACCACGATTTCCCCAGGCTTCGGTTGCACAGTGACCAATTGCAGAGCGTGGGTCGTCAACATCTGCATGCGCTTCGCCTCAATGTCTTCGACCCGCAAGCGATCGGAACCGGCCAGCCGAATCAAACATCCATTCGGCGTCAGGCGAGTGCCCAACACGGCCGCTTGGAGGCCATAGCTGTTGAGGGCGGACTTGAGCTTAAGAGTCATCTCTTCAGCCCAGGCGGTCCGAGCTGCCTCGTCGGATTGTCCGCTGGCAGCTTTTGTCGAGACGAGCTTGGCGAACGATGAGGATCTTTCGGGATGCTCTGCCTCCAGCCCCTCTCCAATGACAGGAGCGGGCTCTGCTATCGGCGTTTGCGCAGGGGCTGGCGGCTCATTCGGTATAGGTTTCTCGACGGGCTCAGCTGAAGGCGGCGAGACTTCTTCAGAGGAAGGTTTGGCGAGAGCCGCTAAGCGTTCTGCCATCGCCGACCATGCGACGCGAGGGGCCGGCAAGCGGGGGGTGGAAGTTTCCCAAGGCGCTTGGGAACCGATTGAGGACCGAACCGCAACTGGACTTTCCTTTCTGGCGTAAGCCTCGGCGAGCTTTCGAAGATCAGCGCGATCGAAGACCTCCTGCCACGCCTCAATGCCGTCAGTATCGTCCAGCAAAATTCGCTCGGAGCCGGGAGCGGGGGAAGCCGGGTCGGCGGAGTGGATGAATACATGGGAATAGCCGCGAAGCGAAATCTTCGCCTCGCCATCGCGCAGCTTTGCGCGAACCCGTTCGAGCAGCGCAGAGCAACCTGGGGGAATTTCAGCGTCAATGAGCAGGTCGGCGAGTCTTGAAAGCCATAGGTCGCGATCGAGTCGGCCGGGGTCCCCGAAGAGCGCCTCTCGAAAAGTCGAAAGAGTGGCCATGAGCTGGGCCTTGGAAGATCTCCTGGCTTCCGCCGCTCCTTGAGCCGAAATATATTTCGACTCGACAACCGCCACATGGAGCGTCGGACCTTCATCCGTTTCCTCAACGCAAAGCCCCAAAATGTCTGCGATGCGGCTCTCTCGCTGCGCGAGCCAATCGGCGTAGTCGTCAAGGAGAAAGAAGGCGGTAAAGGACAACCGAGATCCGTTCCCCGTCAAATTCTTCAGCTCGCGATCGAGCAAATATCGGCTCATCACGAGGCCGATCATTTCGCCTGCGGACACGCCTCTTTTCGCCGCCCGAAGGACCACGTCGCCTGAAATGGAGAGAGCATCCTTTTTCGCTCGTGCGACAACTTCATCCATCTCTAGCGCATCGATAGTCAATCCCAGCTCGTCGAGCCTGCGGCGAGCTAAAACGCCGAGCAGACGCAGTTCAGATGTTGAGCTTACGATCATGTTCCGGCCGTTCGTCGAGGAGCGCCGATAGCGAACAACGGTGATGCCGTTCGCCTGAAGCTGGCGCTTATCAAGCAGCTCATCATAAGTGGCTACCCACTCGGCCAGCGAATGAGCATCATCCAGGATTCCTCGCAGGCTCTCGCTTTGAAGGGATATTCTGCGCGCCGGCAAAAACAGGTTTCCTGGAGGCGCGTCTTGCTGCCTTGCGACGGCTGCGACCGTGCTCACATATGCCCAGCCGGATGAGGTTTGGCGAGGACATGTCAGGAAGGTGGTTGATTTGAGCTCGTTCTCGCCTGAGACGCTGCGGTAGGACCAGCGTGAGGGAGCGTGCTCCAAGTCAGGACGATCATTGCTCCAATCGACCGGGATCCATTCCACCGCAGCGGTCCTCGAGACGACATCATGCAAAAAAGCGATATCGAACGGGCGAAATCCGGCCGTAGAGGAGGGAGGGGTGGCTGAAGACGGGATCGCGGAAATGCGAAGCTTCGACATGAAGTTTTCAGAAGTTTCGCTAACGACCGGCATATCGGGATCGTCTCCGGATTTCGCGACAAGCTCCGCATAGATTCTTCGCAGCTTTTCAGGATCCCGATGCCGAACAGAGACATTGCATTGAAAGTCTCCGGAAATCTGCATCCCCGCAAGCTCGCGCACAGTGGCGAGAGGGAGTTCGGCCGCGTCAGAGTTGTAAAGCAGGACGCTTAAATTGGCGGCCTCGTGAGGCTGAAGGCTCACATACCGCTCAAGCAGATCCTTGATCTGCTTGGCCGCCAACCCTGGCTCCACATCGCTCAAAGAATCATCTGACCCGCGAACGGGCTGCTCGAGGAGGCTGTATCCGTTGACAGTGCTTGTCTCGGAGACAAGGACCGAGACGCCCCCGCGGGCCGCGATGGCGATTTCCGGATAGAAGGGATGAGCCAGCTCCTCGGAAAATTCTTTGAAGAAAATTTTCGGGTCGCCGAAGGAAATGTTCTCGCTGCCGAGCATATGAGCCACGAGTCCTGCGACTCTGCGAGTTTTCACCGCAAGAGCCTTTAGCCGTTCCGGATGCCAAGGAGGAATGATGACGCAGGGCTGCTCACCAAGGACCCGCGCAGTTCCAATCGACAGCGTTTCTGCCACTAGCCTCGCGCGGCAAACATCTCCGCGAGCATGGGTGAGCAAGGCACGCAAAAAAGATCCGAACGTCTCAGCCTGTCGCAAGACAGCTTCGCCATGGAGGCCTGTTTCGATGAAGTCTTTTACCGCCTTGATGTAATCAGTTTCAAAGGCATCCCAGGCTGTCCGCAAGTCGTCGCGCTGCTCTGGTGTAAGGCGTCCCTCAGCCGCGAGATCTTCGATTGATCGCTTGATTGCGCTCCTCAGGCTTCGAAGCTTTGCCGGAGCAGGGACTAAAGAGCCAGAGTCTCTGGAGAAAGTGGCTTCTAGGGTTCCTGTGTCGAGAAGGGAAACGCTTTGCACCCCGCCCTTCTTGCTGACAAGGCGACGAGGAATTTCCGTGTAGGCAACTGTCCCCTTTTCTTGGAGCCGGCGCATGTCGTCGAGAAGTGAAAGTCCGATCGCTTCAGGCTGAAACGCCCATAAAAGCTGGGTCTTCCCCAAAATGGATTCGCTCTCGTTGATTCGTTCGACAAGAGCAACCTCGAATTTGATTTGGATGGCTTGTCTCGCGACAGAAATCACCCTTTTGACCGTCTTGCGAATCTCCCTCTCTCGGGCGATGAAGGCTGGATGGTCGAAAAGCGGCTGCGGCAGATTTCCGCTGCCCATGCGCTCGACTCGCCAGTCGACTTTGTCGCCCATGAGTTCGCGGATTCCGCGATACATCAGGGAGAAGAATGCTCCGACATCATGGTTGAAACGCTCGCGCCATTCTGTCCGGCCCTTGGATACAGTAAAGCGCAGAAAGCGCTCCCCCTTGGGCTTTCCAGTTCCGGCTACCAGGCGCTGCGCCGCTGTGGCGAATCCATCGAGAAAATCGTGGCATTCAATAGGCTTGCCGAAGACAACCTTTTCCCAGCGCGAGTGCAGAGAAGGGTTTTGCTCCATGTTGCGTCGATGGAGATCGAAGAATATCTCGTCATCCTCATTCCATTCCGAGCGCCGCTCCCTACCCTTGAGATCCTCCAAATGAGTCCGCCAGCGCGCGTCCAACAAACCGGGCTCATCGCAATCGTGGTCAAAAAAATGGATGGTCGCTTCGGCGAGGCCTAGCTGCTTGGCTCTCGCTTTGTCAAAAATGTGATGGACGCCGTCAATTTCCCATTCGAGAGCGGCCAATTCTGAAGCGGCCTGCGTGTCACCTGGGGGAGCGCCAATGAATGCCTCAATGATGGGCAGAGCATGGTCGGCGATCTGGTCCGCATTCTGGTCCAGTCGATCGCGCATTTCTTCTGGATCTAATGGCTGGCCGTTGGGACGCAGATGCGACAAGAAGGGAGCGCGGTTGGCGAAGATCTTGTCGAAAGCCTTGCGCCAAGGGGTAGAGGCGGTTCCGAAAGTTCGGGCGTTGGAGAACAGCAGCGTATCTCGTGGAAGGCCAACCCAAGGCAAAGCCCATCCAAGCGCGTGGCGGATTGGATGCCCAAAGGTGTTGGTGGCTTCGCTGATCTTGGCGCAATACTGCCCAAGCTGGTTAAGCGAAAGCTCCGATGCCGCCATTAGCCCCTTTAGGGCCGCCCGAAAAACAGCGCGATCTTCTGGGGTTGGAGACATGCCGGCTACATGGCAGGCCGCTTCGACCCAGGCGCTTTCATTGGCTCTGAATTCCTTGGCGCCCAAGGCTGTGACATGGCCGAGGGTATCGGCGAGGTTATGCTCGTTCCCGTTGGCAGTGAGCAGCGCCTCGCGGGTTGTGCCGGCGTTACGGACCGCTCCTGCATTGAGATTCGTAAGCGCTTCGGGAGGGACATCCATTCCGAACACCAACGTCCCGGGAATTTTCAGATCGACCCTGGGCTCTAGATCCGGGTTGACGAGAATTTCGCGAACTACGGCGGCGATCTGCCCAGGGGAGAGTTTGTCGAGCCTGAAGAGCCCGGCGCTGTCGGATCCGCTTCCATCGTTCTGGCGGGCGTCCGCTAGACGGCGCTGAAGGATATCGGCGCCTACGCGCCCGACGATTCTATCGGTCAGCATCAGCTATTTCCTCCAGCAGCGAATGGGTTCTCGACGAAGGAGCACGAGTCGGAGAGCCTTCGTATCAAACCTAAGCTCATAAGTCTGCTTTCGAGGTTGTCCCGGTTGTCGCTCAGCGCTTCCTGGTCAATTAGCCCGGCGCGAATCAGATAGGCCCCTTCTGCATCGCCGATGACGAGCCCATAACGCCGTTTGGCTTCGTGCAGGAATTCATCGAGCTGCATGCGCTCATCGACCATCGAGATAACCAAAGTTTTGAGCAGGCGATCATTCGGTGCGTATCGCGTTCTGCGGGCGAGCCTTCTTGATCCAAGCCCGATCGCTCGAGCCCAAGCGGTGTGGATCTTGCCAAAGTGCTGCCCGTGCCTGGAGAGGGCCTTTTTAACAAGCATGCGAATCATCTCCTCGCCGCTCATCTGGCTGTAGTCGTTTTCCTCGTCGCTTTCGTCCGGTGGCCACTGAAAGCGTTGGCGCAGGGCGAGCATGCATTGCCCGTTAGGGTCATCCGATGCCAAAGCCTTTTCCCATTCAGGGGTAAGCGTGAATCGCTCGATCGAGGATTGAACCGCTCTTTCGGAGAGAGCCTGGTTTCCGTGGTATGAATCGCCCGAAAGGGCGCGGACTTTGGTGCGCTCGCGAGAAATGATTTCGCAAACGATCTCAATCGGCTCTGTGTCTCCCGTCTCAGATTTACCGCACTCAAGGAAATAGAGAAGCATGTTCAAGCCCGCGCTCGCGATGAGATGCTCGAGGGCATCATAGATAGGCATGTCGCGCGAAAGGATCGCCAGCCAATCATCGCAAAGGGTGTCGAATCGAGGATGGGAGCGATGAGGCAGATACCCGACATCTCGTGGCTCTGGGGCGTATTGAGACTCGCCTTGTAACGCCCTCGCGAGGCGATTCAGCGGAGAGGATGGCGCATAGAGCCGATCGACAAGCTTGGCTCCGAGCTCCGGGCCCTTAGCCGAGCGGCATAGCATCAAGTAGAGAATCTCCCCTGTTCGGGCGAAAAAGCGCCGATCATTTGAGGCGCCTCCAGTGTCAATGCGCAAATCCTCATAAAGAGCATCAGGCCCGAAAGGGAAAATGAACTTGGAGCTCCAACGCTTATTGCTGCGAGCCTCGAAAGCGGACGACCTGAGCAGATCGATGGCCTTGGAAAAGTCCTCGAAGGTGGGGAAGACCGCGCGCAAGTAATCGATCTCCAGATCGCCGTGCCCCGTGGCTTGGGCGATAAAAAGCTCTTTCCAATGGGCCCACTTGTCCTCGTCGGAAATTGCCCTTTCGCGGACCATCTCAACGTATGGGTTGTTGAAAAGCAGTGAGCGAAGACGAATTTGGCGTTGAGGCTTGTAGCGCGCTTTCGCCTTATCTGGCTCGACAAGAGGAGCGTCCAGGTTGGAGCCGAGGACTCCAAGGAACTCAAGAACGGTTAGATGGGGAAGCTGTTCGTCATAGAGCCGGTGCCCCCAGATATGCTCATCGACGGCGAAATCGACGGCTTCGATCCGCTCGCGCGCGCTCATGCTCCGACCCTCACGGCGATAGGCTTCGTGAAGCCGTGACCATCATGGCCAATCTCGATGAAATTCAAAGAGAGAGTCCCGTCATCAGGAATAGGCTCTTCTTCTTCAAGCGGGGCCATTCGGGAGATTTCCGCCTGCCGCAACAGGCGAGCTTTAAACGCCATTAAATCCTCGAGAGATTCGTTCGAGAAGCTTCCTGGCAACGCCCCTTCGGCGACACGGCAGAGGAATTCAAAGCGCACGGGAGAAAGCGCGAGAGACACTTGGCCGCTGGCGCTAGGAGTTATGGAGATGTCGATGCGAGGCCGCCGGGATTGCTCATCCATCCTAAGTGCCATGCCGATTCCTCCGGGGGCGCGGCGCGCGGGAATTTCAGAGTCGCAAAGGACGCTGATCTTCGAATTTGTGAAGCCGCCTGAGCTGGCGATGAATATTTTGTCGGTATTTTCGAGCAGCAGGCCCGACAAGACTCTATTGAGCCCGCGTGTGATCCGCGCGCGAACCGGCTCAGCGATAGGCTTTCGATCCGACAGGGTTCGGATCGTCTCCAAATAATCGCCCGCGAAGCGAAAAGCTGTCAGATCCCAATAGTGGAAACCTGGCTCATTTTCGGGCAAGGTGAAAAAAAGCCTCCGGCGCTGGCTTTGGAGGCGCTCGAGAAAATCCGCGGCGCCATCCTCAAGCCTAGCGCCCTCGTCGCCCTCCAGGTATTGCCTCTGCGATGCCAAAAAAGCGTTCGTGGCTCCATACACAGGATCGGATCCGACCATGCGCCCAAAGGTCTCTGTGAGCCTGCTGTCATCGGCCCCATAAACGAGAAGCCCATCGGCGGCATTGGATGTCTCATCGCCGACCCCAAAAGAGGCCATCGCCCTGAAAACGGGACGGGAAAGAGCCCTTCGACGAGGAAGGTTCGCGCCGAAAACATTCCCGTAGACGCTTCCAAGCTCCATTTCTCCGGCCTGCTGGATACGCGCGACATCAGAGCAGCTCATCAGCCCTTCGCGGGCTGATTCATGCCCAAGGATCATGTTCGCGGCCAACGCCAGCAAATCGCGGACAGGCAGGTGGGCGCCATTGAGTTTGGCGACCTCGACCAGATCGCCCAATCGACGAGAGAGCAGGCGAGAGTCGGATTCCCCCAGAATGCGCCTGCGATTCTCTGCGATGGGACATACGCGCTCACTTGAGTCCAGCGAGCAGCCCGCGCAATTCGTCCATTCTGGATGGTTGGCGACTGCGTTGAGCGTCTCCTCGAGTGTGTGGCGATGCGCTGTTTTGCTCAGATCGAAGACTGCCAACCTCTCGTGAGCGGGGCCGGCTTGTAGGAAGGAATCCTGGAGGAGTTTGCGCAATGGATGAGCCCGCTCTTGGCGAGCGCCGAGAGTCCGGAGTCGCTCAAGGATCTGGCCGTGGTTCGTGGCGAGAACAAGAAACTCTTTCGTTTCGTCTCCCAGCGTCGTTCGCTCCAGGAGGCCAAGGGCCTCGTCACCCTCGTCGTCGCCTAGTTCGCTGAGGTCTTTCACAAAAACCGCAATTCGGCCGTCTTCAAGAAGGAGTTTCTTGACTGTCTCTGGGGCAGCCCACGCGTCAGATTTTCCCCCGAGCCGAGCCCAAATATCGCGGCAGTGATAAGTCTTTCCGTCCCCTGCGGTTCCAGCTATGAGAATGGATCCGGGAGCTCCTGATTTAGCCCGCTCGACCATTTTTTCTAGCTGCGGGCTGGCGAGTTGGATCGGACTGACCTTGGCTCTCGTTAGGGCCGCCGAAACGTATTCGTCAAACAGGCTTAAATTATGGGATGTGGGGCCGTAAGAACGCAGAAAGCGCACCCACGCGGCCGATGGCGGGCTAGCCGAGCTTTGCCCAGCGACGGAATCGTTCATTAACAGAGATGTCCCCATTTTTAATTGTTTGCGGGATATAGATTCGCGGCACTCTCGGCTGCCTAAAAAGCTATTGAGGCAAGCAAAGCAAAATCGCAGAGCCAAAAGAAATTATATCCTCACTTCGGTCGTCTGACCCAAGGGGTAAGGCGCTCCGTGGGTACAGGATCTTCGCTTAGCGGAGAAAATAGTTTGGTTGGGTCGGATAGGGGCGCTAATGACAGGCTTCTTGCCTTCACCGACCTTGTGATCACCCGACACCCTTGTCCTCGTTTCTCGGGTGGAACATGGAATGCAGCGATACCAACCGCTTGGTCGCAACGAATGTGTATATCTGAGTTGTACTGATGCACGCATGCCCCAATAGCTCCTGGATCACACGCAAATCGGCTCCAGCGTCCAATAAGTGCGTGGCAAAGGCGTGTCGGAGGCTGTGAGTACTGAGGGGTCTTTCGATCCCGTTGTTTGAGGCGTGCTTCTTCACCACCAGGCGGAGAGCCCCCGTGCTTATTTTCTTCCCACGAACCGAGAGAAACACGTGATCGCAAAGGTAGTGCTGTCTCAGGGCGGGTCTTGACCTACTCAGATACAGATCGAGCCAGAATGAAGCCTCTTCACCATAAACCACCAGCCGCTCCTTGTTTCCTTTTCCACAAACTCGAATCACACGGTTTTTGAAATCAAAGTCTTCGAGCTTGAGATCGGATAACTCGGTGGCCCTTATACCGGTCGCATAGAGCAATTCGAGCATGGCCTTGTCACGCAGGCCTTGGTGAGAATTGAGATCAGTAATATCAAGCAGTGACGCCACCTCATCCTGTGTCGGCGTGTTCGGGAGGCGGTGGGGTATTTTGATCTTGCCAAGGCGCATGGTCGGGTCCTTCGCAACCTGCCCATTGGTCGTGAGATATTGGTAAAACCGACGGAGCGAAGCGGTATAGCGAGCCACGCTCCGAGCGCTGATCTTTCTCTCCAGCAGGCTTGCCAGCCATGCCTCAATGTCCAGATACTGGGCCTGGAGTAGCGACTGGCCGTTATGCTGGGTCAGCCACGATCCGAAATTGACCAGATCCGCCCGATAGGCGTCGATGGTCCTGTCGGCGAGACCATGAACAAGCCATAACTCATTGCTGAACTGCTCCACGGATGGGAGCAGGGAATTTGATTTTGCGGAACCCAATTATTTTGCCTTTCTTGGTTTAGCCCCTTCGGCTCCGCAACTGCAGGGGTAAATTTTCAGCTTATTATTTTCGCCGCCACTCCCATGACGGTATTGCATTCAAGTTAGCTCATCCCGTGTGCATTCCTGAATCGTTTTCCGATCGTGCCTGGAGGCACGATCCACAACAGACTTCAAATTTTAATATTTCATGACGTGCCATGCCACCCCCAGCTTGATGAGCAGGTTGGTATAAGACTCTTCGTGCCTTCAGACGTCTAACCTCAAGGGCTGTTGTCATTAAGGCAACGTGGCAGGCTTCTTCTGCCGACTTGCCTTCCTGTTTGTTCGATCATTCATGGCCTTACCGATGTCCGATATATGTATACAATTAACGGACAAGGAGCCAGTCATCAAATCGCAGGTGGTGCAACGCATCAACCAGGCCCCGGCAGCCAAAGTGTGGATGCCGGTGGATTTTCTCGACCTGGGTAGCCGCGACGCGGTGGACAAAACGCTCCAGCGCATGGTCGCCAGCAATGATCTGCGCCGCATCGACCGAGGACTGTACGACCAGCCCCGGATGAATTCCCTCACCGGCCAGCCGACCACCCCTGATTATCGCAGCGTGATCGATGCCGTCGGTCGTCGCGACCAGGTGCGCGTATTGATCGACGGGTTGACCGCCGCCAACGATCTGGGCCTGACCAATACGGTGCCGGGGCAGGTCATCGTGCATACCGATGGCCGACTGCGACCGATACAGTTGGGCAAATTGACCCTCCAGTTCAAACTGACAGCGCCAAGCAAGCTCTACTGGGCCAACCATCCAGCCATGCGGGTGGTGCAAGCCCTGTACTGGCTTCGCGATGGTCTGAAGGGTGGAGTCCAGATCGATCAGGATGCGATTCAAGCCAAGCTCATTCGGATATTGCAGGACTCCAGCCAGGGAAGCGCGATTCGTGATGATCTGCGATCCGGTTTACACACCGTGCCGTCGTGGATGCAACAGTGGATCCGCGATCTGCTTGCCCGATCCGAACTGGCAAGCACCAAGGCTTCACCGTGAACGCCGGCTCTCTTCGTATCATCGCAGCCTCTCCCGAGGAACGTCGCGGCCTGTTCCTGGCGACCGCCAACCGGCTCGGCACACTGATCCAGAATGTGGAGAAGGATTTCTGGGTATCCGGGTTCAGCGTTCTATCGTCTGCCAGAGTCCAACATAATTGGCATGGTCATTCAGCTGCCCCTGCTGCCCGGTTGTGTTTCTATTTTCAGGCTGTCATCCAGTAGCAGAAACAGCATCTCGTCGTCCGTCGACGTGTATATGCTGGTGGTTGCCACGCTGGCGTGTCCGAGCAGGCGCTGAATCATGTTGACCGGCATCGTCTCTGCGGAATGCGCGCCGCGCGTGTGTCTCAGCCAGTGCGTCGAGGCTTTCGCCATCTTTTTGGCATCATCATGATGCCCCTGCGTGGCAAGCGCTGCAGCCGCTTCCCTGAAGAACGTCTTCAAGGCCTTGTACAGCGTCGTGGGATCCAGGGTGCCTGTATCCTGCCCCAGCCGCAGCCGGGCGATCAGGGAAATATCTCCAGGATTATCCAGCGGGTCGGCATTGAGGCCCCGCCAGGCCAGGTAATCGCGTAATGCATCCATCACCATGCCGGGCATCGGGACTGCACGCCATTTGCCACCCTTACCGAGCACTTTCAGCATCCAGCGGACACCCAGGTCACGCTTGAGCGGGACCGAATAGAGTCTCCCCAAACGGGCATCCACCAGTTCGGTGAGCCGTAGCCCCGTGGCATAGGCGAAGGGGAGTACGAAGTGCAAGCGCCGGACGGATTCGTCCATAGGCTGCCTATGCAGATATTCCATGAGATATGCCCACTGGCTGCGTGTGAACGCGTGCGTCAGTTCCAAGTCAGGCGCGGTGGCCACGTCCATCACTCGCTGTGGCGGCGGCACGCCGTCCCATGGATTGCTGTCGAGGTAACGCACTTTGGCAAGCCACTCGAACAGGGATTTGAGGATGGTGTGGGCCTGGATTTGGCTGCGCAGCGAGGCGGCTCCTTCGAACGGCCGCCAGTTGGCCGACCAGCGCGGTGTGCTGCGTTTTCCCATCCATTCCGCCTGGGGAAGGCGCCATGGCCAAGCCGCTGGCAATGTGCGGCCGAGCCCGCCCAGCCAGTCCCGGTAAGCAACGGCATCCTCGATCGACAGCGACGACAGGGCGCGCCCGCGCTCCATGATCGACCAGATCAGGAGGCGCTCTGCCTCGCGGCGATAGGCGCGCTCGGTATGCGGATTCGACGCGCGCGCTTTCAGCCAGGCCTGGATCGCCTGATAGTCATTTTCAGCATTGATGCGGCTGCGGCCGAGGCATCGGTTCTCGCCAACCGAGCCGTCCAGCTCCGCCGGCGTCGAAAACGACTCCAGCGGCATGATGGCGGTGGCCGAGGGCCGGGTCAGTTCGATCGGCGACAAAGAGCGTAGCGGGGCGAGCCCCTGTGGCGCCATCACACCCAGACTGCCTTCGTGGGTGGAAAGCCAGGTCACCAGCCGGCGCGCACCTTTTTCGCCAAGGCGGGGGACGGACACCCACCAGCGGTAGCCCTGCGTGCGGACGCGCTGATTTAGCGCCTCGATGGTGGGGATGCCAGCGAGGATGAGCCTGGCAGCAAGTCGATCGTCAAACCAGGCGGCAACTGGATCCTGCGGCTGCGGATCGGTGGCGAGCAGTTCCTCCATCCACACCAGCGCGGCCAGTTGGCGCTCGACCAGACGGGCGTAGCGTCTCGCGCGGCGGTCGATGCTCTGCGGATAGGCCTCGACATACATCGCGGCCAGTTCCTTCTCCGAATAGAAGTGATCGGGGTCGTTTTCTTCGCGGAAGGTTTCGAGCGAGGGGAGGGCGGTCGTCGACCGTACTGCCTCGGGCAGGGTGCCGAGCGGCAGGCGCAGCAGCCGGGCCAGCGCATGTCGGCCATGCCGGCGGGCGGCCATCGTCAGCGTTTGCTGGATCCAGGCAAGCGTGGAGCGCGCGATGCGCTGATCGAGGCCGGATTCGAGGTAGCGATCCGCTGCGACCTTGAGGTCGACGCCCTGCAGCCAGCCGCGGTAGAAGGCGAGGTGGTGACGCCCGATTTTGCGAGTGGATTCCATGGCTAACTGGCTGAAATCAAGGGGAAACCGGAAATATAAGCCATAAACCCATGAGTTAAATTACAAAATCAGCATTCTTGATAATTAACCTTATCATGAACTGCATATGCTTTGACGCTAGATGGCTCATGCGTGTTTTGATCGAAACGCGCCCCCCATATTGCTATTGCTGGCTTTTGACTGTTTGCCTGCCAGGCCACGAATGCCTGAACGCTGGTAGCATCAAATCTTCTCAACCAACCCAAGGGACTTTCATGAATAAGACTGAATTGATCGAAGCCACGGCAGCCGAAGCAGACATCAGCAAGGCAGCTGCCGGAAGGGCGCTTGATGCCATTCTCGCCACCGTCGTCAAAGCGGTAGCGAAAGGTGATTCTGTGACCCTCATTGGGTTTGGCGCTTTCAAATCTTCCAAGCGTGCCGCTCGTACTGGACGCAATCCACAAACAGGCAAGGAACTGAAGATCGCTGCGACAACTGTGCCGCGCTTTACGGCCGGCGCCGGTTTCAAGGCTGCCGTTGCGGGTAAGAAAGCTGCAAAGAAAAAGTGATGTGAAATGTGCGGACGTGGCGCTGCCCTTGTAGGCCGCGTCCGCATTCAAACAGTCAGTTAGTGCCCCTCTGCTCCTAGCCCTCTTTGAGCATGACCCGGCTCTGTAACACCTTCATGTTAGTTGCCTGTTTGGCACTTCTTCATGAAACTGGTTTTGGCGGCACCCGACAATTTCTTACCCACGGCCTGCTTCTCGCAGTAGGGCTGCAATCCATCGGCCACACACTTCGTCGTAAAGCTGTTCTTGGCGGCGCCCGCAAGCTTCTTCTCTATCGACGTGGCCTCACAGCCATCAACCACACACTTTCGGATGAAGCTGGTTTGAGCTGCGCCAGACAGCTTTTTCTCAGCCGCCTGGGTCATGCAGGCATTGTCGGCAGCAAATGCAGGCATGGATATGATCAGGGCGCCGAGGAGTGCGATGAGTTTCTTCACGATGACACCTTTCATTGATCTGGCTAATTAAGCTGCAAATAATAATCGAACTCTGACCTAGACCTAGTGCCAGCACGGCTTATCAACCGATGTATGTCCATGCCTGTATTCAAACGACTGGCTAGTGCTTCTTTTCCCCCAGCCCACTGAGAACATTACCCAGCACCCCGACTAGATTTTCCATTCCACCAGCGAGCAGATTCGCTTGGTCGTCATTAGGCTCACTCGCATCAAGGGCCGCCAGCACTTCATTCAATGGCACTTCGCCGTACAACCCCTGATAGTGGGCCAAGTTCAACGCAAGCAGTCTGGCGCATTCTGCAAGCTGCTCTTTACTTGCCTGCTCGATGAGCACGTCTGCCAGCTTGTAGTACTGTTGGAAACTTGATAGGTCAGCGATGGAACGTAATCCTGAAATGGGTAAGAAAGACTCTAACCGAGGCCAAGTCCTCATTGCTATAGCGCTCATGCTGCTGACCACGGCAACCAACGCACGCACCCTTACTGGCCACGTAGTAGGCATTACTGACGGAGACACCCTGACCCTTCTGGTGGATCGCCAGCAATACAAAATCAGGATCGCTGGCATAGACGCTCCCGAGCGCCATCAAGCGTGGGGCGACAAGTCGAAGTTAAATATAAGCAGACTGTCTTTTAGCCAGCAGGCTGTCGCTGATTGCCCCAAGGTTGACCGATGGGGTCGGCAGATATGCAAAGTTACTGTGAATGGCGTTGATATTGGCCTGGAACAAGTCAAGGATGGCATGGCTTGGTGGTACAGAAAATACGCCAAAGAACAGGCTGCTGAAGACCAGCCAATCTATGAAAATGCCGAGTTAATGGCACAACTGAGAAGGCTCGGGCTGTGGGGAGATACAAACCCAATGCCGCCCTGGGATTTCAGGCGGGAAAAATAACTTTTCATAATCCAGAGCCGCACAGACATGCCGTCATTTGCCAATTTCTCACGACACGCATTTAAGCGAATTGCTCAACGGACATCGTTAAGCTGTGATGAAATCGCTAAGATTTTAGACCGTGGACTCGTTGTAAATACCGGTCAGAGACCAGGCTTCAACAGAGTGCATCTGGTTTTTTACAGCCACCTGGACAACGACTACTTTGTTGCCATACAAGACGTCGTCACTGGTACCGTAATCACTATCTTGCCATTGGATTATCACGAGACCCTTGCCTGGGGGATAAGTGCAGCCGATTGTGAACGGGCAAAAGAGATTGTTCTTGCCGCCCAGACTGTAGAAGAACCACGTGTTCGTGATACACCGAAGGTGTTTGTAATTAGTGTTCAATTCCTTGACGACGAAGGCCTGCAGAAATCCAAGTTGCTCTTGAAAATTCCCTGTTGTCTGTATGACAACGATCTTAAAAAGCTACTGGACGACAACACGATAATTCAGGAAGTCGAAAAATCTGCTTCCGACAATGGGATTCCCACCGAGCGCATGTTCGCAATATCAGTACGCCATGGGAAAAGAGGTTCACCCGTGACGATTGACCTTCGTTACGTCGCTAGCAGCTAATCCATAGAGCAGTCCGTCACGGGTATCACCCTGAGTGACCACTGTTCAGTGGCAGACATATAAATTGGTCGACATCAAACTTGGCCGCCCTTTGACCAGCGCGGATTACACCCAGTAGTTCGCAGTTCTTGATATTTGTAACATAATCCAAGAATGACTGAACCCACTAAACCCCGACATGGCGGTCCTCGCCCCGGCGCCGGACGCCCCAATAGCGAGCCCACCAAGGTCATTCGCCTTCCGGTACGCCTCGCATCCGCTGTTCAGGCACTTGTAGCTGCTCCGCCCGGTACACGAGTTCCCCGTCCTGATGCCGCCCGCCTGACTCTGCCCATGTTCGGCCACAAAGTACGAGCTGGCTTCCCCTCGCCCGCCGACGACTATGTGGAGGCATTCCTCGACCTCAACGAACACCTGATCGAGCACAAGGACGCAACCTTCTTCGTTCAGGCGACTGGCGACTCAATGACGGGTGCCGGTATCCAGGAAGGCAATCTTATGGTTGTTGATCGTGCGCTGGAAGCCCGCCACGGCGACATCGTGATCGCAGTGATCGACGGCGATCTGACGGTGAAGCGACTGGAAAAGCGCCGTGGACGAATCCGCCTGATGGCCGAGAACCAAGCCTATGCCCCCATCGAGTTCACGGAAGGGCAAGAACTCACCATCTGGGGCGTCGTCACCAGCGTCATCCAGCGGATCAAGCGATGACCTTCGCGCTGGTCGATGGCAACAACTTCTACGTCTCCTGCGAGCGCGTGTTCAACCCCAAGCTCGAAGGCGTGCCCGTTGTCGTGCTCTCCAACAATGACGGCTGCGTGGTCGCCCGAAGTGCCGAGGTCAAGGCGCTGGGCGTCAAAATGGGCGCGCCGTGGTTCCAGCTGAAAGACCTGGCTGCCCGGCATGGCATTCTGGCGCTGTCGAGCAACTACACACTCTACGCCGACATGAGCAACCGCATGATGGGCGTGATCTCGCGCTTCTCGCCGGATCAGGAAATCTACAGCATCGACGAATGCTTTCTTGGACTCGATGGCTTCCCTGCCGAGGGTCTGGCTGACATGGGGCAGCGCATTCGCCAGCAGGTGCGGCAATGGGTGGGCATTCCAGTGTGCGTCGGCATTGCCCCGACCAAGACGCTCGCCAAGCTCGCCAACCACTGTGCCAAGAAAAGCCTGGCCGGGGCGGATAGCGTCTGTGACCTTGGCCGAATCGCAGCCGATGACCTGACCGCACTGTTCGACCGCATCGAAGTCGGCGAGGTCTGGGGCGTTGGCCGCCGCCTGTCCGAGCAACTAAATGCGATGGGTATTGCCACGGTACGGGCGCTACGCGATGCCGACACGGCCCTGATCAGGCGTGAATTCTCGGTAGTGTTGGAGCGCACGGTATATGAACTGCGCGGCGTGTCGTGTCTGGCGCTGGAGGAAGTCGCGCCCAACAAGCAGCAGATCATGGCGTCGCGTTCATTTGGCGAGTACGTCTACGCACTGTCCGATCTGGAGGAAGCTGTCTCGACCTACATCGCCCGCGCCGCCGAGAAGCTACGGCGTCAGCACTCACTGGCCAATGCCGTACAGGTCTATATCCGCACCAATCCGTTCAGTGAAAAGCAGCCGCAGTACCAGCGTGGCATTACCGTTCCGCTGACCCAGGCGACCAGTGACACCATGCGTCTGACCCGTGCGGTGCTGTGGGGCTTGAAGCGCATCTATCGCCCGGGTTTCGCCTATCAGAAGGCAGGGGTGATGCTGATGGATTTGCACGGAGAAGATCAGGCTCAGGCAGTATTGTTCGCGGTCTCTGCTCCGGCGCGCCCGCTGTTGATGGACGTGATCGACCGTGCGAATGCCCGCTGGGGGCGTGGCACACTCAAGCTGGCAGCTGAGGGGGTCAGGAAACCGTGGCAGATGAAACGCGAACGCGTGTCGCCGTCCTACACTACGCGTTGGGATGAACTGCCGAGGGTGAGCTGACATGTGCGGACGCTTCGCTTTGAAAAATCCGAAGGCACTCAAGGCGGCATTCGACCTGAATGAAATGCCCGACCTGCCGCCGCGCTACAACATCGCGCCCTCGCAGGACATCGCCATCATCCGCGCCGACGCTAAAGGTCGACATCTATCGCTGGCGCACTGGGGGCTGATACCGTCGTGGGCGAAGGAATCGGACAAGAGTTACTCTACGATCAACGCACGGGCCGAGACGGTCGATACCAAGCCCACATTCCGGGCGCCGTTCAAGCGCCACCGTTGCATCATCCCAACCGACGGCTTTTACGAGTGGCACGAGGAAGGCGGCATCAAGATTCCCCACCACATCGGAATGAAGGATGGTTCACCGTTCGCTCTGGCAGGACTGTGGGACGTGTGGAAAGGGCCGCAGGGTGACGTGACGAGCTGCACCATCATCGTCACCGACGCTAATCAGTTCATGAAGCGGCTGCACGACCGCATGCCGGTGATACTTGATCCGAATGACTATGAACGCTGGCTTGATCCCGCTATTCAGGATACGACGAGCATCAAACGGTTGCTTGCGCCAGCACCAAATGACTGGCTGACGGAATGGACAGTGAGCCGACAGCTCAACAATCCACGGCACGAGGACCCCGAGTGTGCTGAACCAGTTAATGAATCCTTGAATATTTGGAATGCATGAATCCGCGCCCCGTTTCGGAAGTTCAACGAGGGAGCGACGACCGTCTCCTGGTCGGCCACAACAGCCGGTCGTAGTCTGTCAGTATTCTGATTAAAATCAGCAACTACGTTCGAATTCCGGTGACCGTCCATCGAGACAGGCCGGCCAGGAACAGTCATCAATAAATACATAGAATCCTGGACATCTCCCGCATGAATCGGTCCTTAGAAGAACCTACACAGCTAAACCTTTATGACAGGCTGTATGAGGGCTTAATCGAATCTGCTGAGTCAGCGAAAGCCGCCGTGGAGGTCGTTGTCGAGGCATATCTCGATGGAAAACCGAGCAACCGCGGGAAAAAGAAAATCACACAGGCCGAGCGTGATGCGGCTTTCTGGTCGAGCGGGTTTGTGAACACCGTGCCTGTGGAATTGTGGCGGTCGGACATCCTGACACTTGCTCTGACGCGTTACCTGCGCCAAGAGCGGGTGGCGAATATGGAATTGTTGGGGCGCATCGCATTGTTGGCCCCTGACGCCGTGTCGCGCGCGGTCCGCCATTCCGGCCTTGTCCTCTTGCCGCATTCCCCGCGACGCGCCGAGCTTGATCAGATAGCTGGATCGACGCCTGAGATCGCTGAATTGTGTCGGATACTGGATATTTTCGACCAGGCGCACAGAGAGCGAGTAGCGGCTGTAGACAAATGGAAGGCCTCGCTGAAAGAGCTTTCACCCGTCGATTTGCTGATCTACGCCAGCCTGTATGCCTTCGAGCACCTCGTTCCCCGTCGGTTCGATATACCAACTTTGGCTGAGGGTGCGGATTCCTGGATGCAGGAGGCGTGGGATGCGATCAATGATCTGCTCATATGGAAGCTCAAGACTTCCGAGGCCTCCGTCAACCTGAAGGAAGCCGATATTGGTCCATCGCTCGCGAAGCATCTGTCACCGTTTTTGTTTCCATCGCCATCAGGACAGGTCCCCAGGCACGACCTGCTAGCAGCGTTCGGGACACTCATTGGTGCTCAGAATGAGTTGAATAGCTTCATCTCTCAATCGGCCGATGCGTTCAGCTACGACGATGGAATCCAGTTCGTTCGACGCGAAGAACGTCTGGAAATCGAAGAGGTTGACCCCGCTGCCAGTGCAGCCTGGCAGCGCAATGGCCGCAAGCTTGCGCGCCTTCACGGCTATTGGTCCTACCGTGCGTTGGACGAGTTCGTCAGCTCCGACATGGCGACGCGGCCAATTGGTCGCCCGGAGAACCACGAGGCAAATCGTTTGGCCTACATCCATGCAATGCGTACCCAGCTTCAGTTGACGGAGGTGTACGGGGTGGATGAGACGGTGAACACGGACTCAGGGGCACGAGTCAATCTGTTTCAGGCGTTGCTGTCGCTTGAGTTGATGTCGGCGTTTTTCCAGCGGGACTTCCTGGAAAGCTTTGTCCGGAATCTGAAGGAGTCAGGCCATTGGGTGGCGGCACTTGGCCAACTGGCTTTGGACGGCCTGAGGGACGGCAGCCAAAATCGTTTCCCCCTGACTTGGTCTGACCGTGAAGCCAAGATCGCCAATATCGTTGGCTGGACTGTCAACCCGGACTTTCCACAGGGCAGCCCCCTCATCGCGGCTGCCATTCTCGATTTCTGGACAAGCGATTGGATGGCGCTATCTGAGCGGTTGCGCAAGGGAGAATCTGGATTGCAGCCGGAATTGTTCGAGCGCCCAGTCTTAAAACTTGGGCGACTACTCGTTCAGCTACCTTGGCTCGTTGGTTTGCAGAACAACAGCACGGCGGCGATTAATAACCTCCGGCGATTGGGGGCGCGGCGCGGTGAAGCCGGCGGCGAGACGAGACGAATCGAGGAGCGTCTTGGTAGGCTCTTCGAGGCGCGGGGATTTCGAGTCGTCGTGAACTGGCACCCGCCAGCGGAAAGCTATCCAAATGCCGGCGAGGTTGATCTGATCTGCGCCCAAAATGGCATCGTCCTCATTATGGAGGTCAAATCAACTTTCCTCAGGCGTTCGCAGCGTGATGCGTGGCTGCACGCGACAACAACACTCAGGAAGGCTGGGCAGCAAGTACGACGAAAGATTTCCGCCGTACGACGGGCATTGGCTGAAGAAGTAGAGTTTGCCTCGTTGCTTGGCATAGATAACTTAGCCACCCCACTGACTATGCATGGCTGGATCGTCGATACGTCGATCGAGTACGACCACCAACGATTCGGTGGCTTTCTCAAGGTTTCGCTGGAAGAAGTGTTGATCGCACTTCGTGACGATCGACATCTGCTAAACGATCCGGATGGGATTATTTCCGGACGACACCTAGATATCGAGTCAGAGAAAATGAATGATGCGCGACAACAAATGACGCTCTACCCAGAAGGCTTTTCAGCAGCTAGGTTCATCGAGGTAATCGAGAATGAATCGGTCTGGGATGAAAAAGTCATCGCGCAGGCGGTGGACTGATTTCAAGCACTGAAAGACTGACGGGAATGTCCGCTATGGGGAATATTGGCTGACCGCTCAGGCCGACGACCTGCCTGTCATGCCTGATTGTCGACCGTCGCATCCTCAACCGATCAGCGTGGGGCAGCCATGGTGCCCGAACCCTTCCGCGACACTATTCTCGTGCTTGACGAGTTCCTAGATGGTCCAGCCGGCGAAGATGTCCTTCAGAATTTCCGGTGTGTAGCAGTTATCGTACGGCGGAGGGGCCGCCGGTCCGGCGTGTGCTGGTCCATCAATCCGCTTGCATCTGCTCAAGCCGTGCCTTGACCTCGCGCTTGCCCATCTTCCGGACGGCCGCGAAGACTGCAAGCTGCTCGGCCTTCGGGCGCGACGTGCCGGCTTCCCAGTTGTAGATGGTTTGGGCGGAGACACCCACCAGCGCGCCCATCTCCCGCGCCGACAGTTCGAGCCGCGTCCGCTGCGCACGCACACCCTGCGGTTTGAACCTCAGTTTCGTTTCGGAATCCTTGTCGGCGGTAGGCGCGACATTTTTCGGCACCATTTTTTCGAGGCGTGATATTTGCTTTTCCAAGGCCTCGAGACGCCGCTTTAAAGTAGCGATATCGGTGCGGTAGCGGCTCGATGCCTTCTTGAGGTTCTCGGTTTCGCCGCGAAACTGCCTGCGGACGAGTCGGGCGATTTCTTCCTTGAGCACGGATGCGATGTTCGGCAATTGGGGTTCCTCATAGCGTACTGGCAGAGACAAATGGTACAGGGATCGGCCTCATACAATCGCGCTGATCGACGGCTATCGCCAAATTGGCCGCTGACTCCTCGGCATCGCTGACGCCACAGTTCTGCGAACCAGTTTTGCTGCAAGCATGGCAGAGCTGCTTGCCCGACAAGAGAGTTTGGTCAAGCATGCCGTGACCTGCATGACGGCTGCAATGCTGGAACGGTCGAAATAATGCCAGCATATGCTATCTGCGAATAGCATATGCAAAGCGAATATTATGTGTTGATGCAATACACATCATGGCGTAGGGAAGAGTTGTTTGCTATGTATGTAGGCTGCTGGTATGGATTGGCGATCACATGATCGCGGCCTGTATCCTTGGGTAAGCGGTAGTACCCGTGCGGAGATCATCCCCGCCCGGTTGAGAAACTGAGACCATGAGACTTGATGATGTCCGACACGGACGATAAGGAAGCCCCGACGCTTTCCAGGCAACATGTTGCGGCCTACCTCCAGCACCTCGCGGCCGAGAGGCGGCTTTCTCCAAACACGCTTGAAAGTTACCAGAGGGACCTTCTTTTTTTGCTCCAGGCGACTGAAGAAAGCGGGAAAGCACTGGCTGACGCAGTGGCCTCCGATGTGCGGGACACGATCGTCAAGCTCAGGAAGAGAAGCCTGTCGCCGGCGAGCGTGGCCAGACATATATCAAGCTGGCGAGGATTCTATTCATACGCCATCCAGAGATTCGGGTACCTGAACAACCCGTGTGTCGGGCAAAAAGGCCCGAAGGTAAAGCGGGCTCTTCCCAAGACGCTCTCACCCGATAGTTGTGCCCAGCTCCTCGATGGCAAGAAGGAACAGGATATTGACTCGAATGTCTTGCTGGCACGTGACCACGCCATGTTCGAGCTGCTTTATTCCTCGGGCTTGCGGGTGTCCGAGCTGACGGGTATGGACTTCATCGACATTGATCTGAAAGCAGGGGAGGCACGGGTTACCGGCAAGGGCAGCAAAACGCGCTTGGTACCGGTAGGCAGGCAAGCGTGCAAAGCGATCAAGACCTGGTTAAGCTGGCGCCAGGCACTCCTTGGTGGCAACGATACTCCGGCATTGTTCCTCAGTCGCTGGGGGAGACGTCTTTCGGTGCGCAGCGTACAGATGCGTCTCGATCACTGGGTCTCGCAGTCCGGGCTGGGGCAATCGGTACACCCGCACATGCTCCGCCACGCTTTTGCCAGTCATATGCTTCAATCGTCAGGTGATCTCCGGGCGGTCCAGGAGATGCTTGGCCACGCCAACATCACCACCACCCAGATTTATACCCACTTGGACTGGCAACACTTGGCGAAGGTATATGACTCGGCTCACCCCAGGGCCAGACGCAAACCAGTGGGCGGCACCGAGAATACCTAGCCATATAATCATTCGCCACCGCAATTGCAAAAATGAATTAAAGTAGTAACATTTCTACATAATGTTTGCTTTGAGGTGACGTCATGTCCATCACGACCCTATCGAGCCGCGAGTTTAACCAGGACGCTAGCCGGGCCAAGAAGGCTGCGAAGCATGGCCCAGTATTCATCACGGATCGCGGCAAACCTGCGCATGTGCTGCTGTGCATTGAGGAGTACCAGCGGATAACGGGTGGCCATCAGAAGATTGCCGATCTGCTGGCAATGCCGGGTATCGAAGAAGTTGAATTCGAGATTCCGCAACTGCGGGATCTTGCTCGGCCGGCAGAACTTGCCTGATGTTCCTCCTCGATACCAATGTGGTATCGGAACTTCGAAAAATTCGCCTTGGTAAGGCCGATGCGCACGTTGCCAGATGGGCCGATAGTGTCGAAGCCGTAGATCTTTATCTGTCAGTGATCACGATCCAGGAACTGGAGATCGGGGTGTTGCTTGCAGAGCGGCGGGATGCGGCGCAAGGTGAAGTTTTCCGGGCATGGCTGGGTAGCCACGTCATGCCAGCTTTCTCAAGTCGTATCTTGCCCATCGATACAGCGGTTGCGCTGTGTAGTGCGAGGCTTCATGTACCAGACCCGCGTCCAGTCAGGGATTGCCTGATAGCAGCAACGGCGCTGGTACATGGCATGACCGTCGTAACACGAAACGTGGCCGACTTTGATTCAACCGGCGTACCAGTTTTGAATCCGTGGACCATTACCGCCTATGAGGCGAATGATGGTGAACTGACCGAGAAACAGTTGACCGGGATTCGGAAGGCGAGCCCTCAAGGGAAAGCGCGCCGGGTCAGAACCCGACTGACTGACGAGAGAAAAAAGTAGTTTGTGAAAGTAGATGAAATCGTAACCGTGATTTTTCTCACTTCTGTTTGTGCAAAGGCATCAGCATCAGAAGCCACGACAACTCGTGCCGTAATGCACCCGCGAGCAGATGATGCGGCAGGCGGGGGAGGGTGGTAAGCCTTACTGTGTGACATCGCAGGAGAACGGTAAAAAGGAGAAAAATATGAAAACTCAAATCCGCCGAACTCTATTCCCGCTGGTGGGAGCGGTGCTGGGCATGCTTGCCGGTGCCAGTTTTAGCGCGGACAAAGGCATCGCTGCAGGCGCGGCCTTCTTCGGCTTTGTGGGCTTCAGCCTAGGCTACGCCCTCAATGACTTCAACTGGAAACGCAACCGCAAAACCACCCTGGCTCTGCTGCTGGCCTTCCTGACGCCGATCATCGGATTTGCCTGGTTGATGGCTCCCCAGGTATTCGGCCAGGCAGGCATTACGCCCGCCAGCCTGGCTCAAGTTGCTGTGATCGCGCTGACTGTCGGCCCGGCCATTGGCGGTCTGCTCGCGCTCGTCGTCTACGCTGTTGCAAATACCTTCGGTCTGATCGAAGAGTCGCGGAGTTGGCCTGCTGGCGAGGTGAGGGGGAGCGAATCTTGGGAGATGCCTGAACCGACTGAACGCCTTTTTGATCATCACCACGATCCTGTTTTCAACGATTTCCCGACAAACATACATCACACGACCAGCAACTAATCACGAGCTAATTCTTTTCGCCTTCATCTTTTCCGTCAGGCCGATATCCAACCTTTTCCTGGAACTGCTCATGGGTAGGTTCGGCTCCTGGCACTTTGATTCCCGCGACCTCGTTCGGGAGCGATTGTTGCAGCGATAAGATCATGTCGGCGGTGGCGGCGTCCTCCGCCGTATTCATGAGCTTGTTGTGGGTCGCCACACTATGCGATTGGGGCGCGGCATCGCCTGCCTCTCCCTGGTAGCGCAACTCTCCTGATTCCTGCTTCGCTTCGTGGTAGTCGATCGCCTTTTGCTGCTTCTCCTTGCCTTGGTCGTGATAGTCCTGGGCCTTGCCCGGGAGATCGCTGTTGGAGTTGGCTGCGGCGGATCCAGCACCGACAGGCGCGCCTGAATTTGGCACATCCCTGAGATGGCCTGCATGCAGGGCTCGTATCTGGTTTGCTAAAGCCGGATCGTCCATCATGGCTTGTGCCAGCGCCTGGACTTCCTCTGGGGTTGCACGCACCGCTGTGCCATCTTGGTATGCGGATGGCAATTGGCCGCCCTGATCGTATCCCATGGTCTTTAGGCCATTGAGCGCCACCTGGTCGCGTTGTCCGGGTGGTGCGGCTTCGACGGCGTCGACCAACGCCAACGCGGCATTCGTTTTTGCCGGATTCTTGAGCGGATCGTAACTGACGCCCACTCCGCGGGATGAGCCCTGATTGGCCTGTTGGGTGAGGTCTTCAGCCTGTCGGAATTCAGCTTGCGCCTGGTCGAGGTGCGTGCGCCGGCTACTAAGTGTCGCCCCCGTGGTTTGGCTGTCCGCATCCTGGCCAAGCACCGAATGCCGGAAATCGTGGTCTTTCTCCAGCCGATCGAAGAATGCCTGCCTCGCATCGGCATTGCCCAGCACCGCGCTTTTCTCACCGGTGCGACTTTGCTTTTCAATCCCAGCTGCATATAGCTGGGCAACATCAATGCCAGCACCGAAATTAGCCTTGACCCCTGATCTTCCGCTTCTCGATTCCCGCGACTGGATGCCCCCGTCACCCGAAGTCGGATCCTTGCTGGTTGCCGGCGCCACAGTCTGGGACTCTCCGAGGCCAGTGTCTACGCCTGCGCCTGCCTGAACCTTACCTGTCTGCGATGCTCGATTTGATGTCGTATAAGTCGCGCCGCTCCCCGACTCCTCACCTGAACTTGCAGACTTACCAAATGATCCCGTGAAATCTCCTCCCGAGCTTGATCTACCGCCAAAACCACTCTGGTTGGTAGTGGCGAGCGACGACAGATGGGCACGGGCTTTTGACAGAATGGTTTCTTCCGCCTTCCCTGCAGCGATGGTATGGGCTTGCCCGGCCGATGCATGTTTACCGGCTTGCTGGAGCAGACCGGCGTTCTGACCGGCTGTGACAGAAGCCCCCACCCTCAGGGTATTCATGGGTTGCGCTGCGGTTGATGTTCCATTGCCATAGGACGACATCACCGTACCGTCCGCTCCAACAGCCTGGTCGATCGCGGCACCATGCCGGTTCATCGGCGCGGTATTCCATTGATCCGCACTTCTATTGTTCGCGCTCCAGTTCCCCATGGTGACGTTGCCCCATTGGGTGTTGCCAGCGCTGATATTCCCGGTACCTACCTGCGCGCCGGCGGCCTGAGCTGAGGAATTTGCCGGGCTCATGACGCCTGATATGACGCTGGTGAAAGATGCCGCGCTGACATTGGTCAGCATGTAGGCGATGACCGGTACCGAGAGCGTGAGAATGCCTGCAACACCCTGGTCGGAAATCATGGAGTGCATCAACGCCTGATGGCTTGCGTAGGAGAGGGGATTCATCCCGTCGACGGCAGCCTTGGCACCGAGCGTCGCGTACCAGTTCGTGAAGAAATTCAGCGCTGCGTAAACCGGCGCCCAGAGGTTGATCCATAACAAGGCCATGAGATAGGTTTTGAGAACCAGGCCACCCTTTGATCCAGCCACAATGATCAGAAGCATGACGATGGGAAACAGCGCCAGAATCACGATATGGATGGCGTTTCGGATCAGGGGCATGGACGACTCGGCGATCTTGGCCATGGCCCGATAGCTGCTGTTTGCGCTGGCAGATGCCATCGCCGTCGATAGTGCGACCTGCGCCGATGTCGTATCGCCGATCATCTGTGGCACGAAAACCGTCGAGTCCGCGATCAGGTTGATCATCGCCGCCTGCTTGATGGATTCCTGCGCGGTTTGACTCACCCCGAAAATGAAGTTGTCTACGGCTGGTAATTGAGCAGCCACCAGTGCGGAGGCAGCTGCAGAGGTGGGTGAGCTCGGGTTGAGCATCCTGCCCAGGCGGGGCAGGATGTCATTTGAAACATGCGGGCTGATCTGGGCATCAATGTAAGACCAGGCCTGATCACAGCCGACGATCTTGTAGACGCCAGCCGCGTTGTCATAAACCTGAACCAGCAGCCCGGGGTTCATCTGGGGGGCGATGTCTGCCCAGATGTCGCCAGACTTCATAATCTGATCGAAAAAAGCCCCGTTGTTGTTCAGTTCCGGGTAAACACAATCCTTGGTCAGGTTGGTCAGGGAGCTGACCAGATTGGGATCGTAGAACCGCACGCTCTGTCTATCCTTGATGGCACGCGATCCGAACATGAAGCCGGTCTTCTCAAAGGAAATATCGCCAGGAAGCGCAAATACCGTTTCGCTGACTTTGGTGAGCCAATAGCCGATGTGGCTTTCCGCACTTGCAAAAACTGCGAGCCCCAGAGGGACGTTGGCCACTGTATACGTACCGGAACCACCCGCCACGTCGACCACGACCACATCTTTCTTGGGCAAGAAGAGGCCTACATACCAGATGGCCAGCATCAGCATGTAGATCGCCGCATCCTCGCCGCGCGCCTTCACGAAAGTCGTGGCGACGGCAACGAACAACCCGAATATCGCGAAGACTTTCATCAAGCCGGTGTAGTTGCTCATCGAGGTGAGCATCGCTACAGCGTCGAGCACGTACTTGATCTGCTGGGCGTCCCAATAGGCGTAGATGGTATCCATGCCGGATCAGCGGCTGCCGAATTCGATATTGGAGGTCAGGCGCGGGCCAAGGCTGGTGTACATCTGGCGCTGGAAGTCCATCATCATCGCTACATTGCCCATCTTCTTGGAGATGTCTTCCTGCTTCAGGCCATAGATCTTGATGGCCGTATTCTTGATTTCGGCCAACTTTCCCTGGAAGTCGTCTATCGCCTTGACATCGGCCTTGACCGAAACTGTTTTGGTCTTGTTGAGCGCATCATCGACCTCGCGGCTGATGTCCTGCATTTGGCGGAAGGCGATTTCAGTAGCGATCGCTTCCGAGAACCCATCAATGATGCGATCGGCAACAATCGTCGAGCCACGGCCGCTGTGGATGGACTGGGCGATCATCTGATAAATCGGCGTGCTGGTCATGGCGATCACCTGCAGCGCTTTCGGGTCCGTCAGCGCTGTTCTGGTGACAATGGCATCCTTCAGCTTATTCAGCTGCTCATACACGATTGCAGTCATCCCCACGGTTGTACGGGGTGTTCCTTCGTCCGTTGCCGAGGCATAGGGAATACAGTCGGACCCGGACGGGCACTCACGGACCCTCATGGTGTGCGTGCCGGACAACGGCCCCAGAAAATCCTCCCACGTGATGGTTGGCTTGAAATATTCCGTGGTGAAGCCGCTGGCGATGTCGCTGCTGTTCCTGATAAAGGTGATAGTCCCGAAGAGCGAAATGTACAGTTCGATTTCTTCATTGGAATACCCGCCCGCACGTTCAAGGGCGTCGTAAACGAGGTTGAAATCCGATTTCAGTACCGGTTTCCCCGCGCTGTCCAGGCAAAGCGCGGCATTCACGGTACATGCCGCGTCGTAGGCGGCTTTCGTATTCGCTGGACTGGTTTGAGTATCTTCCTTGGCATTGAAGAACGATCCATAGGAGCCGGTGAGGGCCGAGCCGAAGACCTGGGCACGCTGCTCCATATCCATGTTCCGGGTATCCGGCGTGGTACCGACATACTGTTTGATCGCCTGGCAACTGCCGATCTGGAACTGGTTGAGCTGATTCATCGTCTTCGACAGATCAGTCAGCAGCCCGTCGATCTCGGGAGCCATGGTTTTGAGGGCAAGCTGGAAGAAGTAGCCCACGGCGTTCTGCCCGATGTTTCTCAGCGCATTAACGAACGCATCCATGTTGACGAAGCCATAGGCTCCGAGCCAGGCGTCGATCCCGCCACAGCCCGCTTTGTAGCCTGGCGGGGAGAAACTGAAGAGATTGGTGGCGCGCTGAGGCGCGCGGTAAGAGAAGCCCCCCAGCGCCATCGTCGTTTGTCCCTGCGACTCATACACAGCGGAAGGCGTGACATTCATCGCCGCCCCTGCTGAATTGAAGTAGTCGTTCATCCAGTCCGACCCGGCCGCGATCGAGGTCGTGGCAGGAACGGCCAGTCCCAGGCTCAGGGCCAGCATGAGAGTGACGGGCTTCAGACGTGTGCTGATTTTCATGATGGGCTCCTTGTTCAGAACTCTTGGCCAGGCTGCGTGCGGGTCAACACGCGGATACGCTCGACAATTTCATCAATCGCCAGCGCGCCGCTTCCGATCGGCACGGCCTGCCGGGTTTCTCGATGAACCAGAAACAGCGCGGGCACCATCTGGATGCCCTGGCCATTGCTCACGGTCATCGAGATGCCGTTATCGCGCCTGGCGTCAGGAAATTGGGGGAGGGTTCCACCGTCCATGCTGACGCCCATCACGGGTAAACCATAATTTCGCTCCAGCAGGCGCAACACCGGCGCTTGCTGATGGCAGTAGGGGCAGTCCGATCGGAAGAAAAACATCAGGCCGTAGTCTCGCGACAGCTCGGCCAGGGTCTGCTCCTGCGCTTCATGCCGCATATCCTTTTTGTTGAGTTGGGCGAAGGTGGCCGTCGGTGACCGGTTGTTGTAGTCAACCGATGGCGTGGCCCATACCACGCGGCGTGCGGTGTCGGCGAAGACCGAGCTCTTGTCCATCACATAGGTCTGCGCTTCAAGGTAATTGCGCACGTTCGCTTGGGTGGGCTGCATGATGGCCAGGTCTTTTAGCCTGGCCAGCTCCTTCCGCAGCTCCTCCATCGTTGTCATTGCCTTGATGGACTTGGGCTTGGTATCAACCTTCTTGTCCTTCTTCACCGGCGGTGCGTCCGGTGGATACCAGTTGAACCCGCGTTCCGGGTTCTGCCACGGTGTATCGTCCCACCAGCCTTTATTTGCAGGGCTCGAATCGGTGATGGCAAACGCTGCCTGGCTCATCAACAAAGCCACTGCAGCAAGCAGGGCAATCAGTCGCTTCAACGCGCCTCTCCCGTCCCGACAGGCGAGACCTGTGGCGGCTGGCCATCCCTGCATAGATTGAGTTCGTAGAACATGCTGAACGGCTCCATCGTGCCTTTCACCGTCCTCATTTTGTGGTCTGGCATGCCAAGCACCAGCCTCAACCGCTTACAGCCGGGCCGGATAACCTGCACAGTCGTTACGGATGCCTTGACCCGCGTGTACGGAGGCGCCTTCGTGTCGTTCTTGAGCTTCTGAGCCATATCACCGATGAGCCAGGCTTGGGTGGTCCCGTCCCGTGAGTCAATGGTCGCAAGTAACAAGCCTCGCACATTGGCTGTCTCAGGTAGCGTCGGAGCAGCCACGGATTCAAGGCTGGATCCAAGAAGAGTTAGAAGCAGCATTACGATTGTCCGATTCATGTTCTGAATATGGCTAGTGACAAAGATGACTTCATGATCGCCTTTCATTCCAATCAATCTATGGAGTGGCGTAGTAGCTGTTGATCTTTGTCGTGGCACGGTCGATCGCGTAATCCGGGATTTTGACGCTGGCCATCACATCCGCCACCACGCTGGAAAAGTCGATCAAGCTAAAGTCGATGCTCTGGAGTTCGGCGGGGGTTAGGCCACCGCAATCCGGGCTTTGAGGGCTTCCCCAGGATTTTCCAAGCTGTGCTCGACCAGAAGCGGCGATCAATCGTGCGATACGGGAGTTGAAACAGCAGTGCGATTGCTTCTTCTGAACGCAAACACCAAGGACTTTTTGGGAGCAATAGGTACCGACATGAACGCAGAGATTCTGCCCGCGCTTCATGCCAAGAATTTGCTCTTCTTGTTCGCATGAAACGAGCTCCATAATGATGTAGATTGCGATGGCGATCGCAAACGAAGCGGGATCGAAACCGACGAAGAACGTCCCGCTTTCCCCAAGCAAAACGGTCGTTCCGGCTGCAGGGGCGCCGTATCCAACGGTCAGACCAAAATAGCTGAACGAAGGACTAAAGACCGATGAAGATCCGCTTCCCCCAAGAATTGACTCCATTCCATTTATCAGGAAATTCGGGGCGTCCGATTGGAACAGCGAATCGTAGACTGCTGTAGACCCTAAATATTGAATTGATTCCGTTCCAAAACTTTTCACCAGACTCGCCCCCATGCTGGTCATCATGTCGCTGTTGTTCTGATTACTCCCCATCGAGTTAGTCTTGCAGCAACTGAAAATCCCGAGCGTCACTCTGCATTTGCTGTTCTTGCCGTTGAACAGCGTCAGGGTGTCCGGATCCATGTAGTTGCCGGCCTGCCGCAACGCCTCCATACCGGTGATCGCCAGCGCAAAATCACCGTCCGGCGTGTAGCCCGCATCAAAACACGTGCCATCCACGCAGTAGGTCTGTCCGCCACAATCCGTGATGGTTTTAGATTCGCCATCCGCCACCTTGCATTGATACGTTTGCTCATAGAGCGAGCACTTGGCTGGATCACCGTCCACATACTCAACGCAGCTTGAGCCGATCTGCACACAACCCTGCGCAGCTAGAGGCGCGCAATCGTCCACGTAGTTCGGGGAGATGCAGTCGTACTTGCTTTCGTATTTCCAGCAATCGCGGGTCACTGTGTAGCCGCTGATCATGCGCGTTTCCGGCCCCTCGATGCAGACCCTGGAATTCTTTGTGCAGGTGCCATCCCCTGCCAGCACCGGAGACGAGAGCAAGGGGAACAGGAGTGTGACGATGAGTAGCCGGGCTACCAGCCGCATCAATGTTAGCGGCATCATGGAAGCCGGGCCTCCAGCGCCGTACACTGGTTATCCCAGACATCCTCCTCAGCGTGGTGCTGAGGGGTATTCATTGGCGGCGTGGTTACGGCAACATCAATGTCGGGGTAGTAGCTATCATCCCAGTTGTACTGATTGATGAAACGCAGATTGAATGTGCAGGTTTCATTGCTCAAATCACAGATGCTGGGTTTCAATTCCAGCATGCATCCACGGCGGTAATAGCTCCCGAACAAGACATTGTTTGGAGTCGAGAGCGGGGTCATTGTGGCAATAGGCCCATGAGCCGGACCAGGCCCCCATGAGTTGCAATCACCGTAGTAGACGTTCCCATATTCGTCTGTCCACGAGTCATAGCCTGTGCAAACATCGTCCCTGTAGAAGGCTATGGTCCCCTTCTGGAGGATTTGCGGTGTCTCCTCAACACTGACAAAAGCCAAGTGCTGGAACGGGTTGTAGTTCCAATAGCACCACCCGTTGAAATTGCCCGTAACTCTTATCTTTGAGGGGTCTGGATCGCAGATTAATCGGATCGTGTCCCCCTTGTAAGTGCTGTATGCAAAGAGGATTTCACCAGGGGTGCAGAACTTGGTCGTTACGATGACCGACAGCACTTCCTCGCACCGCTCTTCCCCTGCAGTCAAATATTGATTGCAGGTTTCTGTCTCATATTTGTCTGGGTCCTTGACCGTCTTCTCTGCGCATCCGGCATAACCCCCGCTCACGATCAGGCTGCCGAGATATGTCTCTGCATCGCCCGACACCATGTTGCGTTTGACAACCAGCGGGTCGGTTGTGGAGTTGAGCGGGAACATCACGTTCTTCTTGCCGGGGTCATTCATCAGCATCCTGACGCCTTCGCACTTCCCGTGGGTATGTGGATCGGGATCTGCCGTTCCTGCGGTGGATGTACAGCCAGTCACCCCAGCGGTGGCTGGCGCCGTCAGGCTACCTGTGCCGCCCATGTAGTAGCTGGAAGCAGGATCGGTGGCCGTATAGTTCGGCACTCCCGTGTTTGCGTCGCTCGCTGTGGTGGTGCTGATCTTGCTCTTGGCTGTTCCAACATTCGCCTTGCCGAAGGTGTTGCCCTCATTGAAGGCATCGTTCGCGGTCATGTCGGCACAGGTCACACTTGAGACCAGACACAGTGGAAGCAGTAAAGCCTTCACGGCCGGTACTCCAGCATGGCCAGCCGTGATCGTGCCTCAGCGGCCAGTGGACTGCCGCCTTGTGCCCAGCGCTCAAGCACATAATCCAGGGTGACATCGCCGGTCGCGTGCAGGCTCTGGCTGCATTCCTTTCTCAGGTTGTTCAGGCAGGCCTCGCCCTGCCGTCCTGTCGTCAGGACAAACGTGGGTGCTTGAACAACCTTGTATGCCCGGAATAAATCGGGGTGGATGATGATGGAAGCACCCGTTTCGGCAATCGGCTTCAGTGCTTCCATGGCACGCGGCCAGTTCCCCTTGGCTAGCCCGCCCTCGACCCCACGCAAGACCAGCACGGCACGCGTGCGCGCGGCTTGTCTGGCCAGATTTATCAGAGCTTTGCCCGGCATGCCCAGGGTGACGAAGATCATAAGATTGTCGTCATCCGGTTTCTGCGCTGTCTGGTTATAGCGGGCCGCGAACTGGTCGATGTCCACGCCGGAAGATGGAACCTTGATTTTGGGAAAGTCACGAACCGCGCCATTGCGCGCCGCCTGACTGGCAGCATCGATCGCCTGACTCGACTTCTGCCGCGCCACTGCGTCATCGCCATAGCCCTTTATCTCTGGCAGAGCAGGGGGCTTGTCAGCCGCATACCCAGCGGATGTGATGGCACCGAACAGAACAAGCAACAGCATTTTCATCACAGGCTTCTTCATCGATCAGAATCCAAAGGCCCCCTGGCAGCAGTCCCGCTTGCGGAAGAGCATGTAAGCAAAATCCTCACCCTTGTATGGGAACTCCTTCCCTGCGCCTGAAATGACCGTTGTGCGTCCCATGGTTGAACAGCATTTGCCATCCTCTTTTTTGGTGTTGGGGATGGGGTAGGTCATCTGGGTTTTGTAGGCGCGCTTGTCCATGAGCGGAATGGGGTAGTAACCGCACTGCCCCGACGTTCCGTGCGCGCCCCAGACCAGCAATTCGCGGTGCATCTTGTTGGTCATGCGCTGGGCAATGAGTGTCGAGGCCTGTACGGCGCCGACATGGTTGCCCACCCAGCCATTGAGCGGGTACATGGATCCCTGGCAGCCCGCGCACCAGAAAAGCTCGTTCAGGGGAAAGCCCGCTGTGGCAGCCACGCAATCCGCGGCGCAGGCGCCCTGAGCCAACGGATTGGCAAACAGCACGGCATCAGGATTGAGGATGAAGGTCAGCTCCGAATCCGCCCACAGCGGATCAAGCTCGGTGAAATACACCAGGTCGAAAACATTCTGTTCCAGGCACGGGTTATCGACGATGACTTCCAGCCAGAACATCAGGGGGCTGATGTACCAGTGAGCCTGATAGAACGATTTACCCCCACGCGTTTGTACATGCGCTGGTGCCGGCACGCCGGGATCGATGGTAATCCCGCCAAGGGAGGGGAAGCAGTAGGGTTTGCGCACCACCTCGACCAGCCTCGCCGGTTCGTAGAAACTGATACTCAAACCCACCTTGGGCGGGCTTGAGCATGCGCACAGCGGGTTGCTCACACCGCTATCAAAATCCTCCTGGCCAAAATCCATGATCGTGGTGCCGCCGACCTTGAGCGGAAACGCGCACGACCAGCAAACATCCGTGATCGGATTCATGAACTTGCCGGTGCAAGTGGTCGTTGCCGCCCATGAACTGAGCGAAACTGCAAAGGCAAGCACCAGAACAGCACGAATTTTCCGGAGCAGCGAACTCATCAGTTGAACCTTCCCAGCAAGCCCACGGGTTTCTTTGTCAGCTTGATGATCATATTCACGTTCAGTCAGCTTTCATTTCGTCGATGCGCAAGCGCCTTTGCGCTACCTCTTGCGACACCAGCGCAGGAACCTGCTTGATCCCGAAGCGCATGACCAGATGCCCGCTCTGGTCGAAGTACACCTGCCGTTTCCACTGACGGGTGAGCGCCAAGGGTTCACCCGCGACCAGAATCGGCTTCACCGCTCCGTTGAAGCGCTTGATAATCTCGGCAGCTTTCTTTACCTGCTTCGGGTCGCTCTGATCGAAGAAAATCAGGTGATTGGAAAGGGGCACATAGTTGAGCGGGTTGACCATGTCACCCGCACGCGCGATGACTTTGCCCTCTGGCGTGGTGATGTCGCGTGGGACGCGCCACGACGGATCAAAGTAGAAGGTGCGCGGCTGGCGCGTCTTGACGATGCCCTTCACTGGATCCGGCCGCTCGATGCTTTGTTGCGATCGCTCGATGGCTTCTTTCTGAAGCTGGCCGAGACGACCGTTTTTTTCCATGGACTTGAGCTTGTCCTGTATCGCTACAAGCATGTCCGGTTCGGTGATGGGATAAGACGGCCCCAAAATCTCCTGAGCCCAGGCCGGATACATGATCAACCCACACAGAATCATCGCCAGAACCTTATTGATCATGTCAAAACAGCGGGATCGCACGCCCGGAGACACGCTTAAGTGGAATCCAGCCCGTCAGCGCAAAGCGCGAATCCAGCGAATCCTTGTGGGGTGCGTAAACATAGAAATGGTTGGCCGGAATCACGCCGGTCGGGCCAAGCGCCAACGGCTCGCCTGTCCGGGTGCGCGGCTTGGCAGTGCTCATGTACTCGCCGTTTACGAAGAAATCCCGACCCTCTGAGGTCACGGTGTCGCCCGCAATGCCACGCACCTGTTTCACGAACGAAAGCCCAGCTTTGTACGGACCACCGCCCGCCCAGCGCCAGGCGATGTAATCGCCGCGCTTGATATTCAGGTCGCCCTTGATCACCACAAACACCCGGTATGGCAGGCTTTCCGTGACCGTAATCGCCAACGTGAAGAACGCATTGAATAGCAGGAGGGCGCCCACCAGCCCGCCCCAAAACAGCCAGTTGCGGCGGAGATGGGGAATCATCTCGGTATGCCAGTAATCCAGCCAACGATTCCTTAAGTTGTTCGCGCCTGGGGCGATTGCAGCCTTCGTCATGGTTTCACTCCGAAGCCTTGAGCCTCAGTCCCCGTCGACATGCCGAGCATCGCTTTCAAACGCGGCGTCAGATCATCGGCAGGCCCCGCGATCACCGCCGACTTCACCACGATGGTGCAGCTGCATTCCTTCTGCAGCCTGTCCACTGCGCGTTCGATCGCAGGGCCGATCCGGCTGACCATCAGGTAAGCAGCCTTTCGGTCGGCGTCGCTGACATTCGGACGGGAGAGCAAAGTGGTGAATTCGGTTTCCTTGATTTTGACGACACTGGCGAGGTCTACCACCGCGAATCCCGCGGTCGGTTTCGCCAGCCAGAAGTGGTATGCCGCAAGCGCCACTGTTGTGACGAGCAATGCCATCAACAGCGAAACCCAGCTCTCCATATGAAAATCACCCCCTATCTCAGGCTGAGCCCCGGCCTGATCTTCCGTAGCCGATACTTCAGCAGAATTATTCCCGGCCCTTGTAATCTCAGTCATATCGCCGCCTTCCGATCCTGCAGAACGGCATCGACCGCATCGGCCATGGACAAGCCAATTTCAAGCTTCTGCCGCACGGCTGAGAAATCGCGTGCGTTGGCCGAACCCATAAGTTGGGAGTAGGGGTCAAGCAGCAGCATCCCGACCCCGTAACCAGCCTGGCCACAGGAGACGAACACTTCCGAATAGTTTCCCTGTTCGGTGCGCAAGCTGCTGACGAGGTGAGCCATGTGCGGCGTGAAGGCTAGCTTCTCTTCGAGCTTGGCAATGGACTCCTGCTTCTGCCGGAGCATGAACAGCCAGTCAGCGTTTTCCAATGCGGCCTGTGAGGCTGCGCTACGGTAGTAGTCGTTAATGCCCTGCGTGCCCGTCAGGAAGGCACCGCCGTATTTCCGGGCGCGGCGGTAGCCCGCCTCAATGAAGTCACCCGTCTGACCGCCCGTGAGCAAATCCCAGGCTTCATCCAGGATCACCACCTTGGGCTGTTCGCGCGGCGCCAGGTACATTTCCTGGGTGATGCGGTACATCAGGATGAAGAGGGCCACCGACTGCAAGTCTTTCTTGGATTTCAATTCTTCCAGCTCCAGAACCACCAGATTGGAATTGAAATTGACCGTGTGCTGGCCTTCAAAGTAATGGCCGTAGCTGCCCAGCGAGGTGTAGGAAGTCAGCTGCACCGCCAGATCGCGGATGCGCGGATCGCAGGCCTCTTCCTCGCCATGCTCAAGCGTGCCGCCATCGTGACAGGCGAGCTTCAGCTTCTCCGCCAGCAGGTCGATACTCGATCGCGGCCCGCGCTCTTCCCAAAGGCCTCGAATCGCCAGTTCGAGCTGGGACAGCTCGTAATCTGACAGTCGGCGTCCAGGGGAGATCATCTGGGCGATCAACGGCTTCAACATCTCCATGTCTTCGTCGATGTCGTTCACCATGGTGAACGGATTGAGGACGACATTCGCTTCCTTGGTGAACTCGATGTATTGGCCGCCGAGCGCGTGACACAGCTTCTCGTAGGAACGACCCACGTCGATAATCCAGACCTTCGCCCCCATCGCCAGATAGCGTTCGGCAAGCTCGTTCAGGAATGCGGATTTGCCAGACCCAGATGTGCCCACTACGCAACCGTTGTAGTTGCCAGACGGGTTGTCGAACAGATTCACGCCTATGGTCTGGCCATTACGCCCCGTGAAGGTCAGCACCGGAGCCCCGACACCGCGCCATTCGCCCAGAACAGGCGACAGATTGGCCGCGTTGGCGGTCGTTTTGGTGGAAAACCGCTGCGCGATCTTGATGTCGCGTTGTAGGGAGGGCCCGAGTGCCATCGGCAGTGAGGACATCAGCGCCTGGGTCTGCATATAGGTGTCGGGGCTCAGTGCGAAGCCCATGCTGCGCCAGATGGCTCTGGCCGCCTCGTCCGCTTCGGCTACGGCATCCGGACTGGGGAAAAGCAGCACCTGATGGTACAGACGCAATGCACCTCCCCCCTCGTCGTAGGCGTTCTGCATCAATTTCCAGTCCGCCGCCCGCTTGCTCACGTCCGGTAGCGCTTTCCCCATCGGACTTTCCGAAACCTGAATCGCCCGAGCCGTTTTCATCTGCGTCAGATTCTTGTGCTCGTCGTAATTCAGAATCTGTACCCCCATGGTGATGAGGAAGGGGCAGGGGTAGCCCATGGATCCCTTATTGGCGTCTCCCAGCATGCTGGCAACTTGATGCAGGTCGAACTGCTTCGGATAACCTTGCGCCGAATGCGCACGCACACAGACCGCATCCCCGTCTGGCGAGCTCAGGGTGATGCCGAGCCTGCCCACCGAGGCCACGGTGTCACGGGTAATCATCTGGTAGCGCAATGCCTGTCCGTCGTCATAGCAGACCGGATCGGCTGAATGTTGTGCGGGACTCAGCATGGTGCGCACCCAGGCCATGAGATCTTCCGCCCCCCAGACCCGCTCGAACTGGTAATACGTCTTGAGTTTGGATACCTGGGCATCGCGCAAGGCGATGATGCGTTCCAGCGTGCGGTATTCCACATCCTTCACCGGCATCGTGACAGACAGCAGCACCCGGTAGCGTCGCATCACGCTCGGGCGCGAACTGACGGGCGGAACGATGGATGCCTTACGGTAATGGGCGGAACGCTCGGCCGTCATGCGCGCGATCAATGACCGCTGGGCGTCGTCCTGCAGCAATTCGGGGCGCACCACCTTCTTAAAATTGTTCAGGAAGGCATCAATGTCCGGGCTTCCCCACAACTGAACCTGCACCCCAGCTCCAGCGGGCATGTCCCGGTAAATTTCCTGAATCAAGCGCGCCATGTCGTCTGTAGCGCCTGTCTGCGGGTTCATTTCGATGGCGTAGCCAATCGCCTCGATGCTGCCATCTGCCTCGCCCTCAATGGCGAATAATTTCTCTGTCTCCCAATACCCCGTCCATGGCATGAGATCAGAGAAGCGGTTGTAGTTCTGTCGCGTGGTGAAATGGTTCTCGTCCGCCACCGGGGAGGGCGTCGCCAGTTCGTCCTCGCGCATCAGCCACGATTTCAGCGTAACAAATGGTTGCGCCAGCGCGGACATCATGGATTGCCGCCCCCCTGAACCGATACGCCGGGCATTGAGCCTGCTGCCTCCGCACGTTTCTCTTCCGGCTTTTCCTGACCCCTGAGCGGGAACACCGGCTTGTACGAGTCACGAATCTGCTGCTGGTTGGTTTCGATCAACCACTTACCCTGGTGGACCACGGTGTAGAGATAGTGCTGATCATGCAGATCACCTTCCGTATCCTCCCAGGGAGCGATCCACACCCGTAGCACCAACGGTGCCATGCGAATCGGATCGCCGCTGTTCGGCGTCGCCAGGTCGCGTGGGGAGAAGTAGGCAGGAGGCGGCATCGTCGCGTCATCCCTTGGATCCTTGCTGCCGGCATCCTGAGAAGGTTTATCCTGGGATTTCGGTTGTTGCTGTCCCGGCAAGGCCTCGGCCAAGGAGTTTGCGTAAATGCCGGAAACCGACGTGCAGATCACCCCATCGGGGGCCTTGCAAGCCAGTTCCGATTTCGAGCCAGAGAGCCCGGAGAATGAAGAACATCCCGCAGCCAGCAAGGTCACGGCGGCGAGCGACAGATACCCGACCTTCATTGTGTGCCTCCCTGAACATTGGCCGCGACAGGCTTCTTCACGGCATCAAGCCAAGTGGAAATCCGCGCGGCAGCCGCAGCTCCCGGCATGGTTCGGCCATCACTAGCCACCAGGAAAGGTGTGCCGCTAACCCCCAACTTCTCAGCCAGAGGCAGAACCGCTTGATGAGGCGCTTCACAGCCCTTGGTCCTTTTAGGAACCGTGCCATTCAGCATCAGAGCGGACCAGGCGGCCGAGCGATCCTTGCTGCACCAGACCGCATCAGCCTTTGCGCGCGAATCAGGATGAAGCTGTTCCAGTGGCATGAGGAAGGTGTAGACCGTCACGTCGTCCACTTTCGCCAGCTCCTGCTCCAGCTTTTTGCAGTACGGACAGTCCGGATCCGAGAAAACGGCGAGCGCCCGCCGACCCTGCCCATGCACGCTCTTGATCGCGTGTTGCAGCGGGAGTGAGGCGAAATCGACGGCAGGTGACGTCGGCTGCGCAGCCTCGGCTCCGGAGGTGATGTCCTCCTGCTTCTCCATGTCGAACATGCGCCCGAAAATGAAATACCGCCCCGACTCTTCCACGAAAGCGACATTGCGGCCCATAACGACTTCGTAGATGCCCGGCAGCGGGGTGGGGGAAATCTTTCCGAAGCGTGTCTTCGGGTACATCAGCCGAAGATTGCGCTGGACCGCGATCTGATCGTTCGCACGCGCAGCATCGCCGGCATCCATCACGGCCGCCTCTGCGGCCACAATATTTACGTTTTTAGGAGGCAGAACGGGGGGTTCTTTCACATCCTGAGCCAGCGCAAATCCCGGCATGCAGGACAGAATAAACAGTTGGGACAGCAGGGTTTTCATTCTGGTTTGGGGTCTCATGTTCTTTACCGCCTCTCGATACTCTGGCCGCGTGTCAGCACCACGTCGACCACGCGGCCGCCGTCCACTTCAATCACCGGAAAAACCTGCTCGGCCAGCTTGATGTAATACTTCGATAGCTGTGACATCGCGCTGCCAACGCCGGATGCCAGTCCAGCCTGCAACTCCTTGCCGTCCGTTACCGTGCTGGTGGAACCCAGCGGTGAGGTCGATACAGTGCTCGAAGATTCCTTGAACGCTTGCCCGATGCCTGAGCCAATCCCCGCGAGGAAGGCATTCGCCAGCGCCTGCCCCTGCTTGGAAACCAGCCTTCCGCGCATCCCGGCCTTGCCATCCTCACCGGCTACATACCCTTTAAGCGGTACGTCGACCGCCCCGCCTTTCTGGTCGATGCACGACAGGCGATCCGTCCTGATATATGCACGCTCAGAAGATATGTCGCCATAGCCATTGGCCGTGACCACGCAATCCTTCATGTCGGCCATGTAGCGATTGGGCAACTGGGCTGGATCGAGCACTCGCATCAGAACTGGATGCGGATTGTTTTGCGCCTGTCCACCCGTCGGCGCATCCAGACCCGCCAGTAACACCACGCGCATGAACGTCCCGGCAGGAAGATAGTTCTCAGCCGATGTCTTCTCTTCCTTGGCTGGAGCGGACGACATGCCGGCGGCTTGTGGCTGCGCCTGCGGTGCGGCAGGCGCAGCCACCGTCGAATCGGAGACTTCGAGCGTGAACGCGCGCTTCACCACGGGCTGCATGGGCGCGTTCGGATCCATTCCAGGCTGTGCGAACTGCCCAGGCCTTCCAGGAGGCGGTGGGGGAGGGGGCGGCAATGCCGCCGAACCCATGGGTTGCAGCGGGCGTAAATTGCCTCCGGGCTGAATTACCGCTGCCGGGAGAGGCATCGGCACTTCGTTGATTCCCGCTCCGGCGGTGCCTTGCATGGATCCACCACTACTTTGTGGGCTATTCACCATGTTCTGCTTGATCGCAGCGATTTCCTTGTTCAGCGCCTCGATCTTGGATGCTTCGTTCGCCCGCCAAACATCCTTGTCGTTCAGCTGCTGACCAGGAACAGCCATGAGGCTGACCTGTTCAGGCTTGTCCACAGGAGCCAGATCGGTTTTATTACTCCCGAAGTCGGCGAACCATGCCGCAGCCAAGGCCACCCCGACAATCACGGCGCCGACGCCGACCGCCATCATTAGTTGCTTCTTGCGGGCAGGCGAAGCCTTGAGGGTGGGTATGATTTTCGCCATTACCGCACCCCCTCGTTCCGTTTCACCACAAAGACCTGGGTGCTGCGACCCGGCTCAACGGTCAAGTCGCGCACCGACACAGCCAGCACGCCTTTTTTGTAGAACTCCTGTTCGGCGACCCGAACCGGGGCTTCGCTGATATTGAACAGGCGATACTGTTCACCCACCAGTGAATGTCCGGTTAGAACATGCTCCAGCGCAAAACGGGAGCCTTTCCAGAGGCGGATTTCCTCCCAGGTCTTCTTCACCTCCAGGCCTTCCGGCAAACCTTCACCCGCCAATGCCTGAATCATTTTCTTGATCGCCTGCTGGTAACTGCTGGCACGTTCTATCTCGCCAGGCTTGGCTGCAACGGAAGCAGGGACAGCCATTTCCCTGATCACGATTGTTTCCCCTGGAATATCCTGGGGCTGCAACACCAGCGTGTAGGTTTTCCCGCTTTGACTGAACACAAACACTCCGAACGGATCCTTGGCCAATGGCTGAATCAGAGCCTGCCCGGTGGTGGCGTCCGCGCTGCCAGTGAGCAGTCCGTCGTCGGCGGACTTGACCAGGCGAACCCGGCCTCCCTCGATCGAGATGCGGTTCAAGTCTCTCAGACTCACCTTGACGAACAGGGTCTTGCCCTCGACGCCTTCCACTACCTGCAGAGCGTGAGAGGATGGGGCGGCAAATAAGCAACAAAGGCTAAGGAGCAGTGATTTCTTCAAACGGTCGGGCAGCATTCTTACCTTCTCTCATACCGGTCAGCAGCACACGGCCGCCGCGTTGGCCAAACTCAAATACGTAGGTTTTGTTCACCTGTGATGTTCTGCTGTCCCCCAGATAGGTGTTGAGCACACCCTGAACAGCGATGCGTTGTTTTGCCTCGTCCGGCATGACCATCGCGATCGCCATAAAAGTGCTGGCGTTATCCGCCTTGATCTTTTGGGCATAAGCGCCGGCGTCGATTTCCAGCTTCCCGTAGAAGCGGGGGTCGATATAGGACTTGAGTGTGCGGTGATTAAAGTCCACGTTCTGTGGCGTCACATCGAAGTAGAGTTGGGCCAGAAACACGCCCACCTCGATCAGATATTCTTTGGAAACCTTGTCATCCTCGACCCAAAATGTTGTGTGGATCGTCGGTGGAACCAGTGTTTCGCGATGTGTGTCGCCTCGCGTCAGGAAGGCGATCAACATCAGGAGCAATGCGATCTGCGACAGGGCGAACATCATCACAGCCCATTTGCGCACACCGAGAGTGACGGCCACTTGTCCGCTCAGTTTGTCTATTCTCATTAACCAATGAACTCTCGTATGCTCGAAGGCGGTGTTGCCTTCATTCCAAGGTTGACGGGTAGATGCCAATACAGCAGGTGCATGCCATAAGCTCTGTGCTGGCCAAATTTGGCTTTTCGGTAAAGCCAGGCCATCACCAACCCGAACACCGTGAAGCTCACGAGCCAGCCTGTAATGAGGCCAAATACAAAGAAGGACATGAACAGCATGGCCACGTCGAAATCCCACCACATGAACTTGGGAGGGTCGTCTAGGCGGGTCGGGATCGTTGGCGAATCTTGATTGACCATGCTGTTCAGTCCGGTGATGCTTCGCTTAAATCACAGCGGCGAACATGCCGTTGATGATCGTCGGGCCAAGGCCAAACACGATGGCGAAGACGATCCCAACTAGCGCCGGCATGGCGGTAGACTTGGCGAAGCCAATGAGTGCGCCGACAACGAACGCGGCGATCGCCAGCGCTTTGCCCAGATAGCCTTCGGCCCAACCCACCAGCATGTCGAACAGGGCTTGGAATTCTGTACCGGTCACACCACCGCCGGCGGTGGAGGCCCATGCCGAGCTGACCATCAGAGCGGAGAGAAGCCCGCCGACAACGACTTGTTTTTTGCTGAACATTTTCATGAAATTCATTTGATTCTCCTTGAGCGTGTGTATTGAAAGATTGGTTTCATGGTCCCGGTGTCTCAGCAGTCTCAAGGTCTCGCATCACGATGTGGCGCACCAAATCCAGCATGGCTTGCCTCGCTGTCCCATCGTTCAGACAGTATTCAATGGCGGCTGTGGCCAGCCGCCTTTCCAAGAACAGGTTCCTGTTGGGAAGGGCTCTTCCAAGGTCCTGCAGCTTGAGTTTGGTTTCCTCGCGCACGAGGACTGCCTTGTATCCCGGTTCGGTAGTGTTTTTTGTCATTCCCATTCCCTATTCGTTAATGCTGATCACCGCTCGTCTTGCGTTAGGGTTCGTGCTGGGCGGATGCTCGATGCAGCATCGCGAATCGACTTTGACATTCCGGTTCGGGATTCCATTGGCGCGCATAAAAACTGCGACCGCCATCCCGCGCTTGTACGCCAGGGTTTCGTTAAATCGCTTCTTGCCTATCTGATCTGTGCTGCCAACAACCAGAAGACGCCCCGCGTCACGATGCCGTTTGAGAAAAGCCTTGAGCTTGGCTTTCTCGGCCTGGCTGAGCCGGGCCGAGGCCAACGCAAAACGAACGGAGGTAGAGGAATGCATGGCGACCGGCTTAGCAGCGCTATTCGATACCCTCGCGGGCATGCGAACGGCTACAGGCAGGTCAAGCACCTTCGCCGTCCTTACAGGGCAATCGCCTTGATGACACATGACATAAGCGCTAATGGAATCGGACTGCGTCACTTGCCAGTCGGCACCTATCGACGAACCTGCCCAGACCAGGGAAAGCAACGTGAACATGCGTTTCATGAGGATTTCCTCATTGCCCGGTAGACTTTCCAGGCATAGCCATTTCGTGCGCGGCGGCACGCATCACCTTTGAGTCGCGTGCATGCCGCGTTGTACGCACCGACCGCTTCCCACGAAGCCCCATATCGAGTGAAGTTGTTCGCCAGCACCCAGGCACCCAGCTTGACGCTGGTACAGGGATCGTAGAGGTGGGCCTCGGTGTATCCGAGCGACTTGATAGGGTTCCTTCGCAGCCACCGGGTATTGATCTGCATCAGCCCAATGTCCTGAGACTGCGTACTCGCTGTGTGAGTGCTGTTAACCACATGCGGTCTCATATTCGACTCAACTAGGGCCACTGCCTTCAGCAATAGTGGTGAGACGCCATACATCGCCCCCGCCGCATCAAAACAGAAGGCGTGGGCTTGGGTATAAAAAAGGGCCGTCAGGAGGACAACCCAAGGGGAGGAGAGGGAAACCATGGGGCGAATGCTATGGATGCGCTCATCCCGCTTCCAGCGGAAATCAAAAGAATGTTTTTTTGATTGATTGCTGAAAATAAAACCTGAAACGGATAAAATGATCGGTTGCCCGAAAGAAAAAGAAAGCCCAAGAAGGGCCAAGGGACTTACCCGAAAGGGCTTGTTCGCTTGAATAGACGCGAACACAAAGGAATACGGGGGCTGAAGGGGGAAGGCTTACTGGTTAAGGGCTATAAATGGCTGGACAAAGAGCACCCACCAGCTTGTGTCCTAGCGGAAATCACCAAAAAAGCTTTTGAGAGTAAAGGCTCAGACTTGGCCTGACAAACAGTGGAAGTACGGGTTGCCTCTGTCAGACAAGAATCGGTCAGGTACAGCTATTGGTGGAGTGGGAAAAATGCGTTACTGGGCGGCCGGCGTGGGTCAGTAAGGGGTCGGTCATGAAATCGGCGTGGACTTCTGCTTCTCGGCGAGCCTGTGTGGAAACGCGCGGAGAATTTGGTGATAGCAAGATGATTTCAGGCCTTACGTTCTGGTATCTCTAAAACGGCGAACGGAATCGGTAAAAACAATAGGCAACAAGGCCTTCTCAGGCCCTCATTGCCGCTATCATATCAGAGTCCCCATCCCCACAATCTTGATCGCCCGCTTCAGGTTATAGGCGAGCACATGCAAGCTCATCTCGGTTTGCACATGCCCCAGTGTTCGCATCTGGAAGTGCCGTGCGCCCATCCAGAACTTGATCGTTCCAAATGGATGCTCGACCGTTTGTCTGCGGATACGCATCATGCCCGGGCTACTGTCGAGGCGCCTTTGCATTGCTTCGAGGACTGCCTCGTGTTCCCAACGGCTGACCCGGCGGTTCTCACTGGCGTGCACTTCTCCTTGATAGCGCAATGCGGACAGTCTGAACTCCAGTAGCGATGGATGAGGTGTCCGGCTTCCACCCGGGCAAAGCGTCGTATGAGTTGGCTGTCCGCCGGGCACCGGTAGGTATCGGTGTCGGGGTTGTAGACGAAATCTGCCTTGTCGAATCGTCCCTGTGCCCTGGCCTCGGACGTCATGGGCTTCGGCACGTAGGCCGTGATGCCGGCTTCATCGCAGGCCAGAATGTCATCACCATTGAAATAACCCCGGTCGGCAACGACCTGAAGTTGCGGTGTCTCCAGGACCGCCTGAGCCTGCTTGGCCATCTTGACCAGTTGACGCCGGTCCGAGTCAACGTTGGTGACCTCGTGTGCGACGATCAGGTGGTGCCTGGCATCCACGGCCGTCTGCACGTTGTAGCCGACAAGGCCACGACTGGTGCTGGTGGCCATGGCGCGCACATCCGGGTCGGTCAGGGAGATCTGGCCGCTCGGCGCCTCCTGCAGTCGGGCTTGCATGGCCTTGAGGTCCTGCATCTGCTGTTTCAGGTGCTCGATCTTCTTGTGCAGGTGCGTCGTTTTGGTTTCGGTGACGTCTGATGGGTCGCGGTCGGCAGTCTCCATCGCGGTCAGATAACGGTCGATGCTGTGTTCGACTTCTTGGATGCGCTTGTCGAGCTTGGCCTGGGTGAAGTTGCGGTCATGGGCATTGACCGCCTTGAACTTGCTGCCGTCGATGGCCACGATGGCTGCCTGCGAGAACAGGTTCAGTTGCCTGCACAGCAGAATGAACTCGCGGCACACGTTGCGAATCACCGGCCCGTTGTCACGGCGGAAGTCGGCAATGGTCTTGAAGTCTGGAGACAGCCGACCGGTGAGCCACATCAACTCGACGTTGCGCTGAGCCTCCCGTTCCAGGCGCCGGCTGGATTGGATGCGGTTGAGGTAGCCATACAGGTAGAGCTTGAGCAATACCGCTGGATGATAGGACGGGCGGCCTGTGGCCGCCGGGGCGACCCCGGCAAATCCCAGTGTGCCCAGGTCGAGTTCGTCGATGAAGACTTCAACTGCGCGGATGGGATTGTCTTCAGATATGTAGTCATCCAGACACTCGGGAAGCAGGGTGATCTGTGTCCTGTCTTCGCCTTCGATGAATCGCTTCATGTCCGCATTTCCCCTCTGATGCTACTGCGATCAGTTTAGGAAATTTGGGAGGAGTTTTCACACAGGCTCCGGCCAAAGCTGCCGTTAGCGCTTTGAGTCAGTGACGTCCGCAATATTGTCAAGACCGGACGTCAGTCGGCGTAGCAGGGCCGAGCGGCCGCTATCGCGTTTTCTGGGTGTCTGGATCCGAGCCCTATTCGGCTGGCCATGGCCTGTTTGTTGAGCGTCCATTCAGCAAAGTGAACAGCCGAAAAAGCATGATGGTTACAGGGGTATTGAGCGTGTCTCCAGATCATGCTGGTCAGTTCGCACGTGGTTGAAGTGCTTGATTTCAGCCTATAGTAAACATCGGTTGACCGTTGTATGTGAACCTTCCCGTTTGATACAGCAAGGAGCTTTCATGGCCATCACCCACGCAGCCTCTGGTGAATTGATAGACGTTCGCCCACTTGGCGCGGCGCTGCGTCAAACGAGTTCGAGCACCCTGGTCAGAGCTGATCACCTCGAAGTCTTCCGGTTCGTGCTGGTGGCCGGACAAACAGCCCCAGATCACAAGGCGTCTGGCACAATCACAATTCAATGCCTGGAAGGAGAAGTGGAACTCGAGGCTCACGGGCGAACACAGATACTCCTTCCGGGAAACATGGTCTATTTTGCTGACGCAGAACCACACGCAGTCAAGGCGTTGAAGGATTCTTCCCTTCTCGTCACGATTTTGTTAAGGCGGCGTGCGTGATTTCGTCAAAGTCCGGTTCATTTCAGGCTATGCGATTGCAGCCACACCGGTTTTTCACGCCATGAAAATCAGGATCAAAAGAGTATATGAACAGCCGGACAAGCGTGACGGCCGGCGCATTCTCGTGGACAGGCTCTGGCCGCGCGGTTTAACAAAGGAAAAAGCATGCGTTGATCTGTGGCTCAAGGACATTGCTCCCAGCACGGCGCTCCGGAAATGGTTTGGTCACGATCCGGATAAGTGGGAAGCATTCAAGGAACGTTATCTCGCTGAACTCAAAAACAATAGTGAGCAAATTCGGGTCTTGAAACAAGAATTGGAAAAGGGCGTCGTGACGCTCGTCTATGGCGCAAAGGACGAAGAACATAACGAGGCTGCTGTCATCCAGGAAAACAGCGCGTTATTCCGTTAGATGGAGGAAGGAGGGGAACGACGTGCACCTCCCCAGTAGCGGAAAGAGTATATGAGGCCGCGATGCGTCCGGTCAGCGGTCACTACCACGAAGGCGCCGAGGGGGCACACGAAGAAAAGTGACACGAGGTGACCATGGAGTGCAGCCCAACAACCCGTTGCCGACTGACGGCAGATACCGTTGCAATGGCATTACCCAGCGTCCCTCAGCGGCACACAGGCGTCGGCTCATCGCGCCAGTATGCTCAGGCAGGAATCAACCTTGAATAGTGGAGATGCAGAATGAACGAAGAGCAGCAGGATGATTGGAATCCGCGGGATGCGTCGATCCTGGAGGATCAACGCCGGGCATACGACGAGATGCGCGAGCGCTGTCCGGTGGCGCACAGCGAATTCATGGGCTGGTCGCTGTTCCGTCATAAGGATATCGCTACCGTTCTGGCCGATCCGGAGACATACAGTAATGCATCGCGGTTCCTGGCCATCCCGAACGGGATGGATCCCCCGGTTCACGGCCGATACCGTGAAGCGCTCACCCCCAATTTCAATCAGGGACAGATGGCGAGGCTCGAGCCACGCGTCCGCGAGATCGCCGCGAACCTCCTTGTACCGATGCGCTCCGGTAGAGCGATGGAGTTCATCGATGCCTTCGCCACGCCCTTTGCGTTGAAGACGCTGTGCGCCGTGCTCGGTTGGCCCGAGCAGCAGTGGGAATGCCTCGGTGGTTGGGTGCATGGCAGCCAACAGGTGGCCTTCAGCAGGGAGCCAGGGGCTGGCAAGGCCCTGGCCAGTCTTTTCTCCGAGCACGTCAAAGCCAACCTGGCGTTGCACCGTGCCTCGCCAAACGATGTCGCCGACGCCACAGACGCGCTGTTGAGCATTGAGGTCGACGGAGTGCGGTTAGACGATGACCAGATCGTGAGCGTCCTGCGCAACTGGACGGCCGGCCATGGCACCGTCGCGGCCGGATTGGGTATCCTGATCCTGAATCTTGCCCAGGAACCCGAACTGCAGGATCGGCTGCGGAACGATCCGTCGCTCATTCCCGCAGCAATCGAGGAGATCCTGCGGGCGGATGGCCCGCTCGTCGCCAACCCGCGCACCACGACGCGGGAAGTCAAGATTCAAGACCGGACCATTCCAAAGGGGGAGCACCTGGCACTTATGTGGATAGCCGCCAATCGCGACTCGCGCGCGTTCGATGATCCAAATGTCGTCAAGATCAAGCGGAGCACCGATGCCAGCCTGGTCTGGGGCCAAGGCATCCATCTTTGTCAGGGAGCCTCCTTGGCCAGGCTCGAAATGCGCGTTGCGCTCGAGGAACTGCTCGCGCGGACGAAGCGCTTTGAATTCGCCGGAGACGCTCCCCGTCGCGCGGCCTATCCCAGTAACGGTCTTGCCGCGCTTCCACTGCGCGTCAGTTGATGCTTCGGCTGTCGTTCGGACAATGTTGTTGGGACGCGCATGATTGTGAGATCACCGTGCTCCCATGTGTTGCCGGCATTTCGTCTCCGATGCCGTCCGTCGCCATGAGCCACTCCAAATCCGGCGCGTTTCAAATGCACCGATAGGCTTAGTGATATTTTTCCATGCTGACATGACCGGGCTCACGTCGGCGATGGCGTTGCATACCGCGCTTTTCCAGCCTGATCAAGGCATCCTGCAGCATGCCGGAATTTCCACATAGCAACACATGGGAAAGCTCTGGCGTCAGAGTCAAACCGGTTTTCTGCTCCAATGCGCCGCTCTCGATACTGGCTGGAATCCGTTGACATAGATGGTCTTCACACGGCTCGCGGGTAATGAAGGGAACGAACTGAAATTGTGCGGGGTGACTTTCCAGCAAATCATGGATGGTTTCCTGATAACTCAATTCATTGAGTGTGTGAACGGAATGACCCAGGACGATTTTCTCAAACCTGGACCAGGGTGCAGCAGTTTTCAATATGGAGAGAAAAGGGCCGATGCCGGTACCTGTGGCAAGCAGCCATAGGTGACGGGCTTCGGGAACCTCATCCAGAGTGAGAAATCCATTGGGGTTGGGTACGACCCAAAAGGTGTCTCCTGGCTGGAGTTGCGCCAAACGGGGAGAAAGTGGGCCATCGGGTACGATATTGAAATGGATCTCATGCGGCCTTTCATGGGGCGCATTGACCAGGGAATAGGGGCGGCCGATACGTTCGCCATCTATATCCATCCCCACACGAATAAACTGGCCTGCATTGAAAGGTTCCAGTTCGGCTTCAAAACGTAGCGATACCAGTGCATCGGTCCAGCGGATGTATTCGACCACAGTTGCCTGTACCCATTCTGTCACTGTCTGTTCCTCGCGGGAAATACAGGTTGAATATGGGGTGTGCGAGCCTGCATTCAACCCGTAATCCACTTTCCGCCTCGCCGGCGTCGCCGACGACAGGATTCACGAATATCGCATCCAGGCGCGCGACGCCGCGATGGCGGATATGGACGCCTTCATTGCCACACTCGAGGGTTCCGGCCCGCCGGCTGTCTCGCAAATTTGTGCACGGCGCCGCCATGCTGCGCATCATCGAGCACGAGCAGACGACCGATGCCGATCTCATCGTGATGGGCAAGCACGGCCAGTCGGTGATGGAGGAGTTGCTCCTAGGCAGCGTCACCAAGCATGCTCTGGCGTATTCGAGCAGCGATGTGCTGATCGCCGGTTACGCGGGTTGAGCGCCGCATCTAATACCGGACGTTCAGCACTCTGGTCCTGGGTGTCCAATAGTTGCCAATGCCGACGTTGGAAGTATCTGAGCGGGGGGATCGCATACTACCTAATCTCATGGCGTTTCCAAGACGGTATATCCGACCACGTTTTCGCCGTTGCCCGCAGCTTAGAACTATTCGCCCCGGCTGATGTCAGCGGGCAATCACGACTCGATTGCGGCCGGTCTGCTTGGCTTCGTACATGGCAGCGTCGGCGCGATCGAGCACAGCTTCTCCCTTTTCGCCCTTCCTAAGCTTAGCCACACCCAGGCTGATCGTAATGCTAATATTCAGGCCCTGAACATGGAATGGAGCGACAGCGATTTCCTCGCGGATACGCTCGGCTATTATTCCTGCCATGTCGATATCGGTATTCTTGAGTACGATTGCGAATTCTTCCCCCCCAAACCGTCCGACAATGTCGAAATCACGCACCGCCGCGACAATGCGCTCTGCCGCGTGACGCAGCACGTGATCGCCGACCAAGTGGCCATGCGTGTCGTTGACTTTCTTGAAGAAATCCAGGTCGGCCATCATCACGCACAGGGGCTGATTCCGTTCCTGCGCCTTGCCGATCTCTCCCGCCAGCGTCTGCATCAAGCTGCTATAGTTAAACAAGCCAGTGAGAGAATCAGTCGACGCCTTGTGGCGCAGATGCGAGACCTCCTCGCGCAACACCTTCAAGGATTCGCGGAGCACGTCAGTTTCCGGCTGCCGGTAGCCCTCGGCTGCCAGATAGCTATCAAAGGCGCCGACCGTCAGCACACAGTCCACCAGCCTGGCAATGCGTGACGGGGGCTCTCCCCCCATTGCGAGGCGTTCGATTATGCTGCGCTGGATCAAATCATGCTGCAAAAGCAACAGGTTCAGCGGAATTCCGGCGCGGGCACAACCCCGGAAAAAGGTCAGTCGCCGTTGGAAATAGTCCGCCGATTCCAAATCCTGTCCGAAGCCTCGCAGGAAGTCGATCCAGCCCGACGCGCAAGTCGCGTGGAAATCGGGCGCCTCTGCTGCCCGAGAAGCCGGGTCGTGCTCCAATCTGGTGAGGCAATCGTTCACCAACGCTTCAGCCTGCTCGTCGAAAAAGCGGGCACGAAGCCACTGCGCCAAGCCGTCGTGCTCTGCGCCCAGACCCACCGCGGCAATGACCCGCAGGAAACGCCCGTGGTCCGAATCGGGCGAAACGATCTCATGCATCGGGCGCTGCTCCGACGTTATCCTAATATAACTTTGTACCATGTTTTTCCATGTCGCCAGGTGCGACGACACCGCCCGCCAGCGCTAGCACATGACGGCTGCTCAGAATTGGCTACGCATCTGATACGTGACGCCATCGGTGACCACGGGGGTGAACGATATGCGTTACCTCGCACTCGTGACGGACTATGACGACACCCTGTCTTCGGATGACAGGGTGTCGGAGCAAACGGTACGCGCGCTACAGCGCCTGCGGACCTCCGGGAGACAGACGATCCTGGTTACGGGTCGTCGGCTTAACGACTCGCTTTTGGTCTGCCCCTGCGCGCAACTGTTCGACCGCGTCGCGAGCCTCGACCTTCGTCCGCCGAAATCGGCTTCCGTGCGACTTTTCTAGGCGGGATCGTGATGTGGGCCACATTTCCACGTTTCGGCGGAAATTTCAAGCCGCCCCGCAGGATTGTCAGGCCGCCCGGCCGCCCGGCGGATCGTCCATCGGAACGTAGCGGTCGAGCCAGATCCAGTGAAGCGCCGTGCCCCCGCTCAGCTTCGCCAGCGCCTCTCCGTAGCCGAGCAGCTTGCGCAGGGGCGCCTCGGCGCGCAGGACGCACACGCTGGGGCGGGCGTGCTCTTCCAGTAGCGTGGCCTCGCGCGAGGCAAGGTCGTCGTGCACCACAGCCCAATGGCGGGGAACGGTGCGCACGCGCAGGAGCATGATGGGCTCGTATGGCCGGTCGCCCAGCGACATGTAGCGAACCTGCGGCGGCGGCAGCACGAGATTGTCGCGATAGATGTCGCGCAGGAGCGTTAACGGCTTGGCCAAGGCATCTTCGTTTTGCGCCCGCATCAGCAAGCCGTCCTGGGTTGCCTCGAAGGCGATGAAGTCGGAAGGCGCCAGCGTGCGCATGGCTTGGCGGGCGAAGCCGATCTGAAACGGGCTCGAGGCCAGCCGTGCCAGCTGCTCGACGGGAAATTCCGAATACACCATTTTTTCGCCTCGTCTTTACGAAGTTCCGCGGGGGTGGATCAGCACCTCAACACGCAGCGGGCGGGTACGCTCGCCGGTTTCGGCCGCCATGCGGCCACCCACGGCGCGGCCGATCTCCGACCGGACGGACAGTTTTTCCGCCCGTTGGCTGGATTCACTCGGGAGTTCGTTTCCCATCGGTTTACCCGAGCAAGCACGGGGGCGATGTACGAATCGATAGTCACCTCGCTGAGCGGCGTCGCGGTTGCTTCCGGCGGAAGCGCCGACATCCGGCCGTTCAGGACGCACAACGACTCCCGGAGGCCACGCGACCGCGCCGCCTGCGTCGCGGCCATGAACCGGACGCGTTCGGCACCCCGCCGGGAGAATTGGATCGTGCCACGCACGCGCATGCCCTCTTCCTTGCGGACCTTCAGCCCTGCGGCGCCCACGCGCGCTCCACAAGCAGGCACCGCACATGTCCGTCCGGAAAAAGCCACTCGATGGTCTGGCCTTCCTGCAGACCGAGCAGGGCGGAACCGACCGGCGCGAGCACCGAAATCTTGCCACTGGCCAGATCCGCCTCATCGGGGAAGACCAGTTCCACCTCGCGACGCTCGCCCGAATACTCGTCGAGATAGGTTACGCGCGAATGCATCCTGACGACATTGCCTGGCATCCGTTCCACCGGGACTACAGTGGCGCGGTCCAATTCCTCAGCCAGGGTCTTGTCGCAGGCCAAGGGCGCAAGCCGCGCGAAGTCCTGGTCGACGATCAGCAGTTCCTTGTTTTGCATGGAGACGCTCCAATTCGGAAAAGAAAAGCCTCGCCGCGAGGGCGAGGACGACACGCGCATGGTAGGGAGGATTCCTGCCCTTAATAAGACCCCTGGATAGAACAAGACTGTTGCCCAATTGGCTACAATCAATTTATGCAGGATTTGAACCTAATGGCCGTATATGCCCATGTCGTCGAAGGCGGCAGTTTCTCCGCCGCGGCGCGCCGCCTCGGCCTGTCGCGTTCGGCCGTGAGCAAGGCCGTGACCAAACTGGAGAAGGCGCTCGGTGCGCGCCTGCTTAACCGCAGCACGCGCCACTTGAGCGTGACCGAAGTGGGGGCGGCCTTTGCCGAGCATTGCAGCCGCATCCTCGACGAAGCGGCCCGGGCCGAGCAGGTCGTGAGCAGCCTGCACGCCCAACCGCGCGGCGAGCTGAAGGTGGCCGCGTCGGTGGCCTTCGGCACGCTGCACGTCGCACCGGCGCTGGCGGACTTTCTCGGCCGCTATCCAGAGCTCGGTATCGACATGACCATCACCGACCGAGCCGTTGACCTGGCCGAGGAAGGCTACGACGTCGTCGTGCGCGTTGCGCGCGTGCTACCAACCAACCTGGTCGCCCGCCGCCTTGCGCCGGTGCGCCGCAAGTTGTGCGCGACGCCGGGCTATTTCGAGAAGCACGGCGTGCCCCGTATTCCGCAGGATCTGGCGCACCACAACTGCCTCGACTACACGCACTCCGGCGAACAGGGCCTGTGGCGCTTCACGGGACCAGAAGGCGATATCGCCGTTCCGGTGTCGGGGCGTCTGCGCATCAACGACGACGAAGCCCTGTCGCAGGCAGTGCTGGGTGGCCTGGGCCTCGCCCTGTTGCCCACCTTCATCATCGGCGCCGACATCCAGGCCGGCCGGCTGCGCGCGGCCCTGTCCGAGTACATTCCCGTGGAGCAGCACGTATGCGCCCTCTACTTGCCGACCCGGCACCTGCCGGCGAAGGTACGCGCCTTCATCGACTTCCTGCTGGAGCGCTTCAGCCCGGATCCGTACTGGGACCGAGATTAGGCGGACGTTTGCATGGAGCGCCGCCGTTCCCGCCGAATCCAGACGATGCGCAAGCGGCGACTTGACAGTCTCCGCCTGATCGCCTACCTTCCCGGCCATGTTTGCTTTTGACTGCCCCGTCTGCACGCTTGCCGCCCGCCAAACCCTAATGGCAGGCATGCACTCGCACGGCCTCAAGTTGACAAGCGTCATGGGCACCTGTCCACCGGACGCAGATACCTAAGCCCGGCGATACCCCACCCTCATCTCATTTGCGCAAACATCTATCGCCGGGCCTAAGCCAGGCGCGATAGTGGCCGTCCTGTCTTCGGGTGCGGCCGCGCTTTTGGGAATCACCATGCATACGCACATCCGTGTCAGGCCCATGCTTGACGCACCCAGTTTCGTCCACCTTTCCTGGCTGGAGCACGACCCGCCCCAAGCGGCCATACGTGACCGCCGGCCTCTCTCTGCGCGACTTTCCAGTCTGTTGCGGCGTATCGGCCACCACTTTTTCGACGAGGCCGGCTCGCCATGGATCTGACCAGGAACTTCGTAAAAGCCAAGCGCCCCTGTGCCGAGGGTTTTCGCTGGTTTCTCCGCACCCACCAGAACGGCGGTGATTACCAGCCGTTGCTCGATGCCCTCGTCAGAGACGGCAGGGTTGACGACGCCTGCTGGCTGCTGACCCAGTTCGGCCCCACGGATGCGGTTCTGTCCGTGAATGCGATCGATGCGCAGGCAATCGTGTTCGCTGGCACCCTGGAGGTGCGCGGCAACATCGAGGTCGATTCGATCCTGCGCGCGGGGGGGTCGATCCGGACAGGCGGCGGAATTCGCGCTGGCAAGTCCATCATCGCGGGCGAGGATGTCCGGGCCGACGGCAGCATCCGCTCGGGCGGAACGCTCGACGCCGGCGGAGACATCAAGGCTGGCTGGGGCATAGAGGCCGAAGGCGCGCTGCAATGTGGCGGCAACCTGCGTGCCGAGTGGGGTCTGTCCTGCGGCGGCCTGCTGACGGTGGGCGGCAGTGCCCACATCGGCCAGGACCTGATTGCCAAGGGTGCCGTCCAGTGTGGCAAGAGCCTGCGCACCGGCGGCTTCATCACCGGCGCCAGTTCGATCCGCGCCGCCCAGGGCATAGAGGCTGGCACGACGATTCATTGCCAGGAACACCTGGAAGCCGGCTGGGGCATCAAGGCGCTCGGCGCCATCGTCGCCGGCGGGGCGATCAAAGCCGGCGAAAGCCTGCAGACCGAAGCGAAGATCCGTGCCGGCGACGGCTACGGCGTCTACGCCGGGCTCATCGTCCGGTTGGAGGACTGGGCGACCAGCGCACAGGTTCGCGCCCTGTTGAGGCCCGAACGCCTGATGAGCGGCTGGTGGGCCGGCCCCGAGCAGGCCTGAGCCGCTCGTCCCGCCTTTCAGCATTCCATTCCAGCCATCACACTCGGAGATCGCCGTGCATACGCTGCGCATTCCCTTTCCCGTTCCGCCGTGGCGCGAATTCCTGACCGAACTGAGAATCGACGTCAAGCACCAGCCATCCGATATCGAAAGACAGCTCGAGGCCTTGTATCGCCGTCTCAACACTCCCGGCGACGCGCTTCATGACCTTCCCGTCCTCTGCATTCGCGTCCCCGGCCTTGTGCTGCGCTACCGCGAGGCGGATGGCGAGCACTACGTGTATATCGAGGATCCCGCCCGTCGCTGTATGGCCGGCTACGTCGTCTTCAACCGCCTGATCGAGGTCGACCGCCGCGCCGACCCCCATCTGCGTGCACCGCACGCCAAGTTTGCGCCAGCCTATCAGCGCCGCGGCATCGCCACCACCATCTATCGGTGGTGGCTGGACCGCGGCAATACGCTCATCACCGGCGCACGCCAGTCCGCCGGCGCCCACGCCTTATGGCTCTCGCTGGGAAAGCACTATGATCTGCTTTATGTCGAACTGTGCGCCAGGCAGCTACGCTGCCTGGGCCGTCAGGTCGACAACCGCGTCCGGCAGGATCTCCACACGCGCATCGTGATGCTCGGCAGAGGATGGGATGTGGATCGCCTGGCGCAATCCACGGGAATGCAGGTCTAGGTGGGCCGGTCACCGCGCACGTCGACGAGCGAAGCGATTTCTTCCATCTTGCGTCGGCGCCCGCGTGCGGCGGAGGGCCACGGGTTTATTACACGAAAAGCCAGAAAGCCCCGATGTGCCATGGTGGCCAAGGATGCTATCGGGCACGTCGCCCCAAAATCTGTAAACTGACGGAGAATCGAACGCTGACGCACCTGACGTACATCGTGGCATTCCAAGCCTATGATTTGATCATGATTTGAGCATAAGATGTGCTGATAAAAAGATGTTCGACGTGTCTGGATCCACATCAACACATGCCCGGTCACCACGAACATGTTACGGTTTCGTACGCAGGTCCATCAGACACTAAGGTGGGTGAACGATATGCGTTACCTTGCACTCGTAACGGACTATGACGGCACTCTGGCTTCGGATGACGGAGTGTCGGAACAAACGGTGCGCGCCCTGGAGCGCCTGCGCGTCTCCGGCAGGCGTGCGATCCTGGTCACGGGCCGCCGGCTCGACGATCTGCTCGTAGTCTGCCCTTGCGTGCCACTGTTCGACCTCGTCGTCGCCGAGAACGGGGCGATCGTCTACGACCCCGCAAGCCGGGAAGAAACGCGACTTGCCAACCCGCCGTCCAAGCTGCTGGTGCAGACGCTGCAGGCGCGCGGAGTCGCACCGCTTGAGATTGGACAGGTGCTGGTGGCGACGCACGCACCGCATCGCGCAGCCGTCCAGGACGTCATCTGGGAACTCGGTCTCGAAGCGCAGGTGATCGGTAATCGCGGCGCGGTCATGGTACTCCCGGCCGGCGTCAACAAGGCGACAGGGCTCGAACACGCGCTGCGCAAACTGGGCCTTTCGCGCCACGAGGTCGTGGGCATCGGCGACGCGGAAAACGATCATTCGTTCCTGGCACGCTGCGAATGTGCGGTGGCGGTGGCCAACGCGGCGCCGTCGATCAAACAGATCGCTGCCTTCGTGACGGCGGCCGAAAACGGCAACGGCGTCATCGAACTGATCGACGAACTGATCGCCGATGATTTGCGCCGCCTTGAAGGCTCACTTCCGCAAAACTTCATTTTGCTCGGCAAACGCACGGACGGCAGCGCCGTGCAACTCTCGCCCTACGGCCACAACATGCTCGTTGCCGGCCCTTCCGGCTGCGGCAAGTCCACGCTCACTGCCGGCATCATCGAACGGCTCATCGACAAAGATTACCAGGTCTGCATCATCGATCCGGAAGGCGATTACGGAACCTTGCGCGACGTGGTGGCGCTCGGCAACCAGTGGCGCGCGCCGAGCGTCAACGAGGTGCTGTCGATCCTCGATGACCCCAAGATCAATCTGAGCGTCAACCTGCTCGGCATTCCGCTGGATGACCGGCCGGACTTTTTCGCGCGTCTCATTCCGAACCTGCAAGCCATGCGGGCCCGCACTGGGCGGCCCCACTGGCTGGTCGTGGACGAGGCACACCACATGCTGCCTAGCACATGGGGACATGCAGCGTCCGTACTACCACAACAACTTCGCGAAACCATCCTGGTAACTGTCCATCCCGAGCATGTGGCCCCGGCCATCCTCGTGCCGATCGACGTGGTTGTGGCCATCGGTCAATCGCCGGAAAAGACTCTTGAAGAATTTTCGCGGGCGACGGGGCAGACGCTTGCATGGCCCGCGGATCTAAGCTATCAGGCGGGCCGCGTCGTCGCATGGCTCAGAGGGGAAGGGTCACCGCCGTTTGCAATGCAGGCACAGCCCGGACGGGCGGAGCGCATCCGTCACCACCGCAAGTACGCGGAAGGCAACCTGCACTGGCACAGCTTCTATTTCCGCGGCCCGGACAATCGCCATAACCTGAAGGCGCAAAATCTCACGGTGTTCTGCCAGATCGCCCAGGGCATCGACGAGTCGACCTGGACGTACCATCTGCGCCGCGGCGACTACTCGCGCTGGTTCCGCCACGCAATCAAGGACGCGTATCTCGCGGACGAGACGGCGCGTATCGAAGGTCGCGCCGACCTCGCGCCCTGGCAGACACGGCAGATGATTGAAGAATTGGTGAATGCCCGTTACACGTTGCCGGAATAGCCTCGAAAACCGCTGCTGAACGATTTCCGGAGACGCATCAAAAACGATAGATTGCGGCGGCGCCGGTTTGAGTTGGCATCCGTTCGGCCGGAACGATCACGACTTCGCCGCCTGTCCTGAGCACGCGCTCGCCGAGATCGTCGAGCACATCGTCAACTTCCGGGTGATTCAGATCGCCGTCGGTGATTCTGCCGCTTGTCGCATCAAGGCTTCCGGGAATCAAGCGGTCGGCCTCGATCAGCAGCGTTGCGATTCGCCCGGCGATGGCGGCCTTGGCAAGCTCACCAAGCTTATCCGCGCCCTGGCCGTTTGCTGCTGCCGTTCCATATGCTTCGACAAAGCCAGCCAGCCGCTCAAGGTAATACGGTTGCACGAGCTGCCATGCGCGTTCACGCAACGCGTCGAGCGACAAGTCATCCGGATGAACGTCGATTGCCTCTTTCATCAAAAACGGGTTGCGGCTGATGCTGCGAAACTGATGATGGTGTTCCGGCAGCGCCGCCAGTATCAGGCGCATTCCAGAGGGTTGCGAACAATGCTGCAATACCGCCTGGTCGACCGCACGGAAGAACCGTTCGGTGTCCCGGTCTGCGGCATCCTGCTTGACGTCGGTGCCATGCCATGCGGCATTTCCGGTAGGGCCATACGCGCGATGAGCGCCTTCACGACCATCGGCGTCTTTGCCCGTCAGTTCGCCAGCCGTTTGCGGCACGCCTTCGATCGGCAACATTTCGTCCAGCGCGTCACGATTGCCCTCGTAAACCTTGAACGCGTTCCGGCTCAGTGCAAGAACCTGATAGCGGTCGGCCGACTGCGCGATGCGCATCAGCGGTTTGGTATGGAAACTGTCGGCGACAACCGCCAGTTCAACAACCGGGCGCTGCAGCCTGTAAACGCGAAACAGTCCCGGCGCGCTCAGTACCGCGAGTCCGTCCGTGGTGTGGTTCCAAAAAGCACGGTTTTCGGCCAGGGCCTCGAACGGCTGCAGAAGCGGCTTGATTTCCCGCTGCGGATATTTTTGACGCAACGATCCCTCCATCGTCTTCACGAGATTGCGAAAGCGGATGGGATCCTGTGCATTGTCCGGATGTTGTCTGTGTGTCGGCTGATACAGGGACAGGCAAGGTGATTCATGGCTGCCGGAAAGCAGGGCCGGGTAATCCTGTGCGAGTGAATTCATGGTCGTGATTCCTCCAATAAATCTCGGAAAGACATGTCGCCAGGCTGCATCACCGGTTCAACGGCCGAAACAAGCGTGGGTTGCGTTCGATGAATTTGTGTAGCCAGGCTTCGATGAATGAATACCCGCGTTGCGTCAGGTGCCATCCACCCAGGACGCTGATTGTCAGCGCGCCCAGAGCATTAACGATCACAGCCCACATCGTGTCGGTCAGGCCCGATGGATCGCCGAGCATGGGCTTTTGCACATTGGCGCCAAGGATCTGATCCATCGCGAATTCAAAAACCTCCCCCCGCGTGCCGACCGTCACGGCGAATAAAAACGCGAACAAGGCCATGAAATGCGGTCGCATAGGGATGTCGATGCGATCGAACCGTCTCCGGACACGGCCGCCTGACTATCGTTATAGAAGATAAAGCTGGAGTACTAAAGTGAACGGTAAATGGTACGTAGCTACTTGCGGGTTTCTTCGCTTCATGAGTAAAGGGGCGTGCGTTTGGCAATGCAGGCATCCAGCGTGCGCAATCAATCCGTGGCTAGCCGGACAGGCGCACGATTTGAAGCGTATCGACAGTCTCCTCGGCGCCGGCAAAGGCCGATAAGACCACGACCCGCTCGCCAGGCCGGGCCGGGGTGTGCGCATATAGCCAGTCTTGCGCCCGTGCGATTCGGGTTTGCGCGTCGGCAAGGGCGGGCACATAGAGGGGTGACACGCCCGAAACGAGCGTAAGACTGAGGTGCACGCTCGCGGAATCCGTGAGCGCCACGATTGGTGCTCGCGGCCGGAAGCGGGCAATGGCGGCGGCCTGCGACAGGCTTTGCACGTGAACGACGATCGCCCGGGCGTCGATTTTCTCGGCAAGCTGACACGCGGAGAAGCCGATTGCCTCGTCAACCGCTACGGCGTCACTCGCACGCAGCCGGGCTTTCGCCATGGGCACCGCGTACTCGGCGTTCGTCGCCGCGATCACGCGTCGCAGCATGTTCACGGTCGCCACCGGATTGCGTCCGATCGCGCTCTCCGCGGAGAGCATCACGGCATCCGTCCCGTCCAGAACGGCGTTGGCAATGTCGGTGACTTCCGCGCGAGTCGGGCGCTCATGTTCGACCATCGATTCGAGCATCTGCGTTGCCGTGACCACCGGACGGCCCCTGGCATTCGCCGCGGCGATGATGCGTTTCTGCACCAGCGGGATCTCTGCGAGGTTTGTCTCGACCCCCAGATCTCCGCGCGCGACCATGATGGCGTCGGCGGATTCAATGATCGCATCCAGCGCCTTCAGGGCACGGCGCTTTTCGATCTTGGCCATCAGCAGAGGCTGATACGCGCTGGCGAGGGCAGCGCGCACCCGCACCAGATCGTCGGCATCTTGAACGAATGACACGCCGATCCAGTCGATCGCCTGCGATGCCGCAAAGGCAAGGCCGAGCCGGTCGCGCTCGGTGGGGATGAGCGCCGGCAGGTCCATCTCCGGTACGTTGACACCGGAGCCGGAACGCACCGTGCCGCCCGCCCGCACTTCGCACTCAACGCGACCAACGGCGACCGCTTTCACCAGAAGCTCGACCGCGCCATCGGCCAGATAGACGGATTGCCCGACTCGAAGCGCGTCCAGCAGCGCGCGCTCATCGAGCGGCAGATAATCCGGGGCGCCGGCCGATTCGGCCAGATATACGCGGGTGCCATCCTGCAGTTTCAGCGAGCCGCCATGGAGTTCACCGAGGCGGAATTTCGGTCCTGGCAAATCGGCCAGAATGCTCACCGGGCGCGCCAGGTTTCGGCTGACGGCGCGCACCTGCTGGATGCGCCGCGCGTGATCCTCATGGGTGCCGTGCGACATATTGATGCGCGCGACGTCCATGCCTCCGCGGATCAACCCTTCCAGCACGCCCGGCCTGTCCGTCGCCGGCCCCAATGTGCAGATGATCTTGGTGTGTTGCCACGAATCGATTGTCATCAATACTCCATGAAGGTCGGACTCACGGTGAAATTCGACCTCGGTTCGAGCCCGATGCGTCCTGACGTCGCGCTCGATCGGGATGCTTGCACGACATCTCGCCAGCGCCGTGTCGCGGCTCAATAGCGGAACAATCGGGGATTGTGCTCGATAAATCTGCCGATCCAGACTTCGATGAAAGAACGTTGACCGCGTTTCATGTACCACCCGCCCAGGGCACTGATTGTCAGGGCGCCCAGCGCATTGACGATCATGTCCCACATCGTGTCGGTCAGGCCCGAGGGATCGCCGAGCATGGGTTTTTGCATATTGGTTCCAAAAAACTGATCCATCGCGAATTCAAAAATCTCCCACAGCGTGCCGACCGTCACGGCGAACAAAAACGCGAACAAGGCCATGAAACGCGGTCGCATATGGATGTCGATGCGGTCGTCCGCATTGAGCACATAGATCAGCAGAAAACCGAGAATTCCCATCAACAGCCCGGAACTGGTGTGCAGGGCGATATCCCACCACCAGAACCGCATGTAGTAGCTGTGGATTTCCCCGAGGAATAGGGCCGCGAACGCGAACAGCACAGCGAGCACCTGAAACTCGGGCGGAATATGCACCCGGAACCGGCGGCCGATCACGGCGGGCAAAAACATGACCGCCATGATCGCCATCACCAGAAACGCGTTCATCCACTGTCTCTCGCGGAATACCAGCAGCAGTTCAACGGCCATGACGGCCTGGAGGGCAATCAGAATCCACCGGTGGATGCGTGCCGGCAAATCGGCCGTACTCTTCTCGGGGACTGGAGGTGGGGAGAGGCTGTCCATTCTGCTCGATACCTGTTTTGAATGACCGGCACGCGACACGCCTGCTGTGTGTGCCGGTATTTCACAACACGATCACATCGCAATGTTCATGGTACCCGGGTATAGGCTGCTCCAGGCAGATCGCCCAAAACGCCTTTCCTGGGGCAGACTGGCTCCATCGCTTTCATGATCCCGCTCCCTGCTCTCGTTGGCCCTGCGGCCAGGACAGCTGCCGCGCCCCGGCCCGAGATCGCGCCGACCTCGATCCAGCAGAGACATGGCAGATGTTTTCAGGAGTTGCCGAATACCCGTTTCATGCTGTCTGATCAGCGCGCCTGCTGATGCAACGGGCTTGTGCTTTAGCGGCGGAGCTCGCCGGCCCGCTCCGGTTGGTAGACGACCTCCACGAGGCGCACCTTCATCACACCACCTCCCGGCCTGGGCCACTCGATTTGCGCGCCCGCAGACAATCCCAACAACGCGCTGCCGACGGGTGCGAGTATCGAAATACGTTCGGTGCTGCCATCGATGTCCTGCGGGTATACCAGCGTTAGGCAAAATTCCTCTCCCGATTCGAGGACAAAACGTACCTTGCTGTTCATGGTCACTACATCGGGCGGCACGTCCTGTGGTTCCACGACTTCGGCGCGATCAAGTTCCCCCCGCAACTCCGTCTTCCCCGGAAAAGTCTCCACCGGCAGTGCATCAAGAATCGCCTCCAGGCGATCGAAGTCCAGCGACGTCAAAATGATTCCTGGTCGTTTGTCCATCTGAAGGTCTCTTTAAATGAAATGGCCTCATTTCAGAGGCGGCCCGATTCCCCCGGCCTGATCAAAGCATACACCCGCAAGGAAGCGTCTTATATCCGGATTCTTGCGGTGGCGGGTTGGGGGTGATCCGTCGGTGTATCGCGGCGGCCGGACGGAACGGCCCGATCCTGTTTGTGGCCGGGCAGTCACCGACGAAGGGCCTCCGTAAATACTCGACGTCGCCTGGACGGGCATCAAGCTAGGCGCGCCATTCTTATTGCCGGACTCGCGCAATTATTCCATACTCGACCCGTACGTCTGGCCGGACGCATTCAGCAGCACTGCTGGTTTTCAACGTGAAGAGATGGGTCATTCAGAAAATGAAACAGATCTTGGTGGCAACAGACTTCTCTCAACATGCGGAAAAGGCGCTCGGGCGGGCCGTGTTACTGGCAACCGAACATCAGGCTGCGCTCGAGATCCTTCATGTCATCACTCCGGCATCGGTAGACGCGCTCTGCGATTTTTTGCCCGACCCTCGGCATGTCGTTGAGGAAAACCTCACCAATTCCTTTTATTCGCAGCTTTACGATTTTATTGATCGGTTGGGACCGGAGCGGCCCCTAACGATCCGGCCCCGCATCAAGATTGCCGAAGTTGTGGCTAGCATTATCGAATCGGCGGAGGCCTGCAATGCGGATCTTATTATTCTCGGTAGTCACGGCGAACATTCTGCCAATGCGCTGTTTGTCGGCACCACTGCAGAGAATGTTCTCGCCGGTGGAACGCGACCGGTTTTGATAGTCAAGCAACCAGCCACTGCACCATATGGCAAGATCGGTGTGCCAGTTGATTTCACCGAGATGTCGGCCACCACGATTCGCAAAGCGGGCAAACTGGCGCCGAACGCGACGTCCTGCCTGTTACATGCATTTCAGGTTCCGGATCACGAGCGCCTCCGCCAGTTGGGCGTGTCCGAGGAGAAAATCAGGCGCTCCCGTTCCGAATTCTACGACCACGCCACGCAGGAAATCGACAAACTGGCGGCCGAAAGGGAGGACAGCCGCATTTCGCGAGTGGTCGAAATGGACTATCCGCCAGCCATGATACGGAGGTGGACGGAGAAACGTCATTTCGACCTTATTGTGATGGGAAAGCATGGCGGCCGACTGGGCAGCGTTATCCGACACGTTCTGCACAACAGCGCTTGCGACGTAATGATTGTTGGGTGAGCGGGATTTCATTATTGTAAGAGAGCACTGCAGGCTGGCCAAAAAACTGAACAGTCCGTCCGCACCCGAACGCGGCTTGCCGAGTGACTCAAGCAGTTCGTCAAAGCTGCTCATCGCGGGGCGCGGGTTCCGGTAGTGGAAGTAGTTCCCAGCCTTCAGGCTGCGGTTCACATTTCAAACAATGTCCCCCAGTGGAAATGGAGGTCAGTTACCACCCCGTCAGTTCCGTCAGTCTCGCCTAGATCTTCTTCTGCGATTTGCGCCGGGCTCAAGCCTTCTGTGGGGATGAAGTGAAACCCCCCGGACCGGTACCTTCAACCGCTCGGCCAGCACTCCTATTGCAGATGTAACCGAAGCGATCTTGTCGGCTTACACGCTGAACCGGGATGAAAGCAGCTCAGTCCCGGGTCCGGTACATCGCGGCGCGCATCAGCAGCATCGCCGTGACTGGCGCGGTGACGAGGATGAACACTGTAATCAGCAGTTCATGGATCACCGGGCGCCCCGCCAGCGCCGACGACACCAGCATCGAAGCGATCAGCACGCAGCCCGCGCCCAGGGTGCTGCCCATGGTCGGCGCGTGGATGCGCGCGTAAAACGCATTCAGGCGCAGCAGGCCGAGCGAGCCGACCACGGTCAGGAGGCCGCCGCAGACCAGCAGCAGCGCGGCCGGAAGTGCCGCCCACATCGGAACGTCCGCCGCGCTCATGGTTCGATCACCTCTCCGCGCAGCAGGAACTTGGCCAGCGCCGTCGAGCCGACGAAGCCGAACAGCGCGATCAGCAGGGCGATATCGAAATAGACCGCCGAGCCGGCGCCAATGCCCAGCATCAGGATGGTCAGCATGCCATTGATGTAGAGGGTATCGAACGCGAGGACGCGATCCTGCGCGGCCGGGCCGCGCAGCAGGCGGATCAGGGCGAAAAGCATGGCGAAGGCGAAGCAGGCCAGCGCGAAGTGCACGGCCCATGGAAGGATCATGTTCATTCGAAAATCTCCATGAGAGGACGTTCGTAACGGTGCTTGATCGTGCGCGTCCAGGCCGCTTCGTCCTGCAGGTCGAGAACGTGCAGGGTCAGCACGTTGCTTTCCGGGTCGTGTCCGGCCCACACCGTGCCGGGCGTTCCGGTGATGATAACGGCGAGCATCGCCAGACCGTGCGGATCGCGCATGTCGAGTGGAATCTTCATGAAGCCGATCGTGGGCTGGCGCCGCGACGCGCCAAGGACGATGCGGCCGACCGCGAGGTTGGAACGCACAATGTCGACCAGGACACGTCCGATCAACCCGATCGCGACATGCAGCCGGTGCGGCCAGGCAGGCAGCGGGCGCAACTTGACGACGGCTGCGGTGATCAGCAGGGCGAAGACGATGCCGAGCACGATGTGGCCGGACGACGCACTGTCGTTGAGAAGCAGCCACATCGCCAGCAGGAACACGGGCAGGACAGGAACCCGGGGACGACGTTTCATTCCGTGACTCCTGATGTGGTCGCAGGCAGCACCGCCCCGACGTACCCCTGCCCATCGTGCAGGGAACGCGCCGCGGCATTGAAGTAGTTCATGGCGGGCCCGGCACCAAGCGCCAGTGCCATGCACAGCAGCACCAGTGCAGCCACCGGGCCCGCCTCGATCCACTGCAGACGCGGCGCCGGCCGCTCGCTGTCCCAGAACACCCGGATGCCCAGGCGCGACAAGGCGATCACGCCGGCCAGACCGGACAGCAGCAGCGCCGTACCGAATAGACCGGCATGCAGGAGCGGCGCCTGGGGCGGCGCGGCGATCGCCGCGGCGAACAGAGCGAACTTGCCGACGAACCCCGAGAACGGCGGCAAGCCGGTCAACAGCAGCACGCAGGAGAAAAAGGCAAGGCCGAGGAAAGCCATCGCCGCGGGGATCGCGACGCCGGCCATTTCATCCGGATGCTCCGAAATATCCTTGTCCTGGAGTCCGAAGGCCTCGAGGCTGACGGCCAGCAGGTCGGCGGTCGCCGTGCGCCCGCGTTCGGCCATTTCGATGACCATGAAGAAGGCGCCGCTGGCGAGGACCGAGCTGACCAGGTAGTACAGCGCCGGCCCGGTCAGGGTGGTGCCGGTGAAGCCGAAGGCCGCGAGGAGCGTGCCCGACGACACGATCACCAGGAATCCGGCCACCCGGGCGAGCTTCTGGGCGGCGAGCACGCCGACCGTCCCCGCTGCAATCGTCGCCAGTCCGCAGTATAAAAGCCAACCGCCGTCGAACGGCGCCGGTGCGCCAACGTCTTCGAGCAAGGTTGCAAAACGCAGCAGCGCGTAGACACCGACCTTGGTCAGGATGGCGAATACACCGGCCACCGGAGGCGCAGCCGTACCGTAGGCACCCGGCAACCAGAAATTAAGCGGCCACGCAGCGGCTTTGACCAGGAACACGATGCCGAGCAGGCCCGCGCCAAGGTCAAACAGCGTGCGTTCATCGGCGTCGAGTTGGGCGACGCGCTGCGCCAGTTCGGCCATGTTGAGGGTGCCGGTCACACCGTAGATCAGTGCGGCGGCGATCAGGAAGATCAGCGAAGCCACCAGATTGACCGCGATGTAGTGCATGCTGGCCTTCACACGTACCGCCCCCGAACCGTGCAACATCAGCCCGTACGATGCGGCAAGCAAGACCTCGAAGAACACGAACAGGTTGAACAGGTCGCCGGTCAGGAAAGCGCCATTCAATCCCATCAGCAGGAACTGGAATAGCGGCAGGTAGTGACTGCCGGCGCGTTCCCACCGCGCCAGCGAGTAGACCAGCGTGGCCAGCGCGAGCGCCGCAGTCAGCGTCAGCATGATCGCCGCCAGGCGATCCACGACCAGCACGATGCCGAAGGGCGCGGACCAGTCCCCGAGCGCGTAGACCCCGATCTCGCCCGCCCATGCCGGCATCAGGCGCCCGTCGGCCATGCCGAGCAAGGCGATGGCCACGACCAGTTGCGCGAGCGTGGCAGTCACGGCGATCGCGGCGCGCGGACCGTGTCGCGTCGCGTCCGGAAGTAGCAGCACGGCCGCGGCGAGAAGCGGCAGCAGCACGGGCAGGATAGGCAGGTGCTGGAGCCAGCCGTTCATGCGCGCTCCCCAGGCCCGCGCGGACGGAAACAGTGCGCACGGTTCGTCATGGCTTCTCCGACTCGCGGCCGTCAACGTGGTCGGTGCCGCTCAAGCCGCGCGACGCCAGCAGGACGACCAGAAACAGGGCCGTGGTGGCGAAACCGATGACGATCGCGGTCAGCACCAGTGCCTGCGGAACCGGGTCGGTGTACAGCGATGGATCGCTGCCACGCACCGCGTCGATCACCGGCGGGGCGCCGGTCCGCAGGCGTCCCATCCCGAAGATAAACAGGTTGACCGCGTAGCCGAGCAACGACAGCCCCATGATGACCTGGAAGGTACGCGGCCGGAGCAGCAGGTAAATGCCCGATCCGGCCAGGGTTCCGATCGCCAGCGCCAGCACGATTTCCATCAGGCGGTCCCTCCGCCAGGCTTGCGGTGATGAGCGCGCAGCGACTGGTGGGCGATGGCGATCAGCATCAACACCGTCGCCCCGACCACCAGCATGTACACGCCGAGGTCGAACAGAAGGACGCTAGACAGGTGCAAGTCCCCAAGCAGCGGCAATTGGCCGTGCCAGGCGAGGCTGGTCAGGAAAGGGGCGCCGGTCAGCCAGGCGGCGATGCCGGCGCCTGCCGCGCAGAGCAGACCGAGGGCGATCCAGGACAGCGGATGGATGCGAAGCTGGGATTCGACCCACACGGTGCCACCGACGATGTATTGCAGGAGCAGCGCCGTCGCCAGGATCAGGCCGCCGACGAAGCCGCCTCCCGGTGCATTGTGGCCGCGCAGCAAGAAGAACAGCGAAACCAGCATCGCCAGCGGAAGCAGCAGGCGCACCAGCACCGCGGGCAGCATCAGATAGCCCGCCGGCAGTTTCGCGGCGGGATCGGGCATGTGGTCCGCCACGAGCCCGTCGGCCGCGTTCTGCTCGCGTTGCTGGTGCGGCAGCGGCACGCTTTCGGGTGCGGGGCGGAAACGGCGCAGCAGCGCAAACACGGTCAGCGCGACGATGCCCAGCACGGCGATCTCGCCGAAGGTATCGAAGCCGCGGAAGTCGACCAGGATCACGTTGACCACGTTGAGGCCGCCCCCCTGGGGCAGCGACTGTTCGATGAAGAAGGGCGAGATGCCGTCCACGTCCGGGCGACTCAGTACCGCGTAGGCGACGCCGGCCAGGCCGAGGCCCGAAGCGGCGGCCAGCAGCATGTCGCGCAGGCGGCGCAATCGGGTGGTCGCGGTTGCGCCTTGATCCTTGGCGTAGCGTTCATCGCGGCGCGGCAGCCAGCGCAGGCCGAGCAGGATGAGCACTGTGGTGACGACTTCGACGGCGAGCTGTGTCAGCGCCAGGTCGGGTGCCGAGAGCCAGACGAAGGTCAGACTGGTGGCAAGCCCCGCGCCGCCGGCAAAGATCAGTGCCGCGAGACGGTGATACTTGGCCTGCCAGGCCACAGCGAGAGCGCAGACGCCGCCGATCAGCCATAGCAGCATGAACGCCGGAGTGGGCGGCGTCGTCGACCGCGTGCCCCAGGACATGCCATTCGTCAACACGGGCAGCAGGGCGCCACCGAAAGCGACGCCGACGAGCACCAATAATTGCGTTTGCAGGCGCGGTGGCGACAGCCGTTCGATGAGTTGCGCCGCACGGGTCGTCAAGGCCACCAGCAGCCAGTCGAACATGCGCTTTCCGTCGATGGACTCGAGCAGCGGCACCGTTTCCCGGGTGCGCCAGAGGAATACGCGGTAAAGCACGGCGCCGCCGACCAGGGCGAGGGCGCTCATGGCCAGCGGCAGGCTAAGTCCGTGCCAGGCCGCCAGGCTGTACGCAGGCGCGCCGGCGCCGAGGATCGAATCGGTCGCGGTGCGCAGGAACGGGCCAACGGTAAACTCCGGGAAGATACCGACCAGGACGCACGCCGCCACCAGCAGGCCGCTCGGCAACAGCATCCAGCGCGTCGGGTCGTGCGGCTCGTGCGGCAGGTCCTTCGCGGGCGGACCGAAAAACACCTGATGGATGAAGCGCAGCGAGTAAGCGACGCTGAACATGCCGGCCAGCGTCGCCGCCAGCGGCAAGACAACGCGTTGCCAGTCCGGGCGGTCGAGAAAGATGGTCTCGGCGAAGAACATCTCCTTGGACAGGAAGCCGTTCAATAGTGGCACGCCCGCCATCGCCGCGGCCGCCACGGACGCCAGTATCGCGGTGATCGGCATTGCCCGGTACAGGCCCGAGAGGCGCTGCAGGTTGCGCGTGCCGGTTTCGTGGTCGACGATGCCCGCGGCCATAAACAGCGACGCCTTGAAGGTGGCATGGTTGAAAATGTGGAACACGGCGGCGACCAGGGCCAGCGGACTATTCATGCCGAGCAGCAGGGTGATGAGCCCGAGGTGGCTGATCGTCGAATAGGCCAGCACGCCTTTCATGTCCTGCTGGAAGATCGCGAGGTAGCCTCCGATCACCAGCGTGAACAGGCCGGCGCCGCCGATGATCCAGAACCATGCGTCAGTGCCGGCAAGCACCGGCCACAGGCGTGCCAGCAGGAACACGCCAGCCTTCACCATGGTCGCCGAATGAAGATAGGCCGAGACCGGCGTCGGCGCCGCCATCGCGTGCGGGAGCCAGAAATGGAAGGGGAACTGCGCGCTCTTGGTCAGCGCGCCCAGTGCGATCAGCCCCAGCGTCAGCGGATACCACGGATGAGCCCGGATCGTGTCTCCCGCCGCCAGCACGGTGTCCAGATCGTAGCCCCCGGCCATGTGGCCGAGCAACAGCATCCCGCCGAGCAGGGCGAGCCCGCCGGCGCCGGTCACCACGAGCGCCATGCGCGCCCCACGCCGCGCATCCACCCGGTGGTGCCAGTAGGCGATCAGCATGAACGAAGCGAGGCTGGTCAGCTCCCAGAACATCGCCATCTGGATCAGGTTGCCGGACAACACGATGCCGAGCATCGCGCCCATGAAGACGAGGAAGAAGGAAAAGAAGCGCGGCACCGGATCGGCCGGCGACATGTAGTAGCGCGCATACACGACAACCAGCGTCCCCATGCCGGTGACCAGCACGGTGAACAGCCAGGCAAAGCCGTCCATGCGCAGACTGAAGTCGAGTCCGAGTGCGGGCGCCCAGGGAAGGGTCATGCGCACCACGCCTTCGGCGGCTACTTGCGGATACAAGCTGACTGCGACCACCGTGGTGGCGAGTGAAACTGCACCGGCCAGCCACGCTTCGGCATTGCGCGCGTTCGACGGCAGGAAGGCCGCGCACAGGCTGCCGAGGAAGGGAAGCAAGAGGATGAGGGTCAGTGCCATGCCGCTAGTTTACCGAAAGCCTCCGATGCGGCGCACCGCGCTCCCAAGCGCTTCGCATCCCGCAAACGTCACCATGACGCATGGCCGCCGCGAATCGCAGGATGTGCATGGCGCGCAGTTCGCGCAATGATCGAAGCATCGCGTGGTGTTACACCACGCCTGTCAGGAATGCTCAGCCAGCGGCCAAGCGTGCCCCCAGCGGCGTGCGCCGGATCACGAATTTCTCCATTTCGGCAACGCAGAATACCAATAGTCCGGCCCCCAGCACCTTGGCCCATTCCTGCAGCGACAGACCGGTGGAGCCGAAGATGGCCTGCATGGCCGGGACGTGCGTATAGGCAATCTGAAGCGGGATGCAGGCAGCAATCGCCAGCAGCACATAACGGTTGCCGGTCAGTCCCGTCCAGTTCGTGACGGGGGCAAAGATGTAGCGGCTGTTGATGAGGTAGAACATTTCCGCCACGACCACCGCGTTGACAGCCATCGTGCGCGCCGTTTCGATGCTGGTGCCGTTGCGCAACTCCCACAGGAACAGGCCGAGCGCGCCGGTCATCATCAGAATGGAAACCATCAGCACCCGCCAGATGAAGAAGCCGGAAAGCAGCGCTTCTGCGGGTGGCCGGGGATGGCGATTCATGATGCCGCTCTCGGCCGGCTCGAAGGCCAGGGCGAGGCCGAGGGTGCTGGAGGTGACCATGTTGATCCACAACACCTGCGCCGGGGTGAGCGGCAAGGCCAGCTCGAACAGGATGGCCGCGATCACCACCAGCGCCTCGCCACCGTTGGTCGGCAGCATGAACAGGATGAATTTCTTCAGATTATCGTAGACCGCCCGGCCCTCACGCACGGCGGTCGCGATGGTAGCGAAGTTGTCGTCGGCCAGCACCATATCGGCTGCTTCCTTGGCCGCCTCGGTGCCTTTCATGCCCATGGCCACGCCTACGTCGGCCCGTTTCAGCGCGGGCGCATCGTTTACTCCATCACCGGTCATCGCCACCACCTGGCCATCGCCCTGCAGGGCCTGCACCAGTCGCAGCTTGTGTTCCGGGCTGGCGCGGGCGAACACGTCGACCTCCATCGCCACGCGACGCAGGTCAGCGTCGTCCATCGTGGCAACCTCGGCCCCGGTGATCGCCGGCTTGCCTATGCCGATGGCAAGCTGCGCGCCGATGGCGCGCGCAGTTTCGACGTGATCGCCGGTGATCATCTTGACGCGGATGCCGGCGTGATGGCACTCGTGCACGGCGCGAACGGCTTCCTCGCGCGGTGGATCGATGAGGCCGACCAGGGCCAGCAGCACGTATCCCGTCTCCACGTCGGCAAAGCTCAACCTGACGCCCTCCGGCGCCGTGCGCTTGCAGGCCAGTGCAAGCAGGCGCAAGCCCTGGGCCGCCGTGGCGGTCGCCATGCGATGCCAGGTGTCGACATCCAGCGGAGACGTGCCGCCATCGTGGTTCATCTGGAAGGCGCAGACGTCAAGAATGCGCTCGGGTGCGCCTTTGACGAAAATCCAGGGCTCGCCGTCGCTGTCGCGATGATGGGTGGCCATGAAACGATGCTGCGATTCGAACGGGATGGCGTCAATCCGTGGCCACGCCGCATCGCCGACGTGCTGCGTAAACCCGGCCTTGCCGCCCAGCACCAGCAAGGCGCCCTCAGTCGGGTCGCCTTCAACCCGCCACACGCCGTCGTCCTCGCGCAGGCGGGCGTCGTTGCACAGCACACTGGCGCGGGTCGCCATCGACAGGGCCGGGTAGTGGTCGGCATCGACGATGTTGCCGTCGAGGCTGAAGTCCCCACCCGGTGCATAACCGACACCGCCGACCTCGAACACATGGTCCGCGCAGATCACGCGCTGAACAGTCATTTCGTTGCGGGTCAGCGTGCCGGTCTTGTCGGAGCAGATCACCGTCACCGATCCCAGCGCCTCGACGGCGGGAAGGCGGCGAATGATCGCGTTGCGCCTCGCCATGCGCTGCACGCCAAGCGCAAGGGTCACGGTCATGATCGCCGGCAACCCCTCCGGAATGGCCGAGGCGGCCAGCGCCACGACCATCATGAACATTTCCGACGGGGCATGGTTGCGCCACAGGACGCCGAGCACGAAGGTCGCAGCGGACAGGGCAATGATAGCCAGAGCCAGGACGCGGCCGAAGCGGTCAATCTGGCGCAGCAGGGGCGTAGATAAGATCTGGATGCCTGCGATCATCTGGTTGATCTTTCCCAGTTCGGTCTTGTGACTGGTGGCAACGACAATCCCGGTGGCCTGACCATACACCACCACGGTGCCCGAATAAGCCATGCCATATCGGTCGCCCAGTGGCGTGTCGGCATCCACGGCCTCGGTGGTTTTCTCGACCGGCTGGGATTCGCCGGTCAGCGCAGCTTCTTCGATGCGCAGCGCCTTGACCGAAACCAGACGCAAGTCCGCCGGAACACGGTCGCCTGAAGCCAGGGCGACCAGATCGCCCGGCACCAGATCGGCGGCATCGATCTCGCGGTGGCTGCCGTCACGGATCACCGTCGCATGGGGGGAAAGCATCGCGCGGATCGCATCGAGCGCGGCCTCGGCTTTGCCTTCCTGGACGAAACCGAGAATCGCGTTGATCACCACTGCGGCCAGCAACACGCCGGTGTCGATCCAATGGCCTAGAAACGCAGTGATGACCGCTGCACCCATCATCACGTAAAGCAGGACGTTGTGGAACTGCATGAGCAGGCGCAGCAAGGGGCCACGGCGTTTCGGCGGCACCAGTCGGTTCGGCCCATATTGAGCGATGCGCCTGGCCGCTTCGGCATCGCTCAGACCCTCCGTTCCGGCTTGCAGCGCCTGCCCGATCTCTGCGTGAGTCAGGGTGTGCCAACTTGTCGGCTGCGGATCAACGGCATTAAAACGGGGTCGGGTGTAGCGCGCCAAAGGTATGGCTCCATTCGTGAACAGGGGGTATTGATGTTGATGCACTTGCCGCAACAGGGCAAGATGCAAGTCTGCGCCCGACTTGGCTGCGCGTGCATTGCCTTCATTGATCGCCCCCTGCCGAGGAGTCCCCATGTCCCAAACCCGCACTCTGCTCGCCGCCACCGATTTCTCCGCCCCGGCTCGCCACGCGCTGGAGCGTGCCGCGCAACTCGCGCAAATGCACCCCGATACCCGCTTGATCCTGGCACATGTCGTCAGCACCAGCGCGCTCGACAAGCTGCGCCGTCTGCTGCCCGGCGAAGCCGGCGCGCTGGAGGCCGAACTGCTCGCCCAGGCCGAAAACAATCTGGTAGAACAGGCAGCGAACCTTGCGTCACGCTTTGATGGTCATATCGACACGGAGCTAGTCCAGGGTTCTGCACTCGTCGCTCTCGCTGATCTCGCGGATGCGCGCCAGGCTGACCTGTTGGTGATGGGTGCGCGCGGCGCGCATTTCGTGCGCGAGGTGCTGCTCGGCTCGACCACCGAGCGCTTGCTGCGCAGGTCGCGCCGCCCTCTGCTTGCAGTCAAGCAGCGGCCACAAGCGCCGTATCGGCGCATTTTGGCACCGGTCGATTTTTCCGCGCATGCCGCCGTCGCAGTCAACACCGCGCACGCCTGGCTTCCCGACGCCGACATTGTGCTGCTGCATGCGTTTGAGGTCGAACTGGAATCCACTTTCCGCCTCGCCGGCGTCGCCGACGACAAGATTCACGAATATCGCATCCAGGCGCGCGACGCCGCGATGGCGGATATGGACGCCTTCGTTGCCACGCTCGAGGTCCCGGCCCGCCGGTTGTCCCGCAAACTTGTGCACGGCGCCGCCATGCTGCGCATCGTCGAGCACGAGCAGACGACCGATGCCGATCTCATCGTGATGGGCAAGCACGGCCAGTCGATGATGGAGGAGTTGCTCCTAGGCAGCGTCACCAAGCATGTTCTGGCGTATTCGAGCAGCGATGTGCTAATCGCCGGTTACGCAGGTTGAGCGCCACCCCCGCCGTTGATACTCCACACGTCGGTCAGCGTGCCTGGAAAATTCTTGATAAAAATCAATACGCGCCACGCCATTAGTCACGAAATCATAAGCGAACCAAGAACCTAAGGGCCGTCCAATTCTTGCTCGGTCATACCATGCTGGAGAGCACTGTTCGATACCTTGGGATCGAGGTCGACGACGCGCTGGAGATCTCAGAACAGACTGAGATTTAGCAGTGAGAGCGGCGCCGCACGCAAGGCACTTGTGATGGCCTTCGTGCGGCCGCGTTCTGATTTCAGCGACCGTTTCCAGTCAATGGCCGGTACGCGTTTGCGGATCAACCGGTGGATGCAACACACTAGAAGCTGCGTAAGCAGAAGGAGTGTTGCGATGAAGCGAAGACCGCGGATTTATTACACGGAAAGTCGGAAAGCGATCATGTGGGAGCGGTGGCGGAAAGGTGAGTCCCTCCAGGGTATTGCCGAACTGTTTGATCACAACCACTCATCGATACAACGGATACTGGCAGAGACAGGTGGGATACAACCAGCGCAACGACGCCGTTCGAGATTGGCGCTGACGTTAGCTGAGCGAGAAGAAATATCGCGTTCTGTGGCTGCGGGTCAGTCGATACGTTCAGTAGCGACGCGACTTCGTCGTGCACCATCTACGATCAGCCGCGAGATAATGCGAAACGGTGGACAGGAATGCTACCGGACGAGTCAGGCTGACCAGGCTGCTTGGGATCGAGGACGTCGCCCCAAGACCTGTAGTCTGGCCGAGAACCGCTCGTTGGCGCACATCGTTGCAGGTAAGCTCCAATTGCTGTGGTCGCCGGAGCAGATTGCTGGGTGGCTGAAACGTACCTACCCGGACGACGAGACTTTCCAAGTGTCACACGAGACCATCTACCGCAGCCTGTTTATTCAAGCCCGTGGCGTCTTGAAGAAAGAGTTGTTGCAACATTTGAGGCGCACGCGAGCAATGCGCCGTTCGCGCCATCACACCCAGAAGTCAGACGATCGCCGCAGAATCCGTGACGCGGTATCGATCAGTGAGCGTCCGGCAACGGTTGAAGATCGAGCGGTCCCAGGTCACTGGGAGGGCGATCTGCTGTGTGGAACCAGCGGTAGCCAGATTGCGACCCTCGTGGAACGTCATTCACGCTACGTGATGTTGGTGAAAGTCGCCAGCAAAGATGCCGAGACGTTCGCCAACACTCTGATCAAGAACGCTCGCAAGCTGCCGCAGGAACTCTACAAGTCGCTGACATGGGACCGGGGTACAGAGATGGCCGATCACAAGCGATTCACATTGGCGACCGACATCAAGGTCTATTTCTGTGATCCTCAGAATCCTTGGCAGCGGGGATCGAATGAGAATACGAATGGGCTATTAAGGCAGTATTTCCCCAAGGGCATCGACCTTTCGGCCTACTCGCAAGCCAAGCTCAATGCCGTAGCGCGGAAATTGAATGAGCGCCCAAGGAAAACATTAAACTACGAAACGTCAGCCGAAAGATTTAGTCAATCTGTTGCGTCGATCGGTTGAATCCGCATGCCAAGACCGGACGCCAGTCGGCGTAGCAGGGCAGAGCGGCCACTATCGTGTTTTCTGGGTGTCTGGACCCGAACCTTATGCGGCTGGCCATGGCCTGTTTGCTCAGCGTCCATTCAGCAGAGTGAACAGTCGAAAAAGCATGATGGTTACAGGGGCACTGAGTGTGTCTCCAGATCATGCTTGTCAATTCGCACGCAGTTGAAGTGCTTGATTTCAGCCTATAGTAAACATCGGTCGGCGGTTCCTGTAAGCCTTCCCGTTGTTTGATACAGCAAGGAGCTTTCATGGCCATCACCCACGCAGCCTCTGGTGAATTGATAGACATTCGCCCACTTGGCGCGACGCTGCGCCAAACGAGTTCAAGCACCCTGGTCAGGGCAGATCACCTCGAAGTCTTCCGGTTCGTGCTGGTGGCTGGAAAAACCGCCCCAGATCACAAGGCGTCTGGCGCAATCACAATTCAATGCCTGGAAGGAGAAGTGGAGCTTGAGGCCCACGGACGAACACAAATACTCCGTGTGGGAAATATGGTCTACCTCTCTGACGCAGAACCACACGCAGTCAAGGCGTTAGAGGATTCTTCCCTTCTCGTCACGGTTTTATTGCGACGCGCATGATTTCGTACATGGCGAAGAAGTCCCGCAAATACAGCAAAAACGGTACCTCAATAGTGATGACGCGCTGGAGATTTCGGAGCAGACTGAAACCTAGCACCTGAAACGTCGGCCGCAAGTCGCCAATCAAGACACCTCGCGTGCGGCCGCTTTGTAGGGTGATGCCGTATGCGTGCACTCAGTAATGAGCAGCGTAATGAGCAGCCAGTCATTGTGTGCTAGCCGAGCGTCTCTATATTCAAAAAGGCTCTTCCATCGAATGCTGATGATGCACTCATACGGTGATCGCCAGTGCGAGCAACGACGCGGGTTGCGGGGCAAGGCCGGGCGACCGGTCGAGTACCCGGAACCAGCCCAGGTAGCTGTCGAGATAGCGGGTCGATACGCCCTTGAAGCGGCGCAGCCAGCCTCGCAGCCGGCTGCAGAAGGCATTGACGTTCTGCACGTGCCAGGCGCCGTCGACGCGCACCCCTGCGGAGACGTTGATGGCGTGATGCTCGACGCAAAGCTCGCGGCCGGCTGCCGCCAGGGCGCTGCTGCCGTCCGTGCACAGGATGGTGTCCTCCGGCAGGATGGGCTTCAGGGCGGCGCCGATGTCGGTGCCCGAGGTGGACGGCAGGATGAGGTTGGCGGTGGCGCCGCCACGGTCGCGGGCGATGAGCACCGGAACCTGCTCCCTGGAGGCGCCGCGCTTGCTGGCCTTGCCGCCCCGGTGGCGGGGCTTGCGTCCCAACCGCCGCTGCCCCTTGGCCGAGTGGAGGAAGTAGGTCTCATCGGCCTCGGCGATACCGGCGAGCTGACGGGCCTGGACGCCCTTGGCCACGGCCAGGAAGCGGTGGCGCCAGCGGAAGGCGGTGCTCTGGGCGATGTCGAGCCGGTCGGCGACCTGGTTGAGGGACAGTCCATCGCGCAGGGTGGCGGCATGTTCCAGCCACTTGCCGCGCTGATGCAGGCCGGCGAGCGGGGTGCCGGTCAGGGCGTTGAAGGTTTTGAGGCAGCCCCGGCACTTGAACCGTTGCAGCCCGTCGGCCGAGCCGTTCTTGGCCACTTGGCGGCCGGCGCAATGGGGGCAAACCGGCCGCGCCGGCACCCGGCTCTCGACCACCTCGGTCGAGGCGGTCCTCGATTCCAGCGCCGCCAGTTCGGTGGCCAGCGCCTTGCGCTGGCTGCGCGTCAGCTTGTCCAGCATGCCCTTCAGTCTCACCAGTTCGCGGTTTCTCATCGTGCTCTCCCGACGTCGGCGCCCATGCGCCATGACACCAGTATGGAGAGCAAGGGGCTCAGGACGTGAGCCTGTCACTACCATTTGCTAGAAGAGCCTTCAAAAATGTACGGACCCATGGCGAAGGTTTCGCGCTTGACTACGGTCGGCTAATGGGTGATCCCATTTCTGTCACTTCTGTTAGATGGTGGCTGGAAGAGCCAGCGCACCGTGCTACGCGATCCGAAAACGGGAAGAAACGATTGCTCTGGAGATGCTTCGCAATTTGGCTTGGGGGAGGCAAATATGAGGGGAAGGGTCAGGTAGCGTCCCCTTTTCGGGCTTAACATTCAGAAACGAATGTTAGCCTCGCCGCAACAAGAGCCTGCGGCGCGTGTTGTCACTTCGTTCAAGTAGGACGCGAATGTGAAGGTCACGAACCTGATTCTGACCGCCAACAGTCGAAATGCAGGCAGGTTAATATTTGGTTCATCGTCGAATTCACAGTGAATTCGACGATGAACCTAAAAAAGAAGTCCAAGTAGGACTGCTAGGATCCGGGCCCGGCCTTAGCCCGCCCATGTGGGTGGCACCCGTGGCAGCCGAACTGAGCTTAAGCTTACAATTCGCGCTGCCCACCGAGAATAGATATCTCCTCAAATCCTTCACCATCATGCAACACAAACAAGGCATCCATACCCTGCTTCTGTGCCAGCTCAACCCCTGCGGTTTCTCCCAGTACCAGCAATGCAGTGGCCCAGGCATCGGCGTCCATGCAGCTTGACATCACGACCGTGACCGCCGCAAGCCGATTACACACCGGTCGCCCATTTGAAGGGTCCATGGTGTGGGCATAATGCTTTCCCGCAAGCTCTACCCAATGACGGTAATCCCCTGACGTTGCGATGGCAGCGTCTGTGAGCTCCATCACACCCATTGCTTCGCGTACTTCTCGAACGGGCTTTTCAATGGCAATTGCCCATGGCCGTCCATCTGGTTTCACACCGCGCGCACGCATTTCGCCATCAATGCCGACCAGATAACTGGTAATCCCAAAGCCATCGAGGCAATGGGCCATCTCGTCCACGCCGTAGCCTTTGGCAATTCCTGAAAGATCCAGTGTGATGGCCGCCCGCTTGCGAACTCGCTGGTGAGCGTGATCGATATCCAGCACGTCGCTTGCAGGTCGATATGTTCGTTCCTTCGGCGCGCTGATTTGGTGTAAATCCGGTTGCCGTTTGCCGGGGCCAAAACCCCAGGCATTGACCACGGCCCCCACGCCGATATCAAACGCGCCATCAGACTGCTGACCGATACGCAAGGCGCTTGCCAGCACGCTAATGAGCTCCTCGGGCACAGTAATCCATTGCTCCAAGGCGGCTGCATTGAGACGATTCAGGTCTGAATCGGGTTTCCAGGTGGACATCTGCCGGTCCACCTTGTCAACCGCGACAAACAATCCAGCGCCGATGGCTGACTCATCGAGTCCCGACGCCGCAAAAAAAACGGCGCTGTAGCGGGTACCCATCGTATCGCCGCTAAGGGCATAGCGTTGCGATGGAAGCGCCGAAATTTCCGGTATTTCAGAAGACGTCTTCACGATAACGCCCTTGTGTTCTTAGCATCTGCACGTCGAGGCTCAGGGGAGCCAGAATTTCGTTCAATGCCTCTACTACGTTCTTTGCCATGCCGCGACTGCCGCAGACCAGCACCTGGGCGCCGTCCTCAATCAGTTGACGCATTTGCGTGGCGTCGTCGCGAACCCGATCATGGACATAAGCGCCGCCCTCGACCCGCGAAAAAGCCGCGTGCAACTCGGTCAGCCGACCATCAGCCAAGTATTCGCTGAGTTCCGGCTCATAGAGAAAATCGGAAGCAGGATCGCGCCCGCCCCAATACAGGTATATCGGGTGTTGGTCCGTGTTATTACGGATGAATCCGGCCAGTGGCCCGATCCCGGTACCGGAACCGATGAGAATGACGGGTGCTTCTCCTGAAGCAGGGCGAAAGTCGGGATGAAGCTGAATAAAGGCATCAATACGCTCGCCCAGCTTTAAGCCGTGCAGAAATTGAGAACATAGGCCTTCAGGCTGCTTGCGTACACAGATTTCCAGAAAACCATCACTCGCCCTGCTGGCCAGCGAATAAAAACGCGGTATGGGGCTGCCGGGCGGCAGAATTCCCACCAGATCCCCGACTTCAAAATGTGGCAATCCGTTGCCTCCGATCAGGCGCATCAATCGGCCTACAATGCCTTCCCGGGCGACTGCAGCGAAGCGCAAAATACTGGTGGGCGCGTGCACCTCTTCGCCATAGTCGACCCGCTCCAGCAGCTGGAAAGTGTCCGTTCGTGGGCGCCGGGGTGTATGCAGCAAGGTCAGTTCCTGACCGATCAACGTGCCAACGGCGTTGCCCCAGCGAGTGAACGCCTGCGCCGACTGCTTATCGATGGTGTCGAGTTCAAGTAGCCGGCGCCACCCGTGGGCGAGGAGAGCGGCTTCCGTGTCCTTGGCAAATCTGCAGAACTGTGGGAACTGTCGATCACCAAAACCCAGCACGACAAAGCCTAACTCGGGATTGACCTTAAACTTGGCTAATCGCGTGAGAAATTGATTGGCTGAGCTCGGTGCGTCGCCATCACCATAGGTTGCCGTGAGGATAAATAGTCGCTGTGCCTGACGATACTCTGTTGCCAGCTGGTTCATTGGCGCCGTGTGCACCCGCAGGCCAGCTTGTCTCAAAGCGTCATGCAGGGCGTTTGCAAAACCCCAGGTGCTGTTGTTTTCGCTGCCAACCAGAATAATCGTATCGGCCGATTGCGCGCCGCTGTTATCGATAATTCGCGGCCTGGACTGCCGTCGTTGCCACCATGTCAACGTCCCTGTTGTGCTCATCAGCGGTACGCTGATCACACATAGTCCCAAGAGTAAACCGAGCCACCACAGGCCTTCGCCTGTATGCAGCTGGTAGATAAGCTCGTAGGCACGACGGGCACCACCATGGGTCTGGTAAGACAGACGCGCACCATTCACCTGGTCGACATACCCATCGCCCTGGGCGGTCGCCAGCGAGTAAACGCCTGAAGGGTCATTCGGGTTGGGGTATACCAGTTCGCGCAAATCATTCAGATCGGTAGCCAGCAGGGCCGGTAGCGCCGTGACCGCCGCCGCCGGACCCGCGGCCACGTTTGATGGAAAGTCCGGTTCATCCTGCATGCCATCGGATATTAAACTGAAGGTTGCCAACGACATATAAATGCCCGTCAGTGCAGACAACAGTAGTCCGAGCACCACAACACGTCCGACTTGAGCGTGCCATCGTTGGGTCACGCTACCTCGCAACGGATGGGTAATGTGCCGCCAGCCGCCCACACGTTTCACCAGCAACATCGCACCCGAGATCGACAGCACCAGCATAATCAGCGCGGTAATGCCCGCTACCGCACGACCAGCGGTATCCATAAGCAAAGATCGATGAAAATTTTTCACCCAGCGTGAGAATGCTGAGGGAACATAAGGAGCAACGCCCTGTCCGGTCAGCGGATCGATGCGATCAACACCAACCTGGCCGTCGCGGCTGTAATAGACGAGGATCGAACCAGAGGGTGTGCGCTGGATCTGTTCCGCCCCAGGGTAATGCCGGGCTATCCGACCAGCCAGCGTGGCAACGCTGATCTGGCCGTTCGCCGGGACAGTTGCCCCCAGTCGCTCCAGTGCCGGGTCAACCGACAGGATTGCGCCGCTGATCGCCAGCAGCAAGACCAACAGTGCGGCAACCAGGCCCAGCAGTGAATGAAGCTGACGTAGCATCTGCTGTAAAGTCTTCTAGCGAGGATGCAATTACATGCTGTAGGTAAAGGACTTAATGTAACCGCGTCCGGTCACTGGTTTTCCGGCACCGTTGGTGGTCAGTGGTACGCGCACGTCGACGGGGATATCACGCTTATCTTCGACTGCACTGTCTACACGTATTTCATAGCCCGCATCAATCAACGCATCGGCCAGTTCGACCGTTACCTTTAACGCACGCCCACTGCCCACGCTGGCTCCGCTCACACCGTCAAACTCACTGGCTTTCAAGCCGCTTCCACGGGCCCAGTCACGCAGGCTCTTGTAGTATTTCACCTTTTTTCCTGCGACCCAGAGCGTCTTCTTGTACTGGCCTTTGGCGTCGGTCACATAGAACGCCAGAAAGGCTGCGTCGCCACCGTAATTTTGCAGTTGGGCCGTCAAGGTGACGGGGCGCGCCTGCGCCAAACCTGGTAGTGCAAGAACACTAACGAGAGAGAGTGAGACAGCAAGTTTTTTCATGATGGATCTCCAGATTAATGGTCATGGTTGTACATGTGAGCTTAAGGCAGAGTTAAGCCGAAATTGAAAGTGATTCAGCTTCTTCTGACCAGCCCGTGCGCGAGATGATGGTCCAGCCTCCACCAAGCTTAGCTTGGCTTATGTTATTTGTTTTTCCGGCCACGATCGAGATAGTCGGGCGCTTCGCCGCCTTGTCGGAAATCGATTTCAAGTTTGTGAATACGCAATGATGCAGGTGCATATTTGGCTTTAAGCTTATTTCCGGCACGGTCAATGCCTCTGACCTCATAACAACCGTCCTCCACCTTGATACGCTGGACGATCCAGCCCTGTCGCTCAAGCTGTTGTCGTAACAAACCACGCGGCTGCCAGTCAGCGATCGGATCAACACAATCATTGTCAGCCAGAGCGGTGCCACCCAGAAGTGTGCTGGCTAGCACAACACCAGCGAGAATTGAATGTTTCATAAGCCTTCTCCTCTCTTGAGAATGCAATGCGGATTCATGCCCTGGCGAACCTTTGCTAGCGGAAGCGGCGCGCATGAATGGTGGACCTGACAGCAGAAACGGTGGACTTCAACAACGGCCGGTCCCGCCACCCGCTTGCGCAACACTTGCCGCACGCTCACCGGCTTCGCCGCGGCAACATTTGCACCAGCGTGTTGTCGCGCATGACGTAGAGAGCGAGGTCATGTTTTTCAGTCTACAACAGACCAAGACAGGTGTAACAGCACGTTGCTTGGCCCAGCGGTCCCGACGCTATTTTTTGGCATCGGTTTGTCACCATAGACGGCCTGATACACCTCGGCCGGCGAAAAACGACATTCCAACTGTGCGTGCAGCTTTTCCAGCATGGCGATGTCCGGCTTGAAAAGCAGCACGCCAGTCTGCGCCTTGATTTGCAGCCTGATTTGTTCGCAAGACTCGGCTTGGGGAGTTGCGGCATTGGCATTGACGGCCAACAGCCCGAGCAACCCGATGACAGGGAAGTAGTTGTGTTTGATGTATTTGAGCATCATGGACTCCGGTTTGTGATTGACGGCTGTCACTTTGCCGGAGCTGACCTGAACAGATGTTGAATCCGCTGTTCACCTTGCGTTCATCGCATACGCTGGCGTGCCCCCCGCACATAACTGGGCAATCGCCAAAGCGATTGGGCTGCAAAGCCCAACCTGCACGGATTGATTGAACAACCCGGCTTAAAGGTCTTCGCGCCGCAGCATGAATACGAACTGGCTGCCGCTTTCGGTGTTGAGCCAGGTGAAAGGGAGAGCAGGGTTTCATCAAGAGCGGGCAGGGTTTTGGTCGTCGTTTGACGGCTCTTGGCTCGATACGGCTGGGTAGGTTTCCGACACGCAGTTGAGCAATCAGGCCGTAGAGAAGATGTACGGACGCCTCCTCGAAGTCAGGGGTTAGCCTGTTCTCTACTCTACCCACAGATACACCGGTCGCAACCCCCTGTCAGGGTAGACGGGGAAGCAATCCGGATTGGGTTGTTGCATCCCTTCAGTAGTCTGGGTCGGGAGCACGCGTTCGCTGCACTAAGAAGCGGACATTCGGCTGACTGACTGGCATCCGACCGCTTAGGAGCTGCGGATTCAACCGGTGGATGCAACAAGTTGGTTAAATCGCTCGGCAGGTGTTTCATAGTTTAGTGTTTTACGAGGTCGCTCGTTCAGTCGCCGGGCCACGGCATTGAGCCTGGCTTGTGAGTGGACAGATAAATCGGTTCCCTTGGGAAAGTACTGTCGCAGGAGTCCGTTCGTGTTCTCGTTCGTTCCGCGCTGCCAAGGGTTCCGTGGATCGCAGAAATAGACCTTGATGTCGGTCGCAAGCGTAAAGCGTTTGTGATCGGCCATCTCCGTGCCCCGATCCCAGGTGAGCGATTTGTAGAGTTCCTGGGGCAATTTGCGTGCATGCTTGATCAATGCGTTGGCAACGGTCTCACTATCCTTGCTGGCAACTTTCACCAGCATCACATAGCGCGCCTGGCGTTCGACCAAGGTCGCAATCTGACTGCTCCTGTCGCCGCATAACAGGTCACCCTCCCAATGGCCCGGCACGGCTCGATCTTCCACCGTGGCCGGACGCTCGCTGATCGACACCGTGTCAAGGATCCTGCCATGATTGTCTGTCTTCTGCGTGTGGTGGCGTGAACGCCGCATCACCCGTGGGCGTTTCAAATGCTGTAACAGCTCTTTTTTCAAGGCGCCCCGGGCTTGGATGTAGAGGCTGCGATAGATGGTTTCGTGTGACACCAGGCTGTTCGCGTCGTCCGGACAAGTGCGCTTGAGCCACCCGGCAATCTGTTCTGGTGACCACTGCAATCGGAGCTTGTGCGCCAAGGTACGGTTCTCTACCAGTTTACAGGTCTTGGGACGGGAGGACCGATCCCAGGCCATCTGATCAGCCTGGCTTGCCCGGTAGCATTGCTGCCCGCCGTTGCGCTGTAGCTCACGGCTGATGGTAGAGGGCGCCCTCCCTAATTGCCTTGCAATCGAGCGCATCGACTGGCCGGTCACTACCGCACGTGAAATTTCTTCACGTTCAGCCAAGGTCAGCGCCAATCTCGAACGACGACGTGAAGCGGGTCGTATCCCGCCAGTCCTGGAAAGAATCCCTTGTACCGTCGAATGGTTCCGATCAAAAAGCTGGGCAATCTGCTGCAGTGAATCGCCCTTTTGCCAGCGCTTCCACATCAAGGCCTTCTGGCTCTCCGAGTAGTTGGTTCGTGTCCTGTATTTCATCTGCAACACTCCTTCCGCTTACGCAGTTTCTAGTGTGTTGCATCCACCGGTTGAATCCGCAAGCCGTGACCGGACACACTTGCATCGCTGGGCGTAAGTCAGCTTTGGCCGACGACCCGCCTGTCTGAGAGAGCCTCCCACCGTCGCTTCTTCGGGGCCAAAGCGGTCACACGAAGTGGGCCCACGGAACGCAGTGTGGGGCAACTCCCTGGTTACAGGGTTGGCTGGCCAGGGGTCTTTTGCTGCAAGGTTCCATGTTATAAGAATTTATATGTTATATTTTTCTATAACATACGGAAATGTACATGGACCAACGGAACGACAGCCCGCAACAACGCCTTACCCTTATGGAGCTTTTGCTGGTTTGGGAAGGGCGTATTTACCGTTCGCGGGTATGCGAGCTGTTTGGCATTGGTTTGCCTCGGGCCAGCCAATGGATCAAGGAAATCCGCGACCTGAACCCAACCTGGATGCAATGGGACAGCAAGTCCAGGAGCTACTTCGCTACGCCAGATTTCTACAAGCGGTACACCAAGGCCTCTCAGGCAGACATTTCCGAATCGCTTTCCCGTTACCTGTCCATGGTCGGGCTTCCCTATGCGTCGGCCATGGAAGATGGCAGTTCGGTGGCCTGGTCGGCGACGCCAAGCATCACCGCCCCGGCACCCAAGACATTCGCCAGCCTCGGAAATTCGATCAGACAGGCAAAAGCCGTCGAAATCGAATACATGTCGATGAGCGAACCGGCTCCGCATCGCCGCACGATCTATCCGCACAGCCTGGTTCTCGCCGGCCGCAGGTGGCATGTGCGCGCCTACAGCGAGGCCCATCAGGAATTCCGGGATTACGCACTGGGGCGGATCCTCGAAGTGAAGCCTTTGGCGCGTCTCGCAGATCGCACCCGATTCGATGACCCCGATTGGAACACCAAGGTCAAGGTTCGCCTGGTCGCTCACCCTGAACTCTCTCCGGCGCAGGCCAGAGTGATCCAGGCCGAATACTTCAATGGGACAGCGAGCCGCGTGGAAACCTGCCGCGCGGCTCTGGTCCCCTATTTCATTCTGGACATACACGCCGCGATGGACACAAAGATCCAGCACGCGCCCGAGTATCTGATCGCCGTTGAAAACGCACGGGAGGTGTCCAAGTGGCTTTTCAACCGCTAGGCGCTGGCGGCGCTGCTGCCTCCCTTCTGTTTACGCGGCTGCCGGAGCGGCTATTCGCGCCGCTGGCCTCGCCCAACAAGCAGACCTACTGGGGAATCCTGTGCGCGATTTACGACAGGCGCTTCGGCCCGGATGCCCCCTTGCCGCCCAGCCACGGATTCACGACGCGGGACATCACCCAGGACATCGAGGCCGAACTCGTCATCCACGATTCCTGGATAGACGAGGATGGAGCCACGCCCGAAACTCCCCTCAACATCCGCGCCATCAGCATCTTCAACCGGCTGCATGATTGCGGTTGGCTGCGGCTGGATCGCCACGGCGTCGACAAGCGGGTTTCCATGACCCCCACGGTCAACCAGTTCCTGGGGCAGCTCATCAATTTCGCGGAGACGGGGCCGATCTACGTGGCGGGCAAGGTTCGCTCCATCGAAGCCAACCTGAAGCTGGTGATGGAAGGGGCCGGCGGCGACTCGCTTTCCGAGGCGGCCGACCAGGCGCGAAACCTGCTCGAACACATCCGGAATACCGGCACGAACGTCCGCGACCTTATGAGCGCGCTCGGGACGGTAGAAACCACCACCCAGTACGTCCGCCGGTTCTTCAGCGACTTCATTGAGCAGGTGTTCATCGGGGACTACAAGGAACTCAGGACACGCGAGCACCCGCTGTCGCGGCGCCCTCAGATCCTGCACTGGGCCGACGAACTGCATGGTTCCGAGCAAAATCGCGAGCGCCTGATCACCTGGTACGAAACCCGGCGCTTTCAGGGCGACCGGGCCCGCGCGGAGCGCATGTTCGAGCGCGACGTACAGAAACTGCGCGACATCCAGCGGATCGACGACTACCTGGAGCGGCTGGATGACGAGATCCGCCGGGCAAACCGCCGGGCGCTCGCCTATCTGGATTACCGGCTGCGCTCTCTGCGTCCCATCGACCAAGTCGTCGACGCGGCGATCGTCCGGGTCATGGACAGCGACGAGGATGTTCACGACAGTCCGTTCCCATCCGGCGACATGGTCAGCCCCACCAATCTTGCCGAACCACGCCGACAGGAGGCACGGGAGAAGGCCACGCAACTGAGGGAGACCATCCCGACCGAGGAAGACATCGCACGGGCAAAACTCCGGGCGCTCGCACGCAATGTTCGGATGGTGAACGCCCCCAAACTCGTCGAGTTCGTGTCGCGTCAGCTTTCAGGCCGCCCTGTCGTCGCCAGCGAAGAACTCCAGATCAGCAGCGTCGCGGATGTGCGTGCCTATCAGACCTTGCTGGTGCTCGGTGCCGCCATGGATAGCGGATCGCCTGATTTGCAGCGGGAGGCCTTGGCCATGATGCGCGGCTTCCGGGTACGTCGCACCGGCGACAAGGAAGCAGAAAACAGGTGGATCACCGGCGTTCCGTTCCGGATCGAGAGAGCGAAAAAACCGGCAGCTACAAAAGGAGAGGCGACATGAGCCAGTATTGGGAAAACATCGCTGCGAAAACCGACCGGCAATATGTGGCCGAGGGGTTCGAGTCGACCGCCAGCCGTCTGCTCGCAGAACAGGTTCTGTACTACGCGGACCGGCACAGCCGCATGGCCTACGGCATGATCGAGCGGTTCGAGCGCGAATTCAAGCACGTCCTCTCCCAGGTCGGCGTCGGCCTGACCGTGAACCGGCAGCTCCGCTATGCGTGCGCCATTCCGGATAACGGCAGGGCAGGCACGGCCAATACTGCACAAACGCTGCTCGCCCTTGTGCTCCGGAAAATCTACGACGAACAGGCCCGGACCGGGCAGCTGAACGATGACGGCGAAGTGATTTGCGATGCGGTCGAGTTGGAGGAAAAGTATCGCCTCTCGACGGCGGGCAAGCGCGAGCTGCCTGGACGCGGCGAACTGGACGGTCTGGTGCGGACGCTCCGGCGCTGGGGCATCGTGCGCAAGGTGGAGGAACATGAGTTTCCCGACACGGTTGCCGGTGACATTCAGCCCTACGTGCTGGCCATACGTCCGGCCATCGTGGATTTGCTGGGCGAAACCGCGATCACCCGACTGGCCCAGTTCACACAGTCCTATGAACCCGCAGGGGACTCTATCGAGGACGGCGACGCTCAAGGACCGGAGCAGCCGGAGGAAGAAGAAGCATGAAATATCTGGAAAGCATTAACCTAGTGCAGTTCTTTCTGTATGAACGAGAGCACGTCCGCATTTCCGAGATCACCGGGCTCTTTGGGGCAAACGGCAGCGGAAAAAGCTCGTTCCTCGATGCCGTCCAGATCGCCATGTTCGGCGCAAACAGCCGGCTCATGGCGCTGAACGCCCAGGCTGACGAGAACAAGACGACACGGTCGATTCGGAGCTATTGCCTTGGCCAATACGGCGGTATGCCGGATGACCGGGTGCGGCCGAACTCGAACACCTATATCACCCTCGTCTGGCGCGACTCGGAAACCAACAAGCCCGTCTCCATGGGCGTGTGCATCTATGCCTCCAAGGACCGCGAACAGCACGATGTGCTGGGCCGCTATCTGCTGCCGGACGTCGAGCTGACCCTGGGTGATCACCTTGAGACGGTCGACGGCAAGGAAAAGCCGCGGGAATGGGCCGCCTTCAAGCAGCAGTTGCTGCAGCGATCCAAAGTTTCCGGCGAGGAATGCGTGTTCCAGGACGCCGAACGCTACATTCGCGCCGGCCTGCTCGCATTGCGCGGATCGGACGTTGCTCCGTCATACGAGGCATTTATCCGCGCGTTCCGATTCGCGCTGCGGATGCGCTTCGACAAGACCGTGGACGAGATCGTGCGCAACGACGTGCTTGAATCCCGGCCGACGAACATCAAGAAGTTCAAGGATGTCACCGATTCCTTCCGGCGCCTGGCCGAGATGGTGGCCCATGTCGAGCAGAAGATCGTCGACGGCACCGCGGTCCACGACGCCTTCGACAATGCAGCCAAGGCCTCGAGAAGAGCCGTCACCTGGAAGGCGCTGGGCCTGGACGCGGCGCGCGAACATGCCAACCAGGTTCACGAGCAATGCCAGAGTGACCTGAACGACGCCCTTGCGACGTTTGAGGCTGCTGACAAGGCCTTCCGTGGCTTGAAGGAAGGTCAGGAAGCAGCCGACAAAAAAGCGGCGCATTACCGGGGGCTACGCGAACAGCATGGCTCGCATGCCGATTACGCCGGTCTGGAAGGCCAGATCAGCGAGCATCGCGACAGGGCGGCGCGCAATACAAGGGACATCTTCGACCAGCTGTCCCAATTCCGTATGCTCCTGAAAAAAGCGGCGGACGCCGGCGTGCTGGAGGAGGATGCCACGCGCACCCTGCTCAATGAATCGCAGAAACTGGCAGCCTTGCTCGAACACTTCGATCAAGCCAACTGGGCTGAAATCGAAGCGCACCTTGGAACTGCGGTTCAGGCAGCGCAAAAAGCCATGCAGGAACTGACCGAAATCACCAGCACGCTGACGGGTCAACTGAAAACAGCCAACGTTGACCTCGATCTCGCCAAAGAATCACTCGAACGGGTCAGTCAAGGGAAGATGCCGCTCAGCCCGAACGTCGAAACCCTAATGCGGGAGCTGCGGGACGAAGGCATCAATCCGGTGGCGGTGTGCGATGTCGTCCGAATCACGAAGAAGGAATGGCAGCCGGCAATCGAGGCCTACCTGGCAAGCAACCTGCAGGCGCTGCTCGTGTCGGAACACGAAGAGCGGCGGGCATTCGAGGTCTATCGAGGCCTGCCGGAAAAGCGCGCCGTCTACGGCGCCAAGATCGTCATGGAAAGCCGGCAGCAGGTCGGCCGACATCCAGAAGACGGTTCCGTCGCCGAACTGATTGAAGGCACTGACCCCGCGGCCGTGGCCTACCTACGAGGGCTGTTTGGGGACATGGTGTGCGCCACGACTACCGCTCAGGCCATGGAGCGTGGCAAACGCACCCTGACGCAGGACGGAATGCTGGTCGGCAAAGGCACCATCGAACGCCTGAAGCCCGTCAGGGAGGGAGATCTTCGCATCGGGCGCGACGGCGGCGGCCAGCACCTTGAAGCAGCCAAAGCGCGGCTCGCCGCCTGCACAACAGCGGTGTCGAAGCTCACGGCCCAGAAGCAGAGGCTCGAAGCGCTTGCCACGGTGTTGCGCAACATTCCGCAGGAAGATCAGGTCCAGATGTACCTGAAGCGCTTCTGGGACGAAGCGGAATCGGCCGAAGTCACCGCGTCCGCGCTCCAGGGCAAGCTGCAGGGTGCAGCCGACAAGGAGTACGTGGAACTCGGTGAGAAGGAGAAGGAGTGGTCAAAAAAGGCCAGACAACTGAGTGCTGACGTCACTGACGCAAACGGCAGGCGGGGCGTTGCCGAAAACGCATGTGGCGAGCGCCAGAAGAACGTTGACACAGCCTCTGCCAGGCTCACGGTTGCCAGCGAGGCCGCCGAGGAAGCCCGCAAGGATCCGGAGTACGACGCCGATTACGCGTCGTCCCACTGGGATGTCGTTCTGGAGAAGCACGACGAGAACTCCGAGGGCATGGCGGCCTACTGCAAAACAAAAGAAACTGAAGCTCTCAAGAAGGTCGAGCACGAAGTCACCACGGGGAGCCGTCTGCTGGGTGAATTCTTATCCAAATATCGGGAGCAGGCTGGCGAGCAAGTCCTAGGAGACTGGCGTAAGGGGCAGGCCTGGATAGCCGACATCCTCAAGCGTCTGCGGGACACCGAACTGCTCCACTACAAGGAGCAGATGGAGAACGCCTACAAGGTTTCGCAGGAGACGTTCAGGAACGACGTTGCCCTGGCGCTGAACCAGAACATCGAGGCGCTGGACCTGACCATGAACCAATTGAATGGGGTGTTGAAGGAGTGCCCGGCCTTCACCAACGGCGAACGGTATCAGTTCAAGCGCACCATACGCCCCCACTTCAAGCAACTGCTCGAGTTCGTCAAGAACATCGCATCGTTCGGGCCGCAGGAAGACCTACTCGGCGGGGCCGGCGAGATCCCCGCCCAGTTCAAGGAGCTGCTGGAAGACAAAATTGCGCCGGGGGCCGGAAGCATCAAAAGCCCGCTGGACGACTACCGGGAGTTCTACGAATTCGACGTCGAGATTATTCGGAATGACCCGCTGACGGCCAAACCCAAGGTCGTTGGCCCACTGAGCAAGCGCCTCGGGCCGGGATCCGGCGGCGAGCACCGCGCGCCGCTGTACGTGATCGCCGGCGCCGCGCTGGCATCGGCCTATCGCCTCGACCGCGGCAACCGCGATGGCATCAGGCTGATCCTGCTGGACGAAGCCTTTAACAAGATGGATCCGACAAACATCACCGCCACCATGCGCTATCTGCAGGATCTGGGACTGCAGGTGCTCATGGCCAGCCCTGGCGAGAACCTCGGCGTGCTCACTGCCTACCTGCACCGCTACTACGACATCGCGAAAGACCCTGTGCGCAATGTGATCCTCATTAACGGCCACGATGTCACGGAAGAAACGCGGGAAATGTTCATGTCGGACGACCTGGACACATACCCCGAACTCATCGAGCAGGAGGTCAATCGCATGCGTGGGGCGGGAACGACTGCCGCCCAGCCGGTGTAGTCGTCACATGGACACGAAGGCCCGCAACGCCCTTACGAAGCTGCTGGAAGCCGGAAATCGGGCGACAGCGGGTGTCCGCTCGACGCGGCCGGCGCTGACCCGGTCGCAACTGGCCGACTACCAGGCCACGCGCTCGCTGGCCGACAAGGAGGCATTCGAGGCGGCGATGAAGGCGGCTAGAGCCGAAGGCGCCGTGGCCCTCACTTGGGAAAAAGGCTTTGGCGAGGAAGGATTCATCCAGCGCGTCGAATTGCTCGACCTCGATGCGCTGGCGAAACTGCTTGGCGTGGAGACCGCCGCGATCCGCCTTGAAAAGGCGGCCGCGCAATTCGCCCCTCTGCTGCCGGATTTTCCGGTTCTGAACGACGTGTTGGCTCGCTGGGCCAGCCTGAAGAAGGTCCGCACCTTTGGCCCGGAGGACTCCCAGGACTGGATCGATGCTGCCCGCATCATCCGTTTCATGACCGCCGCCCGTGAAAACAGAACGGTTGACGAGCCGATCCGCGAAGTCAGCGCGCGATTGTTCAAGGACAGCAAGCGCATCGAAAAGCTAGCAGCGCCTGTCGATATCCTGCTGACGGGTGATGTGGATGCCGAGATCCGCGAGTCTGCCGATGTATGGCAGGAAATCGGGGTATTCCGTGAAGAGCAGCCGGTCCGAATGGCCGGGAAAATCGTGGTGGCGCGTACACGAGTAACGGAGTGCTTGGATGCGCCATACAGCGCATTTTCCGCATCATCTGTAACCGGGCTGGCCGGCATCCCGAAAATGGTGATGACCATAGAAAACCAGACCACTTTCCATAGCGAGGCAAAACGCCGCCATGATGAGGAAGTCTTGCTCATTTATACCGCCGGGATGCCCACCCCAGCATGGCGAGCCATGTATGTTCGGCTGCTTGGCGGCTTGCCGCCAGGTGTGCCCGTCTATCACTGGGGCGATATTGACGAAGGCGGGTTCAGGATTGCCTCCATATTGGCTCAGGATGCCAGATCAGCTGGGCATACCCTTCAACCGTGGATGATGCATCCAGACGACGTACCAGAGGACCGACGTGTTAAAGCCAGACCGCACACACTAGAACGAATCGGGCGTTTTGCGAGTGCCGCAGGCTGGGGAACGCTGGGTGAGGAAATTGCAAAAGCAGGCTTTACTGCCGAACAGGAAGGACTACCCATCGTTGGGTTAGAGCAGCCCCAATAGCTGCAAATCCGGGCCACAAAAACGCGTATCACAAAACACAAAACACTTCAGCAATCAATCAAAAATACTTTGTTTGAATTAACTGCTGTAAAGCCACGGCCGAGTCCATAGCATCACGGGCATTTCCACTTCTCGCGCAAAGAGTGCCCGTGGCTTCCATAGAAGAACCCAACAATCAGGATCATCCTGTCACGCTCTTCGCACACATTGCGGCACGATTCGAAAAAATCGAACTGTCCCACTGGACGGCCGTTGTGTTTGCATGGCTTGCCCGTTATGACGGGAACGGTCGATGCTATTTTGAAGACGAAGAGGAATCCCCAGCCCATGAGGTGCTTCATTGCATCTCCGAACTGGAGCATGGGACCACAGACGACGAAGTAGCCCACGCGCTATCTCATCTTGAATTCCTTACTTGGCGTGTCCGCCATCCCGAAACCGCGGAGCGCTGGGATCCGCTCTCACTATCCCTCAGTGATTTCATCGGCGGGGACTTATCGCCCAATTGCTGGAAATGGGAAGGGACTTTCCCGTCTTCACCCGTAATTGCCTCATGGCTCATCGAACAGCTCCCACACCGCTGATGTCCGGTGATTGGCTGCTCATTGCCGCTGGAGCCTTGGGAGTGGGCGGCGTATGGGTCGTTTGGCGTATTGCCCGCCACAACGACCACGCGACGTCCGACCATTCAACTCCATCCGGTAGCGATTCAAGGGCAGCCAACCATATTAAGGTTCTCCCTGGCAAAGCCGTCCTGGATCAACTCAACCTTCAAGCCCTGGTCGACGGATGTCGTGACCGCATGGGCTTCGACTACACCCTGTTCCACCAAGACTGCATGCCCGTCATCGAGCGGGCTGCGGAATGGACTCAACTGCTACCAGCCTCGGAATCGCACCATCACGCGCAGCCCGGTGGCCTCATGACCCATATGATGGAGTCGGCAGCACACGCGCTACGCTTCCGGCAGGGCTATCTGCTTCCGGTCGGAGCAGCCCCCGAGGAAATCCCGGCTCGCAAGCACCGCTGGACTTACGCGGTGTTCCTTGCCGCGCTACTGCATGACATTGGAAGGCCTATGGCCGATATCAACGTCCAAGTTCTCCGATCGAGAAAACCTTGTGGCAAGTGGCAGCCTCTTGCTGGCTCGATGCTGGATCAGGGGTTGACGCATTACACGTTGAATTTCGAGATAACGCGGGATTACGACTTGCACAAGAAACTGCCTATCGTGCTGTTCCAGCGGCTCGTTCCTTCCCATGTTCTCGCTTGGCTTGCCGATGACGTACAGCTCATGGGCGATTTGACGAGCTACCTTTCGGGGGACGATCAAGAAAAGGGTGTGTTGCGAGAGATCGTCACACGCGCCGACTCCGAGTCGGTCAAGAACAACCTGATGCAGGGACCGCGCACCCGCTTTGCCTCCGCCCGGTCGGTGCCATTGATCGAACGCCTGATGCAAGCCTTGCGCCTAATGCTGGAAGAAGGTCGACTGAGCTTGAATAGGGCGGGGTCCCATGGTTGGGTTTACGATGGAAAAATCTGGTTCGTGTCCAAGCGGCTGGCCGACGAGGTACGCCAGTTCCTGACTGAACGCGAAAGCGGGGAGGGCATACCCGGCAAGGATAAGAACGATCGCCTTTTCGATACCTGGCAAGAGTACGGTGCCTTGATCCCCACCAGTGAGAACCGTGCTGTGTGGCAGGTCATGGTCAGTCTCGATGAAGGGTGGGAACAAAAGCTGACCGTGCTGTGCTTCTCGCTCGACAAACTGTTCCAGTCCCCTGTGCTTTACCCGGAAACCATGAGAGGCAAGATCATTGCCGGAAAACAGGATGCCTCATACATCCAACCGCTCGATTCGGAATCCGAGCTAACTATTGGTTCCATGAGTGATTCTGGCGTTGAGCCAGCCACCAACCCATTAGAGGATCCGGCCAACCAGCTGTCGCTCGTCATACCGAAGCCAGATCCCACCCCCTCGCCGAACTCCGAAGAACAGCCGAAGCGAGCCAGCACGGCTCTCCCTCCCATTCGCCCGCCGGCACAGCCCAGAGCGGCCGCTCTATCTGAACCAGGGGGCGCGGCTAAGGACGCAGGCTTTCTCGATGAAGATGACACCGCGATCAAACATTCACCGAAACCCAAGCCCCCTGCTGCTGCAGCATTGAAGCCGGTTGCACCGGCAGGGCAGACAGCGGCCAGGCCCAAGCCTGGCTCGAAAAAGAAGGAACCCTCTGGTGCAGCCATGCGGTTCATGCGCTGGGTTCAGGAAGGCCTCTCGGAAGGCAGCATGCCGTACAACCGCGCGGACGCCATGATTCACTTTGTTGACGAAGGAATGATGCTGGTTTCCCCAGTGATCTTTCGCAAGTTCGCCGAACAGTTCGGGGAGGAGGGCGATGGCACGCCATCGGATCGAGCGGGAAGCAAGCTGGGGACCGGCATCCAGCGCCAGGTTACCAATGCTGGCTGGAATATGGTTACCGGAGAGAAGAAGAGCAACATCCAGCGTTACATGGTGATCGGCGCCGATGGCGAGGGCAAGAAACTGATCTCTGGCGTGGTCATACTGGATCCTGTTCGATTCGTGAATCCACTTCCGCCGAATAATCCCTGCATTGTCAGGTTCGACAAACCCATCGAACACGTCTGACATGAGCTATCCCATCGAAAATCTGTTCAGGCCCGCGGTCGAATACGTGCCGGCCTTTGCCTCGTTGTCCGGTGCCATTCTCCTGATGAGCGCTCACGAGTGGTTTTTCCTGCCAAAGGAACTGATCGTGACAGCCGCTGCCGGCATGGTCCTGCATGCCGGCGTGCGACTGAGACAGGGTATTCGGGTATCCCGATTTCAGCGCAACCTTACTAGGCTGCCTAAGTACGTCATTCCTACCAGCGAAATTCCCGTATCGAAAAGCCGCCTTTTCCTCGGTCTTGGGTTCAAGTGGGATCAGCGCCATACCCAGCGCCTGGCGCTGGCGCGCGATCCCAAGAATCGTCGCTACATCACCCAATCCGGCATGTATACCTGGGCGCGTCGTTTCGAGTTCCGCCACGAAGGACGCGGCGGCGCCTCGGGCTGGATGGCGAAGCAGACCAGGAAGGAAGCCTGGTGGAATCCGGTTACGCCATTGCCGCCTGTCGGCGGCGATCCGATCATTCACGGCCTGGAGCCGGACGAAACGGAAATCAGCATGGATCTGGTCGAGCGGCCCGGTCACATGGTTGTGCTGGGCACCACACGGGTCGGCAAATCACGCCTCGCCGAGGTGCTCATCACACAGGACATTCGGCGAGGCGACGTGGTGATCGTATTCGACCCCAAGGGAGATGCCGGTCTGATGACCCGCTGCTACATCGAGGCGGCCATGGCCGGGCGCGAGTTCTTCATGTTTCACTTGGGCTACCCCGACCAGTCTGCACGTTATAACCCGATTGGAAATTTTGCCCGAACCACCGAGGTCAGTACCCGTATCGCTGGTCAGCTCCCGGGCGAAGGACAGTCTGCCGCGTTCAAGGAATTTGTCTGGCGCTTCGTAAACGTGATCGCACGCGCGCGCACCACCCTCGGTTACCGTCCGGATTACCGCATGATTTATGAGGATGCGGTCAATATCGATGCCTTGGCGCTGGAATACTTACGCTTCTGGCTTGACCGGGAACAGCCTGGCTGGAATGAGGCGGTTGATGCCATTGAGATGGATAAGACCCAGATTCAGCAGGCAATGAAATCCGGGCGGACGATGGATGCCATGAAAATCCTGCTGTTCGTCCGCGAGAATAATCTGCATGACCCGATAGCGGACGGCCTGGCATCCATCCTGTCGAACGACCGCAGCTATTTCGAGAAACTGGTGTCCAGTCTCTATCCCTTGCTGGAAAAGCTCACCACCGGCAAAACCGCGCAGATACTGTCTCCGCAGTACGACGACCCGACTGATCCAAGGCCGATCTTCGACTGGATGAGCGTCATCGAACGCGGCGCGGTGGTCTATGTCGGGCTCGATTCGCTCTCTGATTACGAAGTGGCTGGCGCAGTGGGCAACGCCATGTTCGCCGACCTGACCTCGATCGCCGGCCAGACCTACAAGTTCGAGCAGGGCTACGGGTTGTCCACGGCCATCCCCAAGCGCAAACTGTCCATCCATGCGGACGAGTTCAACGAGCTGATCGGCGACGAATTCATCCCGCTGCTGAACAAGGCCGGCGGTGCGGGATTCCAAGTTGCGGTCTATACCCAGACCTGGGCCGACGTGGAGGCCCGCATTGGAAACAAGGCGAAGGCATCCCAGATTGGCGGCAACCTCAATACCCTGATCATGCTACGGGTCAAGAACAAGGAAACCGCCGAAATTCTCACCGACCAGCTCCCGGATGTGCAGCTGGTCACCTCGATTCAGGCCAGTGCTGCCACGGACAGTTCAGATGATCGTGAGGTGTTGTCTTTCACCACACGGAACGAAGACCGGATCAGCACCCAGGAAGCTCCCATGTTGTCGCCGGCAGATATGGTGCAGTTGCCCAAGGGGCAAGCTTTTGCGCTTATCGAAGGCGGCCAGCTCTACAAAATCAGACTCCCTCTGTTCGACCCCGACGAAGCGCACCCCATTCCTGCATCGTTGGAAGACATTGCCGCGAGTATGCGTCAGAAATACGACACGCACGGCACCGAGACGGAAAATCTGGTCGTTGAAGGGAAGGGCAGTGGCTTCTAGGAATTCTGGTCTCTATGACAGCAATGTGGCAGTCGCCTTTCTGTGGCCATTGAAATGGCTTTTTGGGACGCTCTTGCTATATGTCATGCTTGGGCTGATCGCCCTCACCGCGGCTTTCCTGTTTGCCAAATATCAATGGCTGGATCCAGTGCAAGCTGCCGACGCTTTGTTCCAGTCGGAAACCGCACGCGTCAAAGAGCTTGTACGGCCAGGAAGCCACGCCGCCGGCCTTTCCACGCTTACCGAGCAGACTCAACACTGGACTTACTGGTTTTTTTTCAAGGCGACATCACTCCATGAAGCCACCAATGCTTATTTCTCCGGGTATCCGGTCAACGAGGTTGACCGGATGTACCTCAGCCAGTTCGTTGCGCGCAATGCGCGGGAAATCTACCTGGCTATGAACGTGATTCAGGTGTACGGGATCAGGATTGGCTTCGTACTGGCTGCGACCCCTTTGTTTTTCCTGTTGTATGTCTTGGCTGGCGTAGACGGCCTGACCGAGCGTTATATCCGCCGCGCGTGCGCAGGACGCGAATCGGCGGATCTGCACAAAATTGGGCGCCTCGCGAAGCTGATGTTCTTCGCATCCGGGTTCACGCTATATCTCTGCCTGCCGGTTGCAATGAGCCCGTTCTGGGTCATTGCACCATTAGCGTTGGTTTTTGCGGTGTCCACACGGGTTCAGTGGCAGTTTTACAAAAAATATTTTTGAGAGGATCGGGGGTGAATGTTGACAAGTCGAAATAATTTGTGTCTGATGATGGCCTAGTAGGGTCAGGGATGTGGCCAGACGAGTCTACTTGAGCAATGCGAAGCGCCCCTTAGGGGCTTTATCAAGACCCGATAATATGCACATAATGTATATTATGTTAAATATATCACGCGCCGGGTCAGATGAACTCAGTCCTGGCCGATGATCTCCCCCTCGCGGGCTGGGCTCAGATAAACAGGCAAATATCCGTTTCGCCCGCGAATTCAAAGAAGGTCGCTGCGCCGCCATATTCGATGTTGTCGATGAAGTCGGAATGCTCAAAGCCGAACAATTCGACGGTCATCTGACAGGCAATCATCTTGACGTCGGCTTCCTGGCAGAGTTCTCGCAAGTCCGGAACCGAAGCGACGCCGGTGTTGCTGATCGTCTGTTTCATCAGCGAGGTGGCGAGGTTTTCGTACCCCGGCACCAAAGACTGCACCGCATTCGGGATGTTCCAGCTGATTCCTTTGAACCATTTGGGGCCGAACGGCATTTTCATGGGCATGCCGGGGTTGCCGAGCGGGCTGACCTTGAGTCCTGACAAGTCTCTTTTCAGCAGTTGCAGGCCATAGAAGGTGAAGAATATCTGCACCTCGTAGCCCAGTGCGGCTGCGGTGGACGCCAGGATGAAGGGCGGATAGGCCCAGTCCAGCGTGCCCTTGGTGGCGATGAGCGCCATTTTTTTGGTTTCCATGAGATTTCTCCTTTTTCTGGTTGAAAACGGCTCAGTGCTTGCGCATCAGGAAGATAAACTCACCGCCGCTTTCGGCGGTGGACAGGAGTTCGTTGCCGGTCTGCTTGGCAAACGCCTGCATGTCCTTTACCGAGCCCGGGTCGGTTGAGCTCACCTTCAATATCTGGCCGCTTTGCAGTTCGCCCAGCGATTTTTTGGTGCGCAGGATGGGCAGCGGACAGTTGAGGCCGCGCGCGTCGAGTTCTTTGTCGAAGTTCATGCTGTTCTCCTAAAAAATCGGCTGATTTTCTTACGCGCCCAGCCGTGAATTGCGCGTTCGTCACAGGCCAGCGGTCAGTCCGTCCATGCGCGGCCGGCGAACATGTCGTCGACCGGGGTGTGAAACATGTGGTTGGCGTAATTGCTCAGGGTTTTCACTGCAATCGCCAGCACGACTTCCAGGATTTGGCGTTCGCTGTAACCCGCGGCGAGAAAGGCGCTCACGTCCGCCTTGTCGGGCAGTCCGCGCTTTACCACCATGGTGCGGGTGAAATCATGCAGGGCGGCCAGCCTGGCATCCGGGATCGGCCGGCCATCGCGAATGGCGTCGGTGACAGCTGCAGGAACCCCGGACATCTTGTCGGCGATGAAACTGTGCGCGGCGACGCAGTAGGTGCAGCCGTTTTCGCGGCTGACCGCCAGCAGCACCACCTCCTGCTCGGCCGGGGTGAAGCCGGACAAGGTCCGAAATCGCTCGTAACCGTGTACATAGGTATCGAGCAGGCCGGGCGAGTTGGCCATCACGCCATACATGCTGGGCACGAAGCCGAAGCCGGCCTGCGCAGCGCGCATCCGCTCGGTGGCAATGGTGTCGGCATTGGCTTCAGTGAGAGGTGGGAGGGTGAGCTTGTATTCCGCTTGCATGGCGATTCCTTAGCTAGTGGACCGGACGGTCCATTATTGGTTGCAAAAAAAGTACGAATCCTTACTGCAATGCCTTCAAGGTCAGCTCGATGATGCCGCGCAAGGTGTCCTCCCCTGCCCCGGCTTTGCTCATGGTCTTCAGACCGCTCATGCTGCTGACCAGATAACTGGCCAGCATGGCCGCATTGCGCCCCGGCGGGATCTCGCTCTCTTGCTGGGCGCGTTCAACCGCAGCCAGCAACACGCCGTGAAAGCGGTCCAGGCCCTGCGACACCGCCTCGGCGATGCGCGGATTGCGGCGGGCGAATTCATTGGCCGTATTCAGGACCAGGCATCCGCGCGCCTCGCTCACCCCGCGCGCCTCATCCAGCACGCTTTCCAGAAACTGCCGGATAAAACCCAAGCCGCTGGGCGAGGCCTGCAGTGCAGCGCGCAGAGCGCCGATCATCTCATCGCCGTAACGCGCCATGCAGCGCTCGAACAGGGCCTGCTTGCCGCCAAACGCCTGGTACAGGCTGCTTTTGGATATCTGCATGATGTCGAGCAGATCCTGCATCGAAGTGTTTTCATAGCCATTGCGCCAGAAAACCTGCATCGCTGCATCAAGCGCGACGTCAGGATCGAATTCAAGTGGCCGACCGGGTGATGGCTTCATGGTTCTATTTATGGACCGATTGGTTCACAATGTCAAGCGTAAAGTCTCGATCCCTCATCTGAACAAGCATGAATCCTGTCCAAAGGCCTGTTCATACGATGCGACGCGCCTGAGGTTGCGCACCCGCTGCGTGATCGATGCGCGTAAAAGTTTCATCGGCCTCCAGGGGGTTCGATTCGTGTCGAACGAGTCAGCTATTCATTGGAGGCGAGCATGCTCGACTGCAATTTTTCAGACGTTGTGATATCGCCTACTTGGCTTAACATCTGTTGTGGACAGGAACTCGATGCCCCCAAAATTCGGTTTGGAGGCTTCCCCAGCGGCGGTTCATGGCCGGGTGTGCTGGCCGAACTGCTCGCGCAGGCTGTCCAGGGCCCCCTGCTCGCTGCGGACGTGGAAGAATGCGCCCTTTTCGTCGGCGCGCTCCTCCAGCACCTCGCAGCACGCGAATATTTCCCCGCGCAGCTGCTGCGCCGACCAGGGAAGAAAGAGCTCGGCCTCGACGAGATTCTGCTGGAAAAACGCAACGATCGCCCAATGCAGTTTCGCGACGTCAGCGGGGCGGCGCGCGCTCATCACGATGCAATCGGGATAGCCGGCGCGCAACGCGGCTTCGCGTTCGGCCTGCGCCGCGGCGTCGCCGACGTGGTCGATCTTGTTGAAGACCCGCAAACGCGGCACATCCTGCGCACCGATCTCTTTCAGGACTTCTTCGGTGGTTTCGATCTGCCGCTCGAAGCCGGGATCGCTGGCATCGATGACGTGGAGCAGCAGCGACGCATCAAGCGCCTCTTCCAGCGTTGATTTGAACGACGCGACCAGCCCGTGGGGCAGATTCTTGATGAAGCCGACCGTGTCACTGACCAGTACGCGTGGGATGCTCTCGGGATGCAGGCTGCGCACGGTGGTGTCGAGCGTCGCGAACAGTTTGTTGGCGACCAGCACCGCGCTTCCCGTGAGTGCGCGCATCAGGGTGGATTTGCCCGCGTTGGTGTAGCCGACCAGCGCCACGCTGGCGAGTCCCTGGTGCGCTTGCCGCCGTGCGCGTTGCGTCTTGCGCTCGACGTCCATCGCAGCAATCTCCTTCTGCAGTTCGGCGATGCGGTCGCGGATCTTGCGCTTGTCGAGTTCGGTGTGCGATTCGCCGGCGCCGCGTCCGCCGACGCCGCTGCGCTGCCGCCCCTGCGGCCCCGCGAGTTTCGCCGCCTCGCGCAGGCGCGGCGCCAGGTAGGCCAGGCGCGCGATCTCCACCTGCGCGCGCGCAGCGGGAGAGCGTGCGTTGCGGTGGAAGATTTCGAGGATGACCATGGTGCGATCCATCACCTGGCAGCCGACCTCGTTTTCGAGGTGGCGTGCCTGCGATGGCGAAATCTCGTGGTCGACGAAGACGATGTCGATCGGGTCGGGCGAGACCATGGCCTCATCATTCGCCGTCTCGGCAAGCGGCAATCGATACAAAGGGTTCTGTGGCGCGCGCTCGGGCTCGATCTCGTCGCCGCTCCCGCCGTGAACGAAGTGGCGTATCTCCTGCCGCTTGCCGACGCCCAGATACGCCGTCGCGTCGAAGCCGGAGCGTTTTTGCGTGAAAGTGCGGGTGACGGTGAACCCCAGCGTCTTTGCGAGCTCGCGCAGCTCGGCGAGCGACGCCTCGAACTCGACGTCGCTCACGCCCGGCAACTGCACCGCCGCCACGACGGCATACTGGGGTTTTTCTTTGGCGTCTCTTTGCATTCGGCTTTGCTTCTGTTGAGTGGGCGAGGCCGGATTATCCGCCAATGCAATCGCCGCCGGTATCGAGTGTGCACCGGCCTCGGGCCGAATGCTGGGGTGACGCGGCACCGGCACTCACGACAAGGACGCCGCCGCCCCAACTTCAAACCGCCTGCTCCACGCCATACAGCTGTCTGCTTTTTCTAGTCCTTGCCGTGACTTTGTCAACAAACCTGCCACCGAATCGCTGCGCTCATTTTCCGCGAATCAGCAGGACAGGTGTGGTCGCCACGCGCGCGACGCCCTCGGCGACGCTGCCGAGGAACAGACGGCGCAGCCCGCGCCGGCCGTGCGTGCCAATCACGATGAGGTCGGCCGGCCAGGCTTCCGCATCGTTGGCGATGGTCTCGGAAATGTTGTGCTGATTCTGGGTGTCGATCCTGACAAGATTCGTTTCGACCGCAAGCCCTGCGGCCGCAGCGGTCGCTTCCGCGCCGCGCAGAATTTCCTGCCCATCCTTGAGGATTTCTTCAGCCACCTTGGACGTCTCGGGCTGCGTGGGAAACTCAGGGATCATGTTGACGTTCGTCATATCGACCGCGTGCACGATCCGCAACTGGGCCTGCACTTCTGCGGCAAGCCCGATCGCCGTCTGCAGTGCCAGTTCGCCGGTTTGACTCGCGTCCACCGCGACCAGAATTCGCTTGAACATGATGCCTCCTTGAGATGGGTGGCGGCCATGCCGCGTTTGCAGCAATCGCACGCGCCCCTGAAATAAATATAGACACAATAACAGCCCTCGGTATGAAGCGCGCCCGCCGGGGCGGGCACCGCAATTCGGTGGCTCAGATTTCCGAAGCTGGCGGGTCCGTCCTCGCCTCCCCCATGAGGCCTGAGCCTGCCGAAAATCGGTCCGGCATGATATTTGGGTGAATTATCAAAAATAATTCGTTTCTTGTTGATACTTAATAATGTTTTAATCTGACTGTGTCACTAAATTCTGAAACTTGCCTATATTTCAGAACATCTTCCTTACTGAGGGCGATGTCATGGAAGTCGAAGACGAACTGGAACGGTATCTTGATCGCCTGGCGGGTGTGCTT